>Ga0302347_1001959_pt1 | contig 22508 bp, 20 predicted proteins | sample PhyWR1_FD_202178 | JGI IMG/M metagenome (GOLD analysis project Ga0302347, IMG submission 202178) | Leaf surface microbial communities from wheat plants in UC Gill Tract Community Farm, Albany, California, United States - DLSL W.R1 (v2)... | ecosystem: Host-associated > Plants > Phyllosphere >...
GCCCGCCGGGGCAAGACCCGGCCAGCCAGCGCCCGCAAGCCCCAGCCCGTCACAGCCAAGCCAGCGCCTGTCAGCGCCCGCCAGCCACCTCGTGAGCGCCTGGCCAGCCGGTAGCCGGCAGCCGCCAGCCACCTCACCCCAGCTTGTCAGACAGAAAAGCCAGCGTGCGCTCGCGCGCCAGGTCCGCCGCCGCCCGGTCGTAGGCGCCGCGCTGGTCGCAGTTGAAGCCGTGGTGGGCGGCATAGACATGCACCTGAACCTCGGGATGCGCCTTTTTGAACGCCTCGATGCCTTCGAGCGGAATCCAATGGTCCTGGTCGCCGAAATGCGCCAGCACCGGGCACTGCGGCTGGCGCGCGGCCTCGGCCTCGGCCGTCATGCCGCCGCCGTAGTACGGCACGGCCGCCGACAGGCCCTTGAGCAGGCAGGCCGAGCGCCAGGTCAGCAGGCCGCCCCAGCAAAAGCCGATGATGCCGACCTTGCCGCCGCTGGCCTTGGCCGCGTGGTCGATGGCCGCCTGGATGTCCTGCAGCACGCCGGCGCCGGGCAGCGCCTCGACGGCGGTCTTGAGCTCGAAGCCGGCCTTCATGTCGTCCTCGGTGTAACCGAGCTCGACGCCGGGCTTGACGCGGTCGAACGTGGCCGGCGCCACCGCCAAGTAGCCCTCGGCGGCAAAGCGGTCGGCCACCGAGCGGATGTGCGAATTGACGCCGAAGATTTCCTGCAGCACGACGATGGCGCCGCGCGGCTGGCCGGCCGGCTCGGCAACGTAGGCGGACAACTGAAAGCCGTCGGCGGCGGCAAGGGTGGTGAATTGGCCCATGGTGTGAATGCTTTCCTGGTGTGTTGAATCGTTGCGGTGGCGCGCGGACGCGCGCAGCCGCATTATTCCGCCGCCTCGCGGCGGGTCAAGCCCCATCAAGGCGAGTCAGGCCGCCGCGAGCCGGCGCGCCAGGAAGTCGAGCCGGTCCTGGCCCCAGAACAGCTCGCCCTCGGCCACGTAGCTGGGCGCGCCGAAGACGCCGGCCTCGATGGCCCGCGCGGTGTTGTTTTCATAGCGCTCCTGCGCCGCCTGGCTGTAGGATTGCTCCAGCCGCGCCTCGTCCAGGCCGCACTCGGCCAGCAGCTCGGCCAGCACCTTTTCGCTGGCAATGTGCCGCTCCTGGGCCCACAGCGCGCTGAAGATGGCGCCGCTGATGCGCATGGCCGCCTCGATGCCGTCGTGCAGGTCCACGGCAATGATCAGGCGCGAGGCGTCGTCGCCCGAGACCGGAAAGTAGCGCGGCTTGACGTTCAGCGGCAGACCCAGGAAGTCCGCGTGGCGGCGCAGCTCCAGCAGCCGGTAGGCCTGGCGCTGCGGCGCGCGCTGGCCTAGCGGCAGGCCGCCGGAGATCGGGAACACCTTGCCGCCCAGGTCGATCGGCAGGATGCGCACCGCCGCGCCGGCGTCGCGGGCGATCTGCGCAAAGCGCGCATGGCCGAGGTAGGTCCACGGGCTTTGCGGCGTGAAGTAGTAGTCAATGGTGGTGCTCATTTGGGAGGGTCTCCGGCCGTGCTGGGTAATGCTGGGCTTGACGCCATCGGGCGCTTGAAGCCGCGCCTGGCCAGTCCAGCGCCTTGATTATTGGCAGTTGGCGCAAATCGCGCTGGACAGCACCGCGCCCGACCAAGCCCTGGGCATGGAGAACATGGCGCCGGCCAGCAGGCGGCGCCCGAATGGCGCATGCCGCCACGCCACAGGCGCGCCGGGCCGCCGAACGCTGGACGGCCCGGGCGCCCCCGCAGGCCATGCACCAGGCCAGGCGTGACCGGTTTGTGCTCAATAATCAAAGTTTGAGCAACCCGAAGGAAGCGATGTGGACAAAACCCTCTTGATCACCGGCGCCTCGCGCGGCATTGGCGCGGCCACGGCGCTGCTGGCGGCGCGGGGCGGCTACGCGGTGGCCGTCAACTACGCGTCCAACTCGCTGGCCGCCGACGAGGTGGTGCGCCAGATCCGCCAGGGCGGCGGCCAGGCGATGGCGGTGCGCGCCGACGTGGCCGTCGAGGCCGAGGTGCTGGAGATGTTCGCCAAGGTCGATGCCCGGTTCGGGCCCTTGAGCGCGCTGGTCAACAACGCCGGCGTGGTGGACCGCACGACGCGCGTCGAAGCCATCGACCTGGCGCGGCTGCGGCGGATATTCGAGATCAACGTCTTCGGCGCATTCCTGTGCGCCCGCGAGGCGGTGCGGCGCATGAGCACGCGCCATGGCGGCGCGGGCGGCGCCATCGTCAACGTCTCCAGCATCGCCGCGCGGCTGGGCGCGCCGGGCCAGTACGTGGACTACGCGGCGGCCAAGGGCGCGATCGACACCTTCACCGTCGGCCTGGCCAAGGAGGTGGCCGATGAGGGCATCCGCGTCAACGCGGTGCGCCCGGGCCTGATCGAGACCGAGATCCACGCCTCGGGCGGCCTGCCCAACCGCGCCTGGGATCTGGCGCCGCAGGTGCCGATGCAGCGCCCAGGCAGCGCCGAGGAGGTGGCCGAGGCCATCGTCTGGCTGCTCGGCGCGGGCGCGAGCTACGCCACCGGCGCGCTGCTCGACGTGACGGGCGGGCGCTAGACATGGACTTCAAGCCCCTGGTGACGCTGCTGGCCATCGTCAACCCGCTGGCCATCGTGCCGTTTTTCATCCACTACACGCAGGGCTTCAGCCGCGAGCAGCGCCAGCGCACGGTGGCCGTGGCCTCGTTCAGCGCCTTCGTGGTGATCGCCATCAGCGCCCTGCTGGGGCTGGAGATCCTGAAGTTCTTCGGCATTTCGCTGGCGAGCTTTCAGGTCGGCGGCGGCATGCTGCTGCTCATCAGCGCGATGAACATGCTCAACGCCCAGCCGGCCGAGGCCAAGGCGCAGACCAACGAGTTCGAGGACGGCGCCGAGAAGGCCGCGCGCGGCGCGAGCATCGCCGTGGTGCCGCTGACGATTCCGCTCTTGACCGGCCCGGCCACCATGTCCACGGTGGTGATCTACGCGGAAAAGGCCAGGACGGTGCTGCAGCTGACCACGCTGGTCGGCTACGGCCTGGTGATCGGGCTGGCGACGGCCGTGTGCTTCTCGCTGGCCGAGCCGATCGCCCGCGTGCTGGGCAAGACCGGCATCAACGTGATGACGCGGCTGATGGGGCTGATCCTGGCCGCGCTGGCGGTCGAGGTGATGGCCGACGGCCTGGGCAAGCTGTTTCCGATGCTGCGCGGCTGAAGGCCGAGCCAGGATTTTTTTCCGTTCGAGAGGATTTCAGCCCTTTTGCGCAGGCGGGGCCTGCACAGGCAGCTATTGTTTTGGTAGCAGCCTGCGTTTTTCGCTCAGCGCGCGGGCGGCGCCGGAATCTGCCGCAGCCACGCGTCCAGCGCGTCGATGGCCGCATCGGTGGCCGCCGTCAGCGCGCGCACGCCGCCGGGCGCGTCCGGGCTGGGCGCCGGACGCTGCACCGCCACGCTGCGCTGGGCAATGAGCTGCTCGCCGGCCGGCGTGATCTCCACCAGCGTCGCGTGCAGGCGCACCAGGCCGGCGCTGGCGCCGGGCGTGCTGAACAGCTGGCTGAACTCTTCGAGCTCCAGGCGCAGCATGCGCAAATGGGCATTCTGGCTGCGGTTGAGCGCCACGCCCTCGCGCGCCGTGAGCACCGCCCGCCCCTGGCTTAGCCGCTCGCGCAGGCGCTGGCGCACCAGCTGCGCCGGCGGCATGCTCCAGCGCGCCTGCGCATAGGGGCGCAGCTGCTGCGCATCCACGTAGCCCAGCCGGTACAGCACCGCCTGGTTGTCCAGCGTGCCGCCGGCGGTGGCGATCTCGGCCAGCGCCAGCGGCGGCAAATCCGCTCCGGGCGCGGCAGCGCTGGAGGCGAAAGCAGCCGATGCTGGCGCGCTGGCGCTGGAAGCGGCCTGAGTGGACAGCGCATCCGGCCCGAAGTCGTACATCGTGGCGCGCATCGGCTTGTCCACCACCGAGCAGCCGGCCGCCAGCAGCAGCGCCAGCCCGCCGATCAGGCAAAAAGTGGCCCTTGCGCAGGCAGCGCCTGCGCCGCCTGCTATTGAATCCATAGCATTCTGGCGAAATCTGAAAACCTGCATCATTTACCTCCTGGGGCGGAAAATCCGGCCTCGCCGGGTCCGGGCACGGGCGGGCCGTTGCCGAAAATCAGCGCCTGCGGGTTGTCATCGACCGCGCTGACGGTGCGGCGCAGCTGGCGCATGGTGCGCGCCGTCTCGTCGGCCACCTCGCCCAGCTTGGGCAGCGTGGCGGTGCTGAAGGTTTGCACGCCGGCGGCCAGCGCCTCGCCGCCGTCCTGCAGCTTGTCCAGCGGCCCGCCCTTGGCATTGAGGCGCTGCGCGGTCGCGCCCAGCTCGTCGGTCACGCCCTTCACCGAGCGCAGCGCGGCGCCCGCGTCGCGCGAGAGCGCCGGCAGCGTGGCCACGGCCGGCTCCAGGCCCTTGGCCACGCGGTTGATGCTGCCGGCGGCCTCGGCCAGCTGCGTGACGGCGGTGTTGATGGCCGCCTCGTTCTGCTTGGACAAGAGCTGGTTCAGCCGCGTGGCCGCCTGCTCGGCCTGGCTGAAGATGGCGTCGCTCTGCTTGAGCAGCTTTTCCAGCGTGCCGGGCTTGAGCGGCAGGCGCGGCGGGTCGTCGTCGTTGGGCACCAGGCGCTGCCTGGACTCGCCGTTGTCGTCGAGCTGGATGAAGCCCAGGCCGGTCACGCCCTGCGAGGCGACGGTGGCATAGGTCGATGTCGTCATGGGCGCGGCGCGGTCGATGGACACGCGGATCAGCACGTTGCCCTTGATTTTCTGGTCAAAGCCGATGCGCTCGACCTTGCCCACCGGCACGCCGCGAAAGCGCACCACGGCCTGCGGCTGCAGGCCCGAGATGATTTCGGAGGTGCTCATCTCGTACAGGTCGCGCTGGGTGTTGTCGCGCGTGAGCCAGATGCCCAGCAGCGCCAGGAGCGCCGCCGCCACCACCACGAACGCGCCGGCAATCAGCGCATGGGCCTTGTTTTCCATGGTTGAAAAACCTTTCTAGATCGGGGCCGGGGAACCGGGCAGCAGCGCCATGGCGCGCTGGCCGCGTTCGCCCAGGAAAAAGTCGTGAATGAAGGGATGCTCGAAGGCCACCACCTTTTGCGGCGTGTCGTGGATGATGACCTTTTGCGAGGCCAGCACGGCAATGCGCGTGCTCAGCTCGAAGATGGTGTCCAGGTCGTGCGTGACCATCACCACCGTCAGGCACATGCTCTGGTGCAGCGAGCGCAGCAGCGCGCAAAAGCTGTCCGAGCTGTCCGGGTCCAGCCCGGCGGTCGGCTCGTCCAGCAGCAGGAGCGGCGGGTCCATGATGAGCGCGCGCGCCAGCGCCACGCGCTTGATCATGCCGCCCGAGAGGTCGCTGGGCATCTTCTCGGCCGCATCCGGGCTCAAGCCGACCATCTGCAGCTTGACCATGGCCGCCTCGCGGATCAGCGCGGCCGGCAGGCATTTCAATTCGCGCAGCGGAAAGGCGATGTTCTCCAGCACCGTGAAGGCCGAAAACAGCGCACCCTGCTGGAACAGCATGCCCACGCGGCTGGCCGCGCCGCGCTTGCCCAGCTCGGCCGCCGGCTTGCCCAGCACGGTGATCTCGCCGCGCGCCGGCGTCTCCAGCCCCAGGATCTGGCGCAGCAGCACGGTCTTGCCGGTGCCCGAGCCGCCCACCAGCGAGACGATCTGGCCGCGCTCGATGGCCAGGTCCAGGTCCTTGTGGATGACCGTTTCCTTCTCGCCGCTGCGAAACACGGTCCAGAGCTTGCGGATGTCCACGACGGGCTCGTTCGGTGCCATCGCCATCAGATGCCCACGTTCCTGAACAGCACCGCGAACAGCGCATCGACCAGAATGACCACGGTGATCGAGGTCACCACCGAGGCCGTCGTGCCCTGGCCCAGGCTTTCGGTGTTGGGCTTGACGCGCAGGCCGTAGTGGCAGCCGATCAGCGCGATCAGGAGGCCAAAGACCACCGACTTGGCGGTGGCCAGCGCCAGGTTGGACACCTTCACCGCCGCCGGCAGCGCGTTGATGAAGAACGAAGGCGTCACGTCCATCGCCACGTAGGCCGCCAGCATGCCGCCCAGCAACGCGGCAATCGTCGTCCAGACGCTGATCAGCGGCATCACCAGCGACAGCGCCAGCGCGCGCGGCATGACCAGCCGAAAGCCCTTGGCGATGCCCATGACGCGCATGGCGTCGAGCTCCTCGGTCACGCGCATCACGCCGATCTGCGCGGTGATGGCTGAGCCGCTGCGCCCGGCGATCAGGATGGCCGCCAGCACCGGCCCCAGCTCGCGGATCAGCGAGATGCCCAGGATGTTGACGATGAAGGCGTCGGCGCCGAACTGGCGCAGCTGCTGCGAAATGAGGTAGGCCAGCACCACGCCGATCAGAAAGCCCACCAGCGCCGTGATGTGCAGCGCGGTCGCGCCGAAATGGTAGAGGTGGCCCGAGAGGTCGCGCCACGGCGCCTGCCCTGGACGGCGCACCAGGCGCAGCACGTCCAGCAGCAGCTGCCCGAGGAGGCGCAGCAGGCCCTTGGCATGGTCGAGCATGTGCAGCAGGCGGTTGCCCAGCATCAGGACCGGCTCGGACCAGGGCGAGCGCGGCGGCGCGGGCGGCGCCACGGTGAACTTCTCGACGTTTTCCAGCATCGCCCGCTGCTCGGGCTCGATCTCCAGCGCCTCGGGCCAGCGGTGGCGCCAGTGGTTCCACAGCACCTGCGCGCCCAGGTAGTCGAGCTTGTCCACGCCGCCCAGGCGCCACTGGCCGGCACTGGGCGCGGCCCCCTGGCCGCCCAGGCGCTTGAGCTGCGCGGTCAGCGCCGCCCAGACCGCCGGCACCGTGAGCTGCGCGGCCGTCCAGGCGCCCTCCAGCCGCACGGCACGGCCCTGGGGCGTGTCCTCTACTTCTATGCGCGGCGGGGAGTCGTCAAGGGGCATGGAAAAAATGGGCACCGGCAGACCCCGGCAGGCAAACGTGTGAAATTGTCAAAAATGCCATGGTAACTGCTGGCTTGGGCACGCGTGCGACGGCGCCCGAGGTGTCGCCATGGTCCTACAGCGCCTGCCGCGCCGGCGACAGCCTTAGGGGTCATCCCGCTCGCCAGCGCCGGGCGGCTTTGCCACAATGGCCGGGGCCGACATCCCCTTTGAAAAAACACCGCCATGCACGACCCCGCCTCCGTTTTCGACTACATCATCATCGGCGCGGGCACGGCCGGCTGCCTGCTGGCCAACCGGCTCAGCGCCGACGCCTCCAAGCGGGTGCTGCTGATCGAGGCCGGCCGCCAGGACGACTACCACTGGGTGCACATCCCGGTCGGCTACCTCTACTGCATCGGCAACGCCCGCACCGACTGGCTGTTCAACACCGAGCCCGACGCCGGCCTGAACGGGCGCACGCTGCGCTACCCGCGCGGCAGGGTGCTGGGCGGCTGCTCCAGCATCAACGGCATGATCTACATGCGCGGCCAGGCGCGCGACTACGACGGCTGGGCCGCGCTGACGGGCGACGACGCCTGGCGCTGGGACCACGCGCTGCCGCACTTCAAGCTGCACGAGGACCACTACAAGGGCGCCGACGCGCTGCACGGCGCGCGCGGCGCGGCGCCCGCGCTGCTGCAGGACGCGGGCAATGCCTACCAAGACATCCTGCGCCACCGCAGCGCCGGCGGCGAGTGGCGCGTGGAAAAGCAGCGCCTGCGCTGGGACATCCTCGATGCTTTCGCCGAAGCGGCGCAGCAGGCTGGCATTCCGGCCACGGCCGACTTCAACCGGGGCAGCAACGAGGGCGTGGGCTACTTCGAGGTCAACCAGAAAAAGGGCTGGCGCTGGAACACCGCCAAGGCCTTTTTGCGCCCGACCTGCCTGGGCCGGCCGAACTTCGAGCTGTGGACGAATGCGCAGGTCAGCCGGCTGCTGATCGAGCCGCAGCCCGATGGCAGCCAGCGCTGCACCGGCGTGGAGGCCTGGACCGGCCAGGAAAAAGTCACCGCCCGCGCCACGCGCGACAGCGGCCCGATGGGCGAGGTGATTCTTTCGGCCGGCAGCATCGGCTCGCCGCACATCCTGCAGCTCTCGGGCATCGGCCCGGCGGCGCTCTTGCGGCAGCACGGCATCGCGGTGCTGCAGGATCTGCCCGGCGTGGGCGCCAATTTGCAGGACCACCTGCAGATCCGCTCGGTCTACAAGATCCAAGGCGCCAAGGGCAGCCGGCGCTGGGGTTTGTCGCTCAACACCATGGCCGACTCGCTCTGGGGCAAGGCGCGCATCGGGCTGGAATACGCGGTGCGCCGCACGGGGCCGATGAGCATGGCGCCCTCGCAGCTGGGCGCCTTCACCCGCTCGTCGCCCGAGCAGCCGTATCCGAACATTCAGTACCACGTGCAGCCGCTCTCGCTCGACGCCTTCGGCGAGCCGCTGCACGCCTTCAACGCCTTCACCGCCAGCGTGTGCAACCTGAACCCGACCAGCCGGGGCAGCGTGGCGCTGAAAAGCGCGCACTTTGCCGACGCGCCGGCGATTGCGCCCAACTACCTGGCGACGCCCGAGGACCGGCAGGTGGCCGCCGACTCGCTGCGCCTCACGCGCAAGATCGTCAGCCAGGGCGCGCTGGCCAAATTCCAGCCCGAAGAGTTCAAGCCGGGCGTGCAGTTCCAGAGCGACGAAGACCTGGCGCGGCTGGCCGGCGACATCGCCACGACGATCTTCCACCCGGTGGGCACGACCAAGATGGGCCGGGCCGACGACCCGATGGCGGTGGTCGATTCGCATCTGCGGGTGCGCGGCATCAAGGGGCTGCGCGTGGTGGACGCCGGCGTGATGCCGCTCATCACCAGCGGCAACACCAATTCGCCCACCCTGATGATTGCCGAGAAGGCCGCGCAGTGGATACAGGCCGGCCTCTGAGCGGCTGCGGGCGGGCGGCTGTCAGCGCCAGGCGCGGCGCCTGCGTGCTGGTGAACACGGGTTTGAGCATCAAAAATGCCTCTGGCGCAGGCAGCGCCTGCGCAGTCCGCTATGGTTTCAATAGCAAAGGCTGTCTGGTTTCCCGAAGGCCAGGCGGGCCGGCCAGACCGGCGCCGGCCCCGCGGCGATTTAGGGGCACAGGCCAAGGAGGCGTTCCTGCTGGGCGCACATGCTGGCCGGCTGCCTTGCCTTGACCATCGCCGCGCCCGGGCTGGAAGTTCCGGCCACGCAAGACCGAAGCTCGCGCGCCGTCGGGCCGTAGTAGCGCCATCCCCGGCCGAGTTCGGGCAGGGCCAGCTCGACCTCGCCCCATTTCGGATGCCCCTTTTCCCGGAGCTGCGGAAAATTCTGGCACAAGGCGCGCGCCATGCCGCGCAGGTGGCTCTCGGTGTCCTTGAGCTGGAAATCATAGGTGACCAGAAAGGCCTTGACCGCCAGTCCCGGGATGTCGGCGGCCAGCAGGTTGGGGTAGTTGCTGGCGCGCACGTTGGCGGCAAAGTAGGTCTTGAGAACAGCCTGGCTGGAGGGATGGCGGGGGTCGAACTTGAGCAGCTTGATCAGCTTTCGCGACTCGGGCTTCATGTCCACCAGCAGCTTGGCGGGCTGGCCGGCAACGACGGCGACCACGTCAAGCGTCTTGTCGGTGACCAGCTTGGCCAGCGCCTCCTCGTTGGAGAGGTAGCTGGCGTTTGCATCGGGCATGGCCTCGTTGAACATCAGGCGGTACAGCGTGGCCGATGTCAGCGCCGTGCCGCTTCCCGCCTCGCCGGCGTTGAGCTTTGCGTTCCTGATCTCGTGGATGAAGTTGCGCTCCGAGTCTGCCCGCACGATGAAGTAGATCTCCTCGTTGTACAGCGGCATGATCACGCGCAGCGGCTTGATCAGGGCGCGGGCGGCCGAATTTCCGCTGGCCGCGATGTCCAGAAACGACTGATAGACATCCGACTGGACCAGGGCCAGCTTGACGCCCGGCTCGTAGCGCAGCAGTTTCACGTTTTCGGCCGATCCGGCCGAGGGCAGCGCGTCGAGCTTGATGTCCGCCGACGGCGCCACGAACTGCGCCAGGTCGCGCCCTATCTTGATGTAGGTGCCGCGTTCGGAGGCGGTGACGATTTTGTAGTTCACTTCAGCTGACGCCATCGATGCGTGGCAAAGCATTGCCGCTGTCAGCAGCAGACTCGGGACGGATTTGCGCATGCTGGTTTTCTTTCGGTTCATGAAGGCGAATCGCACAGTCCAAGGGTTGCAACGGCTGCGGGGCATTCCTTGAGGGCTGGCGGCCTCTGGCGCGGTTTTTCGGGGGCTTGCAGGGCCGGCAAAGGGCTGGCGGGCGCCTGGGGCCCAATGCCGGGCCGCGAAGGCGCTGGCGGTTTGTCCGCCTTGGCCAGCGCATTTCCACCAAGCGGCACGGACGGCGCGGGCTCGGGCTGCGCTTTGCGCACCATTGCCTGCCGGACCGAGGCCAGCCCGCTGGCCGCCAGCCGCGACCTGTCGTCGTTGCCGCCAAACCGGGTTGAATACGTCAGCAGGCTGTCGGCCAGCAGGGTTTGGGCGCGCGCCAGCATTTCGGCGCGGATGGGCGCGGCCGCGGCGCCTGCTCGAACGCCAAGGTCTGCATAGTGCGCGCCAAGCCGGTATTTCGCGTCGGCGGACTCGACCGATGCCGCGCCCTTGAGCTTGTCCGCGATCCTGCACGACATCAGCAGGCCCACCTCGGCGTCGCGCGCACGGCCTGCGGCCAAGGCTTCATGGCTCAGGATGACGAAAGACTCGCCATCCACCGATGTCAGGCCGTATACCTCGGCCTGCAGGGGCAGCCGTCCGTCCTTGTCGCCCGCCACGGGCACCACCGGCGCCGAGGGACACATGACGAGCGGCACCGATGCCGGCGCCACGGACCCGGACCGCGCGGCCTGGCGCCTTTCCCTGTCGGGCAGGCCTGAAGGGTCGGTGCCGAACAACAGCCATCCCCCCACGCCAGCGGCTGCGGCAATGGCTGCAAGCCAGGCGGCAAAAACCGCAGGCCGCCTCGCATCGGGCACGGCGGGCCTGGAAGCGGCGGCATCTGGCGCCGGGGAGCCAGGACTTTGCGGGAACGGCGAGCCACCCGGTCCGAACGGATCAGGCGGTTGAAGCGGCGCTGACTCCCGTACCTTCCATGCGTTGAGCAAGGCCGATGCGCCGAGCGCTTGCGTCTGAGCCGCTTCGGCCGCTGCTGGCGCGTCGGCATCGGGCTGGCGCTGGCCTGTACCGGACGCCGAGGCCGGGGCTGCAAATGGCCTGCCGGCCTGCACCGGAGGGGGTGTCGCTTCAGACCCTGAAAATGGCCCCTCGGCCCGCACCGGCGTGGACGTGGCTTGGTCCGGCACAGGTTCGGCCGTGGGCAATTCACGGTCGAATGCCGAGCGCCCTGTGGTCCCTGTTTCACGTCCCCGACGCGTCGCGAAAAATTCTCCCAAACGCTTGCTGATGCCCATGAACCGACGATAGCCGGGCAAGGCAAAGCCGGACGCCGGCAGAACAATCAGTTGCAATGCTTGCAAGCCTTGCGCGCATCACAAGGCCCGGCCTTCACCCACAAAGACTCCAAGCCGCTGTGACGGGCTGGGCCGCGCCCAATTCCTGCCGCGCAACGCCAGGCACCGCATGGAAAAACACCCCGCCAGCACAGCTTGTGGTTACCCTTGCCGAACCGTGGGGCTAGCGCAGCCCCTTGACGTAGCGCGGCGCGCCGTCCGCTCCCGCGCGGCTGTCGCCCACGGGCAGGCCCGGCCTGGCGCCGGCGCTGGCCGGGGACGCCGCGTTCACGCCCGGGCCGCGCGCGCCGTGCGCCCGCGCGGCATCCGACATCCGCTGCACCAGCGGCCGCTCCGGCTGCGGCTCGGGCATGGCCATCGCCCACTCCAGCCTGTCGGCCAGGGTGTCCAGGTCGTCATGGCCGCCCTCGGCGCTCTTTTGCCGGGCCAGGCGGATGACTTCCTGCGCGTAGTCCGGGTTGCAGGCCATCCATTCGGTATCGGTCACACGGCCGGTCTTGCGGCGCAGCAGCACATGCAAGTGGGCGGCAATGGCAATTTTTTCACTGGAAGACATGGTTCACGCTCCTTCAAAGTAGGCCTGCCGGCTCAGGTTCCCATGCGCTCGGCATGCTGGTCGATGTCCAGGCCGTCGATCTCGGCCGCCTCGCTCACGCGCAGGCTGACAAAGCGCGACGTCACCCACAGCAGGACAGCGGTCATCGTCAGGCTGTAGAGCATGACCGAGCCGGCGCCCAGCGCCTGAACCAGCACGCTGCCCTCGACGCCCGAGATGCTCTTGCTGGCGAACACGCCGGTGAGCAGCGAGCCGACGATGCCGCCAACGCCGTGCACGCCGAACACGTCGAGCGAGTCGTCGGCGTTCAGGAGGCGCTTCAGGCCCGTGGCGCCCCAGTAGCAGGCCACGCCGGCGACTCCCCCGAAGACCACCGCCGCGCCCGGCGTGACATAGCCGGCCCCAGGCGTGATGGCCACCAGGCCGGCCACCAGCCCCGAGCACAGGCCCAGCAGCGAAGGCCGGCCGCGCGCCAGCCACTCGGCCGCCATCCAGGACAGCGCGCCGGCCGACGCGGCAATGTGCGTGACCGCCATCGCCAGCCCGGCCCGGCCGTCGGCGGCCACGGCCGAGCCGGCGTTGAAGCCGAACCAGCCCACCCACAAGAGGCCCGCGCCGGCCATGGTCAGGCCCAGGTTGAAGGGCGAGAACGCCTCGCTGCCGTAGCCCTTGCGCGGGCCCAGCGCATAGGCGCAGACCAGCCCGGCCATGCCGGCGTTGATGTGCACCACCGAGCCGCCGGCAAAATCGAGCGCGCCCAGCCGTGCCAGCCAGCCGCCGGGCTCCCAGACCCAGTGGGCAATCGGCACGTAGACCACCAGCGTCCACAGCGCCATGAAGATCAAGGTGGCCGAAAAGCGCATCCGCTCGACAAAGGCGCCGACCACCAGCGCGGCGGTGATGATGGCAAAGCTGAGCTGGAACATCGCATAGACCGACTCGGGAATGTTCGGCGCGATGTGGCTGACCGCGACCAGCTGCGCGCCCTGCACATAGTCCAGGCCGGAAAACCACAGCCGGCCGGTGCCGCCCAGCAGACCGCCCAGCGCGCCGCTGCCGGGCGTGAAGGCCAGGGAGTAGCCCACGGCAAACCACAGCAGGCTGACGATGGCGCAGATCGCCACGACGCAGGCCATGACGTTCAAGACGCTCTTGCGCCGCACCATGCCACCGTAGAACAGCGCGATGCCCGGCAGCGTCATCAGGAGCACCAGCGCGGTCGCGGTCAGCATCCAGGCGGTGTCGGCGCCGCTGAGCGTGCTGGCGCCGACCAGGCCCGGATGTGCAAGCGGCGCGGGCGCGGCAGGCGCGGCTGCGGCCACCACGGTGCCGGGCACTGCCTGCGCCTGCGCGGCCGGGGCCATCCAGCCCATGAACACCATGACGGCGCACACACCCCAGATCAATGCGATCAGTCTTTTCCTGTCCATGCCGCCCTGCCTTTGTGGAGTTGGTGATTGGTAACAAAAAGCATGACTCGTGCCAATCCGTAGAACCAGTGAAACGCCAGCAATCCACTGGAAATGCTTTTTTCTTACATCAATATGCGGCTATTTCTGATCCCTTGTTCTGGGGATGCCTGACTTTTCAAAGCCGGGAAATCCCTGATGCACTGTTGCAGTGCGGCAAGTTATATTCAAGTTCTTGCTGTCGGGCCTAGCTGCCTGCATTGCGGGGAGTTGGGGAGACAAGATTAAAAGTAGAAAAATCAGCCATTGCCCGAGACAGGCCATGGCTGGAAAAAAGCGCCGGGCATCCCGGCGCTTTTTTTTGCCTGGCACTTTCTTTTCAGGAACAAAAACAGCCGCCAGCGCACGCCCCGCCTGCGCATCCAGCTATCAATAAAGTAGCAATTCAGCGGCCCGCCGGATGCGACAATCGCCGCCATGGAATTGCTGCTTGTTTCTCTGGCTTCGCTGCTGGCCGGTTTTGTCGATGCCATCGTCGGCGGCGGCGGGCTGATTTTGGTGCCTGCGCTGTTCGCGGTGTTCCCCACCACGCACCCGGCCACGCTGTTCGGCATCAACAAGGGCGCCTCGGTCTGGGGCACGGCGGTGGCCACCAGCCAGTACGCGCGCCGGGTGCGGCTGCCCTGGGCGGCGCTGCTGCCGGCCGCCGGCGCCGGCTTTGCCGGCTCGCTGGCCGGCGCCTGGCTGGTCACGGCCATCGACCCCGGCTTTCTGCGCAAGGCCCTGCCCTTCGTGCTGCTGGGCGTGCTGGCCTACACCCTGGTGAAAAAAGAGCTGGGCCGCCAGCATACGCCGCGCTTTTCGGGCCGCGGCGAAACGCTGGCGGCCTGCTGCATCGGGCTGGTGCTGGGCTTTTACGACGGCTTTTTCGGCCCCGGCACGGGCAGCTTTCTGGTGTTTCTGTTCGTGCGCTGGCTGGGCTACGATTTCCTGCATGCCTCGGCCTCGGCCAAGCTGCTCAACACCGCCACCAACCTGGCGGCGCTGGCGCTGTTTGCGTACAAGGGCCATGTCTGGTGGCATTTCGCGCTGACGATGGCCGTGGCCAATGTGGCCGGCAGCGTGCTGGGCACGCGCCTGGCACTCAGGCACGGCGCGGGTTTCGTGCGGCTGGTGTTCATCGGCGTGGTGAGCGCGCTGATCCTCAAGACCGGCTTTGATGCATTCCTGAAATAGGGCGCATCCGGCCCCGGGCCTGCCGCCAGCGTTTTTCAGGCTCAAACAGGCCACTTGCGCAGGCAGCGCCTGCACAGAGCGCTATTGATTCAATAGCAAATCCTGGCCTACGCCCCGGGTGCCGCGAAAACGGGGCTCAGCGCGCGGCCGCCAGGCCGTCGCCGGCCAGCGCGGCGGTCATGTCGGCGGCGCTGCGCGGCTTGCCGATGGGCGCCACCGCCGTGCCCTTTTGCACCGCCAGCATGTCTTCCTCGCTCGGGTACTGGCCCAACAGCACGTAGTCGAACACGCGCCGGGCGATCGGCGCGGCCACGCCGGCGCCCCAGCCGGCGTTCTCGACGATCACCGCCAGCGCAATCTTCGGGTTGTCGGCCGGCGCGAACGCCATGTACACCGCATGGTCGCGCTGGTGCTCCTCCATGCGCGACTTGTTGTAGCGCTCCTTGACGCCGATGGTCACCGCCTGCGCCGTGCCGGTCTTGCCGCCCGAGAGGTACTGCGCGCCGGCAAACACCTTGGTCGAGGTGCCGCCCTGCGTCACGCCCACCAGCGCCCGGCGCACGATGGCCACGTGCTCGGGCTTGTAGCCCAGGTCCACCGGCGGGTCGGGGGGCAGCGGATGCACCTCGCCGGTCACGGTGTCGCGCGTGGCCATCACCAGCCGGGGCTTGTGCCGGATGCCGTTGTTGGCCAGCGTGGCCGTGGCCTGCGCCAGCTGCAGCATGGTGAAGCTGTTGTAGCCCTGGCCGATGCCCAGCGAGATGGTCTCGCCGGCAAACCATCGCTGCTGCTCGGGCCGCCTGAAGTAGCCGCGCTTCCATTCCTGGTTGGGCAGCACGCCGCGCACCTCGCCGTTGATGTCGATGCCCGTGAGCTGGCCAAAGCCCAGCGGCGCCATGAAGTCGTGGATGGCCTCGACGCCCAGCTCGTTGGCCAGCGAATAAAAATACACGTTGCTCGACTCGACGATGGCGCGGTGCATGTCCATGGCGCCGCCGCGCTCGTTCTCGGGGCTGCCGAAGCGGTGGCCGCCGAACATGTAAAAGCCCGGGTCGTTGACGATGGCGGTCGGCGAGCGCGCGCCCATCTGCAGCGCGGCCATGGCCATGAACGGCTTGTAGGTCGAGCCCGGCGGGTAGGTGCCGCGCAGCGCGCGGTTCAGGAGCGGCTTGTCGATCGACTCGTTGAGCGCCTGCCAGCTTTCCTGGTCGATGCCGTCCACGAACAAATTGGGGTCGAACGTCGGCTTGCTGACGAACGCCAGCACCTCGCCGGTCTTGGGGTCCAGCGCCACCAGCGCGCCCCGGCGCGTGCCGAACATGTCTTCCACCAGCTTTTGCAGGCCGATGTCCAGCGACAGCATCACCGTGTTGCCCGGCGTGGGCGGGTTGGTGGCCAGGCGGCGCAGCGCACGGCCGCCGGCCGACGTCTCCATCTGCTCGACGCCGGTCTGCCCGTGCAGCTGCTGCTCGAAGCTCTGCTCGACGCCAAGCTTGCCGATGTAGTCGGTGCCGCGGTAGTTGCCTTCCTCCTCGCGCTCCTCGATGGCGTCCTTTTCCTTCTGGTTGATGCGCCCGATGTAGCCCACCACGTGGCTGCCCAGCTCGCCGTAGGGGTAGCTGCGAAACAGCCGCGCCTTGATGTCCACGCCCGGAAAGGCAAAGCGCCGGGCGGCAAAGCGCGCCACCTCCTCGTCCGAGAGGCGCGTGCGCAGCGGCACCGACTCGAAGCTTTTCGACTCCTCGCGCAGGCGCTTGAAGCGGCGCTTGTCGCGCGGCTGGATGTCGATCAGCTTTTCCAGCGCGGCGATGGTGTCGTCCAGGTTCTCGACCTTGGAGGGCGTGATCTCCAGCGTGTAGGCCGAGTAGTTGGAGGCCAGCACGATGCCGTTGCGGTCCAGGATCAGGCCCCGGCTGGGCACGATGGGCACGACGGCGGTGCGGTTGCTCTCGGCCTGCTCGCTCAGGTCGGCGTGGCGGTACACCTGCAGGTACACCAGGCGCGCGGCCAGCAGCGAAAAGGCCGCCAGCACCGCCAGGCCGGCCACCAGCACGCGCCGGCGAAAGCGCGACAGCTCGGCTTCAACGTTTCTCAGTTCAGTCATGCGGGTGGGAGTCGGGCCAGGGGAAAAAGTGCCGGGCGGCCAGTCATCTGATCCTTTTGGAACAGCGCCTGCCGCCGGCCTTCAGAGGGGGCGGTTTTCATCCCGGTCCGGCGCGCGCAGCTGCGGCACCAGCAGCAGCACGCTGGCCAGCGGCCACAGCAGCGCCTCGGCCAGGGGCGCGATCAGCACGACCCAGCCCGGAAAGACGCCGCCGCCCAGCAGCCGCAGGATCAGCTCCATGCCGTGCGCCGCGCCCAGCAGCGGCAGCACCTGCAGCGCCTGCAGCGGCACCTTGAACCACAGCAGCCGGCGCTGCATCAGCGAGGCGAAAAAGCTCAGCGCCGTGTAGGAAAACGCATGCTGCCCGAGCAGCGCGGTGTGGTGCACGTCCATCGCCAGGCCAAACATGAAGGCGATGCCGATGCCCACCTTCAGCGGCTGATGGATGCTCCAGAACAGCAGCACCAGCGCCAGGAAGTCGGGCATCCAGGGCACACGGCCCAGCGGCAGCATGTTCAGCAGCAGCGCCACGATCAGCGTGCTCCAGATGAACACCGGGCTGGCCGGCAGCAGCAGCTGCTGGCCCGAGCGCATGATCATTTGGCCGCTCCCCGCCGGGACGCCGCCGGCGCGGCCGCCGGCGGGCGCTGGGCCACATCGGCCGTGAGCGGCTTGACGACGATGACGTGGCGCGCGCCGGCGGTCAGCGCCTTCGGAACGCAGTAGATCTTGGAGAACGCCGATTCGGCCCGGTGCTCGATGCGGCTGACGGTGGCCACCGGCAGGCCGGCCGGATAAAGGCCGTCCACGCCACTGGTGGTCAAGAGGTCGCCGACCTGCACGTCGGCATTGCTGCCCATGAAGCGCAGCTCCATGCCACTGCCGCCCAGCGACGGGTCGCCGTAGGCCACGCTGCGCGCGCCGGTGCGCACGTTGAGCACCGGAATGGCCAGGTCGCGGTCCACCACCAGCGTGACCTCGCTGACCAGCGGGTGCACGCGCGTCACCTGCCCGAGCACGCCGGACTCGTCGAGCACCGGCGCGCCCAGCTCGACCTGCTGCGCCGCGCCCCGGTCGATGATGACCTTGCGGGTGTAGGGATCGGCCGCGTCGTAGAGCACCTCGGCGGCCATGACCGGCGTGGCGATCTGCTCTTTGAGGCCCAGCAGCTTGCGCAGGCGCTCGTTTTCCTGCATCAGCTGCTCGACCTGCCCGGCGCGCAGCGACTGCAGCGCCAGCTGGCGGCGCGCCTGGGCGCTTTCGGCCTCGGCCTGGGTCACGCCGGTGACGTAGTCGCTGGCGCTCCTGACCGCATGCACCGGCTGCACCGCCAGCCACTGCACCGGGTAGAGCACCGTGGCAATCAGCGAGCGCACCGGCTGGGTGACGTTGAAGCGCGCGTCGGCCACCATCAAAAACAGCGACAGCGCGCCAAAGAACACCAGCTTGGAGTAAGCCGACGGCCCCTGGTTGAAAAAGGGCGGCAGGGATCTGTCGAGGGTTCCTAAAGCCATGGTGCGTTGTCAAGCCACTCTGGTGTCATGCTGCAGGTGTACAGCATCGAACTGACTTGCGGGATGGCGCGGGTAAAAAAGCTTATTCCGTGGTGAAGATCGAGCCCATGCGGTCCATGCGCTCCAGCGCAATGCCGCAGCCGCGCACCACGCAGGTCAGCGGGTCTTCGGCCACCAGCACCGGCAGGCCGGTCTCCTCGGCCAGCAATCGGTCCAGGTCGCGCAGCAGCGCGCCGCCGCCGGTCAGCATCATGCCGCGGTCGGAGATGTCGGCGCCCAGCTCGGGCGGCGTCTGCTCCAGCGCGTTCTTGACGGCCGAGACGATCTGGTTGAGCGGGTCGGTCAGCGCTTCGAGGATCTCGTTGCTGGAGATGGTGAAGCTGCGCGGCACGCCTTCGGACAGGTTGCGGCCCTTGACTTCCATTTCCTTGACCTCGGAGCCCGGAAAGGCCGAGCCGATGGTCTTCTTGATGACTTCGGCGGTCGGCTCGCCGATCAGCATGCCGTAGTTGCGGCGGATGTAGTTGATGATGGCCTCGTCGAAGCGATCGCCGCCGACGCGCACGCTGCCCTTGTAGACCATGCCGCCCAGCGAGATCACGCCCACTTCGGTCGTGCCGCCGCCGATGTCGACGACCATCGAGCCGCTGGCCTCGGAGACCGGCAGGCCCGCGCCCAATGCGGCGGCCATGGGTTCCTCGATCAGGTAGACGGCGGCGGCGCCGGCGGCTTCGGCCGCGTCCTTGATGGCGCGGCGCTCGACCTGCGTCGAGCCGCAGGGCACGCAGATGATGATGCGCGGGCTGGGCGTGAGCAGGCGGCGCGGGTGCACCATCTTGATGAACTGCTTGATCATCTGCTCGGTGATGATGAAGTCGGCGATCACGCCGTCCTTCATCGGGCGGATGGCCTCGATGTTGCCGGGCACCTTGCCCAGCATGGCCTTGGCTTCGTGGCCGACGGCCTGGATGACTTTCTTTCCGTGCGGGCCGCCTTCGTGGCGGATGGAAACCACCGAGGGCTCGTCCAGCACAATGCCCTTGTCGCGCGCAAAGATCAGGGTGTTGGCGGTTCCCAGATCAATTGCCAGGTCGGTGGAAAAATACCGACGGAATGCTTCAAACATATTCAGGAATCCAGTTGCGGCATGGGCACGCTTCGTTGCCGCATCGCCTTTTATTATTCATCAGCCGTGGAAGAGGACGGGAGGGAAAGGAAGGTCACGCGACCTGGTTGCAGCGCCTAAAAAACGCCTAAAGGAGGTATCAGGCCTTGATTTCACGCCAAAGGCGGGATAATAACGCATCCTCGCCAAATCGGCGCCCGGCAAGGCCCGTTTTCCAGGCGTTACAAGCGGTTTCAACGGCCGGTTTGGCGCTGTGTCCGCCAGCGCTTTTTTTCTTTTTTCAGCATCCAATTCATCCCTCCCATGGCATTGACTTTTAAAGACATAGAACGCGTGGCCAATCTGGCACGGCTCGAACTCAGGCCGGACGAAACCGAGCACACGCTGGCCCAGCTCAACGGCTTTTTCACGCTGGTCGAGCAGATGCAGGCGGTCAACACCGACGGCGTGGCGCCGCTGGCGCATCCGGCAGCCTTGCTTGGCGACGTGGCCCTGCGCCTGCGCGAGGACATCGCCAGCGAGCCCAACCAGCGCGAAGCCAGCCAGGCGAGCGCCCCGGCCGTCGAGCGCGGCCTGTTTCTGGTACCGAAAGTGATCGAATGAGCAGCTCTTTCCCCATTTCCCCGACTTCTCCCAGCCTGGACCTGCACGACCTGGGCGTGGCCGAGCTGGCCGCCCGGCTGGCCTCGGGCAGCGTCTCCAGCGTCGAGGTCACGCAGCACTTCCTCGCCCGCATCGCCCGGCAGGACAGCCTGGGCGCCTTTCTGGCCGTTGACGCCGACGTGTCGCTGGCGCAGGCGCGCGCCGCCGACGTCAGGCTGGCGGCTGGCGAGCGCACGCCGCTTTTGGGCGTGCCGCTGGCGCACAAGGACGTGTTCGTCACCCGCGACTTCCCGACCACCGCCGGCTCAAAAATGCTGGAGCACTACCGCAGCCCGTTTGATGCGACCGTCGTCAGCAAGCTCGCTGGCGCGGGCATGGTGACGCTGGGCAAGCTCAACTGCGACGAGTTCGCCATGGGCTCGGGCAACGAAAACAGCGCTTACAAACTGGTACAAAATCCTTGGGATGTCAGCCGCGTGCCGGGAGGTTCGTCGGGCGGATCGGCCGCCGCCGTGGCCGCCCGCCTGGTGCCCGCCGCCACCGGCACCGACACCGGCGGCTCGATCCGCCAGCCCGCCTCGCTCACCGGCATCACCGGCATCAAGCCGACCTATGGCCGCTGCTCGCGCTACGGCATGGTCGCCTTTGCCTCCAGCCTCGACCAGGCCGGCCCGATGGCGCGCAGCGCGCTCGACTGCGCGCTGCTGCTGTCAAGCATGGCCGGCCCCGACCCCGACCGCGACTCGACCTCGCTGGACCTGCCGGCGGTCGATTACGCTACTGATTTGATAGCTACTCCCGCAGATGGGACAAGCGCAAAGCCGTTAAAAGGCTTGAGAATCGGCCTGCCTGCGCAGTTTTTCGGCGCCGGCTGCGCGCCCGACGTGCTGGCCGCCGTGCGCGGCGCCTTGGCCGAGTTCGAAAAGCTCGGCGCGACGCTGGTCGATGTCAGCCTGCCGCTGACCGAGCTGTCGATTCCGGTCTACTACGTCATCGCCCCGGCCGAGGCCAGCAGCAACCTGAGCCGCTTCGACGGCGTGCGCTACGGCCACCGCGCCGCGCACTACCTAGACCTGACCGACATGTACAAGAAGTCGCGCAGCGAAGGCTTTGGCGACGAGGCGACGCGGCGCATCATGATCGGCACCTACGTGCTGAGCCACGGCTACTACGACGCCTACTATTTGAAGGCGCAAAAGATCCGCCGCCTGATCGCGCAGGATTTCCAGACTGCTTTTGCCCAATGCGACGTGATCGCCGGCCCGGTCTCGCCCACGGTGGCCTGGAAGATCGGCGAAAAGGGCGACGACCCGGTGGCCAGCTACCTGGCCGACATCTACACCCTGTCGTCCAGCCTGGCCGGCCTGCCCGGCATGAGCATTCCGGCCGGCTTTGGCGAAGGCGGCCTGCCCGTCGGGCTGCAGCTGATCGGCAACTATTTCAAGGAAGCGCAGTTGCTGGGAACAGCTCACCAGTTCCAGCTGGCGACCGACTGGCATCAAAAAGCACCCAAGGCATCCGCATGAGCACAGACAAGAACTCCCTCCTGGTGCAGGGCTACGAAGTCGTCATCGGCTTTGAAACCCACACGCAGCTCACCACGCAATCGAAGCTGTTCAGCCGCGCGCCCGTTGCCTTCGGCGCCGAGCCCAACACCCAGGCCTCGGTCGTCGATTTCGCCCTGCCCGGCGCGCTGCCGGTGATGAACAAGGGCGCGGTGCAGCGCGCCATCGAGTTCGGCTTGGCGGTCAACGCGCACATTGCCGAAGAGAGCGTGTTCGCGCGCAAGAACTACTTCTACCCCGACCTGCCCAAGGGCTACCAGATCAGCCAGTTCGAGATTCCGGTGGTCCAAGGCGGCGTGGTGGAGTTTTTCCTCGATGGCGAGAAGAAAGCCGTGCGCCTGGTGCGCGCCCACCTCGAAGAGGACGCCGGCAAGTCGCTGCACGAGGACTTCATCGGCCAGAGCGGCATCGACCTGAACCGCGCCGGCACGCCGCTGCTGGAGATCGTCACCGAACCGGACATGCGCTCGACCGCCGAGGCCGTCGCTTATGCCAAAGAGCTGCACAAGATCGTCACTTGGATCGGCATCTGCGACGGCAACATGCAGGAAGGCAGCTTTCGTTGCGACGCCAACGTGTCGGTGCGGAAACCCGGCGCGCCGCTGGGCACCCGGCGCGAGATCAAGAACCTGAACAGCTTCAAGTTCATGCAGCAGGCCATGGACTACGAAGTGCGCTGGCAGATCGAGCAGATCGAGGACGGCCATGAAATCCAGCAGGCGACCGTGCTGTTCGACCCGGACACGGGCGAAACGCGCAGCATGCGCAGCAAGGAAGACGCCGCCGATTACCGCTATTTCCCGGACCCCGATTTGCCGCCGCTGGTGATCGGCCGC
>Ga0302347_1001963_pt1 | contig 22480 bp, 18 predicted proteins | sample PhyWR1_FD_202178 | JGI IMG/M metagenome (GOLD analysis project Ga0302347, IMG submission 202178) | Leaf surface microbial communities from wheat plants in UC Gill Tract Community Farm, Albany, California, United States - DLSL W.R1 (v2)... | ecosystem: Host-associated > Plants > Phyllosphere >...
GTAGCGCATCGCCACTTCCACAGGAATCCCTTCTCTTTCGCTTTCCATAAAGATGACGTTCTCCATAATAGACTCACGGTTTCCATCGATATATTCTACGAATTCTTTAAGACCACCTTCCGAATGGAAAACTTCTGAATTGAAACTTCCGTCTTCGTTTGGATGTCTTTCGTCAATCAAAGTAATCGTAATTCCTTTGTTAAGGAAAGATAGTTCTCTAAGTCTGTTCGCCAACGTATCATAGTTGTAAACCAGTTCCTGGAAAATAGTTCCGTCCGGCTGGAAGAAAACCTCGGTTCCTCTTTCAGAAGTCGTTCCGATTTCCGCAACATCTGCCAAAGCTTTTCCTTCAGAGTATTTTTGCTGATACAGTTTTCCATTAAGGCTAACAGTTGCCACCAACAAAGTTGAAAGTGCATTCACACAAGAAACCCCAACCCCGTGAAGACCACCAGAAACTTTGTAAGAATCTTTATCGAACTTACCACCGGCGCCAATTTTGGTCATTACCACCTCAAGTGCAGATTTCTGTTCTTTCTCGTGAAAATCAACCGGAATTCCACGTCCGTTATCTTTCACAGAAATACTTTCACCTTCGTGAATAGTTACTTTAATCGTGTCGCAATAGCCTGCCAGCGCCTCATCAATAGAGTTATCCACTACTTCATAAACCAAATGGTGAAGACCTCTCACGCCAACGTCACCGATGTACATTGATGGTCTCAATCTCACGTGTTCCATTCCTTCCAGGGCCTGGATGCTACTCGCTGTATATTCTTTTTGACTCATATTTTTTATATTAAAGACATAAGACTCAATCTTTCAAATAGTTAGCTTGAGAATATTTCTTTTTAATTTATTAAATTATTTTGTTAAAATGCTTACAAATATCGTGATTTTTTTCGAGATATGAAAGGATTAAATTGAGTGGAAAAGGATAAGTTTTTAACAGGGAAGCTTGGAAATTGATTAAGATTTTAAATAAAAAAATCGAACTTTAAAAGTTCGATTTTTTTGCTGTTATTGAAATTATATTTTACTTCTTGATGAGTTTTGTTTTGTAAAGTTTTCCGCTTTTATCCGTTCCTGTAACAATATAATTCCCGACTGGCAATTTAGAAACATTCGCCTGACCCAACTCTGCCTTTACAGAAACCTCTCTACCTTCCATTGTGTAAACCGAAACCTTTTCTATCTCATTATTAAAATAAAAAATATCAGTTGCCGGATTTGGATAAATTACAAATTTGTACTTTGTGTACTATTAGTAGCCGTAGAAGTACTAACTGACTTATTTCCTCCAAATAAATATAATTGATTGTTATAAACCTCAGCCTGATGATTTCTTCTTTCCACCAAATTATGGGACGTTAGAGTTGTAAAATTTTTACCCGTTGTATCATAAAAACCCAAAAACGATTGATTATAATAGTCTCCAGACACAATTAATTTATCTCCATTTACAGCCAGAGCATTGGCAGAAACCGGCTGTGGTAAATCAGAATAACCAGGACTCCAAGTATTGCTGACAATATCATAATTACGAATATCAGAACTTGTATAAGATTTAAAAATCCTAAAATTATCAATTTGGAATGTTGTTGTCTTTTGTACAGGAAGATAGCCTCCAATATACTTGAACCCAATGCGGAAATTATTAGGATAATTAGCTAAAGAAATCTTTCCTGAATTTGTAAAATATACAGCGTAAGCACTGAGGGCACCACTAGAAATGTTAGCCGGCAACAGAGCTTTGGAAGAAGTAGTAATATCACCCGTCCAGTCTGTAATGATATATGCTTCTAAAATAGCACCATTGTCATAACCATCTCGAGTATCAAAACTTAGAAAAAAATCCTGATTAGTCGTTGATGAAGATTTTGAAAGTGATGGCGATATCAACCAAGAAATATTTTGTGCATTCTGCTCAATTGTCACAGGGGTAAAAGCAGTAATCTGTGCATATTTATTATTATTGAAAGCTTTTCCTTGATAAGGCTTATTTCCTACTTCCTGAATATTAATCCAATTTGAAAGGGTTAAAAATGGTTCAGAAATATTTAGTCCTTCAAAATCTTCAATTTTAGTATTTGATTCGGAATAGCCTCCTACGGCATAAAGCTTATTACCTACACTGGCACCCGTGGTTTGCATAGCTTGTGAAATATCAGACAATTGAGTCCACTGGTTGGAAACAGTGTTATATTTGAACATTCCCTGGGAGTATGATGCATCAAGGTCTGTTGTAACATTCCCTCCAAAAAAATAAATATCATTACCATTCACAGCAGATCCAGCACTAGAAACCGGAAAAGGATTTATTGCGCCATAAGTAAGGTTTCCAGTTGATAAATCTATTATTTCCAGTTGATTATTATTAGTATTATAAGCCGTTTTACCATTGAAAATATACAGTTTATTATTTACAATTTCTGCATTGGCATACGTTTTTGCAATTACAGGGACATTTGTAGAGAAAGTAGACCAAGTATCATTCTCAAAATTGTATTTTTCAATCTCCGCTGTATAATACTGTCCTTGTGAAAAACCATTAACAACATATTCATTGGCGCCATCTGTTGCAGCAGCAGAACCACCTCTTGCAACATTCATATTAGCTTTGTTGATGAAATTTAAATTTTGTGAGAATACAGTAGCGCTTCCCGTAAGGAATAATAAAAAAGTAAATCGCTTTAGCATTGATATGGGTTTGATTATAAGTTATCTTCTGCCTGCAAATATAAATTTTTTATTAATTTAAAATCAGATTTTATCCTCCCAAAAACTCATCCACTTTCTGCGCACATTTTCGTCCTTCCGCAATTGCCCAAACCACAAGACTCTGGCCTTTTCTCGCATCGCCGCAAGAGAAATATTTCGTCTGATTGGTTTTGAATTCTTTATCATTTCCGATAAGATTTCCTTTCGGGTCAAGGTTGATATCCAAATCTTCGACTAAACCCTTGTGCTCAACGTGCGTGTAACCCAAAGCGATGAAAGCCAGGTCACAATCGACAACAAATTCTGAATTTGGTTTTTCTGTGTAGAGATTCCATTTTCCGTCGGCATCTTTTGTCCATTCCGCTTCTACCAATCGGATTCCGGTCAGATTTCCGTTTTCATCTTTCACAAATTCCTTGGAATTGACGGACCACTTTCTGTCCACGCCTTCCTCGTGAGACGACGTAATATGCAAAGTCATCGGCATCGTTGGCCAAGGCATCGTTTCATCGCGTTCCGTTGGCTGCATTGGTTTGTAATAGATTTGATAAACCACTTCCGCACCTTGACGATTTGAAGTTCCGATACAATCTGAACCCGTATCGCCACCGCCAATTACGACTACTTTTTTTCCTCTCGTATCAATATCTTTTTCATTAAATGAAATTCCGCTGACTTTTTTATTGCTTTGAGAAAGATAATCCATCGCAAAATGAACACCTTTCGCATCACGATTCGGAATCATCAATTCCCTTGGAACCGTACTTCCCAACGCCAAAACAACTGCATCAAAACTCCGATTGAGCTCTTCCACAGAATAATTGACTCCGACATTGACATTGGTTTTAAATTCAACTCCTTCTTCTTTCATCCATTGCACCCGGCGTTCCACGATATTTTTATCCAGTTTAAAATCCGGAATTCCGAATCTCAGCAATCCGCCAATTTCCGGGTCACGTTCAAAAACTGTGACTTGATGCCCCATTTGGTTTAATTGATAAGCTGACGCCAAACCTGCAGGTCCGGAACCTACAACCGCCACTTTTTTTTCTGTTCTGAATTTTGGAATAATTGGTTTTGCGAAACCTTTTTCGAAGGCAATTTCGATGATATTTTTTTCAACTTCTTCTATCGCAACCGGAAGACTATTAATCCCCAAAACACACGCTCCTTCACAAGGTGCAGGACAAATTCGACCCGTAAATTCAGGGAAATTGTTGGTTGAAATCAACAATTGATAAGCCTTTTCCCATTGCTCCTTATAAACCGCTTCATTGAATTCCGGAATCATATTGCCAAGCGGACAGCCACTTTGGCAAAACGGAACGCCACAACTCATACACCGCGACGATTGCTTGTGAAGATAATCCTCGGAAATCGGTTTGTAAAATTCTTTGTAATGCTGAATCCTCTCTTCCACAGGAAGTTTCTTCGGCAACTCTCTATCGTATAATAAAAATCCGTCTGCTTTTCCCATTATTTCAATTCATTTATTTTATTTTCAATAGCTTTTTTGTAATCACGAGGATAAACCTTGATGATATGTTTCAAATTATTTTCGAAGTCACTTAGTAAATATGAAGCGAGTTCACTATTCGTCATTTCTAAATGTTCTTTAATCAAATCATTAATAATCGATTTATCATCTTCCGTAATCTCTTCCAGGTTTGCCATATCAGGATTGAAATTTTCTTCCAAAGACCTACCAATATCCCAAACGTAGGCAATTCCACCACTCATTCCCGCTCCGAAATTTCTTCCGACACCACCAAGAATCAGAACTGTTCCGCCGGTCATATATTCGCAACCGTGGTCGCCGACACCTTCCACAACAGCAGTTGCTCCGGAATTCCGAACGGCAAAACGTTCGCCCGCCATTCCGGAAACAAAGATTTTTCCAGAAGTCGCGCCGTACAAAGCGACATTACCAATAATGCTATTTTCGTAAGCTTTGATAATAGATTCTTTATCGTGATAAATTGCCAACTTTGCACCTGAAAGTCCTTTTCCGAAATAATCATTTGCATCGCCTTCCAGAATCATCGTAATTCCTTTATTACAAAACGCTCCGAAACTTTGCCCAGCCGTTCCTTTAAAATAGAATTTCAGAGAATCGTCGGACATTCCTTCAGAATGGTATTTTTTGGTCAATTCGTGAGACAGAATTGTTCCGACTGTCCTGTCCGTATTTTTGATTTGGAAATAAGCTTCTGTAGTTCCATTTTCTTCGATTGCCAATTTCGAAGCTTCGAGCATTTTCCAGGAAAGCGAATCATCAATGCCGTGGTCTTGATTTTCATTTTTAATGATTGGTAAATCTGTTTCAGGTTTGAAAAGAATCGGACTTAAATCAATATTTTTATGTTTCCAGAACGAAATATCTTTTTTCGTGGTCAGACATTGAGATTGTCCAACCATTTCGTCAATCGTTCTGAAACCGAGACTCGCCATTATTTCTCTAACTTCCATCGCCAGAAAAGTAAAATAACTGACCAAATGTTCAGGCTTTCCTTTAAACTTTTTCCGAAGCTCCTCGTTCTGAGTTGCAATACCGACCGGACAAGTATTAAGATGACATTTTCGCATCAAAATACAACCTTCAACAATTAGCGCAGACGTGGAAATCCCCCATTCCTCCGCACCAAGCAAAGTTGCAATGACAATATCACGACCAGTTTTTACCTGACCGTCGACCTGCACTGTAACTCGCTGACGAAGTTTATTTTTAATTAAAGTCTGTTGCGTTTCCGCCAATCCCAATTCCCAAGGTAAACCCGTATGCCTTGTAGAACTTAACGGAGACGCACCAGTTCCGCCGTCATAACCGGAAATCAGAATATGGTCAGCTTTCGCTTTTGCAACGCCGGAAGCAATTGTTCCAACGCCAGCTTTCGAAACTAATTTGACCGAAATCCTTGCGTGGCGATTGGCATTTTTCAAATCAAATATCAATTGCGCCAAATCCTCAATCGAGTAAATATCGTGATGCGGTGGTGGTGAAATCAAACCAACCCCAGGAGTAGAATGTCTTGTTTTCCCAATCCATTCATCAACTTTGAAGCCTGGCAATTGCCCACCTTCGCCCGGTTTTGCACCTTGCGCCATCTTAATTTGAATCTCTTCAGCCTCAGCTAAATATCTCGCCGTAACACCAAATCTTCCGGAAGCAACCTGCTTGATTGCCGAACGCATATCATCCCCATTTTCATTAATTGTATAACGATTTTCATCTTCGCCACCTTCGCCCGTATTACTTTTTGCGCCGATTCTATTCATCGCAATCGCAAGCGTTGTATGCGCTTCCCAGGAAATCGAACCAAAAGACATTGCGCCTGTTGCGAAACGTTTCAGAATATTTTCCAAAGACTCAACTTCATCAATCGAAATTGCTTCTCTGTCATTTTTAAAATCCATCAGACCTCTCAATAAAGATGCTTTCTCCGATAACTGATTGACCGTTCTTGAATATTTTTTGAATAAATCATAACGGTCATTCCAAGTTGCCTGTTGCAAAAGATGAACAGATTGTGGATTGAACTGATGATACTCGTTGTCCGGTTTCCATTGGTAGATTCCTCCAGGTTCCAATACTTTCTGAGGAAGCTTTGTCCCAAAAGCATTAAAATGTTTTACCAAAGCTTCTTTGGCGATTTCATCAAAACCAACACCATTGATTCTGGATATTGCTCCAGTAAAGCAAGTATTAACGACCGTTTTATCAATTCCAATGATTTCGAAAATCTGCGCGCCGTGATAAGATTGCAAAGTCGAAATTCCCATTTTGGAGAATATCTTCAACAACCCATCGCCAACCGCTTTTTATAATTGTATTTTAATTGGTCAAGGCCAGCTTCCTCACCAAATTCATTCTTATGAAACATCTCCCTGATACTCGCTAAAGCCAGATACGGATTGATTGCCGTAGCCCCAAATCCCAGCAAAGCGGCAAAATGATGAACTTCCCAAACATCACCAACTTCCATCACCAAACCCACTTTTCGACGAATACCTTTTCGAATCAAATGATGATGTACAGCCGAACAAGCCAAGAGTGAAGGAATCGTAGCATGACCAGAATCCATCGAACGGTCGGAAAGCACAATCACTTCAAAACCGTCATCCACAGCGTCTGTTGCGTAACGGCAAATCCTGTCAATGGCTTTTCTAAGATTTCCGTCTTTTCCGTCTGCTTTGAAATAGGTATAAATGGTTTTCGACTGAAATTTTCCCGTATCGACACTCCGAAGTTTTTCTAACTGTTCATTATTAAGAATCGGATTATCTAGTTTTATAGAATGGGCAAAATTCTTGTCTTCTTGCAAAAGATTTCCACTTCCGCCGATAATCGTCGTGAGAGACATTACCAATTTTTCACGGATCGGGTCGATTGGCGGATTCGTAACCTGAGCAAATAATTGTTTGAAATATGAACTGAGATGTTGTGGCTTTTCACTGAGAACAGCCAAAGGCGCGTCAAAACCCATCGAGCCAATCGGTTCTTTTCCATATTCCGCCATTTCTTTGATGACAACATCCAAATCCTCTCTAGAATATCCGAACGCTTTCTGATATCTGAAAATATCTTCCGACTGTAAACTATTGAAACGGATTTTCGGACTTGGCAATTCATTGATATTGATATTCATCTTATCAAGCCAATCTCGGTAAGGTTGTGAAGTACAGATATCTTTTTTCAGTTCTTCATCGCTGATGATCTCGCCTTTTTTCATATCAACCAAAAACATTTTTCCGGGTTGAAGACGACCTCTTTTGATGACTTTTTGAGGGTCGACAGGCAAAGCGCCAGACTCAGAAGCCATAATTACTCGATCATCCGAGGTCACGCAGTATCTTGAAGGGCGAAGTCCATTTCTGTCCAAAGTGGCACCAATAATATCGCCATCGGTAAACGAAATAGAAGCCGGACCATCCCAAGGTTCCATCATACAGGCGTGGAATTCATAAAAATCTTTTTTGTAAGAATCCATCTGGTCATGACCATCCCAAGCTTCGGGAATAAGCATCATCATCGTATGTGGAAGCGACCTTCCTGAGTGATAAAGCAACTCGACCATATTGTCCAAATAAGAAGAATCCGATTGCCCAGGTTTTGTGATCGGCAAGATCATATCCATTTCCTGCGCTGTGAAATTGGGACTTTCAAATGTTTTTTCGGAAGACCGAAGCCAATTGAGATTTCCGCCAATCGTATTGATCTCGCCATTGTGCGCCAAAAAACGAAAAGGTTGCGCCAAACTCCAGGTTGGATTTGTGTTTGTGGCAAAACGAGAATGCACCATTCCAAAAGCAGAGCGAAGTCTCGGATCGGTAAGGTCTTTGAAATAGTTTCGAATCTGAACAGAACGTAATTGTCCTTTATATATTAATTTTTTACAAGAAAACGAAGCAGCATAGAAACCAATAGGATCATTGCTGGTCACGCTCATGATCTGATGCGAAATGTAATTTTTGAAGACAAAGAGTTTCCTTTCCAGATCTTTCTCAGTTTCCGTATCGTATGGACGTTCGATAAAAAGCATCTCCATTACAGGTTCAACACTTTTAGCCAAATCGCCAAGATCCAAATTATTGACAGGAACCGGACGGTAACCCAAAATTTTAAGCCCTAATTTCTCAGCAGATTGCTCAATGATCTCTTTGCATTCTTGCCTGATGAAATTGTCCTGTGGAAAGAAAAGCATTCCTAGTCCGTAATGGCCTGGTTCGGGAAGGTCAATTCCGTAATTGAGTGCTTCATCATAGAGTAGCTCGTGTGGAATTTGAAGTTGGATTCCGGCGCCATCACCAGTATTACTTTCGTAACCTGTCGCACCACGATGTTCCATATTTTCCAGCATTGTAATAGCATCGCTAACAATTTTGAAACTTTTGACACCTTTGATATTAGCGACAAAACCGACTCCGCACGAATCGAATTCTGTCTCGGGTAAATAAAGTCCTTGATTTTTTGGATTTGAATTTTGAGAAATCCCCTTGGCTCTTTTCATCTTCATTCTTTTTGGATATTATCAAATTTAATGAAAAAAGAAATAAAAATGATTTTAAATTACCAATTCAGCAATTATACAAAACATAATAAGAATTAAAATCAATAAAATTGGTTATTTTTTATCAATAATTTACATTAAATTAATATTGAATAACTATTTGTTAAAATTAATTTAATATTGGAAATAAGTAAATATTTAGTAATCAATACATTAAATTAAAATCCACTTTTATAATCAGTAAATATAGATATAAACACTTTGGAATGACTAGAATTTTTTAAAATTGAAATTTATTCACACCAGCCCCCACTAAAAACAAAGTAGAAAATGAAAAAATATAGGTCATTTACATCAACACTATATTTTTTAGAAGGCAAAGACCTTAAAAACAAATATTTAAAACAACATGGCAAAATATTGTGAAAATCAATAAAATTAACAATTCATCACACATATTAATAAATCAATATCAAATCAATAAAAAACCCCGCTTTTACAAGCAGGGTCATTAATATTTTCAAGAAATCATTAAACTAATTTCATCCACAAAACATCCTCAATCTTATCAACTTTTACCAAGTTATTCTTAGTTAAAGTTTTGGAAGCTTTGTCCCATTTCTTTCCGGACAATTGAGAACGGTTTTTAACCTCATTAAGTTCTAAAGGCTCTTCCTGAGAATTAAGGATTTCCAGGATCACTTTCTCATCTTCTCCCAATTCTACTTTAGGAACTACTTTTTCCGGTCTCATTTGCGGGAAGAAAAGAACTTCCTGAATAGATGCATTATTGGTCAGGAACATGATCAATCTGTCCATTCCGATTCCCATTCCTGAAGTTGGTGGCATTCCGTATTCAAGAGCTCTCAAGAAATCTTCGTCTATAAATTGCCCGGCTTCATCGTCTCCTTTTTCCGCTAATTTCAATTGTTCCTCAAAACGTTCTCTTTGGTCAATCGGGTCATTAAGCTCAGAATAGGCATTCGCAATCTCTTTACCACAAACCATCAATTCGAAACGCTCGGTCAACCCTTCTTGCGTTCTATGTTTTTTTGTCAAAGGCGACATCTCGATAGGATAATCTGTGATGAACGTCGGTTGAATGAAGTTTCCTTCACATTTCTCTCCGAAAATTTCGTCGATTAATTTTCCTTTACCCATTGTTTCATCCACTTCAATTCCGATAGACTTGGCAAAATCGAACAATTCCTGCTCAGACTTTCCGGTGATATCAAAACCTGTATATTTTTGAATAGCTTCTGTCATTGAGACTCTTGCATAGGGCGCTTTGAAATCAATTTCCTGGTCAGCAAATTTGGCTTTCGTAGTTCCGTTCACTGCTATTGCGCAATGTTCTATCATTCTTTCTGTGAAATCCATCATCCAGTAATAATCTTTGTAGGCAACATAGATTTCCATTACTGTAAATTCCGGGTTGTGTGTTCTGTCCATCCCTTCATTTCTGAAGTTCTTTGAGAATTCATAAACACCGTCGAATCCTCCAACAATTAATCTTTTCAGATACAATTCGTTCGCAATTCTTAGGTACAAAGGAATATCCAAAGCATTGTGATGCGTAATAAAAGGTCTTGCTGCAGCGCCACCCGGGATAGCCTGCAAAACAGGAGTTTCCACTTCGATATAACCAGCATCATTGAAAAACTGACGCATCGCAGTGTACATTTTTGTTCTCTTCACGAAAGTTTCCTTAACGTTAGGATTCACAATTAAATCTACGTAACGTTGTCTGTAACGCAATTCGGCATCGTTGAAGGCATCGTGGACTACTCCATTTTCATCAGTTCTTGGCTGAGGAAGTGGGCGAAGTGTTTTGGTTAAAATTTGAAAATTGGTAACCTTCACAGTCATCTCGCCAACTTGCGTATTGAACAATTCACCTTCTATGCCGATGATATCACCAATGTCAAGAAGATGTTTGTAAACCTCGTTGTATAAAGTTTTGTCTTCACCAGTACAGATCTCGTCTCGGTTAAAATAAACCTGGATCTTGCCTTCGGAATCCTGCAATTCTGCAAAACTTGCTTTCCCCTGAATTCTTCTGGACATCAACCTTCCAGCAATAACCACCTTTTTTCCTTCTTGGAAATCCTGTTTTATAGATTTCGTAGAATCGGTGATTTTGTATTCAGCGGCCGGGAATGCATCGATTCCCAGGTCGGTCAGTTTTTGCAATTTTTCGCGACGGATAATTTCCTGTTCTGATAATGACATTTTAATTCGATTTTTTGGAATTGCAAAAATAGTGATTTTAAAATGTTTATGAAACTTAAATTTTCGATCGACTTAAATTGAATTTGAACGCAAAGACCGCTAAGTCTTTTTGAAATTACTGAAAACATTTAAGGTTCGCAAAGGCGTAAAACCCATCAAGGAAATAAATGCAAAGTTCGTCATTCTGAAAGAGTCCCAGCATAGTTGATATTCCTATGAAGTACAAAATTGTGTTTTACATTGACTTTTGTTTTTACGTTGAATCTGCAGCCCGACCTGAGTGGAGCTCATTTTTTGCGGACTGCTTCGGTTTTTCGGAATGGAAAATCCCTGGCAAAAAATAGCGGGAACGGAGGGCGGAAAAGCTGCCCAGACCTAACGGAGTGTTCGACGGGGTCAAATAATTTTAAATGAATATGGTTTTCAAAATCTCGGAAACCTCTTTCGGTTTGGTAACCGGGAAAAGATGCGTGGCATTTTTGATGATGAAATCCGGTTGAGAATTTTTGACCGGAAAAACAATGTCCTTGTCACCCAAAATCTGAATAACTTCCGGAATCTTGTCAAATTTCCAATGCGCTACTTTCTCAATAGACCACTTCAGATAATATGGGTCTTTTACTCGGAAATACTGAGTCAATTTTGGGTTTTTCGGATCAAATAATTTTCTGAAAAATGCATAGAAAAGAGTACTTTTATCATTGAAAATCCGAAGTGGAATGTATTTCACCGCATTGGTTTTTTGTCCCGCAACGATTAATTTTGATTTCTCCAGATCACAACGGATACTTGCCATAATTACGATTTTCTTGGCTGGTTTCAGTTTATGAATTTCCTGTACGAGAATGCCGCCGAAAGAATATCCCAAAAGATAAAATTCTTCGGAATCATATATGAATGCTGACATTCTTAGAACATAATCTGAAAATTCTTCATTGAGGTTTGGAATCAGCCACGGAATGTGAATGAGTTCAATTCCTTTATTAAAAGTCAGTTTTTCCAAGACTTTTTCGTCTGCGCCGAGTCCGCTAATGGTGTATAATTTCATTTGACAGTTTTCTTTTGTGTTTTGCTCAAATATAACAACAAAAAAAGAGCAGAAAAAATGCTGCTCTTGAAAATATATTTTGTGAAAAATTATTTTACGCTGATTTTAACTTTCAAATCAACATCGTCTTTTACCAAAACATCCTGCATTGTAGATTTGTAAGCTACGTCAAATTTCTGTCTGTCGAAAGAAAATTTATCAGACTCCAAAGTTACAACTCCATTTGCAGAAGTGATTTTTGCAGGGAAAGAAACTGCGTTGGTTTTTCCTTTTACAGTCAAGTTTCCGTTTACGACAAAGTTGTAATCTTTGTTTGTGTTTTTCTTTACAGAAGTGATCTTGTAAGTGGCAGTCGGGAACTTTTCAACTTCGAAGAAATCACCGTTTTTCAAGTGACCGTTCAATTTTCCCTGGTATTCCCCAGAAAGGTCTGTTGCGTTGATAGACGTCATATCCAATACAAAATCTCCACCTACAACTGCTCCATTCTTAAGAATCAAATTTCCAGATTTTACATTCACAGTTCCATCGTGAGAAGACGCTTCTGTTTTTGCAATTTTATAACCCCACCAGTGTACGTCTGAACTTGTCAATTTTTTAGTTTGTCCGAAAGCTAATCCGCTTACCAATACAGCTAGTAATAATACTTTTTTCATTTTTCAATAATTTTAATGATGCAAATCTACTTAGAATGATTCAAAATTAAAGTTGATGTATGATAAGTTTTTAAAAAAATCAAAGCCCACATCCGAAAATGAGGGCTTAAATAATTAAATAGTTTATTGAAAACTACTTTCCTAAAGGAATGTTGTAGCTAAATCCTACACCAATTGCTCCGGCGTTATAATCTTGGTCTCCGATTTGGCCTTTGTCGCCAGTGAATGTTTTGTTGTACTGAGCAAAGAAGTTCCAATCTCTGTTATGGTAACCAATTTCTGGTTTGATGTAAAATCCACCATCTGGTCTTGCAACATTAACATTTTCAGCCACTTTATCATCTCCAACGATAAATCCGTAACCTAAATCAGCTCCGAAATAGAATCCCATTTGTTTTGGATAAACTCTGAAAAGTGCTGCAACAGGAATGACTCCGAAGTCATTATTTCTTACTTTCACTCCATTTACAGTTCTATCTTTACCAAAATAATTGTTATATCCAGTCGCGATACCCAAACCAAAACCTGGTGTTACAAGATGCTGATATGATAAATCCACACCAAGATTTGCGGCAGTGTTACCACCCGTAGAAACACCTCCGTTAAGACCAACTTTCAACATATTGGTCATATCAGAACTTTGCGCTGACACTGCTCCACCTACCAAAATTCCTGCTCCTAATATCAATTGCTTTAAAGTTTTCATATTTTTAAATTTTAAATTTTACAAAGGTCTTAATTGTAAATTCCGTGCCAAAACCAGAATTTGTTTTATAAATCTAACAATTCCGCAATCAACTTTTTAATTTTCAATTATTTAAAATCATAAATTAATATTAATATTGATTCATAAAACCCATATTTTCATAATTTTTGCTTTAACTAATTCTAATTTTCTTACTCCAACCCATAAATCCATCGCTATGAATAACTTTTTGAAAAATAAACATTTGGTTTCCAGGGCAGGTTTTGGCATCCATCACAACGATATTGAGAAATATAAAAACATAAGTCCAAAGAAATTATATGAGGAATTAAAGAAGAATTCGGATTATCAACCATTACAAACCGATCTTCAGGCAGTAACAGCAGAACGATATCAAGAGATGTTGAAAGCAACTGATAGAAAACCATATAATCAATTCAATAAAAATTATAATACCTCAGTTCGGAAATCCTGGCATTCTCAAATGATAAACACACCTTCCCAACTTAGGGAAAAAATAGCACTCTTCTGGCACGGACATTTTGCTACCAGACTCCAGCAAGCGTTTTTTAATAAAGAGATTATTGAGATTTTCAGAAAAAATGCATTGGGCAATTTTCGTGATTTGGTTTTCGAAGTTTCAAAATCTCCTGCAATGTTATATTTCCTAAACAATCAGCAAAACAAAAAAGCCAGACCCAACGAGAATTTCGCAAGAGAACTGATGGAACTTTTCACATTAGGAAGAGGAAATCTTTATACCGAAAAAGACATCAAAGAATCTGCAAGAGCCTTTACCGGATGGAGTTATAATGGATTAGGAGCATTTGTTGATAACAAAAAAAATCACGATCCGGGAGAGAAAGAATTCCTTGGGAAAACCGGTAACTTCGATGGAACTGATATTATTAATATCATTCTTGAGAAACCGGAATGCGCGCATTTCATCACAGAAAAAATCTACAAATTTTTGGTTAATGAAAATCCTGATGAAAAAATAGTGAAGTCATTGAGCGAGAAATTCTACAAATCCAACTATGACATCACAACGTTGATGGATGAAATTTTCCTATCAGATTGGTTTTATTCTGATAAAAATATCGGCGCAAAAATAAAATCGCCAATAGAATTGATTGTCGGAATCAGACGGATCATGCCAATGGATTTACAGAATCGGGATACCATTTACAACTTCGAAAAGCTGCTCGGGCAAGAATTACTCCAACCTCCGAATGTTGCTGGTTGGCCAAGCGGAATTGCCTGGATAGACAGTTCTACTCTATTATTAAGAATGAAAATCCCTGCGGTAATGGCCGGTTACAAAACATTGGACATCGAACCCAAATCAAATGACGATATCAATATGGGAAAAGATGAGAAAAAAGTGATCGTCAATAAGAAGCAAAATACGATAACCATCCATTGGGAAGGTATCAATAACATTCTGAATGAAGACCTTTTCAATCTCTTGTTATCAAAACCCAATGAAAAATTACAGAAAATGATTACTGATTTCAATTCTGATAAAAGCAAGAAACATCTGATGATAAGTATTATGTCAACTCCAGAATATCAACTTTGTTAAAATAAGCCATTATGATTATCAATAGAAAAAACTTCATAAGAACAAGCAGTTTGGCTGTCGCTTCTTTCCTTTTCCCTAATTTCTTAGACGCTTTGACATTGCCAGATGCGATTGCGATGAATGGAAAAACGCTTATTATTCTCCAATTATCTGGTGGAAATGATGGACTGAATACTATTATCCCTATCAAAAATGACATTTATTATAAGTCCAGAAATCAGATTTCAATTAAGGAAAATGATGCGCTTCTGTTGACGGATGAAGCAGGTATCAATCCAAATCTGAAATTCTTCAAAGAACTTTATGACAACGGGGAATTGGCAGTGATGAACAACGTCGGCTATCCCGAACCGAACAAATCGCACTTCCGAAGTATGGATATTTGGCAAACTGCGAGTGGTAGCAATGAATTCAAAAATTCTGGTTGGCTCGGACGATATTTAGACGAAGCCTGTCACGACTGTCAGAATCCGACTCAGGCTATTGAAGTTGATGATTTGCTGAGCCTTGCGATGAAAGGCGAAACCAAAAATGCCATCGCTTTCAAAGACCCAAAAAAATTATTCGATAACAGCCAGGAAATGCTTTACAAAAAACTGAATGCAGACAATCACGACCACGAGCACGATTTGGCTTCTTATCTTTACAACACTCTCGGCAACGCCATCAATAATTCTGAATATATATTTTCTGAAAGCAAGGCAAAACCAACAGACAAAGTTTATCCATCAACTCAAATCGGAAAGGACTTTAAAACGATTTCTTCGCTCATTAAATCTGATATCAACACACAGGTTTATTACCTATCTACAGGAAGTTTCGATACGCATTCCAATCAAAATAAGAAACAAAATCAATTATTCAAAAACATCAATGATGCTGTGGAGATTTTCACGAAAGACATGAAGGAGAATGGGAAATTCAATGATGTAATGATAATGACATTTTCCGAATTCGGGAGACGAGTGGCCCAAAATGCCAGTAACGGAACCGACCACGGAACTGCTAATCAAATGTTTTTCATCAGTGGCGGGCTCAAAAGAAAAGGACTTTTAAATGAACTTCCTGATCTCACCAAATTAAATCAAGGTGATTTGATCTACCAAGAAGATTTTCGAAAAGTCTATGCCACGGTTCTCAAAAGATGGCTGAATAGCAATGACCAGAAAATCCTTGGAAAGGATAATGGCTACTACGATTTTCTCTGAAGTCTTAATTCAAAAAAGATATTTATAGTTTACATCAATAATAGATTTTGATGTAAACATCCTTTTATATTGTTCACAATATAATTTCACACCATACATTTGTCCCATCGAATAATAATTAAATCATCAACAAAATGAAAACATTGTACAGCATTGGCGCCACAGCCACAGGAGGAAGAAACGGAAACGTGAAAAGTGATAACGGAATCCTTGATCTCGAAGTTAGAATGCCAAAAGGATTAGGTGGAGCAAACGACGATTTTGCCAACCCAGAAATGCTTTTCGCAGCAGGTTATTCGGCTTGTTTTGACAGCGCATTGAATTTGGTCATCAAACAAGGTAAAATAGAAACCGGAGAAACAACTGTAACAGCGAAAGTTGGAATCGGACAAATCGAAAATGGCGGCTTTGGATTGGAAGCCGAGTTGCACGCCAATATTCCGGGAGTTTCTTTGGAACAAGCTCAAGAATTGATTGAGAAAGCGCATCAAATCTGTCCTTATTCTAATGCGACAAGAGGAAATATCGAAGTTAAATTGACAGTGAGCAACGACTAATAAAAGCCAAATTCTGTTATCTTTGAAGATTTCAACAGATCAAATTAAAAAGCCTAATATGGAAGATTTATTAAAACTCGACAAGCAACTTTGCTTCTCCGTCTATGTTTTACATCGCGAGATAATGCAGTGTTACCGGCCGATCCTAAAAGATATTGGCCTGACATATCCGCAATACATCGCAATGATGACGCTTTGGGAAAAGGATGATTTGACGGTCAGTCAAGTTGGAGAAATCGTACAATTGGATAATGGAACTTTGACACCTTTGCTGAAACGTTTGGAATCTAAAGGATATCTTACCAGACAACGAAACAAAGATGACGAACGTGTTGTGAAAATCCATCTGACGGAAGAAGGTCAAAAACTCAAGGAAAAAGCGGCCTGTATCCCCCTTGAATTGGCAAAAGCAATGAATCTGAGTATCGAGGAAATAATGGAATTGAAAACTTTGTCTGATAAAGTGGTACAGAAAATAAAGGGTTAACAAAAAGCGCTATTTGGAAATCCGAATAGCGCTTTTTTATTTTGATAGGATTGAATTAATATTCAAACAAAACACTTCCCCAAGTGAAGCCACTTCCGAAAGCGGACATACAAACCAAATCGCCACGTTTCATTCTGCCTTCCTGAATAGCTTCACTCAAAGCAATCGGAATAGAAGCCGCCGTTGTGTTTCCGTATTTTTGGATATTCACGAAGACTTTTTCGTCTGGAAGATGCAGCAATTGCTGAACGTATTGAGCAATTCTGATATTCGCCTGATGTGGAATGAGCAAATCCAAATCCTCAATTTTCTTACCTGCTTTGTCCAAAGCTTCCAAAATAGTTTCAGGAAATCTCGTCACAGCGTGTTTGAAAACGAAGTTCCCGTTCATCACAGGATAGATGTCTTCTGAGGTTAAAGAATCTGGGTTTTTAAGCAAATTATCACTCCATCCTAACTTGGTTCCAGGGAATTTCACGGCAAGCTCCTCTGCATATTTCCCTTCCGAGTGCATATTGACAGACAAGATTCCTTTTGCGTTGGCATCTTCGCTTGCTGACAAAACCACTGCGCCAGCTCCATCTCCAAATATCACGGAAACGCCCCTTCCAGCGTCAGAAAAATCCAATCCGAAAGAATGAATCTCTGCACCAACTACCAAAACATTCTTGTACAATCCAGATCTGATGAAAGCATCTGCAACGCTCATCGCATAGACGAAACCTGAACATTGATTCCTAACATCCAGTGCGCCAATCGTTCCACAGCCTAACAAATCCTGCAAAAGCACGCCCGAACCCGGGAAATAATAGTCCGGAGATAATGTCGCAAATACAATATAATCGATATCCTGGGCTGTAAGGTTTGCGTTCTTAAGCGCTATTTCTGATGCTTTGAAACCGTAAATTGATGTTGTTTCTTCAGAATCTACGCGGTTTTTGCGGTGTCTTCTTTCTTTGATGCCGGTTCTCTCTGTGATCCACTCATCATTGGTGGTCATTAGTTTAGAAAGGTCGTCGTTGGTCACTATATTTTCCGGAACGTAATGTCCGACTCCTGATATTACACTTTTAAACATTGGTGTGTTTTAGAAATTTTGACAAATTTAAATATTTTATTGATTACATAGATTTTTTATTGATTGATGGAATTCTGCCTGTTGATATTGACCTGAATAATATTTTTTTGACTAAATCAATGGTCAAAATCTCCAAATTATGACAAAGCTGAATATGGCGAAGCTGCAGCCCGGCTTGAACAGAAATCCTTTTTTGCGTGTCTCTGGCTCTATTGGATGTGAAAGTTTCTGCAAAAAAGATTGACTTGGTCGAACCACTTCGTTAGGTTTGGAGTAGAAGACGGAAAAGCAGCCATAAAAAAAAAATGGATTTCGACGAACTTCAAAAGCTTTCCAAATATTTGAGGTATCTATAGTCTTGGAATAAGTATTATTTTAATTAGTTTTGTTCTATGCCGATAGAACAGAAATATAAAACCACCAACTGGGAATGGATAGATGTGACCGCGCCTACGGAAGAGGACCTGCAGTTTTTGCACGAGCGTTATCATATCAATTATCTCTTACTGGAGGACACTATAGACCCCAACCACCTTCCGAAATATGAAGAAGTGGACAATGTGAAGTTTTTTCTGACCCGCGAATCTACGGACCTGGAGAAGCGAACGTTGAATAACATGAGTGATATCAGCAGTAAACTAGGGATTTTCCTGCTTCCAAAACTAATTATCACCATTCACAGAACGAAAAGTAAAAGTATCAACGAGATATGCGCTGAACTGAACAAGGAAGATCTGGATAAGGTAAGTCGGGATTTGTTGGCTTTACGATTGGCATTGAAAATAATCAAGACCTTTGATGATGAAAGCAGCACATTGCTGGAAGTAATGGATGCGATGGAAAACGAGATATTCCTGAAGAATGCCAACGACTCTGTGCAGATCCGAAGACTCTACAAACTTAAAAGAAAATCCGGACTGAACACCCGAATTCTGAATATCTCCGGCGAATGGATTTCGAAATTCAAGACGCTTGACCTGGAGGATGTTCAAGTGATGGATTTGTTGGACAAGCAAAAAGATGTGATTGCGGATTTTGACCATCTTAATGCTCAGACCACCAACCTTATTTCTATGTTTTTGGCTCTTTCTGACCAAAAAGCAAATCAAGTGATGAAGCTTTTGGCAATTTATTCCGTTTACTTTTTACCGATCACTTTTATTGCTGGCGTTTACGGGATGAATTTTGATAATATGCCCGAGATCCATACCAAACACGGCTATTACTATACTTTGGGCGTGATGGCTTTCATTGTGATCATTACCTTCATCTATATGCGCCGAAAAAAGTGGCAGGGATAAAGTAATGATGAATCCTGAACTATTGATGACGTTCTACAACGTCGAGAATTTTTATCCGCCTAAACAAAAAACAGAAGATGCTCTCAATTTTGGATCACATCATTGGGACGATTACAAATACCAGCTAAAAATCCGAAAAATCACCAACGTTTTTCGTTTTATTGAGGAAGATTTTGGACAATTGCCATCTGTGATTGGTTTGGCGGAGATTGGAGCAAGGTCTGTTTTGGAGGATCTGACCAATGCCAATTCACCTATTAAAGATTACGAAATCGTCCACCATCCATCCAAAGATTCCAGAGGACTGAGTGTAGCAATGTTGTTTGACAAAAGCAAATTCACCCTTACCAAATATCAGAATTTGCAGTTTCCGATGGGTGAGAATGTGGAATATGACACGCGTGATATTTTGCACGCAGAACTTTTGTCGGATGGTAAGAATCTTCACGTTTTTATTCTTCATCTGCCTTCTAAAAGGAATCACGATGCGAAGAAAGAGTTACGTAATTATATTTTAGAAAAACTGAGTAAAACGCTTCAGGAATTGTTTGCTAAAGGTGAAGCTGTTATTTTGATGGGCGACTTTAATGACAATCCAGATAATGAAACGATCAAGCAATTGTGCTTCGATAAAAATGATAATAAAGTCCTGAATAACCCTTTTGAAACCTTACATCAAGAAAATCAATTTTCTACTTTTCACGGTAAGAAAGGTGTTTGTTTTGACCAGATATTTTTTACTGAAAGTGCTTTATTAAAAAACTTTTCATTTAAAAATATTGAAGCTGAAATCTATAATAACCTTAGACTTAGAAATAAAGACAGCAAGAATAACAAATATCCCAGCAGGACATTTTCGGGTTCACGGTATATGGGTGGGTACAGCGATCATTTTCCTGTTATCTTGAAGCTTTAAATAAAGAACCAATATAGCTTTTTTTCTTCTGATCTTCTTTTTCCTTATTGCTTTCGCATAACTGAGGTCGCACCTTTATCAAAACTACAACCATAAGCTTTTATAATCAATAAAACAAAAAGGCACAGTATATGCTTATACCTCATCAATCACACTAAAAATTTAAAGTTATGAGAAATCTACTATGGTTAGTCGCAGTTATCTGCATCGTCGTATGGTTATTAGGAATGTTGGGTGTAGTCCCAGGAATGAGTACCGGATATCTGGTTCATGTATTATTGGTAATAGCCATTATCGTGGTATTATTCAACATCATCTCAGGTAGAAAGCCTTTGGATTAATATCTACTACTTCTGAGGACACAATACAATACCAGCAAGCTTTTGCATGCTGGTGTTTTTTTGTCTTTTTATAACAGTTTGAAAAACACTAAGTTTTCTAAATAAAAAAAAGCAATCAACTGAATTTCAATTGATTGCTAAATTTACAATGTAGTCAATAGCGAACAAATTTCGAAACATTTTGCCGAAGATTTACAAAAAATTACACTTAATATATATTAAATAGTTAAAGAAAGATAATACATTTGGGAAAACTTATGAATTGTATGACTAAACTTTTGACTTTGTAATACAAATTATTTTTACTTTAAAAAAACTTAAAAAACCCAATAGATAAAAACTTAAGATTCATAATTTATTTACAATCACTTTACTTTGAGATAAACTTTGAGATTAATCTACTATCAGAAAATATATTTGAAAAATCATCTACAACTCTTTTTAAATATTAATTGTTTTTTAATGCTCTTTTGTAAATACTTCTATTTTTAAATTTTTAATTAAACCTATAAAACATAAATAACATTAAAAGTTTCTTCTCAAGATTTAAAAGCATCTGCAAGTCTAGATAGTCACATTTCTAAAGTATTTAATTTTTCGAAATTTTTAACTTCTAACAATTTTAAAATCTCTGTAGGAATACTCTCCTTCGAAAAAAAAGTTATAATTTTTTCCTCATCCATATTTTTTATAAAATTAATAGCTCTACCTAAAGCTGAAAATTTCCCACTTATTATTGAAGAATAATTTTGTTTACCGTTAGGGTCAACATAAACAATTGGATTCTGATAACAGTAAATATAGGGATTCAGGTTACCAGAATTATAAACCCCACCATTGTGTTGCCCATCACCGTAGAATTCACTTTCCATTACAGGATTGTACACTGCCAGTGGATCGACACTTAACCAAATACTTTTATTTGGGTCATAGTACCTTGCACCGTAATAGTAAAGCTGTGTAGCTTCATCAAATTCCTTACCATTATATTTGTATACATTATTATATTCTCCACTGCTCTGCTCCATCAGTATCTCTCCAAATGGCATATACTCATACCAGTTAGTGGTCGTACCAGCCTGATTTGTAATGACAGAACCGCTACCCAAATGATTAGGATGTGTCCAATAGGTCTGAAAGTCTTCCTATTTTCTTCAGAAAGCTGGAACTTCTACGATAGACGCAAATTCTTCTGGTTAAGCCAGATTATATTTACTTTAAAATTTCATTACTAAATCTGATATACAAAGAATCACTCTCAATTATTTAAGCTATGTTGTTTATCCAAAAAAAACGGAAGCAGATTAAATCTACTCCCTTTATTCATATTTATTAATTATTATTTTAATTGATTTTCAATATTTTAATATTTAAAATCATAACCATTACTAAAGCTTCATTGCAATTAATAATTTTAGTAAACTGAGATGTATTATTAAAATTATTGATATGTTTATTTAAAAATTGTCAATCCTTGCGATTTGATAAACACAACCGAATCTTACTAAGAAATTTATTGTCTACTTTTAATATTTTTCAACTTTGAGAAAGTAAAAGTTTTGATATTTTTTTTCAATACATCTATCAATAAATTTTTTAGTATGAGGGTCAATTACCAAATCTAAATTAGAATAAT
>Ga0302347_1001966_pt1 | contig 22469 bp, 17 predicted proteins | sample PhyWR1_FD_202178 | JGI IMG/M metagenome (GOLD analysis project Ga0302347, IMG submission 202178) | Leaf surface microbial communities from wheat plants in UC Gill Tract Community Farm, Albany, California, United States - DLSL W.R1 (v2)... | ecosystem: Host-associated > Plants > Phyllosphere >...
AAGATAGACATTCAGTAGATTTTCCGACTCAGAATTTTTATATTTCCCTATGTATTGTTTCAATTGGTCCTCTGGTAATTTTATTCTTTCAAAATTGGGAACTTCATATTTGTCTTTGTAAAGATCCTTCAAAACATAATCCAAAATATCGCTGATATCATATCGCACGCCATTTTCTGCAATACAAATAGTGATCTTATCTTCCGGAATATAAAGTGCAAACGTCAAAAAACCTAAGACAGAACCCGTATGTCCGTACATATTCGTACTCTCATAAGGATATCGAAACATTCCCTTTTGAGTATTTTTCATTTGTACCAGGGATTTTTCGGAAATCAGCTTCCCTTCGAACAAGGCATTCAAAAACTTGTTCACATCTGTCGGTGTAGAAACAATGTTTCCTGCGGACATAAAATTATTGAGTCCCACATCAAGATTTTTACGCCAATCCACATAATAAGAATAGGATTTCGCTTCATTATTTTGTGATTCTATTGTACTATTCCCAATTCCCGTATTTACCAATTCCAATGGATCCGTGATCTTTTCTTTTAGAATATCACTGAAGCTTTTACCATAAATCTTTTCCAGTATAAAACCTAAAATAATATAACCTGTATTGCAATAGGAATATCTGTACTCAGGCGGAGAGACAGAAGGCAACCTATAGATCATTTCCAGCAACATTTCTCGAGGCTGTTCTTTATATTTGAGCAAATCATAGAATTTGGATTGGTTGATATTCTGAATACCACTGGTATGATTAAGTAAACTGGCAATATTGATGATGTCTGCATTTTTGATTTTCGGAAAGTATTGGGAAAGACGATCCGTCTGTTTCATCTTCCCTTCATCGATTGCTTTAAAAATTAAAGCCGCAGTGAAAGTTTTCGTGACCGAACCAATTCTATATTTGGTATTATCATCCGGTAATGTTCCACTTTCTAAGTCAGCAAAACCTACATTTTTATCATAGATATCCTTCCCATCTTTTTGAACTTTGATGCGAAACATAGCCTTATCATATTTTGCAAATGCGTCGTAAGCACTATCCAATTTAGCTTTATTATGAATAGACTGCGAAAAGAATTGTTGGGAAAACAATAGAATTAAAAGGTAATAATTTTTCATCATTCACAAATATAAATAAATTGGAAAATCAACCAAAAATTCATTCTCAAAATTCTTCTCAAAAAGTGTATTTTTAGGCAAAATTTTTTAGTAATGATTTACGGAATCGATACGCTTGGATATCAGGATGTTTTAGAAATCGCAAAAAATCCTTCCCTTGCAAAACTCAGTGAAAAATCAAGAGAACAAATTATAAAATCGCAAAAGAATGTTCAAGAAATTGTAGCCTCAGACAGAACCGTTTATGGCATCAATACAGGATTCGGACCACTTTGCGATACCAAAATTTCAGAATCAGAAACGGCACAACTTCAGCACAATTTGATTATTTCCCACGCTGTTGGCGTTGGAAAACCAATTGACAAGAATATTTCCAAAATAATGATCATCGCCAAGATCCACGCTTTGTCGAAAGGGTTTTCGGGTGTTTCTTTGGAAGTAATCGAGCGATTGATATTGATGTTAGAAAAAGACATCATTCCAGTTGTTCCGGAGCAAGGTTCTGTTGGTGCGTCTGGCGATCTGGCACCATTGGCACATTTGGTTTTGCCACTTTTGGGATTAGGCCAGGTTTGGGAAAATGATCAAACTGCTGAGACCTCAACTGTTCTTGAAAAACATAATATTCAACCTTTAAAACTTGGGCCGAAAGAAGGTTTAGGTTTGATCAATGGCACTCAATTCATCTTAGCTCACGCCATCATCGGATTGTCAAAATTCGAATATCTTCTGGATCTTGCAGACTTGACTGCGGCAATGAGTCTTGAAGCTTATCGTGGTTCTGCAAGTCCTTTCAAAAAAGAACTGCACGACATTCGTCCGTTTGACGGAAGCCGAAAAGTGGCAGAAAGAATGCGAAATTTCCTGAAAGATTCTGACAATCTAAAGTCGCACGAATTCTGTGACCGCGTTCAGGATCCATATTCTATGAGATGTGTGCCTCAAGTTCATGGTGCAAGCAGAAACGCCTTCGAACATTTGAAGCAAATGGCAGACACAGAATTGAATTCTGTAACAGACAACCCTATTATTCTGAGTGCAGAAGAATCTATTTCTGGTGGGAATTTCCATGGACAATTGATGGCTTTGCCTTTGGATTATTGTGCATTGGCTGCTGCGGAATTAGGAAATATTTCTGACCGAAGAAGTTATCTTTTGCTGGAAGGAAAATACGGTTTGCCTAAATTATTAATCGAAAGTTCCGGCCTTAATTCCGGATTTATGATTCCACAATATACAAGTGCAGCACTAGTTACAGAGAACAAAACACTTTGTTTCCCAGCTTCGGCAGATTCTATACCGACAAGTTTAGGACAAGAGGACCACGTTTCTATGGGAAGTATTTCAGGAAGAAAATTCAATCAGATCCTTGGAAATCTTGAAAACATTTTGGCTATCGAATTGATGTTTGGTGCGCAAGGTTTGGAATTCAGACGACCTGCCGTTTGCTCAGAAATTATTGAGAAAAATTATGCTATCATTCGTTCTGTGGTTCCTAAATTAGAAAATGACAGATTGATCGGCGAGGATATTTTGAAGATTGCTGACTTGGTAAGAGAAAGGAAATTGATTGTAAACTAAATTCTGGAAAGTCTTCGACTCTGCTCAGACTGACAAAGTAAAGATTACGTTTGTTCAGAGATATCAATCTGAGCGAAGTTGAAGAATATTTTAACTACTCATTTAAATTAATGAAAACTCTTCGCACAACTTCAGAAAACCTGGACTTCCAAAATCTCGTAAAACAACTGGACGCTTATCTCGCTGTGATGGATGGAGAAGAACACGGTTTCTATGACCAATACAACAAAATCGATTCCCTGAAAAACTGTATCGTCATTTTTGATAATGATGACGCCGTTGCTTGTGGTGCAATAAAAGCTTTTGATGAAAAATCGATGGAAGTCAAAAGGATGTTTACACTTCCGGAACAGCGTGGAAAAGGCCTGGCTTCCGCTATTTTGAATGAATTAGAAACTTGGACTAAAGAATTAGGTTACGAAAAAACCATTCTGGAAACGGGAAAAAGACAAACTGAAGCGGTTGCTCTTTATCAAAAATGCAGTTATAAAGTCATTTCAAATTACGGGCAATATGCAGGCGTTGAAAATAGCGTTTGCTTTGAAAAGGAATTATAGATTCTTTCTCACAAATCTTTAAGATCAAGCAGATCTCATACAAATCAAATCTGCAAAATTTGCTGATCTGCAGAATTACTCTTTTTTTAATTCCCAAATTGATAATCCAAAGGCAACATTTTTGAAACATTCTGGTTCGAAAAATGCTCTTCCAAAATCAGCAAATCCGGTTCTGAAGTATTACCTTCCGGGAACACTTCAAACTCCAAAGCTTCCGGATGAACGATTGAAGATTGCGTGGAAAATGTGTTGGCTTTTACAAATTCGCCTTTCTTGATTTCGTAAAAATACTTTTGATAATTCACCATCAGCAAATCTTCGAAATCAATAAACAACCTATCATCTTTTCGTTTTGTAAAATCGGATTCTTTGATTTTTATTTTTAGAATCGCCATTACAAACTCGGGATTTTTACTTTTTTTCTGGGAAATAGCTTCTAACTCATCAGTCCAAGGAACATTTGAAATTTTCTGAGCTTTCACAATTTCGAAATGGTCTTGCAGTTTTTGCAGTTCAGCTTCTGTTGGGTAGGATGGATTTTTTATTCTTTTAGCGTGATTTACGATGAAACCTTCTTTCTCCAATTCGTTATGATAAAGACTTTGCAGGAAATGCATCAGACTGCCTTTGTATGCATTCATCCGATTCAGAATGGTATTTTTCTTACTATTATTGTCTTTAAAGAATGAAGTTCCCAGATAGCTTGTCGTTTTCTTTTTATAATCTGCCTCAAAATTGATAAGATTATATTGGATCGTATAACCCAGATTTTTGTTTTCAATAATCAAAGTCTGTGGTGCTTTCACTTTCAGAAATTGATTCTTTTTATCATAAGAAAACTTGAGCGTTCGTTGATTTTTAATCGTAACTCCTTCCCTATCAAACCCAAGAAATTTATCTAAAAAATAATTAATAAAATCTTTATAAGCCTGCTCTGTATAAGGAATAATGACAACTTCTTCAATCTCTTTAATCGGATTGATGATTACTTTTACTGATTTTCCAATCGCTTGATCGAGAGGAAAAATACTTGTTTCGTAATTATCCTTTTGAAAAATCAGATTTCCACTTTTCTGCCCCTGAACATCCAGCTGAAAACTTCCGTCGCTATTGGAAACTGACGATACTTTTGTTCCATCCAGGTAGATATTCACATTCGAAATGGCTGAACCACTTTCCGTCTGAATCTTACCCGAAATAATCTGGGAAAAACAGCTACAGACAAAACTTAAATAGAGGCAAAAAAGTAATATTCTTTTCATTAAAACAATATTACTAATTTTTTAGTTATAAAAAAAAGACCCTTTAAATAAACAATAAAATTATCCAATCTTTATCGAAGTCATACTCAGAGAACCGCCGATCAACGAATCATTGAATAATGAGAGTTGTTCTGATTTGTCTTTTAGTCCGAGATTATAGATCAATGGCAAATAATGGTCGGGCGTTGGAACGGCGTATTGCAAGAATGTTCCTTGTTTTTGATAATCGATGAGTTTCTGGAAATCGCCATCCAGAAGCCAATTGTTGGTTTTTTCTCGTGCTTCTATTGCCCAATCCCAGCCAGCGCCAACGGTGTCTATATTTTTCCAGTCGATCAAGCTGAGGTTATGGACAATGTTTCCACTTCCGATAATTAAGATTCCTTTCTCCCGAAGTTTTGATAATTTCTTGGCCAATTCAAAATGATATTGTGGCGGTTTTGTATAATCAATACTGAGCTGGATGACAGGAATGTCTGCATCGGGATAAAGATGACGAAGAACCGACCAAGCACCGTGATCCAATCCCCAATTGTGGTCTTCTTCTACCAAAACAGGAGCTAATAATTCTGCGGTCTCCTTTGCTAATTCAGGACTTCCTTTTGCAGGATATTGAACATCGAACAAGGCTTGCGGGAAACCTCCAAAATCGTGAATGGTCTTTGGAAGTTCCATCGCTGTGACGAATGTTCCGTTGGTAAACCAATGCGCGGAAATACAAATAATGGCATTAGGTTTTGGGATTTCTTTGCTGATATTCCGGAAACCTTGCACAAAAATATTTTCTTCGATGGCGTTCATTGGAGAGCCATGCCCCAGGAAAAGGACGGGCATTTTTTGTGTGGTGCGGAAATTATCGGAGATGTTGGAAAGGTCGTTGAGGTTCATTTTTTGTAAAAAGTAAAATGTATGAATGTAAAATGTATTTTATTTTCTCGCAGATTTGGCGGATCGAGCAGATTTTTTACACAACATTGTCATTCCGTAGGAATCTTATCAGTTTAGATTCCTACGGAATGACAACCTTCGTGGTTATAACAAAGCTTGTTTTATGTCGAATCTGCAGCCCGATTTATCTCTTCTTTTCTATTTTTTTCATTTGAATCGATGAACCACTTCGTTAGGTTTAGGAGCGGAAGGCGGATAAAGCTGTCCAAAAAATTATTCCTGAAATCAAAAAAAGCGTGAACAAAGTTGCCCTTGCTCACACTTTAAAAAACTCAAACTATAAAAATACTATGATGTATTATTGTTTTACGAACTGCAGTTCTCCTGCAATTTTCACGTCTTCGCTTACCATCACACCGCCTGTCTCCAATGCTGCGTTCCAAGTAAGACCGAAGTCTGATCTTTTGATCTTCCCCTCGAATGAGAAACCTGCCTTTGTGTTACCCCAAGGATCAGAATTGATTCCTCCGAAATCTACGTCCAAAGTAATTTCTTTGGTAATCCCGTTCAATGTTAGGTTTCCAGTCACGTCGCCGTTCAAAGTTGAAGCTTCGAAAGTAATTTTCGGGTTAGCTTCTGCATTGAAGAAATCTGCTGATTTCAAGTGATTGTCTCTGTCTGTATTATTTGTGAAGATAGAATCTGTATCGATAAAAGCGGAAACTTTTGCGCTTGCGAATGTGTCATCTTCTGCGTCGATCTCTGCGTTGAAAGTTGTGAATTCTCCTTTCACGTTAGAAATCATCAAGTGTTTTACTTTGAAAGTGATCTCGCTATGAGTTGGGTCTAATAACCATTTAGTTGCCATAATTTTTAATATTTTGTTGATTAATTATAGTGCAAATTTATAGCGCCGGGATCCGCCTCACATTGATGTAAGTTAAGAATTACTTTTTTGTGAATTTTTTAACGATTGCGTCGTTTCGGCACAATGATTTCTGTGTTGAGAACAATGAAAAAACTTTCCTTTCTACTTTTACTTTCCAGCGTGTTTTATTTTTCTCAGAAGAGCGATTCCGTGGCTTTGATCTCGGAGGTCAAAATCGATGCTTATAAAAAACCAGTTTCTTTTATCGCTTCTACCAAATCTGTGTCCGTGGTTTCGGAAAATTTGCTTTCTCAGAATCCGCCAGACCGTTTGCTGGAATCTCTGAATCAAATTGCTGGTGCAAGAATGGAAGAACGTTCGCCGGGAAGTTACAGGATTGCAGTTCGCGGAAGTTCTTTGCGTTCGCCGTTTGGAGTGCGGAATGTGAAAGTTTATCTGGATGATTTTATTTTGTCTGATGCTTCTGGGAATACTTATTTCAATCAGATTTCACCGGATTTAATTCATAAAATTGAGATTTACAAAGGTCCGGAAAGTGGCGATTTTGGTGCGGTGACTGGCGGAACTTTGCTGCTTCAAACTCGGAAGTCTGATAACTTGTCTCTGAATCTTTCGTCTGGAAGTTATGGGACTTTTAATGAAAGTATCAATTTTTCAAAGCAATTGGGAAAGCATTTTTTCCAGGTTTATCAAAATTATTACAGAACAGATTCCTACCGTGAACAATCGGCGGTTGAAAGAAAACAGATTTTCATCAAGGACAATTTCAAATATTCTGACAAAGGCGAACTGAAAGCAATGCTACTCTTCTCCGATTTGGATTATGAAACGCCTGGCGGATTGACTTTGGCGCAAATGGAAGCCAACCGAAAACAAGCCCGACCAAAAACAGCAACGCTTCCCGGAGCGAAAGAACAGAATGCAGGAATTCGTAATAAAATGGTTTTGGCCGGACTTTCCAATCAATATCAATTGACGGACGGACTTTCACATTTTGTTTTGGTCCAAGGTTCCTATGTGGATTTTGAGAATCCTTTCATTACCAATTTTGAAAACCGTTTTGAAAGCAATTTTGCGCTGAGAGCACATTTCAATTATGAAAAAAATTGGGACAAAGTTTCTGCAGAATGGCGATTAGGTTACGAAGGTGCTACCAATCCCATTTATATCAAAAATTTTGATAACAATCGTGGAACAGAAGGAAATCCTCAGAATTTTGACAAGCTGAGAAACAATTCCGGATTCTATTTTCTGTCGCAGAAACTGAATTTTAATGAGCGGATATTTACGGATATTTCTATTAGTTTAAATTCTAATGCTTACAAATGGGAAAAGATTTTTCCAGCTTCCGAAACAGGAAATGTAAAGTTCAAAGACCAATGGTTGCCTAATTTTGGAATGACCTACATTTTGGATAAGGGATTTTCTGTGAGAGGAAAAATCGGAAAAGGAAATTCGGCACCAACGAATGAAGAGATCCGTTCTTCCAATCAGGAGTTCAACTTCAATCTTGTTCCGGAGTATGGCTGGAATAAGGAAATTGGTGTAAGGAAACAATTTGGAAATACAGTTTTTGTGGAACTGAATTATTTTGATTTCCGAGTGAAAGATGCGATTGTCCGAAGACAAAATGAAGCTGGGCAGGACTATTTTGTCAATCAAGGAAATACCGTTCAGAAAGGTTGGGAACTCCTTTTGGAATCGAAAATATTTGACTTGAAGAATGAGGTTTTGAGTCATTTCAAATTCAGATTTTCGGGAAGTCTATATGATTTTAAATTTAAAAATTATGTTCAGGGAACTTCTGACTTTTCAGGAAATGCGTTGACCGGCGTTCCGAAAACCACCATCAACAGTTTGCTAAACTTTACCTTTTTCAAAAAATTATCCGTTGATTATTCTCAATATTTAACCTCGAAAATTCCTTTGACCGACGCGAATTCTGTTTGGTCGGAACCAAGTTTGGTTTCAAATATTCAATTCAAGTATCCAATCGTTTTTGAAAAGTCAAAGCTGGATTTGTTTTTCCAAATCCAGAATTTGTACAATGAGGAATATGTTTTGGGATTTGACATCAATGCTTTTGGAAACCGATTTTATAATCCTTCTGCAAAGCGGAATTTTGTGGTGGGAGCAAATATTCAATTATAATTTAAACTGAAAAAATGTCTCACAGATTTTGCTGATTACGCAGTTTTATTTTTATCATCTTAATCTGCTGGATTTGCTGAACCTGCGTGAGAATTAAAATTTCTCCGTCAGATATTTCCAGTAACGTTTCGGAACGTGCTGAACGTGTAACTTGATATTTTTCCGTTCCTTAATATTGGTCTTCGTAAAATAACTTTTCCAAAGGTCCTGATAATTGACTTCTTCCTCGTGGAATTTCTGCTGGTATTGATTCAGATTGAATGTCGAATCCGGATAGAAAAATTCGCAATCCTGTAAATCATAGAACAATCCGTAATGTCGCTTGAGGTCATAAATCATCCATTTTTGGTCGGCGTATCGGTCTTTGAAATGTTTCCGGATCAAAGGCAGAACATCAAAATCTGGGTCTATTTTGGCGAAATAAATATCATCTTTCATTTTCTCAAATCTGACGAATGCTGTCATCCGATGTCGCTCCCGACTGACGGATTTGCAAATTTTGGAGATTTGCAGAATATCATCGTTGGCGAAATTTTGTAAGACATTATTCTCAGGGCTTTTAATCGATTGTTTGATGGCGGAAAAAATCAAATCTTCAGATTCCGCAAGTTCTGAAAGGAAAACCATCAGCAATTGTTTGATCCCTGATTTTCCGATGCTTCTTTCCAATTTCTTTAAAACTCTGTCAGATTTTTCGCTTTGCGTCACAACCTCGTGAATTTCGGCGAACATATTTTCCTGTTGGAATCTTTCTTTGTTTCGGATTTCCACATCATTGTACTTGTATTCGAAAACTTCGAATACCGCGGTTAAAAGTCCGTCGAAACTGCCGTCGTAGAGAAGCGTTGTCATGTTGGGTTGAAAAGGTTTGAGAGTTTATTAATGTTGTGCAGCGATTCTTTTGTGTTTACAACAAAATCAATGATTCAAATCTCTTTCCAAAAGCCTTTGAGAGGTGAAAGTTTAGTAAATTTACATTCGAATTTTTAGTAAACCAAAATTAGCAAAATGAATTCAGTTATCATAAAACCAAAAAATGAGATTCTGAAAAAGTATGTTCAATATTTTCTCTTCTTTGAAAAAACAGATCACGGTTTTATAAATTACACGACATTCCCAAATAGCAATCTTTGCCTCGCCATTTATAAGGAAAATAAAATTTTTTATGATAATCAAAATAATTGGTGCGAAGTGAACATTGGAAATGCCTTTACAAGTCGGTTTTACGGATTTCATAAAAAGCCTTTTCAGGTTAATATTGATTCTTCGCTTAGTCAGATTTGTATCATTTTTCAACCTTCTGCGTTAAGAGCTTTTACCAAAGAATCTTACGATGAACTGATGTTTTCCGATTCTGTTTTTGATGAAATATTCTCTTCGGATAAAAATGTTTTGGAAAAAATATTCGAAATAACTGATTTCTCGGAACGCGCCAATGAACTGGAAACTCTGCTTCTTAAAAAATTAAATGATTCTGTTTCTGACAAAATAAAAGAAGCTTTGATGCTCATTAATAAAAATAATACGATTAGTATCGATGAACTTTTCAAAAGTCTTAAAATCAGTGAAGCAACATTGTTCCGGCTTTTTAAAAATAATCTGGGACAAAATCCGAAATCTTACCTTAAAACATTACGCTTCCGAAATGTTTTGAATGACCTTTCTCAATCCAGCAATTCTTTGACCACGGTCGCTTATCAGAATCAGTTTTATGACCAGGCACATTTTATCAAAGATTTCAAAATGTTTTCAGGATTTTCGCCCAAAAAATTAGCGAAGAAAATCTCTGTGAACCAAAAAGATTTGACCTGGATTTACAACAAAGATTAAAATTGAATGATTTTTACAATTTTTGAAACTTAGAAATGATTTCTTTTGCTGAAAATTTTATCAATGAAAACCAGAGTCTTTTTATTTCTCCCGCTTTTTTTATTTTTCGGTTTCGCTAATGCACAAACTCAATGCAATTGTAATGAGACTTTGCAAAAAATAATTTCAAAGATTGAAAGCGAATATCCTGGCTTTGATATTAAAACCAAAGACAAATTATTGTACAATAGCGTTAAAGAAAATGCGATAAAAGCTTCTGCTGAAGCTAAATCTGACGACAATTGTCTGGAAATACTGAAAAACTACACAGGATTTTTCAAAGACAGACATATTTGGGTTCTTCCAAATGGAAATTCAACACCACAAATTTCTAATCATGTTTCCTCAAAAAATAGATCGAAACCTCTTGATATTAATCTTGAAAAATTCAGAAAAACAGTTCAAAATCAGAAAAACAGTTTCGAAGGAATTTGGAAAGATGACAGTTATGAGATTGGAATCAAAAAGCTAAACGAAAAAGAATCTGTCGGTTTTATCATAAAAGCAAACCCGAAATTCTGGAAATCAAACGAAGTGAAATTTCGATTGTTTGCTGACGGAACTTATGAATATTATATGCAAGACCATTCTTCCCAAAAAGGAACTTACAAAATGATAGACAATAGTCTTTTGTATTTTGATGATATCAAATCTGCATTTACAAAAAGTTTTCCTCAGTCAAGTTTGAATGAAAACGAAATTGAGGACAAAATAAATGAAATCAATGGCTTTTATATCAAAAAACTGACTCCTAAAACCACCATAATCAAAATGCAGTATTTCAGTTATATGTTTGTAAATACGATTGAAAAGCTGATTGAAAAGAATAAAACCTTATTGGAAAATTCGGAATTCCTGATTATCGATGTGAGAGATAACGGAGGCGGAACAGATAATGCTTATCAAAAAATCCTGCCTTATCTGGTAACCAATCCTGTGCGAAATGTTGGAGCAGAATATTTGGCGTCTCCGACTTTAATCAAAACAATGGAAAATTATTTACTCGGAGTTCAAAAAGACAGCATAAAAAACAAAGATGAAATCAGCGATATCAATAGGAGACTAAAATTGCTAAAAGCCAACCTTGGGAAATATGTTAATTATAATCAGAACAAAGTCAATATCAGTTCGGTTTCTCCTGCAATTAAAAGTCCTTCTCAGATTGTTGTTTTAGCCAATAATCATACAGGAAGTGCAGCGGAAAATTTTCTCCTAAATGCCAAACAAAGTAAGAAAGTAAAACTTATGGGAATCCCGTCTTCAGGCGTTTTGGATTATGCCAATGCGATGTTTTTTGAATACGGATGTGACAATTATAAACTTTTGATGCCGACTTACAAATCTTTCAGATTGCCGGATTATCCAATTGACAATATTGGCGTTCAGCCGGATATTTATCTTGATGAAAGCATTGAAGATTGGGAGAAATTTGCAACAGATTATTTGGAAAATTAAAACAAAGTCAATTGCTGAGAAAACTGATTTTGAAATTTGGACTGACTTCCGCCAATAATTAATTTCCTCAAATTCAAATCTGTCAAATGCTTTAAGAATGGATTACCGTAGCTAAAATCAATAAAATATTTTGCACGATTGACAGCGGCACCTAATTTTTTCAAATTATCAATATTCAAAATTTGAAAACGTCTCGAGCTGACAATTTTCATCGCCGTTTTCACGCCAATTCCCGGAATTCTGAGAATCATTTTATAATCTGCGGTTTGAAGATTGACCGGGAATTGGTCAAGATGGCGCAATGCCCAACTCAATTTCGGGTCGACTTCCAAATCCAAAAATGGCATATTGGAATCCAAAATCTCATCCGCTTTGAAACCGTAGAAACGCATCAACCAATCGGATTGATATAACCGATTTTCCCTCAAAACAGGGACCTCCGCTGTAATGGCAGGCAAACGATTGTCTGATGTCACAGGAATATAACCCGAATAATAGACGCGTTTCATTCCGTAATTTTGGTAGAAATGGTCGGCAACTTTGATGATTTGCAAATCGTTTTCGTTGGTTGCCCCCACAATCATCTGTGTGGATTGTCCGGCTGGAGCGAACTTCGGAACACTTTTGATGATTTTCTTTTCGTCTTTATATTGCTGAATTCCTTTTTGGACGATTCGCATCGGTTGCAGCATATCTTCCCGATTTTTGTCCGGTGCCAAAAGTTTAAGTCCGGATTCAGTGGGAATCTCGAGGTTCACGGAAAGTCGGTCCGCATAAAGTGCCGCTTCCTGCATCAAAATATCACTCGCTCCAGGAATCGATTTTAGGTGAATGTAACCATTGAAGTTATGTTCGTTTCTCAGTTTTTTCGCGACCCGAACCAGACGTTCCATCGTCGTATCTGCATCTTTGAATATTCCTGAGCTTAAAAATAATCCTTCGATATAATTTCGGCGATAGAAACTAATGGTCAAATCCACCACTTCTTCAACCGTGAAAGCGGCTCGTTTGATGTCATTCGATTTTCTTGAAACACAATAGATGCAATCGTAAATGCAATGGTTGGTCAAAAGAATTTTGAGAAGCGAGACGCATCGCCCGTCTTCCGTATAAGTGTGACAAATTCCGCTGGCAGAACTGTCGCCCAATCCGCCATTATTCTTTCTTTTTCCGCCACTTGATGAGCAGGAAACGTCGTACTTAGCTGCATCGGCAAGTATTTCCAGTTTTTCTTTTAAGCGGTCGAAGTTCATATTTTGGGGATTTTATTTAGAAGAATTGTTCTAAATGAATGTCAAAAATAAAACCATTTGAGGGAAATATTGATAGATATTTTGAATTAAGTTACTAACAGAAATTTCGTTTTTTGTTAAATTCAATCTCTTATTATCTACACGGTTTAGTAATCCCTATTTTATTTATCTCATTTTGCAAATCGGCAATACATTCAGAATTATAATATTTTTTCAAATTCTCATAATTCATATTATTACCTCTATTTATAAAAAGAATGCTTTCAGGATTTCCATTTGATTTTAGATAATTATATTCCGGAAAAATTTTAAAAGATTCAACATATTTATTAATGTCATCATAATGATTAATGACGTCATCAACATTATTAAATACAATTCCTGTTTTCTTTCCGAAATCTGATTCTGTTCCAACATTCAAATTCCAACTCATTGCATTTTGACAAATAAAATTAACAAATGAGAATTTTCCAATTTCGGTTATGTAAACACTTTCGGGGAAATGATTAACGTCTTTGCTTATTCCGTAAATCGATAGAATTCCTTTATTTTTCACTTTTAAAACAACACTTATATCTTCAAATGTTACATCTTCATTTCCCCACATTTTTATGATTTCTACTTTATCATTTTTTTGAATATTTTTTTTAATTGAATTAAATTCACTGTAATAGAAAAATTTACAGAAAATAAAAATGGATAAAACTAGAATTGTAAATAAACATAAAATTCCTATAACAGTATATTTAATTATTTTGAGATATCGTTTCATTAGTTATTTTTAAGTTAAACGAAATTGTGCTTATAAAATTGCGAATTATATAAAACCAATCCCATCACAATCTCCCAAAATCCTTATCTTTACAAACATAAAATTTCCCTATGAACCATCAACCTGTTGAAGGATTTTCAAAACTTTCCAAACAAAGAAAAATCGATTGGCTAATCAGCGAATATCTAAGCAACGACAGAAGTTACGAGCAGATTCTGCAGCAATATTGGAACAACGATTCTAACCTGCAAAAAATGCACGACGAGTTTTCTGAAAACACAATATCTAATTTTTATATGCCTTACGGAATTGCGCCAAATTTCCTGATTGACGGAAAATTGTTGGCACTTCCAATGGCGGTTGAAGAAAGTTCGGTGGTGGCTGCAGCGAGTAAAGCAGCAAAATTCTGGATTGACAAGGGTGGTTTCAAAACGACTATTATCAATACAGAAAAACTGGGTCACACGCATTTTATCTTCAAAACCGAGGCTCATAAATTGTTGCATTTTTTCAATTTTAAGCTGAAGAAAAAATTATTGGAAGCAACGGAAGATATTACCAAAAATATGCGCAACCGAGGTGGCGGAATCCTCAATATCAAACTCATCGATAAAACGGCTGAACTGGAAGATTATTTCCAACTAAAAGCGAGTTTTGACACCGTGGATTCTATGGGCGCGAATTTCATTAATTCTTGTCTGGAACAATTCGGAAAGACTTTGAAGGAAGAAGTTGCGAAGGAAGAAAGTTTCTCTCAGGAAGAAAAAGATTCATTACAAATTGTGATGAATATCCTTTCCAATTACACACCGGACTGCATCGTGAGAGCAGAAGTTTCCTGCAAAATTGAAGATTTGAAGGACGACAGCGGGATTTCTAATGAGGAATTTGCGTGGAAATTCAAACGCGCGGTGACCATTGCAGAGATTGAACCTTACAGAGCAACGACGCACAACAAAGGGATTATGAATGGTGTGGATGCCGTAGTTATCGCAACCGGAAATGATTTCCGTGCGACGGAAGCTTGTGCGCACGCTTATGCCGCGAGAAACGGGAAATATTCTTCACTCACGCATTGTACAACAGATAATGGGATTTTCAGATTCTGGATTGACTTACCGATTTCTGTTGGTGTGGTTGGCGGATTGACGAATCTTCATCCGTTGGTGAAATTCTCTTTAGCTTTATTAGGAAAACCATCTGCTCAGGAATTGATGAGTATTTTGGCGGTTTCAGGTTTGGCGCAGAATTTTGGCGCGCTTCGTTCTTTGGTGACGACGGGAATCCAGAAAGGTCATATGAAAATGCACCTTTTCAATATTCTGAATCAATTTGGTGCGACGGAAGAAGAGAAACAGCATTTTGTAACTTACTTCAAAGACAAAACGGTGAGTCATCACGAGGTGATTTCGGAGTTGGAGAAATTGAGAAATAAATAGACTTATGTTCGGGATTTTACTTTCAGCCTTTATTTTGCTCTTTGGGATATTTTTAAAATTCACAAAGAACCCAGGGTTTACAAGTGCCAAGCGGTTTTCCTGGCTATTCATCATTTTAGGATTATTGACGATTGCAGGAAAACTTATTATTTTATATCAAAAAGGAGAATTATAAAAATTATGAAAAACTTTACTTTAATCATCGGCGGAATCTACGGTTTGCTATCAGTAGTTCTTGGTGCGTTTGGTGCGCATGCTTTCAAAAAAATATTATCCATCGACAGACTGGAAAGTTTTGAAACAGGTGTTCGTTATCAGATGTATGCGGCATTCTTTCTTCTGATTGTCGGTTATATTTTGAAATTCGAAACGACTTCTGAGAAATGGATTTCCATTCTTATGATTGCGGGAACTTTTCTGTTTTCTGTGAGTATTTATTGTCTGGCTTTTCAGGATTATCTTGGAATGAATCTTAAATTCCTTGGACCAATCACACCACTTGGCGGTTTGTTTATGATTATCTCTTGGGGAATGTTGATTTGGTATTTTGCTAAGACGAAATTCTAATATTAAAAATAATTTATAAATAAAATCAATATAAACCTTACTTTTGGTAAAAACTAATACAATAACCTATGAAGAATTTTTATTATCTAGCACTATTTATTTCAGTCAACACTTTTTCTCAAATAAGTTTCAAAACCAATAAATTTATCCCGCTTCCAAAGGAACCAGTAAGTTCTCTTGTTGCCGACATCAATAATGATGGTCTAAATGATTTAATCATAGATTATTATTCCACCAATTATTTTTCTATAATGAAGCAAAAAACAAATGGTGAACTGGATGTTATAGAAAACTATACAATCAATAATGATAGCGAGAATATCTCAAGAATAGATGTTGGTGATTTGAACAATGATGGGAGAAAAGATATCATAACTGGCAATACAAAGGGAACTGGTATATTTTTCCAGAACAACGATGGAACTATTGGTAACTTTGCATTGCGTGCTAATTTGCCTTTAGGTAATTATACGATTGGCGATCTGAATAATGATGGGCTGAATGACATTTTCATTATTAGCTATAACAAAATCCATTTTGCATATCAAAATCCGAATAACCCTGGCAATTTTACTGTTACTTCCTTAGATAAGACTTGGCAAGGTGGTTCAACTCAAATAAAAGACATCAATAATGATCATCTCAATGATATTATAATAGCTTGTTCCAACATTAGTAAAATATACACTTTCCGCCAAAAACCAGAAGGCGGTTTTCTAGACCCTGTAATTACCAATGCTACTGATTGGATTGATGACATTGATGTTGGCGATATCAATAACGATGGTCTAAATGATCTTGTTGCTACAAAGGCAGCCAACAATACGTCACAAATTAAATTATTCTTTCCTAGTCTAGAGGATCACGTTTTTTATAGTTATGTAGCTTTGCCAGCTTACGAATTAGCAAGCTCTGTGAAAATTGTAGATTTTAATAATGATGGCAAAAATGAAATTGCGGTAACGCATTACGCTTGGAATTCCTTTTCTGTTTACAGTTCAGTGAACAATGTCTTTTCTGGATATCAAAGATTCGAGTTGCCTTACAGCAATTCTAATTCATTTTACAGTCTGTCCGTAGGTGATATCAACAATGACGGTCTGGCAGATGCAGTAATGGCCTGGTATAACGGTATCAATATTTTAATCAACAATTCCACACCTATAATGAGCACCAATGAAATGTCTAAAATTAAAATTGATGTTTATCCAAATCCTGCGTCCGATTTTTTAACCGTTAAAAATAATAAATCAAATTCTCATTATACAATCAGCGATTTCTCCGGTAAAATTGTAACGAGCGGAAACTTGACAAATGATAAAATTCCCATTAACTCTCTATCAACTGGAAATTACATTCTTAGCGTTGAAAATCAGAAAATTAAATTCATAAAAAAATGAAAATAAAATTACTCCTCGTTTATATACTATTTTTATCTATAGCTACAAAAAGTCAGGACCTGCTGAATATTGAAGTTAAAGAAGTTGCCAACACTGCAGGGTCTAATCCTTCTTTTTTCACAAGACTCAACAATGATCTGATTTTTAAAATCTACAGAACAAATCAGATGTCACAAGAAATCTGGAAATACAATCTTGATAGCAAGAATGCAACGGTTGTTAAGAATTTCTCTTTGACGGAGTATACTAATCCATATGAACATTCTAGCAATATTATCACTTTTCAGCAGAAAGCTCTTTTCATTGGTAAAGATGAAAATAATAAAAGTAACAGAAAATTGTTTTCTACTGATGGGACCAGCCAGGGAACAATTGTTATAAAAGACCTTGGACCAGTAAACAGTTCTGATTATTATTATCTTTTCCTCTCACCGGACGGGAAATTGTTTTTCATATTTGAAAGAAATCTTTGGATAACAGATGGGACTGAGAGCGGGACTAAAAAACTTACAGATTCTTCTTTCTATTTTAATGATATGAAGTTTTCTTTTATAGACAATAAGCTCTATTTCCTATGGAATCCATATACAGGAGTGGAGCTATGGACTTCTGATGGAACTGAGAATGGGACAAAAGTCGTTAAAACCTTCGCAAAAGACGATTATTCTATCTCTTCCCACATTGTTTACAATAACAAGATCTATTTTCTTGCAAAAGACACTGATAATAAAAAATATCTTTGGGAATCAGACGGAACTTTAATGAATACCAATAGAAAGTTTGAATTCAATGGAAATAGTTTAGAAGGGGACGTCATCAATGGCAATATGGTCTTTTACAATACAAACAATGAAATTTTTAAAAGTGATGGAACACTACAGAACACTGTGAAGATTGGAACAATCGATGCAACAATTACAAAGGTTTTCAAATTTAAAAATCAGTTATACTTTGACACTGCTACTAAATTCTGGAGAACAGATGGAACCGTTGAGAATACCAAGGTTTTTCCAATTGGTGAAGAAAACATAAACTACAACTTGGTCAACATCAGCAATGCCGGAAATTACTTTTTTGTTGCACCATCCGACATTTCAAACTATCTGAAGCCTGTCTATTGTTTTGATGGCATTACCGATAAGGCAATGAGCACTGTGAACAGATATACAAATTATACATCACCAATAAACAACAATCAGTTTTTTGAAGCTGACAACAAGATATTTTACAGTGGACTTGGAAGTTTTTATGAAGGTCAAGAATTGTTTTATTATGATTTGGCTACAGAAACTGAGAAGAAAGCGACAGATATTAATTACTATTATGATAGCAATGCAAAAGGCTTTCAAAATCTCAATAATCATGATATTTTCATCGCAGATTATAATAACAACGTTCATCTTTTCTCCCACGAAAAAGATTCCGGAGAAATTAAACCATTGACTTCCGGTGGGCAGTTTACGCAATATGCAGATAACGCCTTCACCGTTAATGACCAATATTACGGATTTGCATATGGCAGAAATGGTTTTTTTAAATCGGATGGCACAGCTGCCAACAGCAAGTTCATAGATCTGGAAGGTTATGCAATAACCAATTTTTACCCTTACAAAGATATAGGCGCAATAATTGTTGCCGCAAAGGATTCTAAGACAAGAATTTATCTCATAAAAAATGACTCTCAACAGCCCATTGTGTTAAAAGAAGTCAATAATTTAGGACTTTACAGATATCAGAACACAGAATCGGAAGTGCTTAACTCTGAACTTTATTTCGTATTTTTTGATGAATATAACCGTTTTGAAATCTGGAAAACGGATGGAACTTCACAAAACACCAAAAAGGCTTTCAATTTCCCATTCAACAATGTAGAATACCTCAATGTGATGGGTGTCGTAAATTCTAAACTTATGATTGCAAAATCCGATCGTTATGACTATAACATCTTTGATCTTTATAGTTCAACAGGAACACAGGAAAGCGTTGCATTTGTCAAGAATTTTACCGATAGATTTACCAATTATAAAATCTATTTTAAGGACAAATTATACTTCCTTAATGGCAGTGGAAATTTTTATGGGACAGACGGAACCTCTGCCGGAACAACTCTAATAAGAAATATTACCAATTACATGGATTATATAATGGGGAATCCATTTTTACAATGCGGAGATTACATGTATTTCAAAGACCGAGGCGAGGGCAGCATTACGAGATCAAATGGGCTATTGTCCGGAACGAACAAAGTACTTCCTAAACAAGGGAATATATCTTATTTTGACATGGCTTGCAACAAAGATTATCTCTACACTTTCCGAGCAGATTTCAACGACAGCAAAAACACCAAAATATTGAGATTGAATGGTACAAATTTGGAGAAAAAAATCTTTGATCTAAAAATCACCAACTTACCGGAATCTGATTCCAAGTATTATTATTTATACATTCAGGGAGAAAAATCAATGTTCTATAGCAACGGTGAAAATTTATTTTTCAATGGTTATAATATGTACAATGGGTTTGAGCCCTATAAAATCACCTCTATACTAGATCAAAATCTTTCTGCGACGGATATTCAGAATATAGAAAAATCCAGAATATTATTATATCCAAATCCTTCAATTGATATTGTTAATTTTTATTCCCGCGAAAAAGGGATTATCAGAGATGTAGAAATTTTTGATTTCACAGGAAAAAAATTGAAGGCCTATGATTCCCTAAAAAATAATCAACTCAATATAAGCTATCTACAATCTGGTGTATATTTTTTGAGATGGAAAATGGAAGGAAAATCATATTCATCAAAAATGATAAAACAATAATCTGATTTAAGTCACTAAAAGTTCTGTAATTTTCTTTTTACCCTTGTCCATTTTTCTTAAATTTGTGAATCTTATAAAATCTAAAAATTAATCAATAATATATTATGAATCTTCACGAGTATCAATCAAAAGAGATTTTAGCAAAATACGGGGTTAACATCCAACGTGGTTTTGTTGCAAACAATGTGGACGAAGCTGTAGCGGCTGCCGAAAAACTAACTGCTGAAACCGGTGCACAAGGTTGGGTTGTAAAAGCTCAGATCCACGCTGGCGGACGTGGAAAAGGTGGCGGTGTAAAGTTCTCTCCAAATATGGAAAAACTTAAAGAAAATGCTGGAAACATCATCGGAATGCAATTGATCACACCTCAGACCTCTGCTGAAGGTAAATTGGTAAATTCTGTTTTGGTAGCGGAAGACGTATATTATCCGGGGGAGACAGAAACTAAAGAATTTTATGTTTCTATCCTTCTAGACAGAGCTTTGGGGAAAAACACGATCGTATATTCTACTGAAGGTGGGATGGACATCGAGCACGTTGCTGAAGTTACACCTCATTTGATTCACAAAGAAGTGATTGACCCAGCTTATGGACTACAAGGTTTCCAAGCTAGAAAAATTGCTTTCGGTCTTGGATTGGAAGGTAACGCTTTCAAAGAATTTACAAAGTTCATCACTTCATTATATAACGCTTATGTAGGAATCGATGCTTCACTTTTTGAGATCAACCCGGTTTTGAAAACTTCTGATAACAAAATTATCGCTGTAGATGCAAAAGTAACTTTGGATGGCAACTCACTGTTCCGTCACAAAGACCTTGCTGAGTTGAGAGATACAAGAGAAGAAGATCCATTGGATGTAGAAGCTGGCGAAGCTGGTCTTAACTTTGTGAAGTTGGACGGAAACGTGGCTTGTATGGTAAACGGTGCTGGTCTTGCAATGGCTACTATGGATATCATCAAATTGTCTGGCGGAAATCCTGCAAACTTCCTAGACGTTGGTGGAACTGCTGATGCTGCGAGAGTACAAACAGCTTTCGGAATCATCTTGAGAGATCCGAACGTAAAGGCGATTTTGATCAACATCTTCGGAGGAATCGTAAGATGCGACAGAGTTGCACAAGGTGTTGTAGACGCTTACCACGCAATGGGAAGCCTTCCAGTTCCATTGATCGTAAGATTACAGGGAACCAACGCTGTAGAAGCTAAAAAACTGATTGACGAAGCTGGATTACCTATCCACTCTGCAATCACTTTGGAAGAAGCTGCAAACAAAGTAAAAGAAGTTTTAGCTTAAGCTGAAATATTTTTAAATAAATAGAGTAACCCGATTCAATATGAATCGGGTTATTTTTTTGAGACACTTCACATGATGTTTGAAGAAATTAGCTTAAAATAAATTCTCTCGCTGATTTTACAAACTATGCAGATTTCTTCAACAAATTAAATTTGAATAATTATTCTTTATTATCTGATGGATGTTATTCGGCATTCGTAATATTGATACTTGTCGGCGTAACCAGGTTTATTTTCTCGTTCATTAATCTATCATTAATTTTCATAATCGCCTCACTTTTCAACTCACTGAAGTTGCTTCCTATCTCCAACCAAAATTTGACTTGTAAAGTAAAGACGCCTTGCTTCACATTGGTAAAAAAGACATCGGTCTTATCGGCTTTATCCACATGTTCCAAATGTTTGATTTCATCCAGAATAACTTGCTTAGCCTTACTAATATCTTCGCCAACCGGAATCTCAAAATCTAAAATAATTCTACGCTGAGGTGAAGCGGTAATATTGAAAAATGGTGAATTAAAAATGACCTGATTGGGCACGTACACTTTCTTACCATCATCCGTGATCATCTTTGTGGTCAATAATCCAATATCCTGAACGGTTCCAGAATTACCTCCAATCGTGATATAGTCTCCAATTTTGAAAGCTTTGTCCACATTCACAAGCATTCCGGAAAATATACTTGAAACCAGGTCTTTGAGCGCTACCCCAGCAATAACCCCAGCAACTCCCAAACTACCCAGAAACTTCATAAAGAAACCACTGAATCCCATGATTTCTAATGCGATAAAAGTTCCCATCAGAATAATCAGAAACCGGAAAACTGTAATCAGAGTAACGACAGAATCACTTTTAGTTTTCGGGAATAATTGGTGGAATAATTTTACTGACCATTTACTAAGATAGGTACTTGTCATTAAGAAAAATAAAAAGATTAAAATTCCGACAATTAATCTAGGTGTGAGTTGTGCAAAACTGATATACCATCTTTGTAAAACGGCGTAAACGGTGTGTAAATATTCCATAGCTAAATAATTTATTAAGAAAAAAACCGACAAAAAGCCGGTTTTATATATTTTTAAAGATAATGGTTTTATTTTGCTTCGTTAGCAAGTCTTTTGGCTTGACCAGAAGGTAGA
>Ga0302347_1001969_pt1 | contig 22449 bp, 19 predicted proteins | sample PhyWR1_FD_202178 | JGI IMG/M metagenome (GOLD analysis project Ga0302347, IMG submission 202178) | Leaf surface microbial communities from wheat plants in UC Gill Tract Community Farm, Albany, California, United States - DLSL W.R1 (v2)... | ecosystem: Host-associated > Plants > Phyllosphere >...
GGCTGGCGCTGTCTTCCAGCGCGCTTAAAAAAGCATGCCGAACGAACGGCTGGCCCTCGGGCACCAGGGCATCCCACACCGACGGGGCGATTTCGGACAGGTTGTCCAGACGTTGCAACGGCATCGGTATCCTCACTGGCTGTTGGCGTAGAAGCCTGGCGAGTATCGCTCATCACGGCAACCGTTCACACCTCGAAAACACGCGGACAGGGCTCTAGACCAATAGTTCCGCGCGCCCAGCATTTGTCATCAAGATGAAATCACCTAGCCACCACTCCGTCATAAACGGAAGTGATACTGGCCGAGTTTTTTAGAGCATCTGATTCTAACCAAATAGCCGTTTTACCCGTCCGTCATCGGGCGTTCGTGTCCTGGAGGGTCTGTTCCCTCCTCCTCACTTTCGGAGATTGATATGCGTCTTGCTTCCACCAAAACTGCGGCGGTCCTGTGCGGCGGCCTGTTACTGGCCCTCAGCGTGCCGGCCAGCGCTGCAGTCGACGCTAAGTTGCTCGATATGCTCAAGGCCAACGGCCAGATCACTGCGGCGCAGTACACCGAACTGCAAACCGAACTCGCCAAAGACCAGAAAGAACAGCAGATCGCCCGGCAGGCTCAGCAAGAGAGCAATGAGCAGATCGCCGCCACCGCGAAAAAGACCAACGACCTGAGCACGTTCGACCAGAAGCTGGCCTGGGCCGCCAAGACCCAGTTCAAGGGAGATGTGCGGTTCCGTCAGGAAACCATCAAGATCGACGGCGAACCCAACAACGGCGGGCGTGACAAGGACCGTCAACGTATCCGTGCGCGCCTGGGCGCCTACACCGAGATCAACCCGCAAGTGGACACCGGCATCCGCATTGCCACCGGCGGTGGCGACGATGCGCGCTCCACCAACCAGGACCAGGACGGTTACTTCAACAAGAAATCGATCTGGCTGGACCTCGGTTATATCGACTACCACCCGGACCAGATCAAGAACCTGCACGTGATCGGCGGCAAGATGCTGCAACCTTGGGTAAGCATGGGCGACGTGATCTGGGACAGCGACATCAACCCCGAAGGCCTGGCAGTCACCTATAAATACCCATTGGGCAGCAACGCCGAACTGTTCGGCAGCCTGGGCAACTACAACCTCAAGGACAACGTTGACGGCGACGGCGTGCAGTTTCGCCACGACCTGCGCCTGACGTCCGGCCAGTTGGGTACGCGTTTCTCGATCACCGACAACCTGAAAATGACCCTGGGCGGCAGCGTCTACGCCTACCAGAATGACCGCGACAGCCGCTGCACGACCACCACCACGCCTTGCGCGCTGGCGGTCAACGGTAACTCGGCCGACAACGAATTCCGCCTGTACGAAGGCTTCGCCCAGGCGGACATCGGCGGCCTGGCCGTGCCCCTGGCGTTCTACGGTCAGTACGTGAAAAACAACGATGCCGTGACCGATCAGGACACGGCGTGGCTGGTGGGGGCCAAGACCAAAGTGTTCGGTTTCAACCTGGACTACAACTATCGCGATGTTCAACGTAACGCGGTGGTCGGCGCCTTTACCGATTCGGACTTCGCCAATGGCACCACCGGCTCGCGCGGTCACAAGATGAAGGTCAGCTACGACATCGACAAGAACTTCGCCCTCGGTGCCACCTACTTCCTGACCAAGGCCGACTTCGCCAGCCGTACGCAGCGTGATGCCAACACCAACACCCTGCAGCTGGATGCTGAAGCCAAGTTCTGATAACCCCGCTACCCGCCCTTGCGCCGCTCGGCAGCCAGCCGTTCGGCCAGGGCATCCACCTCTGGCACCGGTGCCTGCGGCATCTTCCTCAGTGTCGCCTGCACCAGGCGCATCTGACGGATAAAGCGGCGGCAGTTCGGGCAGAACATCAAGTGATGACGTACCAGCAGACGCTCGCGAAAGGTCAGTTGCCCATCGAGGTAGTCGCTGGAACGCGCCACTTGTTCTTTACAGGTCAACATTCTCCCGTTTCCTCAAAGTGCTCCACCGCGGCGAAGACCTTCAGCCGCGCTCGGTGCAGCAGCACACGGACATTCGAGAGCGAAAGTGTCAGAAGATTACAGATGTCTTCCAGCTCCAGGCCCTGGCGTTCGCGCAGCACCAGCACGCTGCTCTGCAAGTCCGACAAACTCAGTAACGTATGCTCCAGGCAATTGCGCAATTCATCTTCGCTCAACAAGGCTTCCGGGGTGTCCTGATGCCAGGCATACGGGGCGACGGCCCAATGACCATCGTCGGGGGAAAAACGCTCTGCGCCAATCGTGCCATGGGGCGAAGGCAAATCGTCGAGCAGCACTTCGCGACGGTTCTGCTTGTAGCGGCCCTTGGCGGCGTTGGCCGTGATGGTCAACAGCCACGTCTTGAGGCTGGACCGGCCTTCGAACTTGCCGAGATTGCGCACCACCGACAGCCAGGCGTCCTGCACCACCTCATCGGCGTGGCGCTGACCAACGATGGCATACGCCACGGCGCGCATGGCGCTCTGGTAGGCGGTGACCAATTCCTTATAGGCCTGCTGCTCTCCCTTGAGCAGGCGTTCAAGCAGATCCGCATCGTCCGCTGCAGCCATTGAAGACCTCGACATTTCCGATAAATCGCGCCAATCACGCGGCAGGCTGACGCATCAGCGCTTGCGCAGGATCACGCTGCCGATCGAATAGCCGGCACCGAAGGAGCTGAGCACGGCAACAGAGCCTTTGGCCAGGTCGTCCTGATTTTTGTGAAACGCAATCACCGACCCTGCGGAACTGGTGTTGGCATAGGTATCGAGAATCACCGGCGCTTCTTCTACCGTGGCTTCGCGGCCAAGCAGTTTCTTCACGATCAGATGGTTCATGCTCAGGTTGGCCTGGTGCAGCCAGAAGCGTTTCACGTCACTCACGTTCAACTGGTTTTCTTCCAGGTGCACGCCGATCAGTTCGGCCACCATCGGGCACACATCGCGGAACACTTTGCGGCCTTCCTGTACGAACAGCTTGTCCGGCGCGCCGATGCCCTCCTCGGCGGCGCGGTTGAGGAAGCCGAAGTTGTTGCGGATGGTGTTGGAGAACGTGGTCAGCAGCTTGGTGCTGACTACCTCGAACTGATGCTCGGAGGTCGCAAGGTCGGCGCGCTCGAGCAGCACGGCGGTGGCCGCGTCGCCGAAGATGAAGTGGCTGTCGCGGTCGCGGAAATTCAAGTGACCGGTGCAGACTTCCGGGTTGACCATCAGGATCGCCCGAGCCTGGCCCAGCCGGATGCTGTTGGCGGCGTTCTGGATGCCGAAGGTGGCCGAGGAACATGCCACGTTCATGTCAAAGCCGAAGCCTTCGATGCCCAGGGCTTCCTGCACTTCAATGGCAATGGCCGGGTAGGCGCGTTGCAGGTTGGAGCAGGCGACGATCACGCCGTCGATATCGGCGGCGGTCTTGCCGGCACGCTGCAGAGCCTGTTCGGCGGCGGCAACGGCCATCTGGCAGAGCACCGACCACTCGTCATTGCTGCGCTCGGGCAGCCGCGGGGCCATGCGTTGCGGGTCAAGGATGCCATCCTTGTCCATCACGAAGCGACTCTTGATACCCGACGCCTTCTCGATAAAGGCCGCGCTGGACTCGGTCAGGGCCTGCACGTCACCGCGCTCGATGGCGGCGGCGTTGTCGGTGTTGAACTGATGCACGTAAGCATTGAAAGACTGCACCAGCTCTTCATTGGAGATGCTGTTGGCCGGGGTATACAGGCCAGTGCCGCTGATGACGACGTTATGCACGGTCGTTCCTCTGGATAGGTCAGGCAGAAGGTATTGGTACCTTAGTACCAAACGGTAAGTCGTTTGATTCCATCCAGTGGCATCAAACTGGCATCGCTTTATTCCATCGCGTCGCAGCCCTTGCGACGATCCCGGTATTTATGGGCGCGAAGTTTGCCACAAACCCGGGAATTTGGCGCCACATCTCAGACAAGCGCCGTTTTAAATGCGGGAAGCTCCGCCTTGGCGCTGTCGCGCAACAAACTGGCGAGCGGGCTTGTTGAGGGAGCTGGCTTGTTGTGGCGAGCGGGCTTGCCCCGCGTTGGGGTGCGAAACACCCCCAATCCAGCAACACGCGGTGTACCAGATACGGCTCAGCGCCTGGTTTGGGGGCTGCTGCGCAGCCCAACGCAGGACAAGCCCGCTCGCCACAGGGAATCTGCGCTTAACTGAACGGCATCAGGGCAAGCCCGCTCGCCACGGAGGGTCATGTGCACTCGGCGGATCAGGGCTCTACCTGGCTCCACTGCTTGCTCAGGCGCTTGTCGGAGATCGGTACTTTGGTCCCCAACTGCTGGGCAAACAACGACACCCGGTACTCCTCCAGCCACCAGCGGTAGAGTGCCAGCTGCGGGTCGCGCTTGCCTTCCTGGGCGTGCTTTTTCAGACGATTCTCATACTGGGTCCAGACACCTCCCAGCTCGGTGCTCCACACCCGATCCTTTTGTACCTGGCCCGGCAGTTTCTCCAGGCGTTGCTCGATGGCCTTGAGGTAGCGCGGCAGTTCCTTGAGCCATTGCGCCGGGGTTTCCCGCACGAACCCTGGGTAGACCAGGTGGCTCAACTGCTGCTTGATATCGTTCAGCGCCACGGCCTGGGTCAGGTCGATCTTGCCTTTGAAGCGCTTCTGCAGACCATGCCAGAGCTTGAGCACCTCCAGGGTCAGGCGCGCCAGGCGTTCGGCGTGTTCGGTCCAACCGCCACGCGTGCGCTCGGCCAAGGCTGCCAGCCCGGCACCGTCGCGCGGCAGGCTGGCTTGGCCTTCGAGCACGCAGCTGTCGAGGCTGGCCAGCAGAATGTCTTCCACCAGCGCATCGATGCGCCCCAGGTCGCGATACATCAGGCCAAGCTCGGTCAGGCCGGGCAGCTTGCCGCGCAGGAACTTCGCCGGTTCGGCCAGTTGTTGCAGCAACAGACGCTGCAACGCGCGGCGATGCTGGAACTCGGCTTCGGCGGCCGTCGAGAAACGCCCCTCCTTGACCGTGCCGTTTTCCTCCACCAGCGCCGGATATACCGTCATCGACAGGCCGGCGATCTGCTGCTGGGTCTTCTCGGCCACCGCCGCAAAGGCCTTGGCCTGCACCGGCTCCTGACTTTTTGCGGTTTGCGGCACGGCCAATGCGGCCTGGCTGGCTTCGGCGAAACGCGCGGTCAGCTCGGCCAGGTCGCGGCCTTCGCCGAGGAACTTGCCCTGGCCGTCGACCACTTCCAGGTTCATCCTCAGGTGGCTGTCCACCTGCTGCGCCGCCTCGGCCCAGGCTTCATCGCTGACCCGCGCACCGGTCATGCGCAGCAGTTCGCGTCCCAGCGCCTGGGGCAGCGAGCCCTGGCCGAATTCGATGCGTTGCAACGCGGCCTTGACGAAATCCGGCACCGGCACAAAGTTCTTGCGCAGCGCCTTGGGCAGGTTGCGCACCAGGGCAATGCACTTGGCCTCGATCACCCCCGGCACCAGCCACTCCAGGCGCTCCGGCGGCAAGGCCGGCAACAGCGGCGCCGGCACGCGCAGGGTCACGCCGTCGCGTGGGTGGTTGGGTTCGAAGTGATAACTCAACGCCAGGGCCAGGTCGCCCAGGTGCAGGGTGTCCGGGTAATGCGCAGCGGTGACTTCACTGGCCTCGCGGGCCAGCACGTCCTCTTCGCGCATGATCAGCAATTGCGGGTCTTTCTGGCTGTTGATTTTGTACCAGCTGTCGAAGGTGGCGGTCTGATGGATCTCCGCCGGCAGCCGCGCATCGTAGAACGCGTACAGGGTTTCTTCATCGGCCAGAATGTCACGCCGGCGCGCCTTGGCTTCCAGTTCGTCGAGTTGCTCGAGCAGTTGCTGGTTGGCCGTGAGGCACTTGGCGCGGGACTGAATCTCGCCGCGCACCAAACCTTCGCGGATAAACAGCTCGCGCGACACCACCGGGTCAATCGGCCCGTAATGCACCGGCCGGCGCCCGACCACGATCAGCCCGAACAGGGTGATCTGCTCAAACGCCACCACCTGGCCGCGCTTCTTCTCCCAGTGCGGCTCGAAGTGGTTTTTCTTGATCAGGTGCCCGGCCAGCGGCTCGATCCAATCGGCGTCGATCTTGGCCACCATGCGCGCATACAGCTTGGTGGTCTCCACCAGCTCGGCGGTCATCAACCATTGCGGGCGTTTTTTGCCGATGCCCGATGACGGATGAATCCAGAAGCGCCGCTGGCGCGCACCGAGGTAATCGCCGTCTTCGGTCTTCTGTCCGATCTGGCTGAGCAGGCCCACCAGCACCGCCTTGTGCAGTTTCGGGTAGTCGGCAGGCTCTTTGTTGAGGGTCAATTGCAGGTCGCGGCAGATCAGGCTCAACTGGCGATGGGAATCGCGCCATTCGCGCAGGCGCAGGTAGTTGAGGAAGTGCTTGCGGCACCAGTTGCGCAACGGGCTGGCAGTCAGCGCCTGGCGCTGCTCTTCAAAGCCGCGCCACAGATTGACCAGCCCGGCGAAGTCAGAGTCCGGGTCTTTCCACTGGGCGTGGGCCTGGTCGGCGGCCTGCTGGCGCTCCGGCGGGCGCTCGCGCGGGTCCTGGATCGACATGGCGCTGGCCACGATCAGCACTTCCTGCAAGCTGCCGAGCTTGGCCGCTTCCAGCAGCATGCGGCCCATGCGCGGGTCCACCGGCAGACGCGCCAGCTGGCGGCCCAGCGGCGTGAGCTGGCTGTTGCGGTCCACCGCCGACAGCTCTTGCAGCAGGTTGAAACCGTCGCTGATGGCCTTGCCGTCCGGCGGCTCGATAAACGGGAAATCGGTGATCTCGCCCAGGCGCAGGTGCAGCATCTGCAGGATCACGGCGGCAAGGTTGGTGCGCAGAATCTCCGGGTCGGTAAATTCCGGGCGGCCGATAAAGTCCTCTTCGCTGTACAAGCGAATGCAGATACCCGGCTCGACCCGGCCGCAACGGCCTTTACGCTGATTGGCGCTGGCCTGGGAAATCGCCTCGATCGGCAGGCGCTGCACCTTGGCGCGGTAGCTGTAGCGGCTGATGCGCGCGGTGCCGCTGTCGATCACGTAGCGAATGCCCGGCACGGTCAGCGAGGTTTCCGCGACGTTGGTCGCCAGCACCACGCGCCGCCCCGGATGGGACTGGAAAATACGCTGCTGTTCGGCCGGCGACAGGCGCGCGTACAGCGGCAGGATTTCGGTGTGCTTGAGCTGGGCCTTGCGCAGCATTTCGGCGGCGTCGCGAATCTCGCGCTCTCCGGGCAAAAACACCAGCACATCGCCGGGACTGCGCCGTTCGCTGCGCTCATAGGCAGCGACTTCATCGAGGGCGGCGAGGATCGCCTGGTCGACGGTCAGGTCGTCCTCGACGCGGTTGCCCTCCTCGTCCTGCTCCAGGGTGAGCGGCCGGTACCAAGTGTCCACCGGGAAGGTACGGCCGGAAACTTCAACAATCGGCGCATCGTCGAAATGCCTGGAAAAGCGCTCCAGGTCGATGGTCGCCGAGGTGATGATGACTTTCAGGTCCGGACGGCGCGGCAGCAGGGTTTTCAGGTAACCGAGCAGAAAATCGATGTTCAGGCTGCGTTCGTGGGCTTCGTCGACGATGATCGTGTCGTAGCGTTCCAGATAGCGGTCGTTCTGGGTTTCCGCCAGCAGGATGCCGTCGGTCATCAGCTTGATCAGGGTATTGGAATCGCTCTGGTCCTCGAAGCGCACCTGATAACCGACCAGCGCGCCCAATGGCGTGGCAAGCTCTTCGGCGACTCGACTGGCCACGCTGCGGGCGGCGATCCGGCGCGGCTGGGTGTGACCGATCAGGCCGTACTGGCCGCGACCGATTTCCAGGCAGATTTTCGGCAACTGGGTGGTTTTGCCCGAACCGGTCTCGCCGGCAATGATCAGCACTTGATGCTTGTTCAGCGCGGCCTTGATTTCATCGCGCTTGGCGGCAATCGGCAGGCTGTCGTCGTAGCGAATCACCGGCAGACTGGCGCGCCGCGCGGTCACCTGGGCGCAGGACGCCTGCATCCGCGTGACCCATTGCGCCAGCTTCTCCTCATCGGGCTTCTTGCGTAGCTCAAGCAACTGGCGCCGCAAGCGGTGGCGGTCGGCGAGCATGGCGTGGTCGAGGTTTTTCAGCAGTTGGTCGATAGCGGGCGCTTGGTCAGTCATCAGGTACGTAAAAGTCTTCATTTGAAAGTGGCGGGTCGGGCAATGCAACTTACAATACTGGGGATGTCTTGATCCTCAAAGAGCAAGAAGTTCACCCTCTAAACGTTTGATACCTTGCACAAGATTCCGAAAGCTATCAGAGCGTGCGTTATCAATATCAAGGTAGCGTCCTATCTCACGAGAACTTCCTATTTTTTCGTACGTTTGCTTGCTTAAAACCTTCAACTCATGACTGGGCGACGTTAAATAATCTGGACTTCTAAATTTTGCGACATGCTGTTTATTACTGAGTCCCTTAAGACCCAAAGCCGTTTCGACCGCTTTAAGATCGGCCAGATAAAAAGTTTCAAGCTCACGACATGCCACACGCACCAAACTTGCGTCCCCACGGCCCGAAGCATTGCATTTCTCGATCAATCGAGCTTTTAAATTAATACAACTGGGATCGCTATCCTGATCTCGCATGACAAGAAAACGGGCGTATTCATTCACATACCCTTTTATTCTCATGGTCATGCGCTTCTCGAGGTCTTGTTTACCCTCGAAGGCAATCAATCTAAATTCTATTTTTTCATCCAACACTCGGGGAAGAAATGTTTCCAACATAACCTTGGCAGAGCGTTCTTCCAGCAGAATAACCAACTCTCTTCTCATTGAGGGTCTGCTCCGTCGAAAAAGCCCTGCTTCCATAAATAACCAAGCTGATCACCCTCTGCCATATAAGCGCATATTTGAGGATCATCTTTCGCTCTGCGCACTTGTGTCCCACCCTCCTTTTTTACGAGCCAACATACTTCGTCCAAGTCAGCCGCATTTAAAAAATCCGGAGAATGCGTTGAAACCAGAACCTGACCGCCGCGCAAGGCGTAACCTCGAAACTCTTCAGCCAACTCCTGCATCAAGGTTGGATAAAGCTGATTTTCCGGTTCTTCGACACATAACAGCGGGTGAGGCACTGGATCATGAAGCAGCACCATGTATGCGAACATCTTGATGGTACCGTCCGAGACATAACGGTCCAAAAATGGAGTCTTGAACGCGCCGTCCTGAAACCTTAGCGTCAAGTAGCCATCGGCCGTCAATAGCGGTTCAATTGTCTTTACGCCAGGGACTCGCCTGGACATCGTCTCAAGTATTTTCTTGAACTGCTCTGGATGCTGCTCGTACATATATCGCGCGACCAACGGAAGATTGTCTCCAGATTCCGATAAGTGTTCGGAATCCCCAGAGGGTTCTTTTCTGCCACGAGCAGAGCTAATATGAAAGTCGGAAACGTGCCACTGTTCAATCAATTGCCTGAATGCATTAGCGGCTTTGAATTTCTCAAACTGCCCCAGTCCCTTGATGGCTAAAGTATCTGATGCAACCGATTGATACTCGCGATCCAATTCTTCATCCGAGCGCTGAAAATCTTCTTCGTTAGTTATTGCAAAGCCCTGACCATTTTCAAAATCAAGAAAACGATACGGACTACCATAACGCCCACGCTTATAACGAAGAATCTCACGCTTGACGTAAGGAATATTATTCCGATCGCCGATTTCAAGCGAGTAAGTAACCAGACGATTAACACCCGCAATAGGCATTCGATACTGGATCTCTATCAGAATGGTATCTCCGTCACTGTCTCGACTGAGTACTTCGCGAAAACGCCCACGACTGTCCAATGCTTGCCTGACATTCCCCTTCAGACAATCGTGTAAAAATCCAAAAACGTCAAAAAGTGATGTCTTGCCAGCACCATTCGCGCCAACAACAATCAAGAACGGCGGAATATCTTTTAAATGTACGTCACGGAAAACTTTGAAATTTTTTAGCCGAATCGATTCGATTTTCATTGATACCTCGACCATCCGAGCTGTCGTGTGATGAGTAGTCGGGCATTGTCACAGACCACAAAAATAATTGCCAATCATCCCCTATTTCGGCTGTTACAGCCCTATTCAGCGTCAATTCCCCTGCGCCGATAGGGAAACACATCGATAACCTTGCCCTCGCCAATAGCCTTCTGCAGCCCTTTCCAGTAGTCGGCATCGTACAACTCGCCATGCAGCTCATCGAACAGCTTGCGCTGGCCGGCATCGGCAAACAGGAACGGCGGGAATTCTTCCGGGAACACGTCCAGCGCGCCGATGGAATACCAGGGCTCGGAGGCCATTTCGTCTTCCGGAGTACGTGGCGCGGGAATGTGGCGGAAGTTGGCTTCGCTGAGAAAACAGATTTCGTCGTAATCGTAGAACACCACGCGACCGTGGCGGGTGACGCCGAAATTCTTGAGCAGCATGTCGCCGGGGAAGATATTCGCCGCCGCCAGTTGCTTGATCGCCAGGCCGTAGTCGTCCAGCGCTTCGCGCACCTGGGCAGGGTTGGCGCGTTCCAGGTAGAGGTTGAGCGGGGTCATGCGCCGCTCGGTCCAGCAGTGGCGAATCAGCACCGTGTCGCCTTGCACCACGACGGTACCGGCGGCCACCTCCAGTAGTTCGGTCAGGCAGTCGGGGTCGAACTTGCTCAGCGGGAAGCGGAAATCGGCGAACTCCTGGGTGTCGGCCATGCGCCCGACGCGGTCGACGCTTTTGACCAGGCGGTACTTCTCGATCACCGTGGCGCGGTTGACGTTCTTCGACGGCGAGAAACGATCCTTGATGATCTTGAACACGGTATTGAAGCCCGGCAGCGTGAACACGCTCATCACCATGCCACGCACACCGGGGGCCATGATGAAGCGATCATCGGTACTCGCCAGATGGTTGATCAGCGCGCGGTAGAACTCCGACTTGCCATGCTTGTAGAAACCGATGGAGGTGTACAGCTCGGCGATATGCTTGCCCGGCAGGATGCGCCGCAGGAAGGCGATGAAGTCGGCCGGCACCGGCACATCGACCATGAAGTAGGAGCGGGTGAACGAGAAGATGATCGACACCTGCGCTTCGTCAGTGATCAGCGCATCGATCTGGATGCCACGCCCTTCGCGGTGCAGCAGCGGGATCACCAGCGGCCATTGTTCGTCGTGCGTGTAGAGGCGCCCCACCAGGTACGCACCCTTGTTGCGGTAAAGCACCGATGAAAACAGCTCGACGTTCAGGTCCGGGTCCTTGCAGACCCAGTCCGGCAGGCTCTCACGCAATTGCGCCTGGAGACGGCGCATATCGCCGGGCAGGTCGGCGTAGGGCTCGCTGAAGCAGAAGTCGGCGAAGACCTGCGTCAGCAGGTCCGACAGGTTGCCGGCCGGCGTATAGAGGCGGGTTTGCGCCGCCCTCGCCTGGCGCTGAGGCGGCCGCGTGGTGTGGATGAACATGCAGGCGTCGCTGATCAGGTCATGACTGAACAAGCCGCAGAAGATCGAGTTGTACCAGGTCTCGGCCAGCTCATCGTCAACGCGCAGGTCGATCAGGCCGATGTAGGCGCTCTTCACTTGTGGCCAGTTGCTGCTCTGCAGCAACTGGGTGCTGTCGACGCTTGCCCGCAGGCGCGCCGTCACTTCGGCAACTTTCTCTTCATACAGGTTGATCCGCGCCGCCGACGCCGCCTGCCCCTGCTGCCACTGGGCCTTTTCGAAACGCTCACGGGCGCCATCGGTGATCCGACGAAAGTGCTCACGGTAATCGTCGAAGCCGTCAAGCAGGGTGCGGGCAATGGCGAGGGCAGACATGGGAGAACCTCGAACGGGCATCGGGAAGCCCTGAGCTTAGCGACTCAACGAGGTTCATGAGAAGACTTCAAACGCCGGTGGTGCGGTTCTTCGTTTAAAGCGATTGTGTCAGGCCGCCCACTGGGCAACACTCGCCGCCTTAGTGAAGTAGGAATTTCCCGTGAGACCTGTCGACACCCTGTACTTGCTGGGCCTGGCTGCCATCTGGGGCGCGAGCTTTCTGTTCATGCGCATCATCGCGCCGGAAATCGGCAGTGTGCCGACAGCGTTTTTCCGTGTGTCGATCGCCGCCGCCGGCTTGCTGGTGATGCTCACGCTGATGCGCGTGCGCTGGGATTTCCAGGGCAAATTCAAAACCGTACTGCTGCTGGGCGTGATCAACTCCGGGATTCCCGCCACGATGTACTCGGTGGCCGCCCAGGTACTGCCGGCGGGTTACTCGGCGATCTTCAACGCCACCACGCCGCTGATGGGCGTGTTAATCGGTGGTGTGTTTTTCAGCGAACGCCTGACCCGCTCGAAATTCGCCGGGGTGTGCCTGGGCCTGTTCGGCGTCGGTGTGCTGACCCGTGCCGGGCCGGTGGCGTTTGACCTGCCACTGCTGACGGGTGCGCTCGCGTGTCTGCTGGCGACCACCTGCTACGGGTTTGCCGGGTTTCTGGCGCGGCGCTGGCTGGACCGGCAAGGCGGGCTGGACAGCCGTCTGTCCGCATTGGGAAGCATGCTCGGCGCCACCCTGTTTCTGTTGCCGCTGTTCGCCTACAGCACCATTAGCCATCCCCCGGCGAGCTGGGGCGGCTGGCAAGTGTGGACGTCGCTGCTGGGATTGGGGCTGGTGTGCACGGCGTTTGCCTACGTCCTGTATTTTCGCCTGCTGACCGCCATCGGCCCGGTGAAGTCGATGACCACAACCTTTTTAATCCCGCCATTCGGCGTGCTGTGGGGCGCGCTGCTGCTGGATGAGCCGTTGTCGATGGCCCATGTATATGGCGGCGTGTTGATTGGCGGGGCGTTGTGGCTGGTGCTGCGGCCACAGCGGATTGTTGCAAAAATAATCTAAATAAACCTCGAATACGGCCGATAACACGCGAAAGCCTCACGGATTGAACTGCCATGCGTAATAACCAGCCCGTTACCCAGCGCGAACGTACCTTCCCTGCCCAGCAACGGTTGATCTCCACCACAGATGCCAAAGGGGTTATCACCTACTGCAACGACGCTTTCGTCGAGATCAGTGGGTTCAGCCACGACGAACTGATGCGCGCACCGCACAACCTGGTGCGTCACCCGGACGTTCCGGCGGCCGTCTTCGCGCACATGTGGACCACGCTCAAACAAGGCCTGCCATGGATGGGCATCGTCAAGAACCGCTGCAAGAGCGGTGATCACTATTGGGTCAACGCCTATGTGACGCCGGTCTTCGATGGCAGCCAGGTGATCGGCTACGAGTCGGTGCGCGTCAAGCCCACCGCCGAGCAGATCCGCCGGGCCGAAGCGCTCTATCAACGCATCAACCAGGGCAAGTCGGCGATTCCCCGGCGCGATAAATGGCTGCCAGTGCTACAGGACTGGCTGCCGTTCATCCTGGTCAGCCAGTTGAGTTTCATGATCGGTGTATCGCTCAATTCCCACTGGGGCTTTGCCCTGGCGGCAGGGTTGTCGGTGCCGTTGGGCCTGCTGGGCCTGCGCTGGCAGCAGCGCGGCCTCAAGCGCTTGCTGCGCCTGGCCGAGCAGACCACCTCCGACCCGTTGATCGCGCAGATGTACACCGACAGCCGTGGCGCCCAGGCGCGTCTGGAAATGTCGATCCTCAGCCAGGAAGCCCGTCTTAAAACCTGCCTCACGCGCCTGCAGGACACGGCCGAACATTTGAATGCCCAGGCACTGCAATCCAACACCTATGCGCACAACAGCTCCAGCGGCCTGGAACGTCAGCGCGTGGAAACCGAGCAGGTGGCCACGGCGGTCAACCAGATGGCGGCGACCACCCAGGAAGTCGCCAGCCACGTGCAGCGCACGGCGGACGCGACCCAGGAAGCCAATCGCCTGACCGGTCGCGGTCGCGACATCGCCGGGGAAACCCGCGAGGCGATTCAGCGCTTGTCGGTGGCGGTGGGCGAAACCGGCGTGACCGTGACCCAGTTGGCCAAGGACAGCGATGAAATCGGCGGCGTGGTCGACGTGATCAAGGGCATTGCCGACCAGACCAACCTGCTGGCACTGAACGCCGCCATCGAAGCGGCGCGTGCCGGTGAGATGGGCCGAGGGTTTGCCGTCGTGGCGGACGAAGTACGCCAACTGGCGCAACGCACCACCGAGTCCACCGGGCAGATCCATGCCTTGATCGCCAAGCTGCAACAGACCGCCAACGCCGCCGTGCAGACCATGGACGCCGGGCGTCGTCAGGCCGAAGAAGGCGTGACACGGGTGACGGAAGCGGACCAGGCACTGGTGGGCATCAGCGAAGCGGTGGCGCACATCACCGACATGACCACCCAGATCGCCGCCGCGACCGAAGAGCAAAGCTCGGTGGCCGAGGAGATCAGCCGCAATATCAGCACCATTGCGTTACTGGCGGACCAGACCTCGGAGCAGGCGATGAACTCGGCGCAGTTGAGCGAAGAGCTGACCCATACGGCCAATTCCCAGTATTCGCTGGTGGAGCGTTTCAACCGGTAATCGCTATCGGGAGCAATCCCCCGCCCACCTTTACGGTGTTCACACGTTTTTATGGGTGAACACCGTAGAGGTGGGAGGGGCTTGCTCCCGATGAGGCCCTAACAACCTCCGAGAAACTCAACCACCCTCACCGCCGCAGCCTCCAGATGCTGCTCATGACTGAACCCCGACGCCTTCAGCGGCTTCAAGTCATGGTCCCCCGCCACCAGCCACATCACCTCGATGGCCGGCGACAACGCATACCCCTCCACTGCCGTGCGATTGCCCAGCGCATCGCGCTCGCCCTGCACGATCAAGGCAGGTGTCTTCAACGCCGCCAAATGCTCGACCCGGGGTTTTTCCGGTTTGCCCACCGCGTAAAACGGATACCCCAGACACACCAGCCCGTCGGCCGCCAACTCATCGGCCAGCAAACTGGCCATGCGCCCGCCCATGGACTTGCCGCCAATCGCCAGTTTGCCAGCGACATGGCATCGCACCTCGGCATACACCTCACGCCAGGCCTCGAGCAGTTTCGGCGCGGGGTTCGGCGGGCGTTTGCCGCCGTCCAGTCGACGCTGGGCCATGTAGGGAAACTCAAAGCGCACGACGTTAACGCCATGCCCGGCAAGGCGTGCAGCCATGTCGTTCATAAACCCGGAGTCCATCGGCGCGCCGGCGCCATGGGCCAGGATCAAGGTGACCGCATCCCCTGACGCGCCGTGAGCGGCGGCATCCCACAACCAGCCGCGCTCCTGCACACGTTGTGCCCACTGATTACCGTCAATACTTGCCTTGTGCCGTTTGCCCACGCTCGCCTCGCTATTGAGTCAGTCTGTCGCTCGTGAACCTTACAGCAAGACCGTCCATCACCCCATGCAGGCCCCACCCACACCGCGCCTGCAACGCCAGGTTTGCGTGCAGAACAGGCGCGGAAATATTCCTGTCCACTTGATCAGCTTTCAATTTCGGATATTACCCCTACACTCAGCACGGAAAAGCCGCAGAATCTGGCGTTCAACCTGGTTGAAGGCGGTGATCACATGCGTTGCAATGGCCTCTCGCTTTCTCCATACTGCGGCCGTTTTATCCATAAAAATACTAAATCGTGGAACCCCGGAATGAGCACAGCCACTCGCCCGACTGCTTATAACTACAAGGTCGTCCGTCAGTTCGCCATCATGACGGTGGTCTGGGGCATCCTCGGCATGGGGCTCGGCGTGTTCATCGCCTTGCAACTGGTCTGGCCGCAATTGAACTTCGATCTGCCCTGGACCACCTTCGGTCGCCTGCGCCCGTTGCACACCAATCTGGTGATCTTCGCTTTTGGTGGCTGTGCGTTGTTTTCCACCTCCTACTACGTGGTGCAGCGCACCTGCCAGGCGCGCCTGATCAGCGACAGCCTCGCCGCGTTCACCTTCTGGGGCTGGCAAGCCGTGATCATCAGCGCCATCGTCAGCCTGCCGCTGGGCTACACCACCACCAAGGAATACGCCGAACTGGAATGGCCGATCGCCATTTTGCTGGCGATCGTATGGGCGGCCTACGCGGCGGTATTCTTCGGCACCATCGTCAAGCGCAAGACCCGGCACATCTATGTCGCCAACTGGTTCTACGGCGCGTTCATCCTGGTGACAGGGATGCTGCACATCGTCAACCACGCGTCGTTGCCGGTCAGCCTGTTCAAGTCCTACTCGGCCTATGCCGGCGCGACGGACGCGATGATCCAGTGGTGGTACGGGCACAACGCCGTCGGCTTTTTCCTCACCACCGGTTTCCTCGGGATGATGTACTACTTCGTGCCCAAGCAGGCCGAACGCCCCATCTATTCCTATCGCCTGTCCATCGTGCATTTCTGGGCGCTGATCACCCTGTACATCTGGGCCGGCCCCCACCACCTGCACTACACCGCATTGCCCGACTGGGCGCAGTCCCTGGGCATGGTGATGTCGATCATTCTGCTGGTCCCCAGCTGGGGCGGCATGATCAACGGCATGATGACCCTGTCCGGCGCCTGGCATAAGCTGCGCACCGACCCGATCCTGCGTTTTCTGGTGGTGTCGCTGGCGTTCTACGGCATGTCGACGTTCGAGGGGCCGATGATGGCGATCAAGACCGTCAACGCGCTGTCCCACTACACCGACTGGACCATCGGCCATGTCCACGCCGGAGCCCTGGGCTGGGTGGCGATGATTTCCATCGGCGCGCTGTACCACATGATCCCCAGACTCTACGGCCGCACGCAGATGCACAGCATCGCGCTGATCAACAGCCACTTCTGGCTGGCCACCATCGGCACCGTGCTCTACATCGCCTCGATGTGGGTCAACGGCATCACCCAGGGCCTGATGTGGCGGGCGATCAACGATGACGGCACGCTCACCTTCTCCTTCGTGCAAACGCTGCAGGCCAGCCATTCGGGCTATGTCGTGCGGGCCGTGGGCGGGGCGATCTTTGCCAGCGGCATGCTGCTGATGGCCTACAACGTCTGGCGCACCATGCGCGCCTGCGACCCGGTACAAGCCGAAGCCGCCGCCACCATCGCCGTTGCGGGAGCGCACTGATGAAACATGAAGTCGTCGAGAAGAACATCGGCCTGCTGGCCTTCTTCATGGTCATCGCCGTGAGCATCGGCGGGCTGACCCAGATCGTCCCGCTGTTTTTCCAGGACGTGACCACCAAGCCCATCGAAGGCATGAAACCGCGCAGCGCACTGGAACTGGAAGGCCGTGACGTGTACATCGCCAACGGTTGCGTGGGCTGTCACTCACAGATGATTCGTCCGTTGCGCGCCGAAACCGAGCGCTACGGCCACTACTCGGTGGCCGGCGAAAGCGTGTGGGATCACCCGTTCCTGTGGGGTTCCAAGCGCACCGGGCCGGACCTGGCGCGGATCGGCGGGCGTTACTCGGATGACTGGCACCGCGCGCACCTGTACAACCCGCGCAATCTGGTGCCGGAGTCGAAAATGCCGGCGTACCCGTTCCTCGTCGAAAACACCCTCGACGGCAAGGACACGGCGAAGAAGATGCAAGTACTGCGCACCCTGGGCGTGCCCTACACCGACCAGGACATCGCCGGCGCAGCCGCCGCCGTGAAGGGCAAGACCGAAATGGACGCACTGGTGGCCTACCTGCAGGGCCTGGGCACCCTCATCAAGAGCAAGCGGTGATCGCATGGATATCGGAATGATTCGTGGCCTGGGCACCCTGGTGGTCATGGTGGCCTTCATCGGCCTGGCGTTGTGGGTGTTCAGCCCACGGCGCAAGGCTGAGTTTGACGAGGCCACCCTGCTGCCCTTCGCGGATGACCCGCAGGCGCTCCGGCACGTCGAGCAAACCATCAGGGATGACAAGCAATGAGTACGTTCTGGAGCCTGTACGTCAGCGTGCTCAGCCTGGGCACCCTGTTCGCTATCACCTGGCTGCTGCTGTCGACCCGCAAGGGCCAGCGCAGCGAGCAGACCGACGAGACCGTCGGCCACTCGTTCGACGGCATCGAGGAATATGACAACCCGCTGCCCAAATGGTGGTTCATGCTGTTCATCGGCACCCTTGTCTTCGCCGTCGGTTACCTGGCGCTGTACCCGGGCCTGGGCAATTGGCAGGGCCTGCTGCCGGGCTACAACTACCTCGACAACGACCGGCAGACGCCCTTCGCCAACGGCAAGACCGGCTGGAGCTCCGTGCATGAATGGGAAAAGGAAATGGCCCAGTCGCAGGCGAAGTTCGGACCGATCTTCGCCACCTTCGCCGCGATGCCGATCGAGGACGTGGCCCGTGACCCGAAGGCCTTGAAGATGGGCGCTCGCCTGTTCGCCTCCAATTGCTCAGTGTGCCACGGCTCCGATGCCAAGGGCGCCTACGGCTTCCCCAACCTGACCGACGCCGACTGGCGCTGGGGCGGCACGCCTGACGCCATCAAGGCGTCCATCCTGAAAGGCCGCCAAGCGGTGATGCCGGGCTGGGCCGCCGTCATCGGCGAGCAAGGCGTGGCCGACGTGGCAGGTTTTGTGCTGAGCAACCTCGACGGCCGCACCCTGCCCGAAGACACCAAGGCCGACGTGGCCAATGGCGCAAAACTGTTCGCCGCCACCTGCACGGCCTGCCACGGCCCGGCCGGCAAAGGCAATCCCGCCATGGGCGCGCCGGACCTGACGCACCCGGGTGCATTCATCTACGGATCAAGCTTCGCCCAGCTGCAACAAACCATCCGCCATGGCCGCCAGGGCCAGATGCCCGCGCAGGAACAACTGCAGGGCAATGACAAGGTGCATGTGCTGGCGGCGTATGTGTACAGCTTGTCCCATGGCGATGAGAAAACTGAGGAGCACGTCAAACCCGTCGAAGCCCCCGCACCGTGAACGCTGAACGAAGACTTCGTTTTTTCTGCCCTGGATGCAGACCGTTCATAGCCTCAGGCTTGTTCACCACAAAGCAAAAGTAGTAACGTGCCTACATCAAATTCAAGAAAGGGGAACGCCCCATGACTATCACGACGATTTCCAGCCGCGAATTCAACCAGGACACAAGTGGTGCCAAAAAAGCGGCCCGCCAGGGTCCGGTTTTCATCACCGATCGCGGCAAGCCTGCTCATGTGCTGCTAAGCATTGAGGACTACCAGAAACTGACAGGTCTCAACGCCGATATCGTTGACCTGTTGGTGATGCCGGAAGCGGCCGATATCGACCTCGACACCAGGCGCGCCGTGATCACTCATCGACCTGTGGACCTCTCTTGATGTATTTGCTCGACACCAACGTCATCTCCGAACTTCGTAAACCCTGGGCAGACGCGAACGTGGTCGCCTGGGCCAAAAGCATTATCGCAACGCGCATGTTCATCTCGGCGATCACATTAAAAGAGCTGGAAACAGGCGTACTGCGCATGGAGCGACGAGACCCGGCGCAGGGCAAGGTGTTGCGTAGCTGGCTAAAGCGCCACGTGATGCCGGCATTCGATGCCAGAATCCTCCCCGTTGACGCAGCCGTGGCATTGCGTTGCGCCAACCTGCATGTGCCCGACCAGGCCAACGAGAGTGACGCATTGATTGCCGCGACTGCGCTGGTACATGGACTCACGGTGGTCACCCGTAACATCAGTGACTTCCAATCCAGCGGCGTTCCACTGATCAATCCATGGGACCAATGACCGGCCGATGCCATGATGAGCAACCAGATACCGGTACATGACGTCACCCCGCCCGAGAAAACCGTTGATCTCTACGCGTCACGAGAGAAGATCTACACGCGCGCGTTCACCGGCCTATTTCGCACTGTGCGCATGCTGGGTGGCGGCGCATTGCTCCTGCTGTATTTCGGCACTGTCTGGCTCGACTGGGGTGGCCATCAGGCGGTGTGGTGGAACCTGCCGGAGCGCAAGTTCTTCATTTTTGGCGCCACCTACTGGCCCCAGGACTTCATCCTGCTGTCGGGCATCCTGATCGTCGCGGCGTTTGGCCTGTTCTTCATCACCGTGTACGCCGGGCGAGTGTGGTGCGGCTATACCTGCCCGCAAAGCGTGTGGACGTGGGTGTTCATGTGGTGCGAAAAGCTCACCGAGGGCGACCGCAACCAGCGTATCAAACTGGACCAGGCGCCGATGAGCGCCGGCAAATGTCTGCGCAAGTTGACCAAGCACACGCTGTGGCTGTTGATCGGCCTGGTCACTGGCCTGACCTTCGTCGGTTACTTCTCGCCGATCCGTGAACTGATCGTGGAGTTCTTCACTGGCCAGGCCGATAGCTGGGCGTATTTCTGGATCGGTTTCTTCACCCTCGCCACCTATGCCAACGCCGGCTGGTTGCGCGAGCAGGTGTGCATTTACATGTGCCCGTATGCGCGTTTTCAGAGCGTGATGTTCGACAAGGACACCCTGATCGTCTCCTACGACCCGCGCCGTGGCGAAGTGCGTGGCCCGCGCAAAAAAGACAGCGACCACAAGGCTCAGGGCCTGGGCGACTGCATCGACTGCACGCTGTGCGTACAGGTGTGCCCCACCGGCATCGACATCCGCGACGGCCTGCAAATCGAGTGCATCGGCTGCGCCGCCTGTATCGACGCGTGCGACAGCGTCATGGACAAAATGGAGTACCCGCGCGGCCTGATCAGCTACACCACCGAACACAACCTGTCCGGGCAGAAAACCCATAAGCTGCGCCCGCGCCTGATCGGTTACGCAGGGGTATTGCTGACGATGATCAGCCTGCTGGTGGCCGCATTTTTCCTGCGTCCGCTGGTGAGCCTGGATGTGAGCAAGGACCGTGTGCTGTTCCGCGAAGACGCCGAAGGCCGCATCGCAAACGTCTACAGCCTGAAGATCATGAACAAGGACCAGCGCGACCACCTCTACCTGCTCAGCGCCACCGGCCTGCCCGACCTCAAGCTGCAAGGCCGGCGCGAAATCAGGGTGGCTGCCGGTGATACCGTCAGCCTGCCGGTGGAACTGTCGAGCGCGCCGCAGCAACTGCCGTCGAGCGCCAACGAAGTGACATTCATCCTCACGGATGCCGATGATGCCAGCATCCGGATTGAAGCCGGCAGCCGCTTCATCGGCCCGCACGTTCGATAACCAGAGATCCGAACAATGCCCCCAGCCACTGCCGCAAGCCCCTGGTACACGCACCTCTGGCCCTGGATCATCATCGCGATCCTGGCCTGTTCGGTGACGCTGACCCTGTCCATGGTGACCATCGCGGTGAACAACCCCGACAACCTGGTCAACGACAATTACTACGAGGCCGGCAAGGGCATCAACCGCGCCCTGGACCGTGAACGCCTGGCCCAGACCCTGCAACTGCGCGGCAAGCTGCATCTGGACGACCTCACCGGGGAAGTCGAGCTGCGCCTCACCGGCTACAGCAACCCGAACACCCTGCAACTCAACCTGATTTCCCCGACCCAGCCGCAAAAGGATCGCAGGATCGACCTGACCCGCAGCGACAGCGAGCCGGGCCGCTACATCGGCCAGGTCTCCGACAGGGTCGAAGGCCGGCGCTTCGTCGAACTGCTGGGGGTGGAAGGCAACCAGACCTGGCGCCTGTTCGAAGAGGAAGACGTCAGCCACGACAAGGACCTGCTGCTGGGTGACGAACCACTGCAGGGCGCCGAGGAGCTGAAGCAATAAAAACGCACGCCTCGATCAAAATACGGGGGCGCAATTACCGTGGCGAGCGGGCTTGCACCGCGTTAGGGTGCGAAGCGCCCCCAATCCAGCAAAACGCGGTGTACCTGATACGGCTCAGCGCCTGGTTTTGGGGCTGCTGCGCAGCCCAACGCAGGACAAGCCTGCTCGCCACAGGGAATCTGCGCTTCACTGAACGCCATTAGGGCTTGCCCGCTCGCCACAGGGATGTGGTTGCCTGAAATAACTGATGTGCAGTCACCTCCCAGCCACCCCAGATGCCAACCATGACCAGCCCCTGCTACCACTGCGCGCTGCCCGTTCCAAGCGGCAGCCGCTTCACCGCGATGATCCTTGGCGAGCGCCGCGAGCTCTGCTGCCCGGGCTGCCAGGCCGTAGCCGAAGCCATCGTGGCCGGCGGACTGCAACATTATTACCAGCACCGCAGCGAAACCTCGGCCAACCCCGACACCCTGCCGGTGCAATTGCTGGACGAGCTGGCGCTGTACGACCGCGCCGACGTACAAAAACCCTTCTTGCGCCGCGACGGCGACCTCGCCGAAACCACTCTGCTGATCGAAGGCATCAGTTGCGCGGCCTGCGGCTGGCTGATCGAAACACATCTGCGCCGTCTGCCCGGCGTGGCCGAGGCGCGGCTGAACCTGTCCAACCACCGGCTGCACCTGCGTTGGGCCGACGGGCAACTGCCACTGAGCCGCCTGCTCAGTGAGTTGCGCCATATCGGCTACGCCGCCCACCCCTACCAGGCCGACCGCGCCGCCGAGCAACTGGCCGGGGAAAACCGCCTGGCCCTGCGCCGGCTCGGCGTCGCCGGCCTGCTGTGGTTTCAGGCAATGATGGCCA
>Ga0302347_1001970_pt1 | contig 22449 bp, 19 predicted proteins | sample PhyWR1_FD_202178 | JGI IMG/M metagenome (GOLD analysis project Ga0302347, IMG submission 202178) | Leaf surface microbial communities from wheat plants in UC Gill Tract Community Farm, Albany, California, United States - DLSL W.R1 (v2)... | ecosystem: Host-associated > Plants > Phyllosphere >...
AGACCGAAGCAGAAAATAATATATTCACAGCCACACTTTACATCAATCTGAATTCCTATGAACCTGAAATGTATAATAGTTGAAGATGAGCCATTGGCTGTCAATATAATGAAAGATCACATCCAGCAGATTCCTTTTTTGGAATTGATTGCCGTCTGTAACGATGCGATTAGTGCGATGCAAAAACTCAATGAAAACAAAATCGATTTGATGTTTCTGGATTTGCATTTGCCAAAAATCAAAGGTCTGGACTTTTTATCCGCAATCAAAAATCCGCCTAAAGTCATTATCACAACGGCTTATCACGAGTTTGCTGTGGAAAGTTATCAGTATCAGGTTTTGGATTATTTGCTGAAGCCAATTGCGTTTGAAAGGTTTGTATCAGCAGTTCAAAAAGCTTTAACAACTGCGAAAACAGAAAGTCAAATAACAAATGAACCTGAATTTTTGTTCTTTACCGTTAATAAGAAAAGAGCAAAAATTCAGGTTCAAGAAATTCTTTATATCGAAAGTCAAAAGGAGAATATCAAAATTGTTTTAAAAGAAAGAACAATCTTAACCAGACATTCTATTAGTGAACTGGAAAAAACTCTGTCTTCAGATTTTATCCGTATTCACCGTTCATTTATCATTTCAAAATCCAAAATAGACTTTTTTGATTCACAATCTGTAGATATCCAGGGAGTTCAAATTCCTATCGGAAGAAACTACAAAGATCATATTAAGAGTTTATTAGAATATTAATACAAAAAGCAAATAAGTAATTCCTGCAACGATGGCGCTGATAGGAATCGTAAGAATCCAAGCCCAAAGCAGACTTACAGTAATTCCCCATCTTACAGCTGAAACTCTCTTAGTCAATCCAACTCCGATGATCGCACCTGTAACAGTATGTGTCGTAGAAACTGGAATTCTCAATTGTTCTGTAATGAAAAGCGTAATAGCACCTGCTGTTTCGGCCGCTACACCTTCCAATGGCGTTACTTTCGTGATTCTGGTTCCCATCGTCTTGATGATCTTCCAACCACCGCTCATCGTCCCCAAAGCGATTGCCAGGAACGAAACCACTGGAACCCAAAGGTAATGTTCTGCAAAGAAATTAAATCTGTCTGCCTCCGGGATATTCAGGTACAACGGATCTTTCATCATATTCACATGAAAATAGATCATTGCAGCTCCAATGATCCCCATTACTTTCTGAGCATCATTGGTCCCGTGTCCAAGACTGAATAACGCAGAAGAAACCAATTGTAATTTTTTGAAAACACGTTCCGCTTTATGAGGATTTGCCTTTTTACAGATATTAACAATGATCAATGTAATGATAATTGATATCGCCATACCGATAAGGGGCGCCATAAATATAAATAGGAAAATAGGAATTACCACTTTATATTTCACAACATTCTGCGAGAAAAGCTGAACAAATGACTGATAAGCCTTTTCGAAGAAAGAATATTCCGGATGTGCAATTGCAATCAAATGATAGTCAGAAATCAAAGCATGCATCAAAGCAGCTCCGATAAATCCACCAATCAAAGTGTGAGATGATGAGGAAGGAATCCCAAACCACCAAGTTAATAAGTTCCATGCAATGGCAGCAATAAGTCCGGAAAAAATAACTTCCAGCGTGATGAAGTTCTCATCCACGGTTTTGGCAATCGTGTTACCTATTTTGAATTCGCCTACAACGTAAGCAGCAATGAAAAAGGCCGCAAAATTCCAAAATGCCGCCCAAAGAACAGCTTGAAAAGGTGTCAGTACTTTTGTAGAAACAATGGTTGCGATAGAGTTAGCTGCATCGTGAAAACCATTGATATAATCAAATATCAGCGCCAAAGCGATAATGATAATTAGTAGAATTGGAAATTCCATTCGTTTATTTTTATATACTGCTTTTTAAGCGTATTTGATAACTATGCTCTCCATGGTGTTGGCAACATCTTCTGCTTTATCCGTCACTATTTCTAGATAATCCAGGATAGATTTTTGTTTGATGATCAAAAGAGCATCATTGGTTTCAAACAATTTTACGATAGCCTGGCTCAAAACATCATCAGCAATATTCTCGTAAGAATTGATTTTGATGCAAGATTCTCTCACCTCGTTTGGATTTTTGAAGTCTTTCAAGTTTTCCAAAGCTTTCTTGATCTCTATGCAACATTTGTAGATCAATAAAGAGAACTCAGAATAAACTTTGTTATCTGGGCTTTTGTACAGATAAATATATTTTGCCGAAGCATAAATATAATCTGCGATATCATCCAATCCAGAAGCCAAATAATTGATATCCTCTCTATCGAAAGGTGTGATGAAGTTTTCGCCTAATTGTACGAAGATCTCGTGCGTAAGATCATCTAACTTGTGTTCGTAATCACTCATTTGATTCAACAATGTTTCATCATTGATATCAAAATCCAGCAAACCGTCGTGGAATGTTTTTGACATTTCTACTAAGTTATCTGCTACCTTAAGAAACAGATCAAAAAAGATTTTATCTTTTGGTTGAAATGCTCTGAAAAGATTTCCTATTCCCATTATTTCGGATTAATTTCTGCAAATATGATAAAAAACCAAAGGCAATGAAAATTTTTATGTTAAATAATCATTAAGATTAAAAACAACAAAAACCTGCTGATTAGCAGGTTTTTACAATTTATTTCCAGTGTGAAAATTAATGATTGGTCATTAATTGGCAACTTCAGCACGCATTTCTTTTCCCCGAAACTTCATACTAGTCAATCCGTCCAAAACTTCATTCTTGTATGATTTCTCGATTTCAAAGAAACTGAATTTGTCTAATATTTCTATCTCGCCAATATCTGCTCTTTTTTTAGATTTAGAAGTCGCTTTGTTGATGATTTCTAACATATCAACTTTTTTCAGCTGATCTTTTTTTCCAAGGTTGAAGAAGAATCTTACCATATCCTCATTTCTGCGTTTTGGCTTACGGTCACGGTTTCTGTCGCCACCTTCTCTTCTATCACCACCACGATCTCCTCTGTCTCGGAAAGATCCACCATCTCTGTCACGTCCTCTGTCTCTTCCGTCTCTGCTATCTCGGTCTCTTCTGCCTGGTTTATCATCTCTACTGCCGAATTTTTGCTCAACAAGGTCGTTGCTGTTTTGATAATAAGTAGCCATTTCCTTCAATTGAAATTGCAACAATTGGCTTACCAACTGCTCTTTTGTGAAAGCAGAAAGATCTGGGATCAAACTCTCATCAAAATCAATCACATCTACGTGCTCTGTCAACAATTTTTCGAAAACACCTTCCACCTGAGCTTTGATGATGTCTTTTCCTGTAGGAATTGTCTTCTCTACAATTTCGATTTTAGTTTCAGCTTTGATTTGCTTCATTTTTCTACTTTCCTCTGGTTTTGCCAAAGTCATAGAGATCCCATCTTTACCGGCACGTCCAGTTCTTCCACTTCTGTGAACGAAAACTTCCGGATCATCTGGTAAAGAAAAATGGATAACGTGCGTCAAAGAATCCACATCCAAACCTCTAGCCGCAACATCTGTTGCCACCAAAATATCGATATTTTTCAGTCTGAATTTCTTCATAACCGTATCTCTTTGCGCTTGAGAAAGATCCCCGTGAAGGGCATCTGCTGCGTAACCGTTTTGCATCAAGAAGTCTGCAACTTCCTGAGTTTCCATTCTTGTTCTACAGAAAATAATGGAATATTGATTCGGATTTGCATCGATCAATCTTTTCAAAGCTTCTTTCTTCTGTCTGTAACCAACAACGTAAAATTCGTGCTTGATGTTTTTCTTAACCGCATTGATCGATCCAACAGAAATTCTGTGAGGATTGGTCAAATAGTTTTTAGAAATACGTTCTACTTCCTTGCTCATTGTAGCAGAGAATAAGAAGGTCTGTTTGGTATCTGGAGTTTCTTTCAAGATGGTTTCCAAATCGTCTTTGAAACCCATAGAAAGCATCTCGTCAGCTTCATCTAAAACTACCCATCTGGCTTCAGAAAAGTCTAATGCTTTTCTGTTGATCATATCGATCACACGACCCGGAGTTCCCACAATGATCTGTGGTTTGTCTCTCAAAGATCGGATCTGATCCATAATACTGCTTCCACCATAAACTGCAGTAGTTTTGATGTCTCTTAGGTATTTAGTATAATTTTTGATGTCTTTGGTAATCTGGAGGCAAAGTTCTCTAGTGGGACAAAGGACCAAAAATTGGATTTTACGACTGTTGTCGTCTATCATATCCAAAATCGGTAGCGAAAAGGCCGCTGTTTTCCCTGTTCCCGTTGCCGCAAGTGCGATAAGATCGCGAGTATCTGTAGAGATAAAAGGAATAGTTTGTTTTTGGATTTCTGTCGGCTCTACGAAGCCGAGGTCGCCAATCGCCTGAAGAACTTCAGAGCTAAGATTGGATTCCGTAAATAAATTCATTTAAAGATCGTCTAATTTGGTGCAAAGGTACACTTTTTATTTTTGATAACAAAACGACTTCTTTTTTAACGATTCTTTATTACAGAAAATTAATATTGGAGAATTTTAGATATTTATTATCTTGAATCAAATATAAACCCTTTCAATTAAATTGAAAGGGTTTATATTTTTTTTTAAGCTCAGCAATTAATTGGCCTTAAGCTCTGTAGAATAAGTTTTAGGATCGTATTTCAAAAATGCTCCTGTTCCCAAATCGATACCAAATCCGATAATTCCACCGAAAAGAAGATTGACCAAAGTTACAGCATTAAAGTTTTTCTCTAATTTCAATTCTTTAGTTTCATATCCATCTTTTTTAATTTCTACAGAACGCTTACCTAAGCTTCTCTGAAATTCTGTTGTACAAGGAGTAACACATTTCTCAACACCTTGAAAAACAACTTTAGCACCTTCTGGTTGAGTATTAAAAGTAATTGAATCTTTTGAGCCTGTAAAAATAGTAGCACAAGAAGTAGTAGAAAGCAAAAAACTTAATGCAATCCCAATAGTAAAGATTTTTCTCATAGTTTAAAATATTAATTTTGCGCAAATATATCTTAAACTATTTCAAAATCGTTACGGAAAACCGTAAAAAGCACCTATTTATTAAAAAAAAATTAACATTCTGCTACATTCACCGCCACAGCCAAGCCTCCTTCCGAAGTTTCTTTATATTTTGAATTCATATCCAGAGCTGTTTCCCACATAGATTTGATGACACTATCAAGAGAAACTTTTGCTTTTGTCGGGTCGCCATCTAAGGCTAAAGAAGAAGCTGTGATTGCTTTCATGGCACCCATAGAATTCCGTTCGATACAAGGAATTTGAACCAATCCACCAATTGGGTCGCACGTGAGTCCAAGGTGATGTTCCATGGCAATTTCCGCCGCCATCAAAACTTGCCCGGGCGTTCCGCCGGAGATTTCTGTCAAAGCTGCCGCAGCCATTGCAGATGAAACCCCAACTTCAGCCTGACAACCTCCCATCGCAGCTGAAATAGTTGCATTTTTCTTGAATAACGTTCCTATTTCTCCGGCAACTAAAAGAAATCTGATAATATCTTCCTCAGAATTATATTCCGTAAAGGTCTGCGCATACATCAAAACTGCAGGGATCACACCGCTCGCACCATTGGTTGGAGCTGTGATAATCCTTCCAAACGAGGCATTTTCTTCGTTCACCGCAAGTGCGAAACAAGAAACCCATTTTGTCACGGAACTGAATGTTTTTTCCTGGTTTTTAACCATCTCAAACCATTCATTTTTGTTTTTATAAATCTGAGTTCCGAGGAGTTTTTCGTTCATTTCGGAAGCGCGTCTTGTAACGTTTAAGCCACCTGGAAGAATTCCTTTTTTGTTGATGCTTTTATAAACACAGGATTTTATATTATCCCAAATTTCCAAAGCTTTTTGACGAGTTTCCTCATTAGTTCTCCAGGATTCTTCATTAAGGAAAACCAAATCTGAAATCTTATCAAGATTCAATTTTTCAGAATATTTTATAATATCGCTTCCGTGATGACAGGGATAAAGCGTTCGAACGCATCTGTCTTCCATCGAATTGTCTTCTTTGGTTGCGACAAAGCCACCTCCAACAGAATAATAATCCTGACTGAACTCTTCTCCATTTTCAAAAACAACTTTGAAAATCATTCCATTTGGATGAAAATCGAGGGATCTTTCTTTGTTAAGAATCAGATGATATCCATAGATAAATGGTAACCAAACTTCTCCGTCCAAATGTATTTTTTGATCAGATTTTATTTTACCGATTTTTTCATCAATTTTATTGGTATCGATTTTTCTGAAGTTTTCTCCGCTTAAACCTAGCATTCCTGCGATATCGGTTCCATGCCCAACTCCTGTTTTTGCCAGCGAGCCAAAGAATTCTACAAAAACTTCTTTCACATCTTGTAAAGAATGATTTCGTCTGACCAGATCCAGAAACATTTTCGCGGCGTTCCAAGGTCCCATTGTGTGAGAAGAAGAAGGTCCAATTCCGATTTTTATGATATCAAAAACACTGATAGATTCCATTAAGAAAAATTGATTGCGGTAAAAGTAATTGATTTTATTGATTCCATTCAACTAGTAAGTCAAATTTTTTGAACGCAACTTTATTTACAAAAACCAATCTTTCCTATTTTCTTTCGGGACAAATGTCCAAGCCAAAATCCTACTGATCTTCTGACCTTGCGCCATATCGATGGTTTTAAATTCTGGGACATTCAGGTTTTTCAACAAAGTCGTGAGCTGATGGAGATTGTCTTTTTTGGAGACCAAAGTGGTGAACCACAAAACCTGCGACTTGTACCGGACACTTTCGTTTATCATTTTCTTGATGAAAGCCTCTTCACCACCTTCGCACCAAAGCTCGGACTGGTTTCCACCGAAGTTGAGAATCGGTTTTTGAACTTTGTTGTTTCTAAGATTCTTGGTTTTTCTGCGATTGCCTTGCAATGCGTCTTCTGCGGATTCGTGGAAAGGCGGATTGCACATCGAGAATGTGAATTTGTCTTCGGATGAAAATATATTTTTAAAGATAAAATCAGAATCTGGTTGGAATTTCAAATTGATATTTTCTGATAATTCTGAATTATTATCTAAAATTTTTTGAGCGTTTTCCAAGGAATCTTTATTAATATCAGTTCCCAAAATATGCCAGCCATAAGAACTATTCGCAATTAGCGGATAAACTAAATTTGCACCAGTTCCAATGTCTAAACCTTTCACTGAATTTCCAGTTGAGATTTCGCCATTTTCTTCCGCTAACAAATCCGCCAAATAATGGATGTAATCCGCACGACCAGGAATCGGCGGACAAAGATTACCTTCCGGAATATCCCAATCTTTGACGTTGTAATATCTCAAAAGCAAAGCTTTGTTGAGCAATTTAACTGCTTGTGGAAGACTGAAATTAATCGTCAACGTATCGTAATCATTTTTGAAAACGTAATGTTTGAGTTCAGGAACCGAGGCAATCAATTCTTCGAAATCATAGGAAGTTCGGTGGATATTTCTGGGATGAAGGCTGGATTTTTCGGTCATTATTTTTCTTTCTCTAATTTTTGGATTCCGGTTTTCACATCTGGATGGCTCATAAAAAGATTCCAAATCAAGCCGGTTCTGTGGTTTTCTATCATCACGGTCATTGGCGCTTGATTCAGTCCCATAAAAATTGGCGAACACCAATTGTTATTGAGGTCAAAAGAATCTCGGAAACCATATTCGCCCCAAAGGAAATCGCCGTAATTGAGGTAGAAATTCTTCAAAACAGCCATAGATTCTGTTGGTGTGTACGGAAAAGACGCGATTGCGCCGGTTGGTGTCAGCTTTCCTGTGTCTTCTCTTTCCACTGGCTCGTCCGGATTGTAGCCGTTTGGCCCGTCCGAAGCGGTTAAACCCCAACCGTCTTTGCCATAACCTTTTTGTTTTTTCGGATTTTCGACGCAATATAGATAATTAATTTTGGCAATGTTCTGATTGTTCTTGAAATAGTTGGTGTATCTGTCCGTCAAACCGTGCGGATTGTAGCCCATAAAAGAATAATGTGCGAAAAACAGCGGCCCACCTTTGTTGACGCCAACATCCAGCTTGATTCCGTAATAAGTATTTCCGTTGGTGTACATTGCACCTTCATCAGAATTTCCCCAGTCTTTCCTGTAATTCTGCGCAATTTTGTCCTGACTTGCCCATCCCGAATAATACATACTCGCCGGAACAGAATGCGTTGGAGAAGCAATAGCCATCAGGTAAGTGACCATCGTCTCGTTCCAGCCAATCAGGTTATGATTGATAACCCAACCTTGGTCGGGTGACCAGTGCCAATAGAGATATTTGCTGTCAGGTTTTTGACGGAACCAATCCCACTCGATGCCTTTCCAGAATTTGTCGATTTTTGTTCTGATGTTTTTTTCTTCGGCATTGTCCTTATTAAAATATTGATGCGCGGCCAATAATCCCTGAACAAAAAAAGAAGTTTCCACCAAATCTGCTCCGTTGTCTTTTGTCCCGAAAAACGCTTCTGTCTTCCCTGTTTTTCCATCGATGAAATGGGCAACTGCACCGTGGTATTTGTCTGCTTTATCGATGAAATTGACAATTTTCGTAAAACGTTCCACTGATTCTTTTCTTGAGACAAATCCCCGTTCCGTTCCTGCAATCAAAGCCATAATTCCGAAACCTGAAGCTCCGGTCGCAATCATATCCTGTCTTCCGTTTGTGTTTTCTTTTGAAAGTCCACTTCCTGTTTCCGCACCGTCCCAATAATAATTGAACGACGCTTCCTGAACCATTGTCATCAATTCTTCATCAGACATATTTTTGGTTTCAGCGGAGGCAATTTCTGACAATTTTGATTCATTGAAAAGCTTGTCCAGGAAACTTATTTTGTAGGCATATTTCTTTCCTGTTTCGTTGGTAAAATCTGCAAATCTATCGATGTAAGCATCCTGGATTCCGACTGGTTTAAAATCTTTCCCATTTTCTGAACGGTAGATTTTGACGTATCGGATCTTGTCATTTGTTAGTAGATTCCATTTCAGGTCAACGTGTTTCATAAAACCTTTTGCGGATGAAATCTTTGGCGTTTCAGAAATATGTTTCTTTTCTTTTGAATCGATGAAAGCAATATCGTCCAGCCAAATTTTATTATTTGATTCAGAATTTTCGGGTTGAGAGAAGATGAGGGCTTTTACTAATTTCGGGTCATTTATAACAGAACTATCAAGGTTTGAAATATCGATCAGAATATTTTCCCATTGATTTTTTTTTGTCAATTTAATATTAACAGATTTTGAAAAAGTTCCGTCGGTTTTTTGAAGTTTTAAAGTTGGTAAAACATTGGAATCATTTTTTTCTGATTTAATCCAAAAACTAAGGAAATTAGCTTTGTTGAAAAAATCCTTTCCTCTTACCTCTTCATATTCTATCGAGGCTTCCCATTTTCCATTTTTTGCATTCTTGTAATCCAGCAAAAGAGAATTTCCCGGAGAATGGAATTCATTTTTATCTACCAACAATTTTGAATTCTGATTTTTGACAGACGAATTCCCTGAAGATTTCACATTTCCGTAAAAGAAATTGTCCTTCATAAGGCTGTTTGTGAACAAAGTATAGTCGTATTGATGTTCCTGAGCGAAAAAAGAAGCGGAAACAAAAATTAGAGATTTAAAAAGGATTTTCATAAATTCAAATTTCTTAAAGTTAATCAAATTCTCGAAAAGCGACATAAAAAAAAGACAGATGAAACTGTCTTCATATTTTTTATTGCTTTAAAATTTTATTTTGAAGATAAAATATATTGCGCCATAAACTTTGCATTCTCTTTACTAAATCCGTGAGCCGGCATCGGAACATCTCCCCAGACTCCGGAACTTCCTTTGATGATTTTATCGGCCAGCATTTCTACATTTTCTGGTGTGTTCTCATATTTTGCTGCAACTTCTTTGTAAGAGGGACCAATCAACCTTTCATCCAATTTGTGACAACCCAAACAATCTGAGCCTTCTACCAAAGATTTACCTTCTGCAATTGGATCGGTCACAACTTTTGGAGCCGGTTCCTGCTCGATAGCTACTTCTTCTTTTCCAATTTTAGATTTATCCGAACAGGAAAACGCCATTGCGAAAACCGCTATTACTACTACTCTTTTCATACTAATTATTATATCACAAATTTAATAAATAAGGAATTAAGACTGATTTTAAATTAGTCCGAATAGGAATCATTATCTTTGCAGAATGGTAAAAATTGGCAACATAGAACTCCCGGATTTTCCTCTTCTATTGGCACCCATGGAAGACGTGAGCGATCCGCCGTTCAGAAAATTATGTAAAATGCACGGCGCAGATTTGATGTATTCCGAGTTTATTTCTTCGGAAGGACTGATTCGTGACGCCATAAAGAGTCGTAAAAAGCTTGATATTTTCGATTACGAAAGACCTGTCGGAATTCAGATTTTTGGTGGTGATGAAGAAGCCATGGCCATGTCAGCCAGAATTGTTGAAACTGTAGAACCAGATTTGGTTGATATCAACTTTGGTTGTCCTGTGAAAAAAGTGGTTTGCAAAGGCGCTGGAGCTGGCGTTCTGAAAGACATCGATTTGATGGTTCGATTGACGAAGGCGGTTGTGAGTTCTACCCATTTGCCAGTTACTGTGAAAACCAGATTGGGCTGGGATAATGATTCTATTAACATCGATGAAGTGGCTGAAAGATTACAGGATACAGGAATCAAAGCGTTGACCATCCACGCCAGAACGCGTGCTCAAATGTACAAAGGTGAAGCAGATTGGGAACATATCTCAAGAATTAAAAACAATCCAAATATCGAAATTCCAATTTTTGGAAACGGTGATATCGATTCTCCTGAAAAAGCTTTGGAATATAAAGACAAATACAACTGCGACGGGATTATGATTGGCCGAGGAGCGATCGGTTACCCTTGGATTTTCAATGAGATCAAACATTTTTTTGAAACTGGAGAAACTCTGGCAGAACCTACCATTGCTGAAAGATTAGATGCTGTGAAAAATCACGCACTTTGGTCTGTGGAATGGAAAGGCGAACGTCCGGGAATTGTGGAAATGAGACAACATTACAGCAATTATTTCCGCGGAATTCCGCATTTTAAAGAGTTTAAAACTAAGTTTCTTCAGGCTTTAACGCTTGAACAAATTGATGAAATCATCGATGAGACAAAGCATTTCTATATGGAAAATGTGATTTGACTGTAACTTTTAACAGTTAAATTCCAACTTATTAGACCTCAAAAAAATTTAAAATGAAAAAACTACTTCTGCTTTCTATTCTTCTGGCAATGGGATTTTCCAAAGCCCAGTTTTTTGAAGATGCAAAACCTGCCAAAATAGATACTCTGAAAGGTTCCAATACAGAATTCAGGAACTTTTGGGATGTCAAAAAATATGATATTGTTTTAGAGCCAAACTTCGAAGCGAGAAGCATCAAAGGAAGTAACAAAATCACTCTCGAAATCGAGAAAAACATTCTGAATCCCGTCTTTCAAATCGATTTGCAAAAACCGATGAAAGCGGACAAAATCACTGCAAATTTTCCTGTTGTCGAGAAAAAAATTGATGGTGACTTCATCTTCATTTCCTCAAAAAAGAATTTCAAGAAAGGAGAGAAATTCACGATTGATATCGAGTTTTCCGGAAATCCTGTAATTGCTAAAAACGCACCTTGGGACGGTGGCTGGATTTTCACAAAAGATAAAAACGGAAATCCATGGATGACTGCTGCAGACGAAGGAATTGGTGCAAGTATCTGGCTTCCCGTAAAAGATATTTGGAGTGATGAGCCCGATAATGGCATTACTTTAAAAATCATTACCCCGAAAGATTTGGTTGGTGTCGGAAACGGAAGATTGATCAAAGAAGAAAATCTGGGCGATAAAAAAAGCTGGCTTTGGGAAGTTAAAAATCCAATCAATGGCTATTCCATCATTCCATCTATCGGGAAATATGTCAATTTCAAAGATACTTTTGAGGGTGAAAAAGGAAAACTAGACCTGGATTATTGGGTTTTGGGTTATAATCTAGACAAAGCCAAAAAACAATTCGAGCAAGTGAAGCCGATGATGAAAGCCTTCGAATATTGGTTTGGACCTTATCCTTTTTATGAGGATTCTTACAAAATCGTAGAATCGCCACATCTTGGGATGGAACATCAGAGCAATGTGGCCTACGGAAACAAATATCAAAACGGCTATCTGGGAAGAGATCTATCCGGCACCGGAGTTGGTCTAAAGTGGGATTACATCATCATCCACGAGTCCGGACACGAATGGTTTGCCAATAACATCACGGCAAAAGACCAGGCAGATATGTGGATTCACGAGAGTTTCACAATGTACTCTGAGCCCCTTTTTGTTGAAAGATATATGGACAAAGCTTCAGCTGAAAAGTATGTGCAAGGTGTCCGCCAGATGATTTCTAACGACAAACCTATCATCGGAACGTATGGCATTAGAAATGAAGGCAGTGGTGATATGTATCCGAAAGGCGCAAATATGATCCACACGATTCGTCAGGTTATTAATGATGATGAGAAATTTCGTCAAATCCTAAGAGGTTTGAACAAAGATTTTTATCATCAAACCGTGACCACAAAACAAATTGAAGATTATTTCATCCAAAAATCCGGCATCGATTTGAAATCTATTTTTGATCAATATCTCAGAACGGTGAAAATCCCGACTTTGGAATATAAGCAAAACGGAAATCAGTTGACTTACAGATGGACCAATGTTGTTCCTGATTTTAAATTATCAATCAGATTGACAGATGGACAAGAATTGAAACCAACGGAACAGAATCAGACAAGCACTTTGAAATCTGATAAACCTGTTGAGTTCGATAAAAATTATTACATCAATGTAAACAATGTAAAGCCAGTTAACTAAGATTTCATTACATTTATTTAATTAAAAACCATTTCAAATCTATCTTTGAAATGGTTTTATATTTAACATCAATTATAAACTCAAAAACATATTATGAGAAATAAATTCATTCTTTGGGGAATTGTCGTATTAATCGTAACCTGGGCGACGGCTCTACTGATAAAAGCCCATTATTGGATTCCGATTTTTTTGACGTTCCTTTATCTTTTAGGAATTTACAATACCTATCAAACCAAACACGCCATTCTCAGAAACTTTCCTGTTCTCGGTTATTTCCGTTATATTTTTGAGGAAATTTCGCCAGAGATTCAGCAATATTTTATCGAAAGAGAAACTGATGGAAAACCATTTCCAAGAAATCAGAGGTCTGCAGTTTACAGACGGTCAAAAAATCTGAGTGATACTGTGCCATTCGGAACTCAGCTGGAAATCAACCATCGGAAATATGAAGGCATCAAACATTCTATCTACGCCAAACATCCTAAAGAAGAATTGCCGAGGGTTCTGATTGGAGAAAATTGCAAACAGCCTTACAATGCTTCACTTTTCAATATTTCTGCAATGAGTTTCGGTGCGTTGAGCGACCGTGCCCAGATGGCGTTGAACCGAGGTGCGAAGAAGGGTAACTTCTACCATAACACAGGCGAAGGTGGTATCTCTCCGCATCATTTGGAAGGTGGCGATTTGTGTTGGCAGATTGGGACCGGTTATTTTGGATGCAGAAATGAAGACGGGAACTTCGATGCCGAATTATTCAGAAAATACTCGAATCAGGAGAATGTAAAAATGATTGAAATCAAATTATCACAAGGTGCAAAACCTGGTCATGGCGGTGTGTTGCCAGCTGTAAAAAACACGCCCGAGATTGCCAGAATCCGACACGTGCCATCTGGCGTTACGATTCTGTCGCCACCATCGCACAGTGCATTTTCCAATGCGGAAGGTCTATTGAGATTTGTAGAACAATTGCGTGAACTTTCCGGTGGAAAACCGACTGGTTTCAAGCTTTGCATTGGCGATACCAAAGAGTTTGAAGACATCTGCGAACAAATGAATATCCTAAGTATCTATCCCGATTTCATCACCGTAGATGGTGCAGAAGGCGGAACTGGCGCAGCGCCACCGGAGTTCTCAGACGGCGTTGGGATGCCTTTGGAACCTGCTTTGATTTTCGTGAACAGAACTTTGATCAATTATGAAGTTCGAAACAAACTAAGAATCATCGCCAGCGGAAAAGTTTTGACTTCATTGGATATATTGCGAGCTATTGCGATGGGCGCGGACCTTTGTAACAACGCAAGAGGTTTTATGTTCTCACTTGGTTGCATCCAAGCTCTAAGATGTAATACCAATACTTGTCCTACAGGCGTTGCTACACAGGACAAAATGCTGATCAAAGGCCTTGACACCAATGATAAAACAGAACGTGTCTATCAATTCCATAAAAACACTTTGCATACTTGCAATGAACTGATTGCCGCTGCAGGAAGAGAATCTTACGACCAGGTGGACGCTTCTATGTTTATGAGGGGCGATGAGTTCGAACATCTTTCTGATACTTACTTTCCTGATATTTTGGAGAATGTGAGGAGGAAATAATTGTTTTTTGAGTCAATTTTGGTTGAATCAATTTTTAACATTCCGAAATATTCTTTTAAACTGACCTTTTTTAAATCAATATAATCTTTTCTATTATCATTTGCTTTTTGTGCATTTACATTAAAAATTATAAACAATTATGAAATGAAAAATAATTTAGTTTTGATTTTCATAAGTTCTCAATTGGTAATTAGTTTCTCAAATATACAAAGTTTAATAATCAAAAAACCAGCAAAATCATTGCTGGTTTTATCATTTATAATTAATCTTTCATAATTATTTACTCCCACTCAATCGTCGCAGGTGGTTTTGAACTGATATCATAAGCTACTCTATTAATTCCTCTCACTTCATTGATGATTCTGCTGGAAACAGTGTCCAAGAATTCATAAGGCAATCTGCTCCACGTCGCCGTCATAAAATCGATGGTGTTAGCAGAACGAACAACCGCTGTGTATTCATAAGTTCTTTCGTCTCCCATTACACCGACAGATTTCACTGGAAGAAGAACCACAAATGCCTGAGACACTTTTTCGTACAAATCATTTTTATACAATTCTTCGATGAAAATATCATCTGCTTCTTGAAGGATTTTCACCTTTTCAGCATCTACTTCTCCAAGAACCCGGATTCCTAAACCTGGCCCCGGAAACGGATGCCTGTAAACCAATTCGTGCGGAATTCCCAATTCCTCTCCTACTTTTCTTACCTCATCTTTGAACAGTTCTCTCAACGGCTCCAATAATTGGAAATCCATTTCTTCTGGAAGTCCGCCCACATTGTGGTGAGATTTGATAACGGCAGAAGGTCCTTTTACGGATTGAGATTCTATGACATCTGGATAAATTGTTCCTTGAGCAAGAAATTTCGCTCCTTCAATTTGTTTAGATTCTTCATCGAAAACGTAAACAAACTCGTTGCCGATGATTTTTCTTTTTTCTTCCGGGTCACCGATGCCTGCTAATTTGGATAGAAATCTTTCGGAAGCTTCTACCAATTTGATATTCATTTTGAAGTGCTTGCCGTAATTTTCCATTACTTTTTTGCCCTCATCCTTTCTCAAAAGTCCTGTGTCTACGAAGATACAATTCAGCTGGTCGCCAATGGCTTTGTGAATCAACACCGCAGCGACAGAAGAATCTACTCCACCAGACAAACCGAGAATTACTTTTTGGTCGCCCACTTTTTCTTTGATTTCGGCAACGGTCTTCTCAATATAATTGGTCAGTTTCCAGTTTTTGTCTGCTTTACAAATTCCGAAAACGAAGTTTTCTATCATCTTTCCACCTTCTTCTGAATGTGAAACTTCCGGGTGAAATTGTACGCCGTAAATCTTTTTCTCAGGATTGGAAATCGAGGCGATAACGCCAGACTTTGCATTGAGTTCGAAACCTTGTGGCAATTCTGCAACCTCATCGAAATGACTCATCCAGACGATAGAATTTTGGTAAACACCTTTCAGCAATTCGTTTTCTTTAACGATTTCGAGGTGGGCTTTTCCGTATTCCCCTTTGTCGCCTTTTGCTACTTTTCCACCTAAAATATGAGCGGTCAATTGCATTCCGTAGCAGATTCCTAAAACCGGAATTCCTTGTTCGTACAATTCTTTTTCTACAAGGTGTGCATTTTCTGCATTCACAGAACTTGGTCCACCGGAAAGGATGATTCCTTTTGGTTTCTTCTCCAGAATTTCTGATAATGGTGTGTTGAATGGTACTATTTCCGAATAGACTTCCATTTCACGGATTCTTCTTCCAATGAGTTGGTTGTACTGTGAACCGAAGTCTAAAATGATAATTCCGTTTTGCATATATGTGTGTGATATTTTTTAAATGATGTATTGAACACGAAGTTCACAAATATTTTTTGACTTTAATGAAAATATTTTTGAAGGTTCACAAAGGTGTAAAACTTATGAAATAACCTGTCAAAGTTTGAAAAGTCATTTTCCAATGTTGTTTTTACTAAACTTCTATCGACTGACAAAATCGCAATTGATGTTGAAAACCCATAGCCCTGATTGACTCTCCTCTTTTATTTTATTTTTTTTGAATCATCGAATCTCGTTCCTCGATTTGCAACGGCATCCTTTTTTGTTGGTATGGACATTTGATTTTGGTGACCAATCCTGATAAACAAAAAAAAGATATAGTGGAAAGCGGGATCAAGCTCCTAAAAAAAAGAGACATTGGTCGCCCAACATCTCTGTATATTTTAGAATTTCGCAATATCTTCTCGGAAAAATCCGTAGTCAAAATCTACTGCCATCGCATCTTCATAAACTTTTTTGCGAGCCTCTTCAAAAGTGTCTCCAAGCGCTACCAGGTTCAGAACTCTACCGCCCGTGGAAACCACTCTGTCGCCTCTGTAATCTGCACCAGCGTAAAGCAATTTGCTTCCTTTCACCTTTTCTGCGCCTGTTATCTCGTAGCCTGTCTCGTGATTCTGAGGATAACCTCCGGAGCAAACCACCAAACAAACTGCCTTTTTATTTTTGAATTTCAGCTCCAATTCTTTGCCGTGAAGACAATCCTCAATAACATCTACCAGATTGTTTTCCAACAACGGCAAAAGAACCTGCGTTTCCGGATCGCCCAATCTCATATTGTATTCCAGAAGATAAGTTCCGTTTTTGGTGATCATCAATCCGAAGAAAATAAATCCTTTGAAGCTAAGGCCTTCTTTTTTAAGACCTTCAACGGTTGGATTCATAATATGTTCTACGAAATCCTGATGATGTGCGTCTGTGAATTCCGGACTTGGCGCGGCAGAACCCATTCCGCCAGTGTTTGGACCTTTGTCGCCGTTTCCTACTTTTTTGTAATCTTTTGCAGAAACGAAAGGGAAGATTTTGTCTCCATTGGAAACTCCGATAATCGATGCTTCGAAACCTTGAAGAAACTCCTCTATTATTACCTGAATCCCAGAATCCCCGAAAATCCTTTTAATCATAAAGTCGTGAATCGTTCCTTCTGCTTCTTCCAAATCCTCTGCAATCACAACGCCTTTTCCACCAGCTAAACCGCTCGCTTTGATAACCAAAGGAAAAGATTGGGTCTGCAAATATTCTTTAGCTTCTACATAAGAATCAAATGTAACAGATTGCGCGGTTTTGATTCCGTAGGTCTTCATAAACTTTTTAGAAAACGCTTTGCTACCTTCCAAAGAAGCGGCTTTTTTTGAAGGACCAAAAACTTTCAAATCTACTTTTTTGAATTCATCCACAATCCCTTCTACCAGGGGTGCTTCTGGACCAACGATTGTCAAATCGACTTTGTTTTTAATTGCAAAATCTCTAAGCGCAAGGATGTCTGATTCGTTTATATTTTCTCCTAATTTTTCTGTCGTGGCGTTGCCAGGTGCGAAAAACATTTTCGTAATTCTGTTGTCTTCGCTCAATTTAGTTGCTAAAGCCGAAGCACGACCGCCATTTCCAACAATAAGTAATCTCATCTGTAAATATTAATGTTTTTTGTGAGATGAAACACCCAAAATATTTCTATTTCTTCAGAACTTTCGTCCTGTTCGTTTCATCCATTTTCAGTTTTACTTTTAAAGTGCCAAATTTAAGATTTTTCAATGACAATTCTCATACCGAGATGGCGGTAATTTTCTTAAAAAAAATATTAAATTGATAACACTGATTTAATCTAGGATAAATTAATAAAAAGTATCTCTCACAGATTTTACCAAATTAGCAGATTACCACACAAGATAGATTGTCAAATTTGGTTAATTTGCGAGAGATATAGAAATTTTAAATTACTTCAATTATTTTGGTAATTCCATCGGAACTTCCATCAATAATATTTCAGAATTTTCCTGAGCTTCCAAAACGAAACCTTCTGTGTCCCAGATTCCGAAACCGTCTCTATCATCTAAAACTTGGTCTCCGATTTTTGCTTTTCCTTTGATGACAAAAACATAAACGCCGTTTCCAGATCTGTTGATTTTATATTCTTTGGAAAAACCCTTATCAAATTTCGCCAAATTGAACCAAGCATCCTGATGAATCCAAACGCCTGCATCATCAGCATTGGGAGAAAGAATTTGCTGAAAATCATTCTGAACAGATTTTTCCTCGATGTTGATCTGGTCGTATCTTGGTGTGACGTCGGTCTTGTTTGGGATGATCCAGATTTGTAAAAATTTTACAGGTTGCTCTGTCGCATTTTCTTCACTGTGCATAATCCCGGTTCCAGCTGACATTACTTGAATGTCACCTTTTTTGATGATGCCGGAATTCCCCATATTATCGCCGTGACGCAAATCGCCTTCCAGCGGAATAGAAATAATCTCCATATCGCGGTGCGGATGTCTCCCAAATCCCATACTTCCTTCCACAAAATCGTCATTCAAAACTCTAAGAACACCGAAATGATTTCTGTCTGGATTGTGATAACCTGCAAAACTGAATGTGTGTTTGCTTTTTAACCAACCGTGATCTGCGTGGCCTCTGCTGTCTGATCTATGATAAACTGTTTTCATTTTAAATTGATTTTAACTGTTAGACTTTTTTGTTGATACAAATTTCCAGTTTTCAAAATCCCCCCACATTGATGTACGATAAGAACGAAAAACTCCGACGATTGCCGGAGTTTTATTTATTTGAATTGATGATTAAACAAGCATATTCAGTACATCAGGATTATCATTAAGGTAAGATTCGAAGTAGCCGAGTTGTTGCATTCTTTGTTTTAGACCTTCAAAGTCCGAAGGATTTGACAGTTCGATTCCGACGATTGCCAAAGCGGTTTCCCTTGAGTTTTTCTTGGTGTATTCGAAATGTGTGATGTCGTCATTTGGACCAAGGACATTCAGAACGAAATCTTTCAGAGAACCGGGACGTTGCGGAAATTTGACCATAAAATAATGTTTCAAACCATTGTAAAGCAAAGCGCGTTCTTTGATTTCCTCCATTCTCGTAATGTCGTTGTTACTTCCGCTGACGATGCAAACCACATTTTTGCCTTTAATATGATTTCGATATTGTTCCAAGGCGGAAATAGACAATGCTCCAGCTGGTTCCAGAACAATCGCATCTTTATTATACAACTGCAGAATCGTTTCACAAATCTTACCTTCATCTACCGAAATACAATCTGCAAGCGCATTTTTACAAATCTCAAAAGTCAAATCGCCTACTCTTTTCACCGCTGCACCATCCACAAAACTATCCACTTCCGAGAGTTCCGTATTGATGTTGTTTTCGATGGACAATCTCATAGAAGGCGCGCCTTTGGGTTCGACTCCAATCAGTTTGGTTTCTTTTGATAGTTCTTTAAAAACTGTCGCAATTCCGGAGGCCAGACCACCGCCGCCAATTGGAATAAACACAACATCGAAATTATCTTTTTGCTGTTCCAAAATTTCCAAAGCCAAAGTCGCCTGACCTTCGATAATCTGAACATCATCAAATGGATGAATAAACGCTGCTCCCGAAGTTTCCGCAAATTCAAAAGCTGCTGTTTTTGACGCGTCAAAAGTATCACCAACCAATCTGATTTCAGCGTAATTTCCACCAAACATTTCGACCTGTTCCAGCTTTTGTTTTGGGGTTGTCACCGGCATAAAAATCGTTCCTTTAATTTGAAGTTGTTTACAGGAAAAAGCCACACCTTGCGCGTGATTTCCCGCACTGGCGCAAACAATTCCTTGCGAAACTTTGCCTTCGTTGAAAAGAGTTTTGATTTTATTGTAAGCACCTCTCAATTTGTATGACCTTACGGGTTGCAAATCTTCTCTTTTGAGGAAAATATTCGCTCCAAATATTTCTGATAATCTCGCATTGTACTGCAAAGGCGTGTAGTTCACGATGTCTTCTATACTTTTTCGGGCTTCTTTTACCGCTTCCAGCGTTGGAAATATAAGCGTTTCGTTCATCTTCATTTATACTTAGTTATTCTTTGATTTCTATAATTTGTTTTTCATTCTTAAATGAAATGCCTTTTTATATCTTTAAAAAATTATCATTTAAAAAGAAACTTTGTTTAACCTTGCGATAAAATTAAACGCAAAGACAGACAAAGAATTGATTTTCTGTTCTCCGAAAATTAAGATATACAAAGGCATTACACTTATTTTTGGAATACAGGGATTTAATTTTTTTAAATCAATTTTATTGAAAATATTTTAAGATTCGCAAGGACGCTTCGCTCATCAAAGATTTACTTTTGTTTTTAAGTTTTGTCATTCCGTAGGAATCCCAGCTGTTTTAGATGGACTCGTCGAATTATTGCGTTAGGTTTCCAACGGCATGACAAACTTTGAATTTAGGAACAAATTTTATTTTTATGACAAATCCCATAGCCCCGATTGCAGCGGCAGGAACGAAGAGCAAAAGATATAGCAATTCAACTTCGCTCAGCATAAACTCCAAGCGGGATTAGCTCCTAACTTTAAACCGTTTTGATAGACTTCATCGCGGTCATCGCCTGGCGGAGTTTTTTTCCGACAACCTCAACGGGGTGATTTCTCAAAACATCGTTAACGTGAACCAATTGGGCGTTGTCAACCGAAGTATTTTTCCCTTCGTTGAAGTTTTTTCCGACCAAATCCGTATCCACCGATTTCATAAAATCCGCCAGCAAAGGTTTGCAAGCCTGGTCGAAAAGGTAACAGCCGTACTCTGCGGTATCTGAAATCACACGGTTCATCTCGAAAAGTTTTTTTCTGGCGATGGTGTTGGCAATCAAAGGTGTTTCGTGAAGCGACTCATAATAAGCAGATTCCGGTTTGATTCCGGCTTCAACCATTGTTTCGAAAGCCAATTCTACGCCCGCTCTGATGAACGCGGACATCAGAAGATAATTGTCAAAATAGTCCTGTTCATCGATTTTCACATCGCCTGCAGGTGTTTTTTCGAAAGCGGTTTCTCCAGTTTCTGCACGCCATTTCAAAAGGTTTTTGTCGCCATTTGTCCAATCTTCCATCATCGTTTTGGAAAATTCGCCGGAGATGATATCATCCTGATGTTTCTGGAAAAGTGGACGCATAATGTCTTTCAGTTCTTCTGATAATTCGAACGCTTTCAGTTTTGCAGGGTTCGAAAGTCTGTCCAACATTCCGCTGACACCGCCGTGTTTCAAGGCTTCTGTGATGACCTCAACACCGTACTGAACCAATTTGGAAGCGTAACCTGCGTCGATTCCTTTCTCGACCATTTTATCAAACGAAAGAATAGAACCCGTTTGCAAAAGTCCGCACAAAATGGTTTGTTCGCCCATCAAATCGGACTTAACTTCGGCAACGAAAGAGGATTTTAAAACGCCGGCTTTGTGACCGCCAGTTCCCACACAATAAGCTTTTGCTTCTGCCCAGCCTTTGCCTTGCGGGTCATTTTCAGGATGAACGGCAATCAATGTCGGGACACCGAAACCACGGAGATATTCGGCGCGAACTTCGGAACCTGGGCATTTTGGAGCGACCATAATTACCGTGATGTCTTTACGGATTTGCATCCCTTCTTCCACGATGTTGAAACCGTGAGAATAAGACAAGGTTGCGCCTTCTTTCATCAAAGGCTGAATGGCATTGATTACGGAAGTATGTTGTTTGTCGGGCGTTAAATTGATGACCAAATCTGCCGTCGGAATCAGTTCTTCGTAAGTGCCTACTTTGAAATTATTGTCTGTTGCGTTTTTCCAGGAATCTCTTTTTTGGTCGATGGCTTCCTGACGCAACGTGTAGGAAACATCCAATCCGCTGTCTCTTAGATTCAGACCTTGATTGAGACCTTGGGCGCCACATCCTACCACCACGATTTTCTTCCCTTTCAAGGCGGAAACGCCGTCAGAAAACTCTGAACTGTCCATAAAATCTGCCTGTCCTAACTGATGCAACTGGTCTCTGAGTGATAAGGTATTGAAATAATTTGCCATATTTTTTTTGTAAAAAGTAAAAAGTATGATGTATTAAGTAATGAAAATTACTGTACTACTTTTTTAGGATTAATATTTTTTGAATTTT
>Ga0302347_1001972_pt1 | contig 22442 bp, 21 predicted proteins | sample PhyWR1_FD_202178 | JGI IMG/M metagenome (GOLD analysis project Ga0302347, IMG submission 202178) | Leaf surface microbial communities from wheat plants in UC Gill Tract Community Farm, Albany, California, United States - DLSL W.R1 (v2)... | ecosystem: Host-associated > Plants > Phyllosphere >...
CAAGGACGGCAGCGTCTTTGGCAATCGCGAACGCATCCTGCCCAGCCGCAAACGGGGCTATTACCGGGAATACACCGTCAAGACGCCGCGCTCGCAAGACCGCGGCGCACGGCGCATCGTCTGCGGCGGTCCGCCCCAGACGCCCGATGCCTGTTATTACACCCGCGACCATTACGCCAGTTTTTACTACATCATCGAATGAAGCCGCAACCGACACCCGCCGCCGTTGGCCGCGAAGGGTGCCTTGATGGCCCCTCTTATTTTTCGCAACCGGGCGACAGCTTGTTTGCCGCCCCTGTGGACAGCCTAGTCAAAGAAAGAACCACGGAGATGGAAACGCCACTTCGTAAGAACCCTGACCTCCCATTGCGCAATGTGCGCCAGAACATCGTGCAGTCCATCCGCGCCTATCGCGTGCAGGACCTGCAGGATGCGGCGAGGGTTCTGGGCAACCATTTCCTGTATGCCAATCTGGCCCATGCCCAGACCAAGCAGGACATTCTGGATCTGATCGCCACCCAGTTCATGTTTCCGGCCCACTTCGGCAAGAACTTCGACGCACTCTACGACTGCCTGACCGACCCGCTGCACAAGGCCGGGCCGCAACCCGGCTTCATCCTGGTACTCGATCAGATTCCGACCACCACCAAGTTCGACAAGGAAGTGCGCGAGCAACTGCTCGACAGCTTCCGTGATGCGGCTGACTACTGGGCCGAGCGCAAGGTCTCGTTCCGCTGCTTCTACTCGTTCCTCTGATCGCGCCAGCGATGCAACCGTGAAAAAGCCCCTCGCGGGGCTTTTGTGCGTTATCCGGCGCGGCCTACTTGCGCGGCCAGCGCCACGTATTCGTCCACGGACACCTCCTCGGCGCGGCGCTTGACGTCGAAGTCGCCCGCATAGGCTTTCTCTTCGAGCCAGCGACCCAGCGTATGGCGCAGCAGCTTGCGGCGCTGACTGAAGGCCACCTGCACCATCTCTTCGAGCAGACGCTTGTCGACCGGCGCGGGCACGGCACGCGGCACCATGCGCACCACGGCGCTGTTGACCTTGGGCGGCGGATCGAAGCTCTCGGGCGGCACGAACAGCACTTCCTGCATCTCATAGCGCCATTGCAGCAGCACCGACAGACGGCCGTAGGCCGCGGTCGAGGGCTTGCCCACCATGCGGTCTATGACTTCCTTCTGCAGCATGAAATGCTGGTCCTGGATCAGCTCCACATACTCGAGCAGATGGAACAGGATGGGCGTGGAGATGTTGTAGGGCAGGTTGCCGACCACGCGCAGCTTCTGCGTCTGCAGCTTCTGCGCCACGGCGGCGAAATCGACCTTGAGCACATCGGACTCGATCACATCGAGCTGCTGGTGAAGACGCAGGCGGAACGCCAGGTCGCGGTCCAGTTCGATCACGGTGATGCGGCCCAGGCGCTCGACCAGCGGCTGGGTCAGGGCCATCAGGCCGGGACCGATCTCGACCATGGGATCGCCGGCTTTGGGATCGATCGCGTCGACAATGGCATCGATGATGCCACCATCGGTCAGGAAATTCTGACCGAAGCGTTTACGGGGAATGTGTTTCAAACCTAAACCTTATTGCGGGGGATCGCGGTACTCGACGTAGGCGCGACCGCGGACTTCCTGGACCCAGGTGGCATAGGCCTTGTCCAGCTTCTGTTCACGCACGATGTTGCGCAGCGCGTCGCGCTGCTCGCGCGGCGTCAGTGTCGCCTGGCGGCGGTCGATCAGCTGGATCAGGTGCACGCCGAAGCGCGACACCACCGGCGCACTGACTTCGCCCGGCTTGAGCTGGTTCAGCACTTCCTCGAATTCAGGCACGAAGGCGCCAGGACCGGCCCAGCCGAGATCGCCGCCTTGCTTGGCGCTGCCATCCTGCGAGTATTCGCGCGCCAGGTCTTCGAAACGCGCCTGGCCCGCCTGCACCCGGCGGCGGTAATCGGCCAGACGTTCGGCCGCCTGGCCTTCGTTGAGCTGGTCGGATGGGCGCAGCAGAATGTGGCGCGCATGGTTCTGCGTGACCACGGTGGCCATGCCCTGCTGCGAACGGTCTATCACCTTGAGCAAGTGGAAGCCCGCACCCGAGCGCACAGGACCGACCACGGAGTTCTTGGGCGAGGATGCCACGGCGCGCGTGAACAGCTCGGGATAGCGATCCGCGGGGCGCAGGCCCAGCACGCCGCCTTCCTTGGCCTCGGGGGCGTCGGAATATTCGCGCACCACGGCAGCGAAGTCCTGGCCCGCGTTGAGCTTCTCGAGCGCTTCGCGCGCACGCGCCTCGCGCTGGGCGATGACGGCGGGCGAAGCGTTCTCGGGCACGGCAATGAACACATGGCCCAGGTTCAGCGTCATGTTGGAGGTGTCGCCGCTCGCACGCTGCTCCTTCAGATACTGGTCGATGTCGAGTTCGCTCACGCGCACCCGGCCATCGACTTCACGCTCGCGCAGGCGCTGCAGCAGCAGCTGGTTGCGCAATTCCTCGCGAAAACGCTTGGCACTGATGCCGTCGGCCGCGAGCCGCGACATCATCTGTTCGAGCGACAGGCTGTTCTGGCGCGCGACGTTCTGCGCGGCCTGGTCGAGCGCGTAGTCATCGACCTTGATGCCTTGCTCGCGCGCGGTCTGCAGCTGCGCTTTCTCGAGAATCAGGCGCTCGAGCACTTCACGCGCCAGCACGTTCTCGGGCGGCAGCTGCCCACCCTGGGCCGCGATGGACTGGGCCACGCGCGCCATGCGCTCACGCACTTCGGAATTGGTCACGGGCTCGGAATTGACCACGGCCACGATGAAGTCCGCCGAACGCACGCCGGTATTGCCCGGAACGGCGCGGGCGCTGCCGTCCAGCGCCTTTGACAGGGAAGCGGCCGGCCCGCCGGACAGACGCAGGCCCTGGGCCTGCACGCCCACGGCGGCAAAAGTGGCCAGGCACACGAGGCCGATGGCAAAGGTGCGAGGGGTCAAGGAAGAAAGACGCATGAGCTGTGCTTTGTTTAATCGTAATTGCTGAAGCGGCTGGGCGTGGCGGTGGTCTGACGCAAGGCCTGGTAGCGAGGGATATTGTCCTTCAAGCTCTGCAAGGGGTTGGCACCCAGGCTCAAGCGCGAGAAGCCGACGAACTCGACCTGGAACAGCAACCGGGTATTCGAGGTGGTCACACTGCTTTGCAGGCGCTCGAGCACGACCCGACCGACCCAGCAGCAGCTGTCATATTCGAAGCCGACCACGGTATCGACGAGCTTGCGATCCTGCAGACTGTAATTCAACCGGCCCACAGAGTACCAGCGCCCGCCGTCGCGGCCTTTGTCCTCGGTCGCCCAAGGGTTACGTATGGGCCATTGCCAGCCCACGTCGACCTGCTCGCTGGTGCCGCGCTGCAGGCGGTAGGCCGCGCTGATCGTGCGGTAGTTGCCCGGGCTGTAGCGCGCGCCCACGGTCGTGCGTTCCGAGTGGCCGGTCTCGCGGTTGTATTGCACGGCCGCGTCGAGCGCCCACTGAGGCGTCCAGTTGACCGACGCGCCGAACAGGATGTCGGACAGCCGGTCGGTCGCCGGCACTTCGCCCGGCAGGGTCACGCGCTGGTCGGAAAAGCGCACGCGCTGGGCCACGCCGAAGCGCGCGGACTCGGCGCCGGTGTCGGCATCGATGAAGCGCGTGGTCAGACCCAGGGTCAGCAGGTTGTTGTCCGCGAGACGGTCATGTCCGCTGTAGCTGTTGTCGCTGTAGATCGTCGCCAGGTTGAAGTCGTTGAGCGCGGTGTCGTACACCGGCAGCATGTTCTGGGCGCGGTACGGCGTATAGGTATAGAAGGCGCGCGGCTCCAGCGTCTGCAGCAGGCTGCGCCCGAACAATGCGGTCTCGCGCTCGAATATCAGGCCGCTGTCCAGGCTCACCGTGGGCAGGGTACGCCCGGACGATGTCATGCCGTTGCTCAGCGGATTGTCGAACTGGTACTGCGTCGCGTGCAGCTTGAGCTTGGGCGTGAAGAACGCGCCCGGCGAAAGGAACGGACGGCTGAGTTCAGCCATCAGATAGCTGCGCTGGGCGTTGACCTGGCGGGTCAGCAGGGGATCGGCTTCGAAGCGCGTGGTATCGGCCTCGACCGTCAGGTCCAGGCCGCCGCCCAGGTTCAGCGGCGTATAGCGCCATTGCAGCTGCGGCATGCGGTCATAGGGCGGCATGATCGGCGAGGCCACGTCCTGCAGCGTCTGCCATTTGAGCGTGCGCAGCATCAGCGACGTGTCCTGTCCGCCCCAGCTCAGGATGGCGTCGCTGGGCAGCAGGCGGGAATTGAGCGTCCGGTCGGTGTCGCGCCGCGTGAAGTCGCGCCAGTAATTGTTGTCGCTCACGCGGTTGAGGTTCAGGTTCAAACCGAGCCCGCCCCAGGGCGAGGCAATCTGGCCCTGGTGCTGCAGCTTATAGGCCCAGCGGTCGCGGTCGCGCAGCCGGTCGCCCGGCATGTAATCGAGGCGCACCTTGCCCTGGTAGGTGGGCTCGAGGTAGCGGAACTCGGCGCCCAGGTTCACACCACGCTTGGTCATCAGCGTGCTCGACAGCGTCGCGTCGCGGTTGGGCGCGAGATTCCAGTAGTAGGGCTGGGTGTATTCAAAGCCGCTGACGTTGTCCAGACCTATGGTCAGCGGCAGCAGGCCCGACTTGCGCTGGTCCGACAGCGGAAAGCTCACCACCGGAATCGGCAGCACCGTGACGCCCTTGAACTGCAGCTTGGCGCCACGCGCATAGCCGACCTGCTCGCCCTGATCCAGATGGATGGAGTCGGCCTTGAGCATCCAGTCGGGTTGCCAGCTGGCCTCGTTGTCGCGCTGGCAGGTGGTGTAGGTGGCGTTGTAGACGATGGAACGCTCGCGGTCCAGGAACTCCACCTGGGACGCGTCGCCATGCGCCTGCGTGGCCAGGAAACGGTAGTTCGCATCCGTGAAGTTGCCGCGGAAGGCGTCGACTTCCAGATCGAGCCGGTTGCCGTCGAAGACATTGCCCGCACGGTTGATGTGCACCTGGCCTTCGGCCTGCAGCCGGTCATCGGCGACCGTGTATTCCATGCGGTTGGCACGGACAATCGTGTCGCTGCGGCGCAGTTCGGCATGACCATCGATCACGGCGCGCACGTCGGCCTGGCCCGCAATCGAGTCGCCGCGCACATATACCGGCTGCAACGGCCGCGCGGCTTCGGGAATCCGCTCCTGCAGCATCGGGGTGGAGCGCAGCACCGGCGCGGGCAGCGGGTCTGCAGGGTCGGCCTGGGCCTGGGCCAGCGTGGGCAGGCCGGCCCAGGCCAGGGCCATCCACCACACCAGGGGGCGGACGGCCGGCAGGCCAGACGACAGCTGCCGCCGGGGCAGCGGGCAGGACGTGGGCACGGCTATGGATTGCTGGCGAGAAGGCACGGTGGGCGAAAAGGTGGAAAGCTGAGGGGCCAATGCCTGCACGCGGGCAAGCAGGCGAGTTTGTAGAATCCGATTATCCATGAGCCACCCCATCTCCCCCATTGCCAGCGTTGAATGGCCCAATGCCGAACGCCAAGCCGCTTTTGCGGCCTGGCTCGCCCCTCTTGTCAGTTTGCATCAGCTCCAGCCTGAAAGCCTGCGCCCCGCGTCGGCCGATGCGAGCTTTCGCCGTTATCTGCGACTGGACTGCGCCGGCGGCGCCAGCCTGATCGTGATGGACGCGCCGCCCGACAAGGAAGACTGCGCGCCTTTCGTCAAAGTACAGGCGCTGCTCGCCGACGCCGGTCTCAAGGTGCCCGACATTCTGGCCTGGGACCAGGCCCAGGGCTTCATGCTGCTGAGCGACCTGGGCTCGCAGACCTTGATCGAACGCCTGAACCCGACCGCGCCGCGCGACGCCGAAGCATGGTACCGCCAGGCCACGGACACGCTGCTGACCTGGCAACTGGCCTCGCGCCCCGGCGTGCTGCCCGTCTATGACGAAGCCCTGCTGCGCCGCGAACTGGCGCTGTTCCCCGACTGGTATCTGGCCAAGCACAAGGGCGTGACACTCGCCGGCAAGCAGCAGGAAACGCTGTCCAAGGCCTTCGACGCCATCGTGGCGCAGAACCTGTCCGTGCCCAGCGTCTACGTGCACCGCGACTTCATGACGCGCAACCTGATGCTGCCGCAAACCGCGGGCGGCCCGCTGGGCGTGCTCGACTTCCAGGACGCGGTCTACGGCCCCGTCACCTATGACATCGCGAGCCTGCTGCGCGACGCGTTCATCAGCTGGGAAGAGGATTTTCTCATCGACATCTGCGTGCGCTACTGGGAAAAGGCGCGCAAGGCCGGCCTCGTGGGCGCGACCAGCGCCACGGGCTGGGGCGATGACTTCGGCGAGTTCTACCGCGCCGTCGAGTGGATGGGCCTGCAGCGCCATTTCAAGGTGGCCGGCATCTTCGCGCGCCTGACGCTGCGCGACGGCAAGCCCAAGTACCTGGCCGACACGCCGCGCTTCATTCATTACATCCGCGCCACCGCCGACCGCTACCGCCAGCTGGGCCCGCTGCTCAAGGTGATCGACGAGATCGAGAACATCCAGGCCGTAGAGGGCTACGCGTACGGAAGGATGTAAGCCGATGGCAGCATTTGCTTGCTGCTATTGCCGTTCCACACATAAAAGCGGGTGCCTGGCGCCCGTTTTTTGCCTGTTTTCCCATTTTTTGATCGCCCATGCCCCGTTTTCACTGCCCTCTTCCGCTGCGCACCGGCGATACGCTTGAGTTGCCCGCGGGCGCCGCGCGCCATGTGCAGGTGCTGCGCCTGCAGCCCGGCGACAGCATCACCCTGTTCGAAGGCCAGGCCGGCGACGGCTTCACGGGCGGCGAATTCGACGCCACCGTGCTGCGCATGGGCCGCAGCGACGTGGAGGTACAGGTCGGTGCGCACCGCGCGCTCGAGCGCGAGACCGTGCGCGAAGTGCATCTGCTGGCCGGCATCACGGCCAACGAGCGCATGGACTGGCTGGTCGAGAAAGCCACCGAGCTCGGCGCCACCAGCATCACGCCGCTGCTTGCCGAGCGCAGCGTGCTCAAGCTCAAGGGCGAGCGCGGCGACAAGAAACGCGCCCATTGGCAGGCCGTGGCCGTCGCTGCCAGCGAGCAATGCGGGCGCAACCGGGTGCTGGTGATTCACCCGGCCACCGACCTAGCGGGCTGGCTGAAAGACACCTCCACCGTGGACGCGCCAGCGCGCCTGCTGCTGTCGCTGGGCGAAGGCACGCAGCCGCTGCGGGCCGCGGCCGAGCAGCATGCGCCGGCGAACAAATCCGTGGTCTTCCTGTCAGGCCCCGAAGGCGGCCTGAGCCCCCAGGAAGAAGCGCTGGCGCGCGCCAACGGCTTTGCGCCCGTCACCCTGGGCGCGCGCGTGCTGCGCGCCGAAACCGCGCCGCTGGCGGCGCTGGCGACGTTGACTTTGGATTGAAGCTGGGGCGTTCACACTTCGACAAGCTCAGTGCGAACGGTTTCTCGCGCACGGCTGCCCGTTCGTGGCGAGCTTGGCTGGGCAGCCCGGTCGAACCATGAACGGCCTGCCCTGACGCAATCTACGCTGACTACTCCGCCACCGGCAAGCTGGCGATCACCTGCGCCACCGCCGCGGTGATCTTCTTGGCATACGGCACATGCAGGAACTCGTTGGGTCCATGCGCATTGCTCTTGGGCCCCAGCACGCCGCAGACCATCATCTGCGCCTTGGGAAAGCCCTGGCTCAGCATGTTCATCAGCGGAATCGTTCCGCCCTGGCCCACATAGCCGCAGGCCGCGCCGAAATGCGCCTGGCTCGCGCTTTGCAGCGCCTGCTCGAACCAGGGGTCCATGGCCGGAGCATTCCAGCCGCTGGCCGAGCTCAGGCCTTGCCAGGTGACCCTGGCCTTGTAGGGCGCGTTGTCCTCGAGCAAGGCCTTCATTTCCTGCACGCAGGACGCAGCGTCGACCAGCGGCGGCAGGCGCAGGCTCAGCTTGAACGCGGTGTAGGGGCGCAGCACATTGCCCGCGTTCTGCAACGTGGGAAAACCTTCGGCGCCGGTCACGCTGAGCGTGGGCTCCCAGGTGCGCTTGAGCAGCGACTCGACGGGATCGGACGTGGTCGGCAGAGCAAAGGTGGTTGCACCGCCGCAGTCGTAATGCGCCCAGGGGAAGCGCTTGGTGACTTCCTCGCCCAGGATGGCCGCCGTGGCGCGGGCCTGGGCCAGCCGGTCGGCAGGCACCTCGCAGTGGAAACTTGCGGGCAGCAGCCGGCCGGTGGCGCTGTCTTCGAGGCGGTCGAGCACCTGGCGCATGATGCGAAACGATGAAGGCACGGCGCCCGAGGCATCGCCCGAGTGGATGCCTTCGGTCAGGATCTCGACCTTGAGCGTGCCCGTGGCCATGCCGCGCAGGCTGGTCGTGAGCCACAGCTGGTCGTAGTTGCCCGCGCCGCTGTCCAGGCAGATCACCAGCGCGACGTCGCCCATGCGCGCCCGCAGCGCGTCCACATAGGGCAGCAGGTCGCGCGAGCCGCTTTCCTCGCAGGTTTCAATCAGCCCGCAGATGCGCGGATGCGCCACGTTCTGGCGCTTGAGCTCCTGCACCGCGGCGATGCTGGCGTAGACCGCATAGCCGTCGTCGGCGCCGCCGCGGCCGTAGAGCTTGCCGTCCTCGTACTTGGGCGTCCACGGGCCCAGATCCTTGCGCCAGCCTTCGAATTCGGGCTGCTTGTCGAGGTGGCCGTACATCAGCACCGTGCCCTGGCCCTGCGACTGCGCCTGGGTCGCCGCGACTTCGAAGAACAGCACGGGCGTGCGGCCCGGCAGGCGCACGATCTCGAGCGTCAGGCCCGCGACCTTCTGCGCCTCGACCCAGACGGCCGCATTGCGCAGCACGGTGTCCAGATAGCCCTGCTGCTCCCAGTCGGGCGCGAACATCGGCGACTTCGCGGGAATCGCGATGTACTCGGACAGCTGCCCGACGATGTCGCGGTCCCACTGGGCGCTGACGCGCTCCAGTGCGAGGGCCGGATCGAGGGCGGTGGCGGGGATGCGTGCATTCATGGCTAAAGCTCCTTCGTCGATGCCACGGAGGGCCGCGGCGATCTTCTATTGTCCTGCAGACTGCGGCTCAAGGCTGGCGCTGCATTGCACTGATGGCGGCGCGGCCAATTGCCGGGTCATCGGTGAACACGCCGTCGATGCCGGTGCGCAAAAAGGCGTCCATGTCGGCGCGCGCATCGCCGCGCTGGGCGGCGTTGGCGGCCGGCGCGCTCTTGAGCTGGGCCGGCAGGAAGGCGTTTTCGGGACGCAGCGTCCAGACATGCACCACCAGGCCTGCGGCATGTGCGTGCTGCACGAACGACGTCGGCTGACCATGGCCGCCATCGACCACGGGAATCACCATGGTCTTGCTCGGCCCCACGCCCTGGGCATAGGTCGCGATCTCGGCCAGGCCCGCGGGCGTGGCCATCTTGGCGTAAGTGGTGCGCGGCTGACCCGCGCGCGCCTGGTCGAACGGGCTGCCGTTGGGCGTCAGCAGCTGCACCAGGCGCACGGGCGTGAGCACATGCAGCGCGCGCAGGTTGTCGACTTCGAACGACTGGATGAACACCGGCGCATCGGCGCGGTTCAAATCATGCCTGGCCAGCACTTCGAGCAGCGGCTTTTCCAGCGGCTGGCCTATGGACTGAAAGTAGCTCGGGTGCTTGGTCTCGATGTACAGACCTATGGTGCGCCCCGTGCGTGCGCTTTGCGTGCGCGCCAGCGCAATCATTTCTTCCAGCGTGGGCACTTCGAACTGGCCATCGTAGGCCGCGCTGGCCGGGCGCAGCTGGGGAATGCGTTCGCGCGCGCGCAGCGTCTTGAGTTCGGCCAGCGTGAAGTCTTCCACGAACCAGCCGGTGATGGCCTTGCCGTCTATGGTCTTGGTCGTGCGGCGCGCGGCAAACTCGGGCCGATCGGCGACATCGGTGGTCGCTTCCTGCAGCGAGCCATCGGTCTTGAGGATGGCGATCGCGTTCTCGTGGCGCGACACCAGCACGCCGTCGCGCGTGATCACCAGATCGGCTTCGATCAGGTCGGCGCCATCATCGATGGCCTTCTGATAGGCCGCCAGCGTGTGCTCGGGGCGCAGCGCCGACGCGCCGCGGTGGGCAATCAGCGCGGGCTGGGGCGGCCAGCTCGCCGCCGTCTGGGCCTGGGCAGCCCCCGCAAGCGCCAGCCACGCCAGCGCAAACACCGTTTTCTTGCTCGACCGCAGCAAATCCATGGATCACCTTTCGTCAGGGCGCGCGAGCACCATGCCTGCGCCGGCCCATGCTACAGGTTTGCGCTCAGCTGTGCTCCAGGCAGAACACGGCCGTGCCGGCGCGCAGATTGGGCAGAAAGCGCACCGTCTCGCCGCCCTGCAGACCGAAAGCGTCGCGCACCTGCAGCCGGTTCTTGTGCGCCAGCACTTCGAAGTCCTTGAACGTGCCGACGCGGATATTGGGCGTGTCGTACCACTGGTACGGCAGGCGGCGCGTGACCGGCATGCGCCCGCGCAGCACCGACAGACGGTTGGGCCAGTGCGCGAAGTTGGGGAAGGCGACTATGCCCAGGCGGCCTATGCGCGCGGTCTCGCGCAGCATGATCTCGGCATTGCGCAGATGCTGCAGCGTGTCGATCTGCAGTACCACGTCGAAGCTGTTGTCGCCGAACATCGCCAGACCGTCCTCGAGGTTGAGCTGCAGCACGTCGACGCCGCGGCGCACGCAGGCCAGCACATTGGCGTCATCGAGCTCCACGCCGTAGCCGCTGCAGCCGCGCTCGCGCTGCAGATAGGACAGCAAGCCGCCGTCGCCACAGCCCAGATCCAGCACGCGCGCACCTTCGGGCACGAGGCGGGCAATCGCCTCCATCGTCGATTTTTCGGTCATGCGATCTCCTTTGCGATGCTTTCAAAATAAGAGCGCATGACGCCCAGATAGCGCGGGTCATCAAGCAGGAAGGCATCGTGACCATGGGGTGCGTCGATTTCGGCGTAGCTCACGCGGCGCTGGTTCTCGAGCAGCGACTTGACGATTTCGCGGCTGCGCGCGGGCGCGAAGCGCCAGTCGGTGGTGAAGCTCACCAGCAGGTACTTGGCCTGGCTGGCCGCGAGCGCCCGCGTGAGGTTGCCCGCATGCGCGCGCGCCGGGTCGAAGTAGTCGAGCGCGCGCGTGATCAGCAGGTAGGTGTTGGCGTCGAAATAGTCGCTGAACTTGTCGCCCTGGTAGCGCAGATAGCTTTCGATCTCGAACTCGATGTCCTGGGTGCTGTACTTGAGCTCCAGGCCGTCGCGCAGCTGGCGGCCGAACTTCTGGTTCATCACGTCGTCGCTCAGATACGTGATGTGGCCGATCATGCGCGCGATGCGCAGGCCGCGGCGCGGCACCACGCCGTGGTCGTAGAAGTTGCCGCCGTGGAAGTCGGGGTCGGTCACGATGGCACGGCGCGCGACTTCATTGAACGCGATGTTCTCGGCGTTGAGGTTGGGCGCGCTGGCGACCACCACCGCGTGCGCCAGGCGCTCGGGGTAGCGCAGCGACCAGCACAGCGCCTGCATGCCGCCGAGGCTGCCGCCGAGCACGGCCGCGAGCCGCGAAATCCCCAGCCGGTCGAGCAGCCGCGCCTGGGCATCGACCCAGTCCTCCACGGTGACCACGGGAAAATCGGCGCCATAGACGCGGCCGGTGTCGGGGTTCTCGTGCATGGGGCCGGTCGAGCCGAAGCACGAGCCGAGGTTGTTGACGCCGATCACGAAGAAGCGGTTGGTGTCGACCGGCTTGCCCGGGCCTATCATGTTGTCCCACCAGCCTTCGCTCTTGGGCTGGTCGGCATAGACGCCGGCCACATGGTGCGAGGCATTGAGCGCATGGCACACCAGCACCGCGTTCGAGCGCTCGGCGTTGAGCTCGCCGTAGGTTTCGTAGGCGAGGTCGTAATGGTGTATCGAGGCGCCGCCCTGCAGGGGCAGGGCATCCTCGAAATGCATGGACGAAGGAGTGGCGATGAAGGACATGAAAAAACCCGGCATCGCTAAAAACGAGGCCGGGTCGAGATGTCGTCGGACGGGTCTTTAGCTGGATTTATAAAGCGCCCGCAAGCATTGGCAAATCGGCGCGTGAAGCGCCCATTATGCCAAAACCGCTACGCCTGGGGCCCACAACGCGAGCAAGCCCAGCACCAGGAAAATTCCGGCCGACACCAGATGCACGATGCGCAGCGGCACCAGGCGCGTGATGCGCTCGCCCAGCCAGACCACGGGCGCGTTGGCGAGCATCATGCCCAGCGTCGTTCCCGCAACCACCCACAGGTAGGCGTTGTACTTGGCCGCAAGCACCACGGTGGCGATCTGCGTCTTGTCGCCCATTTCGGCGAGGAAGAACGCGATCAGCGTGGTGCCGAACACGCCCCAGCGAGAAACAGTGGCGGTCTCGTCTTCGTCGAGCTTGTCGGGAATCAGCATCCAGACCGCCATCGCGATGAAGCAGCCGCCCAGCACCCAGCGCAGCACCTGCGGGCCGATCAGCGTCGTGACCCAGGCGCCGACGGCGCCGGCCAGCGCATGGTTGGCGAGTGTGGCGGCGAGGATGCCGAGCACGATGGGCCAGGGCTTGCGAAAACGGGCGGCGAGAACCAGCGCCAGCAGCTGCGTCTTGTCGCCCATTTCGGCGATGGCAACGATGGCGGTAGAGACAAAAAAGGCTTCCATGGGGTTTTTCTAATCAACAGGCCGGACGACGCGAACGCATTGGCTGCGCACCGACTCCGGCCATGTGGATCGGCACCCAGCCAATGGTCTCGCCCAGTCTGAAATCCGCGGAACGGATCCAGCAACCGCATGCACCATAGGTTGTGAGAACCCAAGTTTGTTGATGCATGCCTTCGGTGCGTTGCACACCGAACGGGCTACTCCCCAATGACAGCGGCGATTGTAGACAAGACGGCTGTTTCGCGTGGAATTCCGGGTAAATACCGACCCAAAAAGTGTTGTAGCCACACCGAAATTTCAAATCAGAGCATTTTGTACGGGTATATATAGCTCATAATGTCCAAGCCTTTCCAGGTGCGTTTCGGTCTCTAAAGTTGTCAGGTAGTTGACTGCATAGGGCTCCATCGCGTTTTCAAGTGTTTTTTCAGGAGTCCTCCATGGGCAACAAACTTTACGTCGGCAACCTGCCGTACTCTTTCCGTGACGGCGATCTCGAGCAAGCTTTCAGCGAATTCGGCAATGTCAACAGCGCCAAGGTCATGATGGAACGTGACACCGGCCGTTCGAAGGGCTTCGGCTTCGTCGAAATGAGCAACGATGCTGAAGCACAAGCAGCAATCCAAGGCCTGCACGGCCAAAACCAAGGCGGCCGTGACCTCGTGGTCAACGAAGCCCGTCCTATGGAACCCCGCCCTCCCCGTAGCGGTGGCGGCTTCGGCGGCGGCGGCTTCGGCGGCGGCAATGGCGGTGGCGGCTTCGGCGGCGGCCGTAGCGGCGGCGGCGGTGGCGGCTTCGGCGGCGGCCGTGGCGGCTACTAAGCACTGACTCAGGGTTTTCATTAACCCAATGTCAAAAAAGGGCCTCTGGCCCTTTTTTTTCGTCTTTTTCATGCAAATACGTCTTTCGCCGGCTTTTTTTTTGTGTTTCTTTTCCCTCATAATTTGTGATCGGTGTCCCCGATATCAGTGCAGGTGATTTGCAATGCGTGCGCAGGTTTTCTTTCATGGATCGCTGGCAACATGTGAGCACCACAGCAATTGTGTTACTTGAGGAGTTTGAGGAGTCTTTAATGGGCAACAAGCTGTATGTTGGCAATCTCCCTTATGGAGTGCGTGACAACGACCTTGAGCAGGCATTCAGCCAGTATGGTTCAGTGACGAGTGCCAAGGTAATGATGGAGCGCGACACGGGTCGCTCCAAGGGGTTTGGGTTCGTGGAAATGGGCAGCGATTCTGAAGCGCAGGCAGCAATCCAGGGCATGAACGGACAAGCACTCGGCGGGCGCAGCATTGTCGTCAATGAAGCGCGCCCGATGGAGCCACGCCCACCGCGCAGCGGTGGCTATGGCGGCGGCGGTGGCGGCTATGGCGGTGGCGGCGGTGGTGGCTACGGCGGCGGTGGCGGCGGTGGTTATGGTGGCGGCCGCGAAGGCGGTGGCGGCTACGGCGGCGGTCGTGACGGCGGCGGCGGCTATGGCGGCGGTGGCCGTGATGGCGGCGGCTACGGCGGTGGCGGCGGCGGCCGTGACGGCGGCGGCTATGCCGGCGGCCGCAATGACGGCGGTTTCCGCAGCCCCTATGGCTCGGGTCCGCGCGGCGGCGGCGGCGGCGGACGTGGCGGCTACGGCAATAACAACGGCGAATAATCCGCACGCAAAACAAAAAGGCTTCACTTGAAGCCTTTTTTTACGTCTGGAGTATGTCGTTTGCGGTGGGTTGCGGGTATTCACCAGTGCAGGTCAAAATGCCGGCATCTGACAACCAGTGGCTGTAAGACAAAATCGTCAGATTCTCTTACTCTGCGGTTTTGTGCCGGTGTTTGGTTTGCCGACCTTGTAACAAACGGTCAAACACGGCATTGGGCAACAGGCGCAACAACTTGGCCACGATACCCATCTGCCAGGGAATCACTGCATAACTGGTTTGCCGCATGATGGCCCGATAAGCACGCGCGGCGAAGTCGTCGGCAGTGAGCAGAAACGGCATTCCATAACGGTTATCGCGCGTCAGCGGCGTGGCGACATAACCGGGCAGCAGGGTCACCACGCGCACGCCGCGCGCGCGCAGTTCGCCGCGCAGGCTCTCGCAATAGCTGACCACGGCGGCCTTGCTGGCGCAGTAGGCGCCGTGTCCGGGCAGGCCGCGGATCGCGGCCACGCTCGCCACGCCGACCAGCGTGCCCGAGCCCCGGGCCTGCATCGCGCGAATGAAGGGGTGAAATGTCGCCGCCATGCCCAGGTTGTTGGTCGCGAACAGCTTGGCCATCACGCCCAGGTCTTCGCGCTCGGCGGAATCTATGCCCCAGCTCACGCCCGCGTTCGCCACCAACACCTGCGGCAAGCCCTGGCGCGCGAGACACTGCATGCCGGCCTCGACAATGCTGGCTTCGACCGACACATCGGCGCCATAGACCGCATAGCGCGCGGGATCCAGCCCTGCCACCGTGGCCCAGTCGTGGATCGCCTGGGTATTGCGCGCCACGAGCGCCAGGTCATGGCCCTGGGCATAGAAGCGTCCAGCGAGGGCCTGGCCTATGCCGCTGGAAGCACCGGTGATGAAGACCAGGGAACGCGCGGGCGCGGTCATGTTCAGCGCCCGGCCGCGGGCTGCAGCACGCCGCGCACCCGACCTTCGAGCTGCAGCACCTGATCGATGTGGTCGTAATTGAGCTGGTTGGCCGTGAAGCGGTCGCTGCCACGCCACAGCACCACGGGCTTGTCGGAAAGCACGCGCTCCTCGTTGGTCCAGGCGTGCAGGAACTCGCCCTCGAAGCGCAGTTCGGGCGTGCGCTTGCCATCGGGCAGCTGCATGGCTTCGCGCGTCACGCGCGCATCGCCGAACAGCTGGACTTCGGAGCCGTCGCCGTTGCTCAGGCCGCGCAGCGCCGTGGCCCGGGTCTTGCGACCGTCGGGCCCGGTTGCCTGGATGCGCACGCCGTCGATCTCGAGCGTGTCGGTGTCGGGGTAATGGCGCGCCATCTGGCCCTGCAGCTGGCGCGTCATGCGGCCCGCGGCGTCGAAGTTCTGCACCGAGAAGTCCTTCATGAAATAGTCGGGCTCATGCACCGGCGCGCGCGCGGCCGCGGACGGCAGCGCGGACGGCGCGTTGCGCACCAGCCACCAGCTGGCCAGCGCCATCAGGCCCATCAGGATCACGGGCAGATAGATCGTGAAGCTTTCCCAGCCGCGACGCCATGGGGGGCGCATCATGCATAGCTTTCGAGCAGGCTGGCGTAACGGCCCGAGGCCACGAGCAGCAGATCGCAGAAGTCGCGCGCCGCGCCCTGGCCGCCCTGGCGCTGGCTCACGTAATCGGCCGCGGCCAGGGCTTCGGCATGGGCATTTGCGGGCGCGCAGGCGATGGCCGCGCGGCGCATCACGGGCAGATCGGGCCAGTCGTCGCCCATGGCCGCGGCCTGGCTCCAGTCGAGTCCCAGCGTCTGCAGGAACTCCTCGGCCGCAGGCTTCTTGTCCTCGGTGCCGAAACGCGCATGCACCACGCCCAGGTTCTTGAGCCGCAGGCGCAGCGGCGCGGAGTCGCGGCCCGTGATCACCACGGGCGTGATGCCGATCTTCTGCAGCAACTTGAGGCCATGGCCGTCGAGCGTGTTGAAGCGCTTGATGACTTCACCTTCCTGGGTGAAATACAGGCCGCCGTCGGTGAGCACGCCGTCGACATCGAAGAACACCACCCGCACCCCCTGGGCCTTGAGCAGCAACTGGGGCGCGAAATCGAGCGCCGGAGCGAGAGCGGAACTTTGCATCAGATCACCTTGGCGCGCATCAGATCGCGAATATGGACCACGCCGACGAGCTGGTCGGCGCCTTCGATCACCAGCACCGACGTGATGCCGTGCTGCTCCATGAGCCGCGCGGCATCGACGGCCAGCGCATCGGCCTGGATGGTATGGGGTTTGGCATGCATGACTTCGCCGGCCGTGGTGCTCAGCAGGTCGGCGCCCTGTTCTATGCGCCGGCGCAGGTCGCCATCGGTGAACACGCCGCGCAGCTCGCCCTGGTCGCCGACGATGGCCGAAGCGCCCAGGCCCTTGGCGCTCATTTCGCGCATCAGCAGCAGGAAGGATGTATCGGCGGTCACGCGCGGCACGTCCTGGCCCGAGCGCATCACATCGCTCACATGGGTCAGCAGCTTGCGGCCCAGCGCGCCGCCCGGATGGGAGCGCGCGAAATCCTCGGCCTTGAAACCGCGGGCATCGAGCAGCGCCACCGCGAGCGCGTCGCCCATTGCGAGCTGGGCCGTGGTGCTGGCCGTGGGCGCGAGGTTCAATGGACAGGCTTCGCGTTCGACATAGGTGTCGAGCACCCAGTCGGAGTGGCGCGCCAGCGTGGAGGCGGAGTTGCCGGTCATGCCGACGACGGGCACGCCCTGGCGGCGCAGCGCGGGCAGCAGCGCCGCGATCTCATCGCTCTCGCCGCTGTTGGACAGCGCCAGCACCAGGTCTTTTTCCGTGACCATGCCCAGGTCGCCATGGCTGGCTTCGCCCGGATGCACGAAGAACGACGGCGTGCCGGTCGAGGCCAGCGTCGCGGCGATCTTGCGGCCCACATGGCCGCTCTTGCCCATGCCCATGACCACCACCCGGCCATGGATGGCGAGCACGCGCTCGACAACCTCGGCGAACACGGGCGACAGACGGTCGGACAGGGCCAGAAGGGCCTGGGCCTCGATGCCCAGGGTGTCACGCGCGAGTTGCAGGGCCTGGGGGCCGTCAAAAGGACGCGTCGATGCTGCTGCAGATTTCATGCGTGGATTTTAGGGCCTGGACCCAATTCCGCTGGTCACGACAGGTCGGCCGCGGCAGCGCGGCGCACGGTCTGTATAAACTCCTGCAGCCGCGGGGCCAAGCCCGGCCTTGTACAGAATATTTCCGCCATGCTCCATACCACCATCAACGATTACCTCCGGCAATACATCCGCACGGTGCCCGACTGGCCCGCGCCGGGCGTGCAGTTCCGCGACATCACGCCGCTGCTGCAGGACCCGAAAGTCTTCCGCGTGCTGATCGACGCGTTCGTGCACCGCTACATGGACCCGGCGCTGCGCCCCGATGTGGTTGCGGGCCTGGATGCGCGCGGTTTCATTCTGGGTGCCGTGGTCGCCTACGAACTCAACGTCGGCTTCGTGCCCATACGCAAGAAAGGCAAGCTGCCCTTCACCACCGTCGAGGAAACCTATGAGCTCGAATACGGCAGCGCCACCGTCGAGCTGCACGCCGATGCCGTCAAGCCCGGCGACCGCGTGCTGCTGATCGACGACCTGATTGCCACCGGCGGCACCATGATGGCCGGCAAGAAGCTGCTGGAGAAACTCGGCGCCCAGGTGATCGAAGGCGCGGCCATCGTCGACCTGCCCGAACTCGGCGGCTCGGACCGGTTGCGCGAAGGCGGGCTGTCGCTTTACACGCTGGTCGACTTCGCCGGGCATTGATCTTGCACCTGTGACACACTCACCGGCCGCATTGCGCGCCGGTTTTCTGCCCTCTCTCCTTCTTTTCCTCCCTGTCGACCCATGCCCCTGCCCCGTGACCATGCCAAACAAGCTGCGCCTCCAGGGCGCGTGTGGGCCGGCGGCGCGCGCGCCCTCGGCGCGCTGCTGGGCCTGGGACTCGCGGCCTTCGGCGCGATCGCGCTGTGGAGCCAGGCGCCGGGCGGCAGGTTTGCGGCCGCGGCGCTGGCCGGCCTGTGGGTGATCTGGGTCGGCGCGTCGTGCCTGCTGGCCAGCGCCGACCCGCGCTCCTGGCGCGCCTGGGGACTGCTGGCCGCGGGCTGCATGCTGCTGGGCCTGTGGTGGGTGTCGATAGCGCCGTCGAACGACCGCGTCTGGGCCGCCGATGTGGCGCGCACGCTGCGTGCCGAACGCCAGGGCTCGCTGGTGCTGCTGCACAACGTGCGCAATTTCGACTGGCGCAGCGACGACGACTTCACCGTGCGCTGGGAGACGCGGCGCTATGACCTCGATCGCCTGCGCTCGGTCGACATGGCGCTGTCGTACTGGATGGGACCGGCGATCGCGCACACGCTGGTGTCCTTCGGCTTCGACGACGGCCGCCAGCTGGTGTTCTCGGTCGAAGTGCGCAAGGAGCGCGGCGAGGAGTACTCGGCGCTGGCCGGATTCTTCAAGCGCTATGAGCTCGCGCTGGTCGCCGCCGACGAGCGCGACATCCTGGGAGTGCGTGCCCGCGCACGCGATGAAGATGTCTATCTCTATCGCGTGCACATGTCCCAGACCGCGATGCGCGCGCTGTTCGAGCAATACCTCGACGAGTCGGACGCCCTGCGCGCGACGCCGCGCTTCTACCAGACGCTGACCGCGAACTGCACGACCATCGTCTACGCGATGATGGAGCGCATCGTTCCCGGCCTGCCGCTGGACCCACGCCTGCTGCTGTCGGGCTACCTGCCGTCCTATGTGCAGGAAGTCGGCGGCCTGACGCCGGGCTACTCTCTGCAGGAGCTGCAGGAAAAGGGGCGCATCACCGAGCGCGCACGCCGCCTCGGTCCCAACGCCGACTTTTCCGCCGCCATACGCCAAGGCCTGCCCGTGCAGGCGCGCTGAGGTCCACTTCCATGATTTTTCCCGCTGTGCGCGCCTGGCGCCTGGTTTGCTTGCTGGCTGCCGCCGCGCTGCTGGCAGGCTGCGCCGGAGTGCATGTCAGCTCCCTGCTGCCTTCGGACTACCTGTCGCAGCGGCGCTCCGACATTCTCACGGCCGGAACCCTCAGCGCCGCGACCCAGGAAACGCTGCGCGTCATCGGTCTGGAACGCAAGCGCTGCGAGGAGTTGCCCTCCCAGTGCCGCGACAGCATCGTCAGCACGCCCGCACTGACCGATGACCAGCGCCTGTCCGCGCTCGCAGAACTCTGGACCCAGGCCGCGCTGCAGGCCCAGCGCGCCGCGCCGGGCAGCCACGGCAGCGACGAAATCGACGCCTGGTTCGAAGCCGCGCGCCACGCCTATGCCTACCTGTTCTTTTCCTCGCGCAAGCCCAGCGAGCGCATGTTCGAAGACCGCCAGACCCAGGTGCGCGACTACTACAACCACGCCGTGGAGCAGGCCATCACGGGGCTGTTCCACCACAGCCAGCAACGCCGTCTCACGGCGCTCGAAGCGTCGGTGCTGCCCTGGAACGGCTGGAATCTGCACACCAATCTCAGCGGCATCTGGCTGCCGCAGGACGCGCAGATGCCGCGCGAACTCATTCCGGCCTCGTCGCTGACGTTTTCGGGCCTGCGCAACATCTACCGGCGCGACGGCTTCGGCGCGGAACTGGTCGCAGTCTTCCCCACCGACGACCCGTTGCATAGGCGCGCAACCGACGAGCCGCTAGACCCCAAGCCGCAGCGCGCATCCGAACAGCCGTTCCAGGAAGCGCCCTATCCCGCGCTCACGGCGCTGCTGCGCTTCGAAGGCACGTCGCAGGCCGAAGTGCTGGCCACGCGCACCATCCATGTGCAGATGTACGACCCCTACCGCTTCGGCAAGGTGCTGCTCGCCGGGGAACAGGTGCCGCTGGCGGCCAATTTCACTTCGGGCTACGGCCTGTGGCTGGCGCGCTCGGGCTTCTCGGTGCAGGCGCTGCGCTCGCTGCTGGGCCTGGACAACGGCCTGCTGCGCCCGCAGATCTACCTGATGCAGCCCTATGACCCGGGCCGGCGCGTGGTGCTGATGCTGCACGGCCTGGCGAGCAGCCCCGAGGCCTGGATCAACGTCGCCAACGAGGTGCTGGGCGACGAGACGCTGCGCCAGAACTACCAGATCTGGCAGGTCTACTACCCGACGAATGCGCCGCTGGCGCTCAACAACCGCGCGATCCGCGACGCGCTGCAGGCGACGTTCGCGCATTTCGATCCGCAGCGACTGTCCGCGGCGTCGCAGCACACCACGGTGATAGGCCACAGCATGGGCGGCGTGCTCGCGCGCCTGCTGGTGTCGTCCACGGGCGGGCAGATCTGGGACCGGCTGCTCGAAGACTATCAATTGCAGCCCGGCCAGCTGGCCGCGCTGCAGCAGCGCATGGCGCCCGTGCTCAACTTCGAGCCCCTGCCCTCGATCACCGACGCGATCTTCATTGCCGCGCCGCACCGCGGCACGGCGTTCGCCAACCACCGGCTCGCGCGCTGGGCCGCGAACCTGATCACGCTGCCCTTCTCCATGCTGGAACAGGTGGGCGACGTGACGCGTGCCCTGGCCCAGCTCAAGCCGCGTCCGGGCAAGCAGGGCCTGCTGCGCATTCCCAACAGCATAGACAACCTCAGCGACACCGACCCGTTCGTGCGCCTGGCGTCCAACCTGCCGCTCGCGCCGCAGCTGCGCTACCACTCGATCATCGGCGACGCCGAGCCCGCGCTGCCGCTGGCCGAATCGAGCGACGGCATCGTTCCCTATGTCAGTGCCCACCTGCCGGGCGCGGCCTCCGAGCTGGTGATCGAGTCTGGCCACAGCGTGCAGGAGCATCCGCAGGCGATCATCGAGATCCGGCGCATCCTGCATGAGCAGTTGCAGAGGACGGGGGCGAGCGCTGGGCGTTGACGGGGTTTCGGTGGGCGACGCTTTTCCGAGGCCAGGCCGTTCATGGTTCGACAGGCTCACCACGAACGGTTTTACCGTTCGCCCTGAGCCTGCCTCGCCGGCCGCGTCGAAGGGGGAACGGCCTGCCCTCGAAAAATCGCCTCGCCTTATTTCCCCCAGCGCAGCACCAGCGGATCGAGCCGGCGCGCGATGTCGAGCAGCTGGCGGCGCACTTCGGGGTGCATTGCGGGCCAGGGGTGGCGCGGCGCGTCGCAGGCAATCACGCCGCCGGCCTGCATCAGCGCCTTCGCGGCCAGAAAGCCCGCCTGGCGGTTCTCGTGGTTGATCAGCGGCAGCCAGCGCTGGTATTCGTTGAACGCCAGGTCCTTGTCGCCGTTGCGGAAGGCTTCGATGATGGGACGTATGCCGTCGGCGAAACCGCCGCCGGTCATCGAGCCGGTCGCGCCGGCTTCGAGGTCGGCCAGCAGCGTGATCGCCTCCTCGCCGTCCCACGGCCCTTCGATGGCTTCGCCGCCCAGCGCGATCAGCTCGCGCAATTTGCCGGCCGCGCCCGCGGTCTCCATCTTGAAGTAGCGCACCTGCTCGATCTCCTGCGCCATGCGCGCGAGCAACGCCGGTGGCAGCGCCGTGCCCGCCGCGGGTGCGTCCTGGACCATGATGGGAATGTCGATGGCATCGGACACGACCGCGAAGAAGCGCTGGATCTGCGCGTCGCTGAAGCGGAAGGTCGCGCCGTGGTACGGCGGCATGACCATCACCATCGCCGCGCCCATGTCCTGGGCGCGCCGGCTGCGCGCCGCGCAGATCGCGGTGCTGGTGTGGGTGGTGGTGACGATCACCGGCACGCGGCCGGCCACATGTTCGAGCGCCAGCCGGGTGAGCGTTTCGCGCTCGTCGTCGCCCAGCAGAAACTGCTCGGAGAAGTTGGCCAGGATGCACAGGCCGTCTACGCCCGAGTCGATCATGAAGTCGATGCAGCGCTTCTGGCTTGCGAGGTCGAGCGTGCCGTCTTCGTGGAAGGTCGTGGGCACGACCGGGAAGATGCCGCGATAGCGGGGATTCGAAAGTCCGGGCATGGCGGGCTCCTTATTCGATGATGTCGAACTGGTCGAGGTACTCGGTCTTGAGCGTCAGGCCCAGGCCGGGGACGTCGTCGCGCAGCTGCAGGAAGCCGTTG
>Ga0302347_1001974_pt1 | contig 22422 bp, 20 predicted proteins | sample PhyWR1_FD_202178 | JGI IMG/M metagenome (GOLD analysis project Ga0302347, IMG submission 202178) | Leaf surface microbial communities from wheat plants in UC Gill Tract Community Farm, Albany, California, United States - DLSL W.R1 (v2)... | ecosystem: Host-associated > Plants > Phyllosphere >...
TCAACCGAGGCGCGGAATCGGTGATCCGCGAGGAAAAACTCGAACGCCTCGCCCAGGCCATGCAACTGCCTGCCCAGTTGTCGGTGGAGCAAGCGCTGGCGGACAAGGCTGCCGCCCTGAGGTTGCCCAGTGGCCTGGCGCAGATGGGCGTTGGTGAGGAGCTGATCCCGAGTATCGTTGCCGGCGCCCTCGCCGATCACAGCCACAAGACCAATCCCCGGGAGGCCACGGAGGACGACTATGTCCGGCTGATCCAGGCCTCGTTCTAAGGTCTGCCAAGCCAATGGACTGAACCTCTACCACCGCACAACCCGCAATCTTGCCGCATTCGAACCACCGGGTTACGGGCGGCAGATCACGGGCGGTGCATAGCTACTGTGCAAGACACTCGCGCTGCAAACACAACAATTTAAAGGACGCGAAACATTATGGCAATCCTCGATACCTCCGTATCCAAGGTGCAGCTAGATCCGCTGTACCGCAAAGTCGCCTGGCGGGTACTGCCGCTGCTCCTGCTGGGCTACATCATCTCCTATCTCGACAGGGTCAACGTCGGCTTCGCCAAACTCGCCATGCTCAGCGATCTCGGCATGTCCGATGCGGCCTTCGGACTGGGCGCTGGCATCTTCTTCATTGGCTATTTCATTTTCGAAGTCCCCAGCAACCTGATGCTGCACCGCGTCGGTGCCAAGCTGTGGATCGCCCGCATCATGATCAGCTGGGGGCTGGTTTCATCGCTGATGGCCTTTACCGGTCCCATCGCACAGTTACTGGGCGTCAGCAACGAATCAGTCTTCTACGGGCTGCGCTTTCTGCTGGGCGTGTGCGAGGCGGGCTTCTTTCCAGGCGTCATCCTCTACCTGACCTACTGGTTTCCGGCGGCGTTGCACAGCCGCATGATGGCCATCGTCATTCTCGGCAATCCGGTGTCCTTCATCTTCGGCGGTCCGCTCAGCGGGGCCATCATGTACTACATGGCTGGCGGCAGCCTGTTAGCCGGCTGGCAGTGGATGTTCGTCCTAGAGGCTGTGCCCGCCGTCATAATCGGCGTGGTGGTGCTGTGCCTGCTGGACAATGGCATCCAGAGCGCCAGGTGGCTCAACGCGCAGGAAAAAGCCGAGCTGACCCGTCGCCTCGCAGTGGACGCCGCGGAAAAACCGCGCATTGAGCTTAAACGGCTCTACGCCATGCCCATCATCTGGATGCTGACCCTTATCTATGTCCTGCTGATGATCGGCAACTACGGCATCAATTTCTGGGTGCCGACCATCATCAAGAACGCCGGAGTCGCGTCAGTCCTGGATATCGGGTTTATTACCGCAATACCCTATGTGTTCGGTGCCGTGACCATGGTCTGGGTTACCCGCCAGGCTCAGCGCACCGGCAACCAGCGAGCCTATACGGCGCTGATGTCGGTACTGGCTGGCATCGGCCTGATTCTCTGCGCAGCTTTCCCCCAGCAACTGCTGATGATGATTCTGGGCGTCGCTTCAGCCGTCGGTGGCAGCCTGAGCGCCATTGCCCTGTTCTGGGGGTTGCCGGGCGCCTTCCTGCAAGGCGCCGCAGCCGCGGCCGGCATCGCCATCATCAACTCGTTCGGTAACCTTGGCGGTTTCGTCGGTCCCTATCTACTGGGCCTGCTGACGACGCTTTTCGGTTCGGCGCAAGCTGGCCTGATGCTGCTTGGGGTTTGCCTGTTGGTGTGTGCAGCACTGATGCTTTGGGTGACACGCCGACCGGCACAGCCGAGTGCCGACATGCCGGCCGACGAACCGAAGCAAGGACATCGGGCGTAGTTACCAGCGGGAGCGGTAGACTCGCTCCCCTCCTTTGATCAGCGAAGAGGACTCCATGGATCTGGTCAGCGAGTTGCAAGAGATAGTCGGGCGTCGCCATGTCCTGCAGGGCGATGCAGCGACCCGTCGATTCCGTCTGGGTATCCGCTACGGCGGCGGCGCGGTACTCGCCGTGGTTCAGCCGGGCAGCCTGGTGGAAATGTGGCGGGTGCTGCAAGGCTGCCACCGCGCCGGCACGGTCATCATTTGCCAGGCGGCCAATACTGGCCTGACCGGTGGCTCGACCCCGGTGGCCGAGGGTTATGATCGCCCGGTGGTGCTGATCAACACCCTGAGACTGACGCGCCTGGCGCTGCTGCGCCAGGGCGAGCAGGTCATCTCCCAGTCGGGCGTGACCCTGAGTCAACTGGAGACAACCCTGAAGCCACTCGGGCGCGAGCCGCACTCGGTGATCGGCTCGACCTGCATCGGCGCGTCCATCGCCGGGGGCGTCTGCAACAACTCTGGTGGTTCGTTGATTCGTCGCGGTCCCGCCTTTACCCAGTTGTCGCTGTTCGCGCGTATCGATGAGGCCGGGCAACTGCAGCTGGTCAATCACCTGGGCATGGACTTGGGCGATACGCCCGAAGAGATTCTGACCCGGCTCGATGAAGGACGCTTCGACGACAGCGTTGTGCAGGATCCGGCAGGTGCCATGGCCTCCGACCGCGAATACGCCAACCACGTTCGCGACGTGGACTCGGCCACACCCGCGCGCTACAACGCCGATCCTCGGCGACTTTACGAAGCGTCGGGCTCGGCTGGCAAGATCGCCGTGTTCGCCCTGCGTCTGGATACCTTCCCCGCTGATCGCAACACCCAGGTCTTCTACATAGGGTCCAATCGAGCTGCCGACCTCGAAACCATTCGCCGGCACATCCTGATCAATTTCACCGCGCTGCCGATCGCCGGTGAATACATGCATCGCACGGCCTACGAGCTGAGCCGCACCTATGGCAAGGACCTGTTTCTTTTCATACAGCGTTGCGGCGCTCAACGGGTGCCACAGGCATTCGCCTGGAAAACCCGCTTCGATGCGTTCACCGAGCGCCTGGGTCTGGGGTCCAAGCTCGGTGACCGCATCCTGCAACGCTGTTCGGCAGCTCTGCCCGAACATCTACCCGCGCGATTGAACGCCTTTGCCACGCGCTTCGAACATCATCTGCTGCTGAAGATGGGTGAAGACGGTATCGACGAGGCGCGGACCTATTTGCAGTCGTGGCTGCCCACAACGGATGCGGACTTCATCGAATGCGACGCGGCAGAAGGCAACGCGGCGTTCCTCAATCGCTTCGCGGTCGGCAACGCCATGAATCGCTACCGGGCGGTGCACCGAGACACCGTCGAAGACATTCTTGCCCTGGACATCGCTCTGCCGCGCAACACCCAGGACTGGTTCGAAACCTTGCCACCGGAGCTGGCAGAACAAATTGAAGTGTCCATGTACTGCGGGCACTTCTTCTGCCACGTGCTGCACCAGGAATACCTGGTGAAGAAGGGCCACGATTGCGCTGCAATCAAGCAGAACATGCTGGCGCTCCTGGATGCTCGGGGCGCCCGTTATCCTGCCGAACACAATGTCGGCCACCTCTACGACGCTGCTACCGAGTTGGAGCAGCATTATCGCCAGCTCGATCCGACCAACGCCTTCAACCCCGGCATCGGTCGCCTGACACGTCGCTATCGCTGGAAAGACGACTGTTGCGCCGAGCACTCCGGGGAGGCCATAGCGGTGGCCGCTGCCTCTGCTCGAGCAGAACAGGAGGATTTGGCATAGGCGAGCCACTCGCCATGCCAGGACAACGAAGCGACAGCTCAGCCCTCCTGCTGGATGGCGTAAAGTGACTCGACGAGTAGCGAGAAAGCCGGATTCTGCTGAGCGCTGGGCCGCGAAACCAGCTCATAGGGTTCGCTGTGGGATTTGAGTTGCAGCGGCAGGCGGGCTACCAAACCATGCTGGCAGACGTAGTCCGCCACCTCGACCGACACCAGCGCCACCAGTCTCGGGTTGCGGCTGAGCAGCGACAGGGTGGCCAGCGCCGAGGTGGTCTCGATCAGGTGCAGCGGGAACGGCAACTGCGCTTCGAAGAACTCATGCTCCAGCGTCCGACGCATGGGCATGTTGGCCCGATAGACCACCCAGCGACTGTCCGAAAGATCCTGCAACTCGACCCGCTCGCAATTGGCGGCAGGGTGGGTCGAATGGGCGATGACGGCCAGAGACTCGTCCTTGATGACCAGCGAGTCGTAGGCTTCGGGCTTGTCGCTTACCGATAGCCGGCATATAGCGGCGTCCAGGCGACCCTGATCGATCAGGCTCAGCAGGCTTTCACTGGTGTCTTCCACCACCTCGACCGATAGCCGCGGCTGCAGCTCCAGCAGGCGCGAGATGGCATGGGTCAACAAGGGAACAGCGCCCATGATGGTGCCAATGGCGAGCTTGCCCCTGAGCCACTGGCGATGGCATGCAGTTCATGGCGCAGGTTGTCCAGATCGGCCTGGATCAGGCAGGCAAAGCGAATTGCACAGTTACCCGCCGCGGTCGGCAGCAATCCCCGATTGGTGCGTAGAAACAACTCCACACCGAGCGTGGACTCCAGTTCCTTGAGCGCCTTGCTGGTCCCCGGCTGGGTGAGGCCCACGCCTTCGGCTGCATTGAGCAAAGAGCCTTTTTCCGCCAATGCGATAAGCAAACGCAGTTGCTTGGCGTGCAGGCGGGACATGATGGAGTTGAGGCTAGCGAGAGTCTTCATTGCCGAAAAGTTATATCCCCTGAGGTTCACTATCCAGCAAACAGCCCATTAGGCCGGTGTCAGAGCACTTTTACCTATAACGGAAATAATAAAAAGAGGCAAAAAGCGTCCCCGAGATTTGTCTTGCTACCTAAGCTTGGCAAGGCTCCAGCTAGCCACTCGCCCACAGTCATCCGAGGCTCTCTCGCCCCGGCGCCAATCAGATAAATATCCAGCCTCATCCAAACGGCGCTGCGGTTCAGCGTAGAGATATTGTCGGAACAAATAATGAAGGCTCGACGTTCTGGCGTCGAGTGTTTGCGGACTATAAGTGTCGGCAAGTTGTTTTTGATGCAAAAAACTACAAGGATTTAGGGCCCAGCGAATATCGCCAGCTTCAATCATATTTGGTTGGCAATTATGGTAAGCTGGGGCTCATAATAAATCGTGACCTTGACGAAAACTTACATAACGGCAAGGATCTCGATTGGGTTAAAGAGTTGTATCAAGGCCATGGCTCACTGATTGTAAAACTGCCAGCAAAGTTTTTGTGCAAGCATCTTCAAAAACTTCGAAGTCCCGAAAAGCACGATGCGATAGACAAGCAAATGAACTCTCTGCTCGATACTTATGAGCGAAATTACCTTTCTATCAAGAGTACGAATACTAGAGGGAAGAAGTCGAGGCAAACAAAGGCTGCAGAAGTCTGAGAAAAAGGCCGCCGTGAGGTGGCCTTTCTCAGTTGTTTTGGAAGGCTAGAAGAGAGGCTTCGCTATCCTACCAGATTCTACAATCAATTCTTGATTGAGCGTATGAGAGCGTATGACCTTGGTCGAGGTTGCACTCAATAACGCTAAATATACCGCTAAGTTACGCAGTGGGGTCACTTTCAGTTTGGTGACCACACCACTCGTGCCTTAATCGAGAATCATGGACGGAGATGAGGCCTTATCTGTCTTTACCTGAGCAGGCTCGTCATCGACGGCCTGGTCGCGGGTGAAGGTGCCATCGCTCTCGCCTTTGAAGAAATTCTTCCCGTAGATCAGCAGGCAAAGCGCGACTCCCACGGCGAACGCCCAGCTGGCACCCTTGATGGCGAGCACGGCACCGATCACGCCTGCGATGCCAAGGTCACGCTGACTCTTCGCTTCCAGAACACCGAGACGAACGCTCACATAACCCTGGATCAGCAGAGTGAGGGCCAAGGCCACACCCAGGATGGGTTGAACAAGCGTAACGACTGGCAGCAACAACAAGCCTGTGTTCGTGCCCCAGCGGAAAGAGCCGACGCCACCGATGATGGACTGCATGGCACGTGGGCCACCTTTGAACCGCTCGATGATGACCACAAGCATTGCCGCCCATTTAGGCCCGCACATTGCCACATCTGGGCCGAAGATACTCATGAATGCATTCCGTCCACCGAAGATCAGGTGAGCGCGATCAGGGTTGTAGTCCACCTTTTCATCGGTACGCACCTGCTCAGCCTCATCCAGCAGAACCTTGGCGCTAAGCACGTCGCCGAAAACGACGATGTACACCGCAAGCACCATTGGAATGGCTGAGATGAACATCGAGAGAGATGGCATGCCCAGGCCGAAGACTGTGTAGTTGTTCCAGAGCCCCATAAAGTCAGGCGTGCTGATACCCCACTTGACGGTTGGCCAGGATGCTTCGTTCACCAGCGGCGCAATCACGACGGCAAGCAGGATGATGGGCAGAATTCCAAGCTTGGCGAAATTCCACCAGAAACGATTCCGTTTTTTCAGCTGTGCGAAATGCTGGGAGAAAATCAGATAGAATGCCAGGCCTACGGTGATGCTGATAGTGATCGGCAGCACATCGAATTTACCGCCAATCTGGAACACAGAAATCACGGCACTGAAACCCGCGCCGACAATGATGCCCGACTTGATGGCTGAGGGAACGTAGGTGAAGACCTTCTTGGCCATTCCCGTTGCGCCGAGCGTTATCGAGAACACTCCTAACAATAGCTGGAAGGCAATGAGTGCATGAACGCGCTCTGGCCCCTCAGGGAATGTCGCGCAGTAAGCCATCAGCAGTGGGACTGCTGGCGTGATCCATCCTGGAACGGTTGGATCTCCAAGGAGATGGTGAGTGAGGTAAAGCAGACCATTGAGCATGACGACAGCGAGGGCCACTTCGAATGGCATTCCGAGAAGCTCGGTCATCAGGGGGATCGCCGCGAGATCCACGGCGCACATCAAGAGGCCTTGGAGGAAGTCTGGTAGCTCAAGGCGATAGTGCAGAAATGGCAGTCGAACCTTGAACGGGCCAAGGGGAATGTATGGAGTTTCATGTGCTGAATTTGACATCAGTGCACCTGTATTATTGGTCTTGTAGGCATGGCACCCAGCCAGGGGTGCCAGATTCATCAGGCTGCTACCAGGCTGCTCGGTAGATCTCCTCAATGTCTGCCGGCGAAAGTTTGCGAGGGTTGTTGCGCATCAGGCGGTCGATCTTGCTGGCCTCTTCAGCCATTGATGCCAATGCGTCATGGGGGACACTGAATGCTCGAAGCCCGGTTGGAATACCGACTGCTGAACACAGCTCGGCCATCGCGGTAACTGCAGCATCAGCTGCTTGAAGGTCGCTCAGCCCGTCGACGCTGATACCCATTGCCTGGGCAACATCTTTGAGGCGCTCAGCACATGCGAGCTTGTTCCAGCGCATGACGTAAGGAAGCAAGAGTGCGTTGCTGACACCGTGAGCGATGTTGAAGCGTCCGCCAAGTGGATAGGCCAGGGCATGTACCGCACCGACACCAGCGTTGCCAAACGCCATGCCACCCATGAGGCTCGCCGTGGCCATTTCTTCGCGAGCAACCAGGTCATCAGGGTTCGCATAGGCCTTTGGCAAGGCACGTGCGATAAGTCGGATTGCGCCCAGCGCGATGGCATCGGTGATAGGTGAGCGGTTTACAGAAATGTACGATTCGATGGCGTGTACAAGCGCATCTACCCCGCTTGCAGCAGTGACGCTACGTGGGCAGGTAAGGGTCATTACCGGACTTACCAAGGCGACGTCTGGCAAGAGGTAGTCGCTCACAATCCCTTTCTTCAACTGCGCCTTTTTGTCCGAAAAAATAGCCACGTTGGTGACCTCGGAACCGGTGCCGGCAGTGGTTGGGATTGCGATCAGTGGAGGGCCTTTGCGGGCTACCTGATTTACTCCGAAAAGATCGGCCAGAGCTCCCTCATGCCCAGCAAAGGCAGCAACACCTTTGGCGATATCAATCGCGCTGCCACCGCCCAGGCCGATTAGTCCGTCATGACCGCCTTCACGGTAAGCACGAGTGCAATCTTCAACCAAGCCGATTTCCGGCTCTGGTTGAACTCGGTCATAGAGGCCGTAGTTGCGGCCAGCCAGCTCGGCCAAGGCGAGCTCAACGGTGCCGGTTTTCACCAGGATCGCATCGGTCACGATGAGGGGATTATTGACCTTCAAACGTGTTAGTTCGGCATCGAGTTGGTTAATCGCGCCGGCGCCAGTAAGGAGTTTGTTAGCTATCTGAAAGGCAGAAACACTCACGGGCTCATCCTCTTTGTTTTCTTGTGATGAGCTGGTGGGTAACAAAAGCTATGCCAAAGCTTTGAAAAGCCCGCCGTTGCTGGCCTTCACAGCGTTCTGGTGAATGTCGGGAGGCGTTCAGCGAGCAAGAATTAAATCAAAAAGCTGGTCTCCGATTAGGAACCTAATCAGACCTTTCCCAACGTTTCATCTTTTGGACAATGGTGGCTTGGCTGACGCCCAGGGCTTTTGCCGCAAGGCGGGTGGTTTTGTGAATACGCATCGCGGACATGATGGCACTGCGTTCTGCATTCTCAATGATCCTGCGCAAGGGGAGTCGGCTCAGGTTTTCGCCCTCTGCATGCAGGTTCAGCATCTCCTCCGGTAGGTCTAGCGCTTCAATCGTTTCAGACTCGCAGGTAACGACCAAGCGCTCGACCAGATTTATTAGTTCGCGGATATTTCCTGGCCAAGCATACTCACAGAGCAGATCGACCGCCTCGAGACTCCATTTCATGTTTTGCTCATATCTGCCGTTGAAATGAGCAAGGTAGTGTTCCAGGAGCGTGGGTATCTCATTGCCACGTTCCCTCAGGGCAGGGATTTTGATCGGAACGACATTGAGTCTGTAATACAGATCCGCCCGGAACAAGCCATCAGCAACCCGCTGTCGAAGATCATGGTGGGTCGCGCTGATGATGCGGACGTCGACCTCCTTTAGCTCTAGGCCTCCAACAGGGATGAAGCGATTTTCCTCGATGACCTTGAGAAGCTTGACCTGAAGGGATAGGGGGAGATCACCAATCTCATCGAGGAACAAGGTGCCATGGTTGGCGAGCTCCAATAGCCCTCTCTTCCCTTTTGCAGCGGCCCCTGTGAAAGCTCCTGGCGCATATCCGAACAATTCCGCTTCTATGAGGTTTTCCGGCATTGCTCCGCAATTGAGAGGTATGAAAGGCTCATTTGCCCGAGCGCTTGCATTGTGGATGTACTGGGCGACGAGGCTTTTGCCTACCCCGGTCTCTCCGAGAAGCAGAACCTTCACATCGCTACTGGCCACTCGTCGAGCTTGGGCAAAGAGCTGTCCAGTCTGTGCCTGGTCGAAAACCATTGGAGACTTTGCGAGCTTCATGTATTCGCCAGCGTGCAGTTGCGCGGTGCTGCTACGAAGCTTTTTGAGCCCAGCTAGCTCATCACGCTCGTGCTTCATACGCAGAAGCTCGGTCATGTCCCGAACTGCGCTGACGACGTAGCTGATGCGGCGATCTTCAAAAATCGGCGTAGCGCTTACCAAAAGCTTTTTGCCGTTGCTTAGGCTTTGCATCACTGATACTGGAGCGCCTTGCTGGAGCACGCGCAATGATGCTGACTGTGATAAGACACCATCGCGTACCAGGTCATGCATGCTACGCCCGATGATTTGCTCACCTTCAAGCCCTGTCAGTCGCTCGTATGCAGTGTTCACCTTCACGGTGATACCGGCGCCGTCGGTGATATAGACGCCGTCATGCAACGCATTCAAGAACGTGTCAAAGGTTTGGTCGTTGAAGTCCACGATCAGGATCTGCCACAGAAAAGGATAGTGTAAGTGGTTTGGCCACTAACAGGAGCAAGCCTGTGGAGTCACCAGCCTGGCTGTGCGATCTCAGCCCTGTGGTAGCGCTGACGAACCTCAACATTGATCGTCGAGCGAGGCATACCAGTCTGCGTAGGGCGTATTTACAACCATTTTTCGGTTGTAGTCCGGGCTACCGTCCTTCCACCATGGCGCCTCTCGTTCACCGAGCTTTACCTTGGCGTCATTGACAAGCTCCCTTGCGACACGAAGCTCAGTGGTGTCTCCGGAAGACTTGGATTTCTTAACTGCGCGCCGGGCGTTCATCAACTCCTTAACCAATCGACCTCGCTCATCCTCGGAAAGCGACGGATCGCTGCAGCGCCACAGTCGACCTTTGACCACAAAGTATCGCCCGTCAGGAGTCACTGCGTAGTTGCTCATGTGATCACTCTTTAGGCAGCAGCAATGGAAAACTTGGCTGTATCACTCAGGAAGATCATTCGAGTAACTCCTCCAGCACGAGGCGCTATGGTAAATCTGCGCGTCCAGTTGAGCCTGGTCGTCTGCGGATCTCGGAGAATTACTCGGGGTGAGGTGAGCGAGCACTGGCTCAATCGCCACATGGCCAGCATAGCCACCCTCTAGGAGCGTCCGGTGATGCGTCCTGAAATTGATGTGTCCGGTTCCAATTCCGCCTCGGCCTGAATCGGAGATGTGATAGATCTCGAGTAAGTCCAAATTGGCCCGTATAGCCTGCAAGGTATCCTGCTCATTGATGTTCATGTGAAAGCTGTCCAAGATCATGTCCATGTTTCCCTCACCGACAGCTTCGATAAGCTCCCGGCACTCCTGAGCGGTGTGTATCAGGGGTACTTCGTAATGGTTGCATACCTCGTAAAGCGTTCGGACGCCGCGTTCATGAGCGTATCGGTTAACCGCCTCGCAACAGGTTAGGAGTTGATCCTTGGCATCGTTCCTGTTGTCACAGTTCTTCCTCCACAGCGAGAGGCCTTGAAGCGTAACCGGCACCGTCCCGAGAATCTCGGCAAAATCGATCACGCGTTTGTAGTAGGCGACAGCTCCGGCTGCACTGGCAGTGCTCGGGTCAGTAGGCCCAGCATTGAATGGGTCGACGGTGATGACTTCTAACCCTGACTGGATGGCGCATAACACTACAGGGGAAGCCGACTTTCTCTTGCAAGCCGTCGCTCGAGACCTGGATAGTTACAGCCGATTCATAGACAAGGTTTTGCGAAAGTTGCCTGGCGTATCCAGCATCAGAACTAATTTGTCTTTGCGCGAGATGAAAACAACTAATAAGTTGCCCGTTACAGAGCTGCTGAGTATTTGATCGATTGGATGCCAGCAGCCACGGCTGCATGTGACTGCTGGCATTTGTTGCTCTAGCCTTTCGGAGCAGTGGTTTTTCCGTCTACCAGGCGCCAGATATTCAAAGGGTTGTTTTGCTTCAATGCCTCAGGGAGGAGGACATTTGGCAAATTTTGATAGCAAACAGGACGAAGGAAGCGGTCGATTGCAGTCGAACCAACCGACGTTGTGCGGCTGTCAGAGGTAGCAGGGAAAGCACCGCCGTGTACCATGGAGTCACATACCTCCACGCCAGTTGGGAAGCCGTTGACCAATACGCGGCCAGCCTTCTTCTCCATGGCTTGCACCAAACCTTGAGCAATCGCCAAGTCCTCATCTTCAAGATGAAGTGTCGCCGTCAGCTGACCCTCGATGGATTTGGCGAACGCGAGCATTTCGTTGACGTTCTGGCAACGGATGACGATAGCTGCCGGGCCAAACACCTCCTCCAAGAGCTGTGCATTGGCTGCCACGCTTCCGAAGGTCGTTTGATAGAGATGCCCCTGTGCCTGTGTGGCTCCAAGATCAGGCTGGCCTGAAGCAATGGCCTGAACGCAGGACTGACTGGTGATGCGATCAATCCCTTGCGAATAGGCAGAATGAATGCCAGGAGTCAGCATGGTTTGCGCAGCCTTGTCGCCCAGATGAGCTCCGGCCTTGTCCAGGAAGGCTTCCAGGTCAGGGCCATCGACTGCAAGCACGATGCCTGGGTTGGTGCAGAACTGGCCTGCGCCCATTACCAGAGCGTCGATGAAGCCGGTGGCGATGGACTCTGCCCGAGCAGACAGTGCACCTGGCAGGAGGAATACCGGGTTGATGCTGCTCATTTCGGCGTAGACGGGGATGGGTTCAGGCCGCGCTGCCGCTGCCCGCATCAATGCCAGGCCACCGCTACGTGATCCGGTGAAACCTACGGCTTTGATAGCCGGGTGCGATACCAACTGCTGTCCTACATCGTTGCCATCACCGACAATCAGCGAGAACGTTCCCTCAGGCAATTCAAGGCGCTTCGAAGCTTCCTGGATCACTCGCCCTACGAGCTCGGAGGTTCCCAGGTGAGCGCGGTGTGCTTTCACGACAACAGGGCAACCTGCGGCCAGTGCGGAAGCGGTATCGCCACCTGCGACAGAGAAAGCGAGCGGGAAATTACTTGCACCGAAGACGCTGACAGGCCCCAGCGCAATTTTGCACATGCGCAGGTCGGGGCGTGGAAGCGGCTGACGATCTGGCAGAGCCGAGTCGAGTGTCGCATCCTGCCAACGGCCTTGGCGAAGAACAGATGCGAAAAGCCGCAGCTGACCGACGGTGCGTCCCCGCTCGCCTTCAAGTCGAGCCATGGGCAGCCCGGTTTCGAGGTGAGCACGCTCAGTCAATGTCGAGCCCAGGCCTACGATCCCTTCCGCAATCTCTTCGAGAAAACGGGCACGCAATTCAGGTGCAGCGGAGCGGAACGAGTCGAACGCCTGTTCGGCCAGCTCGCAGGCCTCGTTAACCAGAGCTGCGCTTGCGCAGTTGAACACAGGGCTTGGAATAGACTGTTGGTCATTAGGATTGATCGCAAGGAGTTCACGGCCTTCGCCGCGCACCGCTCGATAACCGATTAGTTGTTCACCTGTGAGTTGCATATATCTACTCCGAAAACTTGTTACTTGTCAGTGGAAATGGGCTGCTTCAGAAGAAGCACGTAAGCCATTGCTGCCACCGATGCCACGGCAGCACTGATCAAAAATGCGGAAGCGAATGAGCCGGATTGCTGGATGCTGAAGCCAGTGACAATGGGTGCCACCGATCCCGCCAGGTAACCGCCGAAGTTCTGGATAGAGCCGAAGGAAGCAACCCGTCGACTATCCACGACTGTGTTAGCGATCATCCAAGCAGTTGAGCTGGCCATGTTGACGCTGAACAATGCACCGCACAGCAACACCACGCTGAGGATGAAGCCACTGCCGAACGACAGAGGGATGGTGAATGCAGCAGCTGAGAACAGTGCGCAGACAACTACGAGCTTCCGGCTACCCAGTACGGTGGCCCCATTCTTCACCAGTCGGTCACAGAAACGGCCAGCGACGATGGTGCCCAAGGCGCCAAATACATAGGCCAAGGAAACGATCCAGGCAGTTTGATACAGGCTGAGACCGTGCTCACGCTCGAAATAACCTGGCAACCAGGTGAGGTGCAGCCATAGCATGTAGATCACGCCCATGAACCCCAGGACTGCACCCCAAGTGCTTTTGTGCTGGAACAGCTCAGCCCACGCGCTCAACTGAGCTTTCACGCTGGGCCTTGCTGTAATTGCTGCCTGCCTCTGTGCTTGCGTAGCCAGAAGAAGTTCGCGCTCCTCTGCAGGAAGCTCAGCCAAAAAACGCTCTTTGCTCTTGTAGAAGGCGAACCAGCAGGCAGCGATCAAGATTCCAAAAACGCCGGTGGCAATGAACATGCCACGCCATCCCCAATTGACCATCAGCAGGGTCAAGAGTGGTGGCGCGATGCAAGGCCCTATGCATGTCGACGACAACACGATCCCAGTGGGCGTCCCACGCTTCTCAGCTTCGAACCACTCTGAAAGTGCCTTAGCAGCTGAAGGAAACATTGGTGCTTCACCGATACCCAGCACGATCCGCAAACCGATGAACGCAGAGAATGTGTTGATCAAGCCAGAAGCAGTTTGAGCAACAGACCAGCCAAGAAGCGCTGCGCCCAGTGAAATCTTGCTGCCCAGGCGATCAATGATCACACCCAGTGGAAGCTGAGCCAGGGCATATGCCAACGAGAACGCTGACAGGAGGATGCCCATCTGGGAAGGCGTAATCCCCATATCCCGCTGGATAGAGGTGTTTGCAATCGACAGAGCGCTCCGATCCACATAGTTGATGATGCCGATCACCAGCAGCAGGCTGACGGTGATGACCTGGTACTTCTTGAAGGGGTTTGAGCTCGCCACCGTTTCAGGCTTACGGTTGAGCTCCGCTTCCGCATATTTGGTGTTCATAGGCGTTCACTTTCTTGTTATTGGATGAGGGCAGGATTTCGAGGCTTACATGGAGGCCTCGAGAATCCACTGGTAATCCTCTGCAGAAGCTTCACGCGGGTTTGTGCGATGGCTGTGATCTGCGAGAGCGCCTTTGATGATTTTGGGGAACATGTCTTCAGTGACTTCCAGCTCCCGCAGGCCGGTTGGCAGGCCGAGTGCTCGGGTCATGTCCCGGATCGCATCTTCGATTTGGCTTTCGTCAGCCAACCCCATCGCTTGAGCAATACGCGCTGTCTTGTGCTCGTTGACCATGGTCGCTGCCTTGCGGTTGAACTGGATCACAGCCGGCAGGAAGATTGCGTTGAGAGTGCCGTGGTGCAGGCGAGGATTGATGCCGCCCAGCGAGTGGCTCAGGCTATGAACGCAACCCAGACCTTTCTGGAACGCGAGAGCGCCTTGCAGGGAAGCACTCATCATGTTGGTGCGACCTTCCAGATTTTTCGGATCTTGGGTAGCGGTTTCGATGAAGCGCCAGGCACGCCACAGGCCGTCCAATGCAATACCGTCCGCAGGTGGGTTGAACGACGGAGCCATGAAGGTTTCGAGGCAGTGGGCAATCGCATCCATCCCGGTAGCAGCAGTCAAAACTGCAGGCAGGCCAAGAGTCAGTTCCGGGTCACAGATTGCAGATTTTGGAACAACGTGGGGGGAGATCACGCCAACCTTACGGCCATCGTCCAAGATGAGAATGGCGCCACGACCAACTTCGCTGCCGGTGCCGGCAGTGGTCGGCACTGCGATCACAGGGGCCGTTGCTGGAGTGATGCGAGCCAGGCCACCTTCGATGACAGCGAAGCTTTTCAGCGGGCCTTCGTGCTTGGCGCATACGGCTACACCTTTGGCAAGGTCAATAGCGGAACCGCCGCCGATGGCGATGATGCCGTCGCAACCGCATTCCTTGAACATGGCCACTGCTTCACGAACAGCATTTTCGTTTGGGTTGGGTGGCGTGCCGTCATAGATCGGCAGCTGAACAGTGGAGTCGGTGAATTTGCTCAGAGCTACATCGACGATACCTGCCGCACGGACACCACGGTCAGTGACGATCAAAGGGCGGGTAATACCAATGCGCTGACACTCTGCAGGCAGGAGCGAAATAGCTCCGACTTCAAACTGGATCTGGGTGATGTAATTGATCAGGGACATGGGGTCTCCTCGAGCCTACTGGCTTTGTTATTTTGGGCCGATCTCAGGCCAATCCGCCGCACCGAGTGCGACATCGTGCCGCGCCAGTATAGAAATCTGAATTCAGCCGTGGTATTGAGAACAATCCATACAGGTATAACTAGGATTCATACCAAATGACCCCGTCCCTCAACTCGATCATGTCCAGGCTCCACGCTAGACACCTGCGATTGCTCATCGAGCTGGACGAGCACCGCTCTCTTCTCAGAGCCGCAAATAGCGTGGGGCTGACACAACCTGGGGCAAGCAAGGCCCTTCAGGAGATCGAGACGACTTTTGGTACGACGCTTTTTAATCGCAACAACCGTGGGCTTGAACCAACGGCTGCCGGCTATTGCGCCATCAGGTACGCCAGGGTGGTGCAGACTGATATCTCGAACCTGCGGCACGATTTGGATGCGATCCTGAGAGGGGTCGGGGGACGCCTTGCGGTGGGGGCGATCATGGGGGCAGTGCCGCTGTTGATGAAGGCGGTCTCCCAGCTGACTGCCATACAGCCGGAAATGTCATTCGAGATCATTGAGGACACCAGCCAAACGCTCTTAACCCAGATCGAGAGCGGGCGTCTGGACATGGCCCTGTGCCGGACGAGTGTGAGCAGTTCGCCGCATCTTTTCTCGAGTGCGTTTGTTCAGGACGAGACTCTGGCGGTCATCGCCAACATTGACCACCCCCTCCAGGCCGCTGGAGCACTTCGCTTGGAGGAGTTGGCTGAAAGTCGGTGGATCGTCTACCGGGCCAACATGCCTATGCGGGTGCAGCTTGAGCGAGAGTTCCATGATGCGGGCATCCGCTTCCCTCTGCACCTGGTGGAGACCACGTCGATTCTGGCAACGCTGTCACTGCTGCAGAACCAGCCCGAATTCGTTGCGCTTGTGTCAATCGATGTGGCCAAGCAGTGCGTCCAGCACAACCGCGTATGCATCTTGCCCTTGGCCATCAAGTCCGTAAGCGCCCCCTACGAGTTGGTAACACGCAGAGGTAGCCAGGCCACGCCTGCTATGGAGCAATTGAGGGGGTTGCTGATACCAATCGGGCTCGACGATGCAGGCAGCCCTGAATCGCTTTAATCAGGAGGTGGTCGAGCGCTGCGACCTATCGTAGATTGCTTGCCTGGCTGAACAGAGGTTCTGCCTTTGACTTCAAGGATACGTTTTGATGCGGCCCAAACACGAATGGGAAGTTCAGCTAGCCGGCGGCGATGCCATGCTGTTGCACGAGATTGCGTCCCATAACGAAAACACTGGACATTTTTGGATTTGGGGCGGTATCGACCATTACCTCGACTGTCAAAACGACCACTTCAGCTTTTGCTCTGCCTACCTTCACGATATCGAAGGTGACGACGATCTGGCCTGGCAAGTCGCGCATGAACTGCTTTCCCTGTTCAACGGCGCAGTTTCCATGATCATGCCTCATGAGCATCGCTTCAGGCTGCTGGCAGTTCTGAAGGACGGCTATAACACCAGCTATGTCGAAAAGCGCCATGCCTCGGCTGTCCTGGGGCGCTTGCCGCCATCGGCGATTCGTGGGAAAGACTACGGTGATAGCTCGATCATATTCACTATCCAGGCACTAGCATGTGAGCACCAAGACGCCTACCACCTCGTCAAATTGTTCGAGCAGGATGGTGGTTGGGTGAGTTATTACAAGATTCTCGAGACCATCGAGTCCTACACCACCAAGTATAAATTGACGGTGCCTGTAGACGAGAAGTAAGCGTCCGCCCAACTCACCTTGCGTAAGTCAGGCCGGTACCCACTGATGCGGCAGCAACTGCCCGATCTCACTGGCCCGTTGGGTCGGCAGCCGCGTCAGCACATCCTTGAGATAGTCATACGGATCATGCCCATTCATGCGTGCCGACTGGATCAAGCTCATGATCGCCGCCGCGCGTTTGCCGCTGCGCAACGACCCGGCAAACAACCAGGTCGAGAACCAGATACGGCCATGGGCACTCGGGCGCTCGAACTGGTTGTTGTCGATGGGCACAGCCCCATCGTCCAGGTAGCGCGTCAGCGCTACCCAGCGTTTCAGGCTGTAATCGAGGGCTTTGGCCGTGGCTGATCCGTTGGGCACCAGGTCACGCTGGGCCAACATCCACTCATGCAGTGTTTTGCTGATCGGTACCGCTAGTTCCTGACGTATTCGCCAACGATCTTCATCACTCATGTCTCGCGCCTGGCGTTCGACCTCGTACAGGCCGCTGATCGAGTGCAGCGCCTGTTCAGCCAACTGGCTTTTGTTCGCCACGTGCAGATCGAAAAATTTGCTACGGGCGTGGGCCATGCAACCGATTTCAGTGATGCCTTGTTCGAAACCAGCTTTGTAGCCCGCGAAGTCATCGCAAACCAACTTGCCGCTCCAGTTGCCCAGGAAGTTACGCGCATGTTCGCCGGCACGGCTTGGACTGAAGTCATACACCACTGCTTTCAGTGCCGAGAACGGCGTGCTGCTGTAGGCCCAGACGTAAGCTCGATGGGTTTTCTTCTCGCCTGGCGCAAGCATTTGCACAGGGGTTTCATCGGCGTGAATCACGCTTTGGCTCAGCACCGCTTCACGCAGTGCATCGACCAGCGGCTGGAGTTGCACACCGGTTTGCCCGACCCATTGGGCCAAGGTCGAACGAGCAATTGCCAGTCCGGCCCGACCAAAGATTTTCTTGCCTCTCGACGCTAGGTAGCACTATGGCAAGCGTGCAGATCTCCCAGGGTAATTCGCGCGACCTTCCTGCTTATGCCTGTCGGATTTACGTCACAGCGCTCCGTGCAAGTATTGGGCTTTGGCGATTGTTGCCGCCTAACCCCGCTGTGCCGCCTGATCCGCTTCCTGTTCGTCAGGCCAGCATTTTGCCTCGGGCTTCCTTCAGATTCGCAGTCGCCCGCGACCCCCTTGCCTCCGGCCAACACTCCCCCTTGCAGAGTGTGTAGAGGACTTTCACCTCCAAGTCACCCGCTCGGCCACCACAGCCAAGCAGGTTGCGCTTACTCGCAACGCATGCCTGGCGCACAACGCAAAAAGCCCGACTAATCAGGGCTTTGGAATTGGCGGAAGCGTAGCGATTCGACCTCAGATTCATAGATGAACCGCATGCCCTCATGCTTGTTATCGAAGGGCCGGAGTGACTTGGCAGCAAACCTTGCCGACATCGGTTCCCGGCTACTGACAAGCCGGCCCACATTGATGCCGACCTGATGGTGATCGATGCGCAAGGTAAACTGGCGGAACTACTCTCCGCAATGGAATAGACGCTGAGCCAGAGCAGGCAGAATAAACCGGGCTAATTCAGATCACTTTGCGAGGACTTTTCTTTCACTCAATTTTCACGGCTCCTTAGGAACAATCATGTCATCCCTACGTGATAGACCTTGCCCGCCTAGCAGCGGGCTTTCTTTTGCCGCGCAGAATGTGAAAGCACGGGCCCTCACCCGTACCCTACCAGACGATTCCCTTGAGCACCTTCCTGGCTATTTCGACTTGCACAGGCGTACTCCGCCTCGGCCTGGGTGGGATAGTTCAAAACGAGCCGTGTTTTGCCATGGGTATCGTAGAGATCGTACCCAGCACCAAGGACGGCTGGGACGCCGATACGGCGAGGAAATTGCTCTTTCTCTTGTGGCATGGCGGGGATTACAACAAAGCGTGTCTGCATACCATCCCTCTTCGTAGCAGTCTTTTAGTATTAGTTCCTTTATATGAAAGCATCAAGGCAACTCATGGCGGACTGGCGTTGAGATGTCCCGTGAAGAGATGCTCATGGACAGGGCACTGCTGGAGGTTCGTGCAAGGCCACCACGCCGGGGATTTAGCGCTTTCTCCGAGTAGGGGTATAAGTAGGGGTATTTCTGCCTGACCTGAATTTTTCACCGCCTATAAAAAAATCCAGCCACCGCTAAGTGACTGGATTCTCTGGAGTTATTTGGTCGGGACGGAGTGATTCGAACACTCGACCCCTTGCACCCCATGCGAAAGCCACGGCCTTGGTGCCTGCTGGCAAATCTGCCTCCGAAAAAACCTCGCGCGCTCAGAGGTACGAGACCGTTGGGCAGAAAATTCCAGGGGAGTTCACCGAAAGCCAGCGCCCAAAGTATGGGCTAGGGTATGGGCTAAAAACGAGCAGACACAAAAAAGCCCCGAAAAATCAGGGCTTTAATGAGAAATAGTGGCGGAAGCGTAGAGATTCGAACTCTAGGATAGTTGCCCATCGACGGTTTTCAAGACCGTTGCCTTAAACCACTCGGCCACGCTTCCAGCTCGTTTTGCGGTCGCCATAATACCGTAATGAAACACGCTGTCAAACTCTCTGTGTCGCGGGTTGCAGGAGCTCTGATAGACTCCTAGCATCTGAACGTTCGAAACCACAGGTTTTACCAAGGAGTGTCGCCATGCGCGAACAGGATTACGCCGTACACCACGGCCAGCAGGTCGAGCAGCAGGAGATCAGCAAGGTCCTGCGCAACACGTACAGCCTGCTGGCGCTTACCCTCGCCTTCAGCGGTGTCATGGCCTTCGTGGCCCAGCAGATGCGCGTCGGCTACCCGAACGTGTTCGTGGTGCTGATCGGCTTCTACGGGCTGTTCTTCCTTACCAACAAGCTGCGTGATTCGGCATGGGGCCTGGTGTCCACCTTTGCCCTCACCGGCTTCATGGGCTTCATCCTCGGCCCGATCCTTAACCGCTACCTTGGCATGGCCGGTGGCGCTGAAGTGGTCAGCTCGGCGTTTGCCATGACTGCGCTGGTGTTCGGTGGCCTGTCGGCCTACGTGCTGATCAGCCGCAAGGACATGAGCTTCCTCAGTGGCTTCATCACTGCAGGCTTCTTTGTTCTGCTGGGTGCGGTAGTAGCCAGCTTCTTCTTCCAGATCAGCGGCCTGCAACTGGCGATCAGCGCCGGCTTCGTGCTGTTCTCGTCGGTCTGCATCCTGTTCCAGACCAGCGCGATCATTCATGGTGGCGAGCGTAACTACATCATGGCAACCATCAGCCTGTATGTATCGATCTACAACCTGTTTGTCAGCCTGCTGCAGCTGTTTGGCATCATGGGTCGTGATGACTGATTGACGTTGTTTGAGAAAGCCCGCTTCGGCGGGCTTTTTTGTGGGTTTCAGAAAGAGGATTGGGTGAGGGACCTAGCTGGTTGGCGAACACCGGCGGGGCCGGTGGCATGAACTGCGTGTGGATTCTTCGCGGGTGAACCCGCTCCCACAGAGGTCGGCGGCGCAGGCTCTGACTCTATTCCCCCTGACAAACCAGCATCAAATAACTGACCAAAAAGTCAGATAATCAGGCAAATAGTCGCCGATCATGCCGCTATCGTGCTTTTCTCTACCGCAATCCCTCATCACCCCGTAGAATGCGCTCCTTTTTTCATCCGGGGCAGCTTCCAGCAATGAGCTCACATGAACACAGCCCAGGCGCAGCGGCGCCTGCCAACGAACTGGTGCTTGGTCTGGAGGACAAGCCACGGCTGTTGATCGGCCTGCTTGCTGCCCTGCAGCACCTGCTGGCGATCATCGTGCCTATCGTCACGCCTGGCTTGCTGATCTGCCAGGCGCTGGGCGTTTCGGCGCGGGATACCAACCTGATCGTCTCCATGTCGCTGGTGATCTCGGGTATTGCCACCTTTGTTCAGTGCAAGCGCTTCGGGCCCTTCGGCGCCGGTTTGCTCATCGTGCAGGGCACCAGCTTCAACTTCGTCGGCCCGCTGATTGCTGGCGGTGCGCTGATGGTCAAGCAAGGCACGCCGGTAGAAGGCGTGATGGCGGCCATCTTTGGCGTGGTGATTGCCGGTTCGTTTGTGGAAATGGGCGTGTCGCGCATCCTGCCTTTCGTCAAACGTCTGATTACACCGCTGGTGACCGGTATCGTGGTGTTGATGATCGGCCTGACCTTGATCAAGGTCGGCCTGATCAGCATGGGCGGTGGCTTCGGCGCCATGGCCAATGGCACCTTCGCCAATGGCGAGAACCTGCTGCTGTCGGGTGTGGTGCTTGCAATTATCGTCATCCTCAACCGTATCCCGGTGGTGTGGATGCGCAGCTGCGCCATCGTCATCGCCCTCGCCGTCGGTTACGCGCTGGCCGGCTACATGGGCCGCCTGGACTTCACAGGCATGCACCAGGCCGCGCTGTTCCAGGTGCCCACCCCGCTGCACTTCGGCCTGGGCTTTTCGTGGGCGCTGTTCATTCCGATGCTGGTGATCTACCTGGTGACTTCGCTGGAAGCCATTGGTGACGTGACCGCCACCAGCAAGGTGTCGCGCCAGCCAGTCGAAGGGCCGGTATGGATGCAACGCATCAAGGGTGGGGTGCTGGTCAACGGCGCCAACTCGCTGCTGGCGGGGTTGTTCAACACCTTCCCGAGCTCGGTCTTTGCGCAGAACAACGGCGTGATTCAACTGACCGGCATCGCCAGCCGCCATATCGGCATTTGGATTGCCGTGATGCTGGTGGTACTGGGGCTTTTCCCTAGCGTTGCCGGGGTGATCCAGGCAGTGCCGGAGCCGGTGCTGGGGGGTGCGGCGATGGTGATGTTCGGTGCAGTTGCGGCTTCGGGCATCAATATTCTGGCCAGCACCCGGCTGGATCGCCGTGCGCTGCTGATCATTGCGGTGTCGCTGGCGCTGGGCCTGGGTGTCGCGCAGGTGCCGGAGTTTCTGGCGCATATGCCGTCGGCGATTCGCAATGTGCTGGAATCGGGTGTGGCCACCGGAGGTATCTGTGCCCTGGTGCTGAACTGGTTCCTGCCGGAGAGCAAGGAACAGGCTTGAGCCTGGTGCTTGTCGGTTAGGCCATGGGGCTGTTGTGCAGCCCTTTCGCGACCCGAGGCCGCTCCTGCAGGGGGCGTGCAGGACAGACGGACAGGTTGAAAGCCCGCGCCGCTTGCGCAAGCGGGCGCGGGCTTTTTTGCTTTATCATGGCAGCATTCCTTTGCATGAGTTATCCATGAAATTCGCTATCGCGGTGTTCTCCCCGGCCCATGCGCCCTCCTCGCGGCGCGCTTTGCGCTATGCCGAGGCGGTGCTGGCCGGCGGGCATGAGATTGCCCGGCTGTTCTTCTATCAGGACGGGGTACACAGTGCCTCGGCCAACGTGGTCGCGCCCCAGGACGAAGTGGACGTGGCAGCCCAGTGGCGTGGCTTTATCGAGACCCATCAGCTGGACGCCGTGGTGTGCATCGCCG
>Ga0302347_1001975_pt1 | contig 22405 bp, 18 predicted proteins | sample PhyWR1_FD_202178 | JGI IMG/M metagenome (GOLD analysis project Ga0302347, IMG submission 202178) | Leaf surface microbial communities from wheat plants in UC Gill Tract Community Farm, Albany, California, United States - DLSL W.R1 (v2)... | ecosystem: Host-associated > Plants > Phyllosphere >...
CCGTCTGCATCGCGAGCAAGCCCGCTCCCACATTTAGATCTCCATTGTTAGTTATTTCCGAGCCTTGCCCATGCGTATCAAAGTCCACTGCCAAAACCGGATTGGCATTCTTCGCGACATTCTCAACCTGCTGGTTGCCTATGGCATCAACGTCAAGCGCGGTGAGGTGGGGGGCGACCAGGGCAATGCGATCTATCTGTATTGTCCGAATCTGATCAATCTGCAGTTCCAGGCCCTGCGTCCGAAGTTTGAAACCATTGCCGGGGTATTCGGGGTCAAGCGTGTCGGCCTTATGCCCAGCGAGCGTCGGCATATGGAACTCAACGCCTTGCTCGGCGCGCTGGAATTTCCGGTGCTGTCCATTGATATGGGCGGTTGCATCGTCGCAGCCAACAGAGCAGCCGCGCAGTTGCTCGGGGTGCGGGTTGATGAGGTGCCGGGGATTTCCCTGTCCCGTTATGCCGAAGACTTCGACCTGCCTGAATTGGTGCGGGCCAACAAATCGCGGATCAACGGCCTGCGGGTCAAGATCAAGGGGTTGGTGTACCTGGCTGATATCGCGCCGCTGCAACTGGAGCACGACGAAAGCGAGGCGATGGCGGGTGCCGTGCTGACCCTGCACCGTGCCGACCGCGTGGGTGAGCAGATCTACAATGTGCGCAAGCAGGAGCTGCGCGGTTTTGACAGTATCTTCCAAAGCTCAAAAGTCATGGCCGCTGTAGTGCGCGAAGCCCGGCGCATGGCGCCGCTGGATGCGCCGCTATTGATAGAAGGCGAAACCGGCACCGGCAAGGAATTGCTGGCCCGGGCCTGTCACCTGGCCAGCCCGCGCGGGCAATCGCCGCTGATGGCGCTCAATTGCGCAGGTTTGCCCGAGTCGATGGCCGAAACCGAACTGTTCGGCTACGGCCCCGGTGCCTTTGAAGGGGCGCGGGCCGAGGGCAAGTTGGGTCTGCTGGAACTGACGGCGGGCGGTACGTTGTTTCTCGATGGTGTGGGCGAAATGAGCCCGCGCTTGCAGGTCAAATTGCTGCGCTTTTTGCAGGACGGTTGCTTTCGCCGGGTCGGCAGTGATGAAGAGGTCTATCTGGATGTGCGGGTGATGTGCGCCACTCAGGTCGACTTGTCCGAGCTGTGCGCCCGGGGCGAGTTCCGCCAGGATCTCTATCACCGGCTTAACGTGTTGTCGCTGCATATTCCACCGCTGCGCGACTGCCTGGACGGGCTGGAGCCACTGGTCGAGCATTTTCTCGATCAGGCCAGCCGGCAAATCGGCTGCGCGCTGCCGCGCCTGGCACCTGCGGCCATGGATCGCCTGAGCCACTACCATTGGCCGGGCAATGTGCGGCAGTTGGAGAACGTGCTGTTTCAGGCGGTGTCGCTGTGTGATGGCGGGGTGGTCAAGGCCGAGCATATTCGTTTGCCGGATTATGGTGTGCGTCAGCCACTGGGTGAGTTTTCGCTGGACGGTGGGCTGGAGCAGATTGTCGGGCGTTTCGAGAAGGCGGTGCTGGAGCAGCTTTATTCCGAGCACCCTAGTAGTCGATTGCTGGGCAAGCGCCTGGGGGTTTCCCACACCACCATCGCCAACAAGCTGCGTGAGCACGACATTATCAAGCCGGGCAAGGAAACCTGAGCCTTTAAACATTTACGTGTGGGAGCGAGCCTGCTCGCGATGGTATCGCTGCGGTGCCAGACAAATCGGGTCGCCGGCATCGCGAGCAAGCCCGCTCCCACAGGTGTTGCGTCGTCTGGCAGGCCATTGCTTGCCGCTACCGGCATAACCCCGCCGTCTAACCCCGTCTCTCAGCACCTCTCCAACTTCCCGCAAGCCCAGTCAAACCGGCCTTTACCACCGTCAAAAAATAGTTGGTGCGCAAATTGCTTTAGCCACTGCAGTACAGCGGTGGGCGGCAAGCGTCCGTCAGACAGAGGAAAGACTGTGGACAAGTACCTTTATGTGGCCATGACCGGCGCCAGTCAGAACGCACTGGCGCAAAAGGCCCATGCCAACAATCTGGCGAACATCTCGACCAACGGTTTTCAGCGCGACCTGGAGCAGGCGCGTTCGATGCCGGTGTTTGGCGACAGCTTTCCGGCGCGGGCCTTTGCCATGAGCGAGCGCCCGGCGACCGATTTCAGCCCCGGTGCCATGGTCGAGACCGGTCGTGACCTGGACGTGGCCGTGTCCGGCGATGGCTGGCTGGCCGTGCAGGCCCCTGACGGCAGTGAAGCCTATGTGCGCACCGCCAGCATGAATGTCGACGCCTTGGGCATCCTGCGCGCCGGCAACGGCATGCCGATCATGGGTAATGGCGGGCCGATCGCGGTGCCGCCCCAGCAGCAGATCGAAGTCGGCGAAGACGGCACCATCAGCATCCGCGCCCAGGGCGAAGGCCCGCGGGTCATGGCCCAGGTGGACCGGATCAAGCTGGTGCAGCCGGACCTGAAAACCATGAGCAAGGGCCTCGACGGCCTGATCCATACCAACGACGGTCAGCCAGCCCCAGCCGATGCCAATGTGCGGGTGACCTCGGGGTTTCTGGAGGCGAGCAACGTCAATGCGGTCGATGAAATGACCTCGGTGCTGGCGCTTGCCAAGCAGTTCGAGCTGCATATCAAGATGATGAACACCGCCAAAGAAGACGATCAGGCCATGACTCGCGTCCTGTCCATCAGCTAATTATTTGAACGCAGCGCCGAGATACCGGCGCGCGAGGAGAGCAGCATGCTTCCGGCACTATGGGTTGCAAAAACAGGTCTGGCTGCACAAGACACCAACCTGACCACCATTTCCAACAACCTGGCCAACGTGTCGACCACGGGCTTCAAGCGTGATCGCGCCGAGTTCCAGGACTTGCTCTATCAGATCAAGCGCCAGCCCGGCGCCCAGTCGACCCAGGACAGCGAACTACCCTCGGGCCTGCAACTGGGTACCGGTGTGCGCATCGTCGGCACGCAAAAGAATTTTGCCGCCGGAAGCCTGCAAACCACCGAGCAGCCGCTGGACATGGCCATCAATGGCCGTGGATTTTTCCAGATAATGCAACCCGACGGGACTACGGCCTACACCCGTGACGGTACCTTTCACCTGGACTCCAACGGCCAGATCGTCACCGCCAGCGGCTTTGCCCTGGAACCGGCGATTGTGGTGCCTGCCGATGCGCAGACCTTCACCGTAGGCCAGGACGGCACCGTGTCGGTGACCATTGCTGGCACCGCCGCCGCGCAAGTGATCGGCAACGTGCAAACCGCCGACTTTATCAACCCGGCTGGTCTGCAGTCCCAGGGCGGCAACCTGTTCCTCGAAACCGCCTCCAGCGGTGCGCCGCAAATCGGCACCCCGGGCCTCAACGGCTTCGGCCTGACCATGCAAAGCATGCTGGAAACCTCGAACGTCAGCACCGTGGAAGAAATGGTCAATATGATCACCACGCAGCGCGCCTATGAGATGAACTCCAAAGTCATCTCCACCGCTGACCAGATGCTCTCGTTTGTAACGCAAAACCTGTAATTACGTGAAATAGCGGGAGAGCTCATGAAGCGCTTGTTTTCTGTTCTGGCACTGGGCGCCATTACCTTTGTGGCCGGTTGCGTCAGTCCGCCGCCGCGGGCCAACGATCCGTACTACGCACCTGTGCTGCCGCGTACGCCGCTGCCGGCTGCGGCCAACAACGGCTCGATCTACCAGGCCGGTTTCGAGCAGAACCTGTACAGCGACCGCAAGGCGTATCGCGTCGGTGACATCATTACCATCACCCTGAACGAGCGGACCCAGGCGAGCAAAAACGCCAACTCGGCCATTGGCAAGAACAGCAACACCAGCATCGGCCTGACCTCATTGTTCGGCAGCGGCCTGACCACCAACAACCCGTTGGGCAGTGGCGACCTGAGCCTGAATGCCGGTTACAGCGGCAGCCGTGCCACCAAGGGCGACAGCAAGGCCGGGCAGGGCAACAGCCTGACCGGTTCGATCACCGTGACCGTGGCCGATGTGCTGCCCAACGGCATCATCGCCGTGCGCGGCGAGAAGTGGATGACCCTCAACACTGGCGACGAACTGGTGCGCATTGCCGGTCTTGTCCGTGCCGATGACATTGCTACCGACAACACCGTGTCGTCGACCCGCGTCGCCGATGCGCGCATTACCTATTCGGGCACCGGTTCATTTGCCGATGCGAGCCAGCCGGGCTGGTTTGACCGCTTCTTCCTTAGCCCGCTGTTTCCTTTTTAGTGATGACTTTCGCCATGCCCAACCTCAAGCATCTGCTGGCAGCCGTGTTGCTGTTGTCGACCTCCCTGGGCGCCCACGCCGAGCGGTTGAAAGACATCGCCAGCATTTCCGGCGTGCGCTCCAACCAACTGATTGGTTATGGCCTGGTGGTGGGGTTGAATGGTACGGGCGACCAGACCACGCAAACCCCGTTTACCCTGCAGACCTTCAACAACATGCTGTCGCAGTTCGGTATCAAGGTGCCGCCAGGGTCGGGCAATGTGCAGCTTAAAAACGTCGCGGCGGTGTCGATCAGCGCCGATTTGCCCGCGTTTGCCAAGCCGGGGCAGGTGATCGATATCACCGTTTCCTCCATTGGCAACTCCAAAAGCCTGCGCGGCGGTACGCTGCTGCTGACACCGCTCAAGGGCATTGACGGCAATGTCTATGCGGTGGCCCAGGGCAATCTGGTGGTGGGCGGTTTTGATGCCGAAGGCCGCGACGGCTCGAAAATCACCGTCAACGTTCCCTCGGCCGGGCGCATCCCCGGTGGTGCATCGGTCGAGCGTGCCGTGCCCAGTGGGTTCAACCAGGGCAACAGCCTGACCCTGAACCTCAATCGTTCAGACTTCACCACAGCCAAGCGCATTGTCGACAAGATCAACGACCTGCTCGGCCCCGGCGTGGCCCAGGCCATCGACGGCGGCTCGGTGCGGGTGACCGCGCCGTTGGACCCAAGCCAGCGCGTCGATTACCTGTCGATCCTGGAAAACCTCGAAGTTGACCCGGGCCAGGCGGTGGCCAAGGTCATTATCAACTCGCGCACCGGCACTATCGTGATCGGCCAGAACGTCAAGGTTTCGCCTGCCGCCGTGACCCACGGCAGCCTGACCGTGACCATCACCGAAGACCCGATCGTCAGCCAGCCCGGCCCGCTGTCCAACGGCGAAACCGCCGTGGTGCCACGCTCGCGCCTGAATGCCCAGCAGGAAGCCAAGCCGATGTTCAAGTTCGGCCCGGGCACCACCCTGGACGAAATCGTGCGAGCGGTGAATCAGGTGGGCGCAGCGCCAGGTGACTTGATGGCGATTCTCGAAGCACTGAAACAGGCCGGCGCCCTGCAAGCCGACCTGATCGTGATCTGAGGCTGACAGCATGGATATGTCCAAGACCGCAGGATTGGGTGGCAGCGATTCGGGAGCCTTTACCGACCTCAATCGTCTGAACAACCTGAAGGTTGGCGACCGCGAAAGCGATGCGAACATGCGCAAGGTTGCGCAGGAATTCGAGTCGCTGTTCCTTAACGAAATGCTCAAGTCGATGCGCTCGGCCAACGAAGTGCTGGGCAAGGACAACCCGCTCAACACCCCGGCGGCCAAGCAGTATCAGGAAATGTACGACCAGCAGCTGTCGGTGACCCTGTCCCGTCAGGGCGGCGGTATCGGCCTGGCCGATGTGCTGATGCGCCAGATGTCGAAAAACAAATCCGCAGTGCCGGGGGAGGCTGCGGCCACCACCGCATTGAACGCTGAAGTCAAAACCCCGGCAGCCACCAACACGGCCGATAGCCCGTTTGTGCGCTCCAATGGCCAGCGTGCGTTGTGGGCCTCGCGGGTCGATGTGGCTCCGAGTGCGACCCAGGGTGCGCATAAAAACGATATGGCCATGCTCAACCAGCGCCGTCTGGCGTTGCCGAGCAAGCTCACGGATCGCCTGCTGGCCGGGATCGTGCCTTCGGCGGACCCTGCGCGCTCCACCCTGAACACCGGCACTGTGCCAGGGCGTACTTCGCCTGGCCTGGATGCCGTGCTCAAGGGCAGCCGCCAGCCGATGCTCAGCGCCAGTGGCGCATCAGGGCGGATGCAGATTTACGGCCGGGCCGTGGCCCAGCCACCATTAGCCCCGGCCAAGCAGGCGTTCGAATCACCGGATGCCTTTGTCGCCACCATGCTGCCGATGGCGCAGCAGGCTGCCGACCGGATTGGCGTCGACCCGCTGTATCTGGTGGCGCAAGCTGCGCTGGAAACCGGCTGGGGCAAATCGGTGATGCGCCAGCAAGATGGCAGCAGCAGCCACAACCTGTTCGGCATCAAGGCCACCGGCAGCTGGCAGGGCGCGCAGGCGCGGGCCATCACCAGCGAGTTCAAGGGCGGGCAGATGGTCAAGGAAACGGCGGACTTCCGCTCCTACGACTCGTATCAAGACAGCTTCCACGATCTGGTGACGCTGTTGCAGAGCAACAATCGTTATAAAGAAGTACTCAACGCGGCCGATAAACCGGAGCAGTTTGTGCGCGAGTTGCAGAAGGCCGGTTATGCGACCGACCCTGAATACGCGAGCAAGATTTCGCAGATAGCCAAGCAAATGAAAACCTACCAGAGCTACGCCTCGACGGGTTCTCTCACGAATTTATAAGGTTTGAACCATGGCGAGTTTGATCAACATCGGGATGTCGGGGCTGAACGCCAGCCAGGGCGCATTGGCTACTGTCGGCAACAACATTGCCAACGCCAATACCTCGGGCTATTCGCGTCAGCAAATCGTCCAGGGCAGTGGCGCGTCGCAACAGGTGGGCGGGGTGTTTATCGGCACCGGCACCACCCTGGCCGACGTGCGCCGTGTGTACAACTCCTACCTCGACGCCCAGTTGCAAACCACCACCTCGCTCAACGGCGATGCCCAGGCCTATCTCGATCAGATCGGCACGGTCGACAAACTGCTGTCGGATAAAAACACCGGTGTTTCGGCTGCCCTCAGCAGTTTTTTCTCGTCCTTGCAGACGGCTGCCGCTACCCCGGGTGATGTGTCGGCTCGCCAGTTGCTGCTGACCAGTGCGCAAACCCTGAGCAACCGTTTCAACTCGATTTCGTCCCAGCTCAACCAGCAGAACGAAGGCATCAACAGCCAGCTGGACACCCTGACCTCTATGGTCAACCAGCACACGGCCACCATCGCTTCGCTGAACAAGCAGATTGCCCAGGCCACCACCGCCGGCAACACCCCGAACAACCTGCTGGATGCGCGCAACGAAGCAGTGCGCACCCTTAACGAACTGGTCGGGGTGACGGTCCAGGAACACGACAACGTCTACGACATCACCCTGGGCACTGGCCAGAGCCTGGTGCAGGGCACCACCTCCAACACCATTTCGGCGGTGCCGGGCAAAGTCGACAAAAGCCAGTTCGGCATCCAGATCAACTACCAGCAATCGAGCTCCGATGTGACCTCGGTGCTCAGCGGCGGCAAGATCGGCGGCCTGTTGCGCTACCGCGACGATGTGCTGGCACCGGCGATGAACGACCTGGGGCGCACCGCCATTGTGGTCGCCGATGCAATCAACAAGCAGTTGGGCCAGGGTCTGGATGCCAACGGCGAATTCGGTTCGTCGCTGTTCAACAGCATTAACAGTGACAAGGCCATTACCCAGCGCAGCCAGGCATCGAGCAGCAACAGTGCCGGTTCCAGCAACCTCAATGTGAGCATTAGCGACAGCAGCCAGCTGACGGCCTACGACTATAAGGTGACCTTCACCAGCGCGACTGAATACACCATTCAGCGCTCCGACGGCGAGGCGGCCAAAGGGCCGTTCAAGCTCGGCGACAAGCAGGAGATCGACGGCTTTACCCTGCAATTGCCCAAAGATGGCGTAGTCGCAGCGGGCGATACCTTCAAGGTAAGCCCCACCCGCAGCGGCGCGAGCAATATCGGTGTGCAGATGAGCGATGCCAATAAGTTGGCGTTCGCTGGGCCATTGGTGGCCGGGGCGGGCGGTTCCAATACCGGCACCGGTGCGGTGGGTGGCCTGAACCTGTCAGCGGCGCTGGATATTTATGGCGGCGTTAATCTGGGCAAGTCGCAAAGCGATATTGAAGGTGCGATGCCGGTGCGTATCGCCTTTGACGAGGCCGCTGCCGATGGCACCCAGAGCTATCGGGTGCTGAACGAAGCGGGCAAGGAAATCGGCAAGGGCAGCATCGTGCCGGGGCAAGACAACAAGGTCACCATCAATGTGCCCGTCACCAACGCTGACGGCAGCACCACCAATGTGGGCTTTGATACAGTGATCAGCGGCTCACCGGCCAAAGGCGACAGCTTTGATATCAAGTTCAACAAGGACGGCAAGGCCGACAACCGCAATGCCAACGAACTGCTAGGCCTGCAAACCAAGGCCACGGTCGGCGTAGGCAAGGACGGCACTGGCGGCGTCAGTGTGGGTACCTCCTACAGCCAGCTGGTGTCCAATGTCGGCGGCAAGGCCAGCCAGGCGGCGGTCGACGGCACTGCCAACGGCGCAGCCCTGGCGTACGCCAAGGAAGTGCGCAACTCGGTGTCCCAGGTCAACCTGGATGAAGAAGCCTCCAACCTGGTCAAGTTCCAGCAGTACTACACCGCCTCGTCGCAGATTATCAAAGCGGCGCAAGCAACCTTCAGCACGCTGATCAACAGTCTATAAGGGAGCCCGCGACGATGCGTATTTCAACTTCGCAGTTTTTTGAATCGACCAGTGCCACCTACCAGAACAACTTCTCGTCGGTGGTCAAGACCCAGGGTCAGATCGACTCTGGCGTGCGCATCCAGACTGCCGCCGATGACCCGGTGGGCGCGGCGCGCTTGCTGCAACTGCAGCAGCAGAAAGACATGCTGGGCCAGTACTCCACCAATATGAACAGCATCAAGGCGTCATTGGGTGCTCAGGAAGCGGTGCTCGACAGCATCAACACTGCGCTGCAAAAGGCCAGTGAACTGGCTCTGGGCGCTGGCAGCGGTAAGAGCGATGCGGACCGTACGGCCATTGCCAATGAACTGGGCAGCATCGAAGACCAGGTGTTCAGCCTGCTTAACAGCAAGGATGCTTCGGGCAACTACATGTTCTCCGGTTCCAAAACCGACACGCCGCCTTACACCCGCAACAACGATGGCACCTACAGCTATCAGGGTGACGACATCCAGCTCAACCTGAAAGTCTCCGACACCCTGACCCTGGCCAGCAGCGACACGGCCAAGAGCATTATGGAAGGCGCGACCAATACCGGCCGCACCCAGGCCATCTTTGTGCCAGGGGTGGACGCCAATGGTGAGCCGACCGTCAACGATGGCAAGCTTACGGTGTCTGCTGGCCTGGTAACTTCAAGCCCGGTATTCAACAAGAGCTTTGCCGAAGGCCAGCCGTACACGCTTAAATTCAGCAGCAGCACCCAGTACACCGTGACCGACCGCGACGGCAACGACCTGACCTCGCAAATGGCGGGCAATGGCGTGTTCGACCCGACCAAGGATGGCTCGCAGAGCATCAGCCTGCGCGGCGTGTCGTTCGACATCACCCCCAACAGCCTCAAGGATATCCCGGCGGCGGAGCGGGATACGGCAGTGGCGGGGCGCACCTTTACCCTGGAAGCCAAGGCGGACACGTTCAATGCCTCGCGCACGCCGAGCAACACCTCGACGGCGCAGCTCACCGGCTCAACCGTGACCGACCCCAAGGTCTACGCCGACAGCTTTCCGAGCAATGGAGCGGTGATCAAATTCACCAGCGCCACCGAATACGAGGTATATGCCCAGCCGCTCACCGCCGACAGCAAGTCGATAGCCCAGGGCAATGTGGCTGACGGCGCGCTGGGGGTTGATTTCAAGTTTTCCGGTACGCCGGAGGCGGGCGACCAGTTTGTGGTCAACCGCAATAACCATCAGAGCCAGAATGCGCTGGACACCATCAGCCAGCTGCGCAAGGCGCTGGTGATCCCCAGCGACAAAGACCCGCTGGCCCAGCAGACGCAGAAAGACGCGATCAACTCGGCGATCGGCAACCTGAAAAACGCCAGCGCCGGGGTCGACAGCGCACGGGGCTCGATTGGTGCGCGCTTGAAGGCGGTAGACGTGCAGGCTGACGAAAACATCAGCCTGGGCCTGGCCAACGACTCCACCACGGCGGCGATTGGCAACACCGACACGGCCGGGGCCGCTATCCAGTTGGCGTTCCAGAAAGCCATGCTCGAAGCCTCGCAGCTGGCCTTCGTCAAAATCTCCCAGCTGAGCCTGTTTAACCAGCTTTGATTGGCGACAGCACTCCTCTCCTGTAGTCGCTGACGAGGAACGAAGGCTGCGATTGAAGACACAGTCTTAGCCAGACCGGCTACTGCGGTGTTTCTGAAATACCGAGGGTGAATAGATTACGAGTGCTTCGCCCTCGATCGCAGCCTTCGTTCCTCGTCAGCGACTACAGGCCAATCGCTGTGTTCTCGTAATGTTTTGTATAAAACCACACAAAATAGCGTGACCTATGAGTCATAACGCGCATCTTCACTGTATCGTGTGAAGCGTACGGGCGGGTGCCGGGCCTTTTTTTGGCTGTTTTGTTTATTTTTATGCACCCACACAAGCCCTTTTATTGTCAGCGCCCCTCGATTGTGCGAGCGGGTGATCTCCAGCTATTCAGTATTGGGAAGCCACAATGATTGGCATTAAAAGCATCGCCAGTTACGTGCCAGCAAGCGGTGTAGACAACTACGCGCAAGGCGCGAAGTTCTCCAAGGACGAAGACTTCATTCTGGGCAAGATCGGTTCGGCGTTTCTGCCGCGCAAAGATGCCGACCAGGAAACCTCGGATCTGTGTGTAGAAGCAGTCAACGCACTGTTTGCCAACAATCCGCAGCTTAAACGCGAATCCATCGACGCGTTGATCGTCGTCACCCAGAACGGTGACGCCGAAGGCCTGCCGCACACGGCCGCCATCGTGCAGGACAAACTGGGCCTGCCGACCCACGTTGCTGCCTTTGATATTTCCCTGGGTTGCTCGGGTTATGTCTACGGCATCTACGCGATGAAAGGTTTTATGGAAGCCACGGGCCTGAAAAACGGCTTGCTGATCACTGCCGACCCGTACTCGAAAATCGTCGACCCCGAAGACCGCAACACCACCATGCTCTTCGGCGACGCCGCGACTGCTACCTGGATGGGCGAAGACGCCCCCTGGCAGTTGGGCAAGGCCAAGTTCGGTACCGACGGCTCGGGTGCGCCGCACCTGAAAGTCAGCGATGGCGTGTTCTTTATGAATGGTCGTCAGGTGTTCAACTTCGCGCTGCTTAAAGTGCCTGCGCATTTGAATGAACTGCTGGAAGAGTCGCAGCTGACTTCGCAAGATATCGACGCCTTCTGCATCCACCAGGGCAGTGCGGCGATTGTTGATGCTGTGGCGCGTCGTTTTGAAGGCGAGCCGGAGAAATTTATCAAGGATATGGTCGAGACGGGTAACACCGTGTCATCGAGCATTCCGCTGCTGCTGGAAAAGCACGTGATGGAAGCCACCTGGAAGCGCGTAGCCCTGAGCGGCTTCGGCGTGGGCCTGTCGTGGGGTTCGGCGATTATTTATCGTCCGTAAGCTTCTAGTTGAAATACCAAACGCCCGTGGCCCTAAAGCCATGGGCGTTTTGCTTTCTGCTATGGGGGCATGGGGTGATGGAATCTGTGGGAGCGGGCTTGCTCGCGATTCAGGCGGCGCGGTGTTTCAGGCGAACCGAGTTGATGCCATCGCGAGCAAGCCCGCTCCCACAGGGCGAGATACTTGTTGCCCAATGCCCCGCTAACCCCCTGAAATACAAGGCATGGCCCCTAGCCAGCAAAAAAAAACAAAATAACCCTCAAGCAACCGGCATTCACGACGATAACTATTACGAAGGTTCTCTAGGCCACACCCGGCGGTTGCCAGGGCCGGAAGCCGCAGTATTCATCCAATGAGGATTTCGTCATGGCTTTATCAGTAAACACTAACGTCACGTCCCTGACCGTTCAGAGAAACCTGAACAAAGCCGGTGATGCGCTGAGCACCTCGATGACCCGCCTGTCTTCCGGCCTGAAAATCAACAGCGCCAAAGACGACGCCGCTGGCCTGCAGATGGCCAACCGTCTGACCTCGCAGACCAAGGGCATGACCGTGGCGATTGCCAACGCCAACAACGCCAGCTCGATTGCACAGACCGCTGAAGGCGCGATGCAAGAGTCGACCAACATTCTGCAACGTCTGCGAGAGCTGGCCCTGCAAGCGTCCAACGGTGACAAAAGCGCCGACGACCGTGCTGCACTGCAGCAAGAATTCACGGCAAAAACCGGTGAGCTGACCCGTATTGCCCAAACCACGACCTTTGGTGGTCGTAACATTCTGGATGGTTCGTTCCAGAACCAATCGTTCCAGGTGGGCGCTGATGCCAACCAGACCATCAACTTCGGGATGAGCGATATCAGCGCTACTTCTTTGAAGGGGACTTCCAGCGAAGCCACTGTTGCAGGTACCAAGACTTCGTTGGCGGCTTCGGTAACGGGGCAGGCGGTCACACTTCCTGGCGCTGCCGGGATTCTTGACAGCGATGCTGATATTAAAGTTAACGGCGTAACTGTTAATTTGCTGGCGTCTGATAAGCTTGCAGATATCGCTACCAAAATTACTAATGCTGGTGCAGATGCTGCAGCTACTCCACCTGTTCTCGGGCCGGTAAAGGCAACTGTATCAAACGGCCGTTTGGAGTTGACTTCTCTGGATGGTAAAGCCATCAAACTGGAAAACGGCGATGGTGATGACGGTGCTGGTGCGTTGGCAAAAATTGGCCTGTCAGCAGGTACAAGCGCTCCTAAACTTGACGCAGCTTCTTCGATCACCCTGAACGGCACTGAGATCAAGTTTGCTGCTAAGTCGTCCATTACAGACGTTGTTTCGTCCATCAACAGCGCAAGCACCGGTGTAACCGCAAGCCTTAAGGAAGACGGTACGCTGAGCCTGTTTTCCACCAAAGACATCAAGATTTCCAACGGCAGTACAGCGTCGGGTCTGAAGGAATTGGGGCTTGCTGCTGCTGCGGCGGCGGGCGCCGGTGCTGACAAGGGTGTTGCGAAAGCTGTCAGCCAAGAATCCAGCGTTGCCGACCTGAGCATTCTGGATGCCAACTCGGCGCAAAAAACCATCCAGGCGCTGTCTGGTGCGATTGAGCAGATCGATACTCAGCGTGCAGCACTGGGTGCCGTGCAAAACCGTTTCGACAGCACTGTAGCTAACCTGCAAAGCATTTCCGAAAACTCGACCGCTGCTCTGGGCCGTGTTCAGGACACTGACTTCGCATCGGAAGCTGCTCAGTTGACCAAGCAACAAACCATGCAACAGGCATCCACCGCGATCCTGTCCCAGGCTAACCAGCTGCCATCCGCTGTGATGAAACTGCTTCAGTAATTTGAGCGCTTGGTTGATAACGGAGGGGCGCGTTTACGTGCCCTTTCGTTTTTTCAGTGTTGAGGTGATGACATGGATATGAGCATCAAGCTGAATACCGTTTACCCGAGCGCCGTTGGATTACCCAGTCCTGCACCTGCACCGGTTGCAACAACCCAACCAGTCGTGCCCCCGGCCCCGGTGACAGGCAAGCCGCCTGAACGCGCCGAGCTGGAAAAAGCTGTTAGTGACATACAAGAATTCGCACAGTCCAACCAACGCAAGCTGGACTTTTCAATTGATGACACCACGGGTGTGATGGTGGTCAAGGTGATCGCCTCCGACAGCGGCGAGGTCATTCGCCAGCTACCTTCAGAGGTGGCCTTGAAGCTGGCGCAAAACTTGGCTGATCCCCACAGCCTGCTTTTTCAGGCCAAAGCCTGAAGGTGGCATGAATTGTGATGCTGTCTGCTTCCTCGGCCTTGCTCGTCAAAAAAGCGTAAGCCCATAAAGCGGCAGTCCGGATAAGGAGAATACAGATGGCCAGTTCAACGATTACCGGTGTCGGTTCGGGTTTCGACACCATCGGGATTGTGAAAGCCTTGGTTGATGCTGAAAAAGCGCCCAAGCAAAGCCAGATTACAACGCAGCAAAAAAACACCACCATTCAGTTGTCCGCCGTGGGTACGGTAAAGGCTTCGCTCGAAACCTATCGCGCAGCCATTGCCAAGCTCAACGGTGTTTCCAGTTTCAACGGTTTGACCGCTTCGTCCACGGACGAGAAAATTTCCAAGGTCACCATCGATGACAAGGCCTCCAGCGGCAAGTACGCGCTGAACGTCACTCAGTTGGCGACCGCTTCCAAAATCACCAGCAAGGTGTTTGAAGGTGGTGCATCGGCGTCGGTCAACTCCAGTAAGCAAGACCAGACCCTGACCATCTCCCAGTCCGGTGACAGCTACGACGTCAAGATCCCGGCTGGCGCGACCATGCAGCAGACCCGCGACGCCATCAACACCCAGTTGCAGTCCAAGGGCATCAGCGCCAACGTGCTGACTGACGCCAACGGCTCGCGCCTGGTGATCGGCTCGCAGACCACCGGTAAAGGCACTGATATCACCATCAGCGGCGATTCGGAGCTGGCCACTGGCTATAGCGCCGGTAAACCGCCGGTGAATGCCGAGTACACCATCGATGACATCAAGATGGAGTCGTCGAGCAACAAGATCACTTCGGCCATCAGTGGTGTGACCCTGGAGCTGCTTGATACCAAGGCGTCCACCATCACCGTGGCTTCCAACACCGATACCCTGAAAACCTCGGTGCAGTCGTTTGTCACCGCTTACAACGCGCTGCTGACCAGCATCAACACCCAGACCAAGGTCACCGCTACCGGTGACGCGGCAACCACCACCTCGGGCGCCCTGACCGGTGATGCGTCGATGCGTCAGCTGGTCAACGGCCTGCGTGGCGAATTGCTGCAAAACTCCGGCACCTCCAGCGTCGGCAACCTGGCGCAGATGGGCATCAGTACCGACCAGAAAACCGGACTGCTGACCCTGGATGACACCAAATGGAAAGCCGCCGTTGCAACGCCCAATGGTGCGATCGAGATTGCCAAGGTGTTTACCGGCGATACCGGTCTGATCACGCGCATGACCAAGGCCACCGAGAGTTATGTCGGCAGCAGCGGGTTGCTGGCCACTCGCGCCACTGACCTCAATACCAAGCTGACTGACCTGACCACCCAGCAGGCAGACCTGGATCGGCGCATGGAGTCGATGAAAACCACCCTGACTGCCAAGTACACGGCCATGGATGGTTTGATCGCCAAAATCAACGCCAGCAGCTCCAGCATCATGACCACCCTCAATTCCTTGAATAACCCTAAATCCGACTGATTTTGCCCGGCCCTGGCACTAAAGCTTTGCCCGTATCAGTCGATAAAAAGATCAAGAACCAGCCATTTTTGCCTGTCACCGTAATGAGGTAGAAACATGAACCCGATGCGCGCCCTTCGTCAGTACCAGAAGGTCAATTCCCACGCTCAAATCTCCGAAGCCAGCCCCCATCGCTTGATTCAGATGCTGATGGAAGGCGGCCTGGATCGCATGGCCCAGGCCAAAGGCGCGATGAGCCGTGGTGATATCCCGCAGAAGGCGATGTTGATCACCAAGGCCATCGATATCATCACCGGTCTGCGTCAGGGCCTGGATGAAGACAAGACTGATGACAAGGCCGCTCTGGAGCAACTGGACAGCCTGTACGAATACATGGCCGTGCGTCTGACCCTGGCCAATGCCAAAAACGACCCGGAAATCATCGATGAAGTGGCTCGCCTGCTGATCACTGTAAAAAGTGGTTGGGATGCCATCGCCCCGCAATAAGCCAGAGGAGTGCGTCATGAGCCAACTGCAACGAATTCAGGAAACCCGTGAAGCGCTGATTGATGCTCTGGCTGAGCGCAATTGGGATGCCATCGGCGAGTTGGACTCGGCCTGCCGGGTCTGTGTCGAGAATGTGCTGGATGAAGCGCCGCTGGATGAAGCCGTGCTGCGCGAGAATCTGGAAGGGCTGTTGGTGGTGTATCGCATGCTGCTGGAGGCGGCAACCGATGAGCGTCAGGCGGTTGTTGAGCAGATGGGGCAGATCAATCAAGCAAAAAATGCGTCAAAGGTTTACCATCTATTCGGTTAAGGCCTAAAGAATATGTGGTTAATTTCTTTTTAAACCGCCATAAATTTGACTCGGCACAGTTTTTTGACTTAACTAGCACGTTATTCTGTATTCAGTCGTCTTAGATATCCAACAGGGTTAGGACGTCTACATATGTCCTGCCATCCGGGGCATTGAGTTGACTAGGGAAGTTGCTATTGCATGTGGCGTGAAACCAAAATTCTGCTGATCGATGACGATAGCGTCCGCCGCCGCGACTTGGCGGTGATCCTGAATTTTCTTGGCGAAGAAAATTTGGCCAGCCCTGGCCACGAGTGGGAGCAGGCTGTCAGTGCCTTGTCGTCCAGCCGTGAAGTGCTCTGCGTGCTGGTTGGCACGGTAAGTACTGCGGGCGGGCTGTCAGGGTTACTTAAGACACTGGCCGAGTGGGATGAGTTCCTGCCGATCATGCTTTTAGGTGAAGTTTCTGCACTTGACCTGCCTGAAGACCAGCGCCGCCGGGTGCTGTCCAGCCTCGAAATGCCCCCCAGCTACAGCAAACTGCTTGATTCCCTGCACCGTGCCCAGGTCTATCGCGAGATGTATGACCAGGCCCGCGAGCGCGGCCGTCATCGTGAGCCCAACCTGTTTCGCAGCCTGGTCGGTACCAGCCGGGCGATTCAGCATGTGCGCCAGATGATGCAGCAAGTGGCCGATACCGATGCCAGTGTGTTGATCCTTGGCGAGTCGGGTACTGGCAAGGAAGTGGTTGCGCGCAACCTGCATTACCACTCCAAACGCCGTGACGCGCCGTTTGTGCCGGTCAATTGCGGGGCGATCCCTGCCGAGCTGCTGGAAAGCGAGCTGTTCGGCCATGAGAAGGGTGCCTTTACCGGGGCGATCACCAGTCGTGCCGGGCGTTTTGAGCTGGCCAATGGTGGCACGCTGTTCCTCGACGAAATCGGCGATATGCCGCTGCCGATGCAGGTCAAATTGCTGCGTGTGTTGCAGGAACGGACCTTTGAGCGGGTGGGCAGCAACAAGACCCAGTGCGCCGATGTGCGAATCATTGCCGCGACCCACAAGAACCTCGAAAGCATGATTGAGGTCGGTGCCTTCCGCGAAGACCTGTACTACCGCCTCAACGTATTCCCGATCGAAATGGCGCCCCTGCGTGAGCGCGTCGAAGATATTCCGTTGCTGATGAACGAGTTGATTTCGCGCATGGAGCACGAAAAGCGCGGTTCGATCCGCTTCAATTCGGCCGCCATCATGTCACTGTGCCGCCATGCATGGCCGGGCAATGTTCGCGAACTGGCCAACCTGGTGGAGCGCATGGCGATCATGCATCCCTATGGGGTGATTGGCGTGGTCGAGTTACCGAAAAAATTCCGCTACGTGGATGACGAAGACGAGCAACTGGTCGACAGCCTGCGCAGCGATATGGAAGAGCGTGTGGCCATCAACAACGCCACCACCGACTTTGTGGCCAGCGCCAATGCCATGCTGCCGCCTGAGGGCCTTGACCTCAAGGACTACCTGGGCGGGCTGGAGCAGGGCCTGATCCAGCAGGCGCTGGACGATGCCAATGGTATTGTGGCCCGTGCGGCCGAGCGCCTGCGAATTCGTCGTACCACCCTGGTGGAAAAAATGCGCAAATACGGCATGAGCCGTCGCGAAGGCGAAGAGCAGGCGGACGATTAACGATCCTGTTTTTTGTGGGCCTGTGGGAGCGGGCTTGCTCGCGATGCAAGCGACGCGGTGTATCTGTTGCACCGCAGCGATTCAATCGCGAGCAAGCCCGCTCCCACAGAGTAATTCACCCATATCAGGCACGGGTATTGCTTCGCTTGGTGTAACGAACCGTTTTATGACGGTCAGCCAAGCGAGTACCCGCCATGTCTCAAGCCGCCGTCCTGTTGTCCTCGGCCCCTGATCCCTACAGTCTGCTCGAAGCCCGTGTTTCGGAGCTTGCCGGTGAACTGGCGGTGGTCAGTGCGCAACGCATGGCTGAACTGGCGGAAAAAGAACGGCTGGCCAACCGCCTGCAAAACCTCCTCGATCTGCTGCCTGGCGGGGTTATCGTGATCGATGACCGCGGCCGGGTGCGCGAGGCCAATCCCGCAGCGTGCGAGCTGCTGGGCCTGCCGCTGGAAGGCGAGCTGTGGCGTCATGTGATTGCCCGTTGCTTTGCCCCCCGTGAAGATGATGGCCATGAAGTGTCTCTAAAGGACGGTCGGCGCCTGTCGATTGCCACCCGTTCGCTGGATGCCGAGCCCGGGCAACTGGTGTTGCTCAATGACCTGACAGAAACCCGGCGCCTGCAAGACCAGCTTGCCCGCCATGAGCGTCTGTCGTCCCTGGGGCGCATGGTCACCTCTCTGGCCCATCAGATTCGCACGCCGCTGTCGGCGGCGCTGATTTACGCCAGCCATTTGACCGAGCAAGTGTTGCCGGTGGAAACCCAGCAGCGCTTTGCCGGGCGTCTCAAGGAGCGCTTGCACGAGCTGGAGCATCAGGTGCGCGACATGCTGGTGTTTGCCCGGGGCGAGCTGCCGCTCAATGACAAGGTCACCCCGAAAGTGCTTATGCAAACCCTGCAAGCAGCGGCGCAAACCCATGTGCAGGGTGTGTCCATACGCTGGCAGTGCGACGCCTATACAGGGCAGTTGCTGTGCAATCGCGACACGCTGGTGGGGGCGCTGCTCAATCTGCTTGAAAACGCCTTGCAGACCGGTGCGGCGCAGGTGCGGCTCAAAGTCCATCTGTACCGTCGCGATAACTGCCTGCGACTGTGCGTGAGTGACAGTGGCAGTGGCATTGAACCCCAGGTGCTGGCGCGTTTGGGTGAGCCATTCTTTACCACTAAAGCCACCGGTACCGGCCTTGGGCTGGCGGTGGTGAATGCCGTGGTGCGGGCGCACCAGGGTCAATTGCAATTACGTTCGCGGCCGGGGCGTGGCACTTGTGTCGTGCTCAGCTTGCCGCTGATTCCCGGTGCGGCGGAGGCAAACTGATGGTGATGCGAATTAACGTGCTGTTGGTCGAGGACGACCATGCGTTGCGCGAGGCGCTGGCGGACACGCTATTGCTCGCCGGTCACGGCTTTCGGGCGGTCGGTTCGGGGGAGGAAGCTCTGGCGGCAGTTTCCACGGAGTCGTTCAGCCTGGTGATCAGCGACGTCAATATGCCTGGCATGGACGGTCATCAGTTGCTCGCGCGTCTGCGTAGTTGTCAGCCACAGTTGCCGGTATTGCTGATGACCGCTCACGGCGCCGTGGAGCGTGCAGTGGATGCAATGCGCCAGGGGGCCGTGGACTATCTGGTCAAGCCGTTCGAGCCCAAGGCCTTGCTCGATCTGGTGGCCCGTCATGCCCTCGGCAGTCTGGGTGTGGCTGATACCGAAGGCCCGGTGGCGGTTGAGCCGGCCAGTCTGCAATTGCTGGAGCTGGCCGCGAGGGTGGCGCGCAGTGATGCAACCGTACTGATCTCGGGCGAGTCAGGCACCGGTAAAGAGGTGCTGGCCCGTTATATTCACCAGCATTCCAGTCGGGTCGATCAGCCGTTTGTGGCGATCAACTGCGCGGCTATCCCCGACAATATGCTTGAAGCGACGTTGTTCGGTCATGAAAAAGGTGCGTTTACCGGGGCGATTGCGGCTCAGGCCGGCAAGTTTGAGCAGGCCGACGGTGGCACCTTGCTGCTTGATGAAATTTCCGAAATGCCTTTGGGCTTGCAGGCCAAATTGCTCCGCGTGTTGCAAGAGCGCGAAGTGGAGCGGGTGGGCGGGCGCAAGCCGATCGTGCTGGATATTCGCGTGGTGGCTACCACCAACCGTGATCTGGCGGGTGAAGTGGCGGCGGGGCGCTTTCGCGAGGATCTGTTCTACCGTCTTTCGGTGTTTCCGCTGGCCTGGCGGCCGTTGCGCGAGCGTACGGCAGATATTCTGCCGCTGGCCGAGCGGTTGCTGGCTAAATACATCAGCAAGATGAAGCACACTGCGGTAGGGTTCTCGGCCGATGCCAAGGCGTGCCTGAGTACCTATCCGTGGCCGGGCAATGTGCGCGAACTGGATAACGCGATTCAGCGGGCGTTGATCTTGCAGCAGCGCGGCTTGATTGAAGCGGCAGATTTTTGCCTCGCCGGGCCTGTGGCTTGTGCGCCTTTGCCGTCGTTGACTCGTTCCGAGCCCTTGGCGGTGGAGGGTGTGGAGTCTGCCGGGGCTTTGGGGGATGATCTGCGCCGACGTGAGTTTCAGATGATTATCGACACCTTGCGTGCCGAGCGTGGCCGGCGCAAGGAAGCTTCCGAGCGCCTGGGCATCAGCCCGCGCACGTTGCGTTACAAGCTGGCGCAGATGCGCGATGCGGGGATGGATGTTGAGGCTTATTTGTTTGCTGCGACCTGATGCCCGCGTACTGCTCTTGTGGGAGCGGGCTTGCTCGCGATGCGGGCGGCGCGGTCTTACAGGTCAAACGCAGCGATACCTTCGCGAGCAGGCTCGCTCCCACAGAGTTGAGTGGCTTTTTACCTGCGACGTTTTGTAACGTTATTAGTAATAAATCCACAAAGAGCTGGCACCCTTGTTGCTACACCTCAATATGCGCTGTGAAAGTGTCAAAAAAATGCGGGTCGTCGGAGGCACTGGTCCATGAGCCAAGGTATTGAATTTAATCGATTGATGTTGGACATGCGAGCCATGCAGATGGACGCCATGGCCCAGCCGAAATCGGCTGTGCAGGCCACTCCCGAAGCGGGTGCCAGCAGCTTCTCCGACATGCTCGGCAATGCGATCAACAAGGTCAGCGAAACCCAGCAGGCATCGAGCCAGCTGTCGAATGCGTTCGAAATCGGCAAAAGCGGGGTCGACCTGACTGATGTGATGATCGCCTCCCAAAAGGCCAGCGTTTCCTTCCAGGCCTTGACCCAAGTGCGTAACAAGCTGGTTCAGGCGTACCAGGACATCATGCAGATGCCGGTTTAAGGACGATATAAAGTCATGGCAGATGCACTTCCGGATAACGTTCCGGCCAAAGCAGGCGCAGCTGGCGGCAAGCCGCCGCTGTTTGGCCTGTCCTTTTTAGACAATCTGGGCGACATGACCATGCTGCGTCAGGTCGGCCTGATGGTCGGCCTGGCCGCGAGCGTGGCGATCGGCTTTGCCGTGGTGTTGTGGTCGCAGCAACCCGATTACCGGCCGCTGTACGGCAGCCTGGCCGGTATGGATGCCAAGCAGGTCATGGAAACCCTGGCCGCTGCCGACATTGCCTATACCGTCGAACCCAACTCCGGTGCCTTGCTGGTCAAGGCCGATGATATTTCCCGTGCCCGCCTCAAGCTGGCAGCGGCTGGCGTCACCCCTACTGACGGCAATATCGGTTTCGAGATTCTCGACAAGGACCAGGGCCTGGGCACCAGCCAGTTTATGGAAGCCACGCGCTATCGCCGTGGTCTGGAAGGCGAACTGGCACGCACCATTTCCAGTCTCAATAACGTCAAGGGCGCCCGGGTTCACCTGGCGATCCCGAAAAGCTCGGTTTTTGTGCGCGACGAGCGCAAGCCCAGCGCTTCGGTGCTGGTTGAACTCTACGCCGGGCGCTCGCTGGAGCCGGGCCAGGTGCTGGCGATTGTCAATCTGGTCGCCACCAGCGTGCCGGAGCTGAGCAAATCCCAGATCACTGTGGTCGACCAAAAAGGCAACTTGCTTTCAGATCAGGGTGAAAACTCCGCGCTGACCATGGCCGGCAAACAGTTCGACTACAGTCGGCGCATGGAAGGCATGCTGACCCAGCGTGTACACAATATCCTGCAACCGGTGCTGGGCAATGACCGCTACAAGGCCGAAGTGTCGGCGGATGTGGATTTCAGCGCAGTCGAGTCCACCTCCGAGCAGTTCAACCCCGATCAACCGGCCTTGCGCAGTGAGCAATCGACCAGCGAGCAGCGCACTGCCAGCAATGGCCCGCAAGGTGTGCCCGGTGCCCTGAGCAATCAGCCACCGAGCCCGGCCACGGCCCCGCAGCAAGCCGGTCAGGGCGGCGCGCCAGCGGGCATGATTCAGCCGGGTCAGCCGTTGCTTGATGCCAACGGCCAGCAGATCATGGATCCGGGCACCGGTCAGCCAATGCTGGCTCCGTACCCGGCAGACAAGCGTTCGCAATCAACCCGCAACTTCGAGCTGGATCGCTCCATCAGCCATACCAAGCAGCAGCAGGGCAGGGTCAATCGCCTGTCGGTGGCAGTAGTGATCGACGACAAGATCAACGTCAACCCGGCCAACGGTGAAATCACCCAGGTGCCGTGGACCACCGATCAACTGGCGCGCTTTACCCGTCTGGTGCAGGACG
>Ga0302347_1001976_pt1 | contig 22393 bp, 19 predicted proteins | sample PhyWR1_FD_202178 | JGI IMG/M metagenome (GOLD analysis project Ga0302347, IMG submission 202178) | Leaf surface microbial communities from wheat plants in UC Gill Tract Community Farm, Albany, California, United States - DLSL W.R1 (v2)... | ecosystem: Host-associated > Plants > Phyllosphere >...
ACCGCCAGCAGGGTGTCATCACGATAGCGCTCCAGCGCGGCGATGCTGCGATCCCCCAATTGTTCCGAGGTGCCGTCGACCACGTCGTCGATCAATTGGTCGGTCAGCTCCGGCGCTGGCAGGTAGGTCCACGGCAACTTCAGGGCTGGGCCGAATTGCGACATGAAGTGGCGCATGCCGGCATCGCCACCGGCCAGGGTGTAGGTGAGAAACGTACCCATGAACGACCAGCGCAGGCCGGCGCCAAAGCGGATCGCGTCGTCGATCTCGCCGGTAGTCGCCACGCCGTCATTGACCAGATGCAAGGCCTCGCGCCACAGCGCTTCGAGCAGGCGGTCGGCAATAAAGCCGGGCACTTCCTTGCGCACATGCAACGGGCGCATGCCCAGTGCGGTGTAGATGGTTTTTGCAGCCTCAATGGCCGCTGGCGAGGTTTGATTGCCGCCAACGATTTCCACCAGTGGTAGCAGGTAAACCGGGTTGAACGGGTGGCCGACCACACAACGCTCTGGGTGAATGGCGGATTCGTAGAACTCGCTGGGCAGAAGGCCAGAGGTGCTGCTGCCGATGATCGCGTCGGGCTTGGCGGCGGCGCTGATTTTTGCGTGCAGGTCGAGCTTCAGGTCCAGCCGCTCTGGTGCACTTTCCTGAATGAAGTCGGCATCGCGTACGCATTCTTCGATGGTGGCAACGAACTTCAGGCGATCTTGGGCTGCACCTGGGGCGAGGCCTTGTTTCTCCAGGGCCGGCCACGCGTTGGCGATACGCTTGCGCAGCGCTTGCTCGGCGCCGGGGGCAGGGTCCCAGGCGACTACGTCCAGGCCGTGGGCCAGGGCGCGGGCAACCCAGCCGCTGCCGATTACGCCGCTACCCAGGGCAGCGAAGGTCTTGATCTCGGTGATGAAGGGCATATCAGGGCTCCAGAAGGGCATCAGCGGCGGTTGAGGTTCATTTTTTCCCGGCCCTCAGCCGGGGTGAGCACGCGGCCACCCAGGCGGGCGATGATTTCGCTCGCGCGCTCGACCAGCTGGCCGTTGCTGGCCAGCACGCCCTTGTCCAGGTACAGGTTGTCTTCAAGGCCCACCCGCACGTTACCGCCGAGCAACACCGCCTGCGCGGCCATCGGCATCTGCATGCGGCCGATGCCGAAGCCGGCCCAGGTGACGTTGGCCGGCAGGTTGTCGACCATGGCTTTCATGGTGGTGGTGTCGGCCGGCGCGCCCCACGGGATGCCCAGGCACAGTTGGAACAGCGGGTCTTCGAGCAGGCCTTCTTTCATCATCTGCTTGGCGAACCACAGGTGCCCGGTGTCGAAGATCTCCAGTTCGGCCTTCACGCCCAGTTCGGTAATGCGCTTGGCGCCTGCGCGCAGTTGCGCCGGGGTGGAGACGTAGATCGAGTTGCCATCGCCGAAGTTGAGAGTGCCGCAGTCGAGGGTGCAGATTTCAGGCAGCAATGCTTCAACGTGGGCCAGGCGTTCCAGCGGGCCGATCAGGTCGGTGCCGGGGCCGAATTCCATCGGCGATTCGCCTGGGCCGATTTCCAGGTCACCGCCCATGCCGGCGGTGAGGTTGACGATGATGTCGACATCGGCCTCGCGGATGCGCTCCATGACTTCGCGGTACAGCGCTACATCGCGGCTGAAGCGGCCGGTTTGTGGGTCGCGGACATGGCAGTGGACCACGGTGGCGCCGGCCTTGGCGGCTTCGACGGCAGACTCGGCGATCTGTTTGGGAGTGACCGGGACCAGGTGGCTCTTTGAAGCAGTGTCGCCGGCGCCGGTGAGGGCGCAGGTGATGATGACGTCGTGGTTCATGGATCGGTTCCTTGTGTTGTCTGTGCTGGCCTTTTCGCGGGCATGCCCGCTCCCACAGGGTCAGCAGTGACCCTGAGCCTTACACCTGTAGGAGCAGCCTTGTGCTGCGAAAGGGACCTGTCAGTTGGCGGTGAGCTTGAGGTTGTCCGCAGCCGGCTTGCCGTCGAAGGTAGTCACACCTTCAAGCCAGCGGGCTTTGTCCTCGGGGTGGTCCTTGAGCCACTGGCGGGCCGATTCCAGCGCATCCTTGTGGTCGAGCAGCGGCTGCATCATGCGGCTCTCGTCCTCGGCGCTGAAGTTCAGGTTGGCCAGCAGGCGGTGGGCGTTGGGGCAGCGGTCGGCGTAGTCTGGCGCGGTCACCGTCCACACTGTGGCACGGCCTTCGTCAGGGCCCAGGGCGTCCTGGCTGTCGCCCAGGTAGGCCATGTCGATGTTCACGTTCATCGGGTGCGGGGCCCAGCCGAAGAACACCACCGCCTCCTTGCGTCGCACGGCGCGGTCGACGGCGGCAAGCATGCCCGCCTCGCTGGACTCGACCAGCTGGAACTTGCCCAGGCCGAACTGGTTCTTGGCGATCATCGCCTTGATCTGGGTGTTGGCGCCGGAGCCTGGCTCGATGCCGTAGATTTTCCCGCCCAGCTCCTTTTCGAACTTGTGGATATCGGCGAAGGTCTTCAGACCCTTGTCTGCCAGATACTTCGGCACTGCCAGGGTTGCCCTCGCATCTTCCAGGCTCGGCTTGTCGAGCACCTTGACCTGCCCGGCATCGACGAACGGGGTAATGGTCTGGGTCATGATCGGGTTCCAGTAACCCAGGAACATGTCCAGGCGTTTGTCGCGGATACCGGCAAAGATGATCTGCTGCGAAGCGCTGGTCTGTTTGGTCTGGTAGCCCAGGCCGTCGAGCAGCACCTGGGCCATGGCGCTGGTGGCAATGACGTCGGTCCAGTTGACCACCCCCAGGCGCACGTTCTTGCAGGCCGCAGGCTCTGCGGCAAAAAGCGGTGAGGTGGCGATGCTGCTCAGGGCAAGGGTCAACAGGCTGCGGCGGATCAAGCTGTGCATGGTGGCTCTCCATCGGCAGTGCATATTGTTATGGGTTTCGATCTCTGTGGATCGTGTGAACACGCTACGCTGCTGGCAGGGTGAAAAATCGCACCCTGGCGACCAACACTTGCACGGAGGCGACCACCTTTGCCGTGGAGCATTCAATGCCGCAAATCATTCATTTCCTGCTGCTGCCCGGGTTCTCCGCCATGGGCTTCATCAGTGCCCTGGAACCTCTGCGCGTGGCCAACCGGTTCAAGGGGCCGTCGTACCGCTGGCAGGTGCTGAGCCTGGATGGCGGCGCGGTGCAGGCCAGCAATGGCATGTCGGTGAACGCCGACGCGGCGCTGGCCGCAGCCGATCCGGGTGGCATCCTGCTGATCGTGGCCGGCTTCGAGCCGCTGGCCTGCTATGGGCCGGCGCTGCAGCAGGCGCTACGCCGGCTGGACCATGACGGGGTGATTCTGGGTGGCATCGATACCGGCGCGGTGGTAATGGCCGAGGCCGGTCTGCTCGACGGCCACCGCGCCACCGTGCACTGGGAAGCGCTGGAGGCGTTCAAGGAAAACTACCCTGGCCTGCAGGTGACCCAGGAGTTGTTCGAAATCGACCGACGGCGCATTACCTGTGCCGGTGGCACGGCTTCGATCGACCTGATGCTCGACCTGATTGCCCAGGCCCACGGCGGCGAGCTGGCGGTGCAGGTGTCGGAGCAGTTCGTGCTCGGTCGCATCCGGCCACGTCAGGATCACCAGCGGATGCAGATTGCCTCTCGTTATGGCATCAGCAACCGCAAGCTGGTGCAGGTGATCGGTGAAATGGAAAAGCATACCGAGCCACCGCTGAGCACATTGGAGCTGGCAGCCCGCGCCAAGGTGACCCGGCGTCAATTGGAGCGCTTGTTTCGTTTGTATCTGAATGACACGCCGAGTGGGTTTTACCTTGGCTTGCGTCTGGACAAGGCGCGGCAGCTGCTGTGCCAGACGCAGATGAGCATCACACAGGTCAGCGTGGCGTGCGGTTTCGAGCTGCCGTCGTACTTCACGCGCTGCTACAAACGGCGTTTCGGCCATTGCCCGCGGGCAGAGCGACAGGCACTCAAGCCTCAGTTGGCTGATCAGATCTGATCGAGGTCTGACAGTGCCCTGAGCCGGGCCTCGATGCGTACGCGCTGTACCTCGAAGGCCTGGGGCAAGAGTCTGGCACCCAAGTGATCCAGGTGCAGGGTCAGGCGCGTTCGTGGGGTGTCTGCAGCAGTCGTACACCACAGGTGGAATACAAGCGCCACCGGGCTGTCAGGGTCATCATGGTCAAAACCGATGCGCATATGCGAGCTGGTTGATGTACTGCACAGGAGCGCAAGGTCAGGCTGCCGCAAGCCGTTGAGCACATCGCTTGCCACCCGCCTGAAGCTTTGGTTGCGGCCCTGAGGTGGTGGAATCCAGCCGGCGAAGACCTCCTCAAACACAGCATCCGTTGGGGTGCAGTTGAAGCTCTTGGTTGTTCGTTCGAACAGTTCGACACCGCAGTCTTCCAGGGTTTTCAGAAAAAAGCTGAACCACTGCTGGCCGTGTTGCTGACGGTCGTGGGCCAGGTTGGCATCCATTTGTGCCAGGCGCAGGCAGTCGTGAAGGTCTTCGAGGTGTTGGGGGGCAGGTGATGCGGGCATGGTTCAGGCCATTGTGTGTATGTAAATACCCGAAGATGGCGCCGCAGGCGGCGCCAAATCTGGCTTAGATGTCCAGTGCCAGGATGTCGGCCGCTTGACTGGCCAGCTTCAACCTGACGGCTTCGCGCATGGCACCGAAGTGGCGAACACTGAACGAACCTTGTTGCGAGGCTCGGTAGACACGGGTGTTCGATTTGTCGAGGATGCGGCCGGACGAGCCTGCGGCCTTCTCGGCTTTGTCATAGCTCAACTGAACACTGGTCATGTGCATGATCGGCAGGCCCTGTGGCGTCATTTCGCAGGCCGAAATCTGCACGGTGCTGGATTTACCCGAAACGCTCACGCTGCTTTCTTCAAGCAGTTGCTGTGCCTTTGGCGTTTTCACGATCACTTCGAAAGAGCGTCTGACACAGCGGCTCAGACGATGGTTATGGCCGATCTGGACGGTGACAATTTCAGGGGCCAGGGTTGCCAGCGTGTGAGTGTCCTTGTCCAGCGCCTCTTCGACGTGAGCGGCGCCGGTCAGTGTCCAGCCGAATTTGCCCAGGCCATCGTTGTAGAAGTTGTACCATTCGCGCTGCTGGGTTTCTTTGTCGAACTTCTTGTTTGCCGACAGGTTCATCAGGCGCATGCCATCCAGCACGTCTTCGGCAACTGTGGCCGGTACATCCGGGGCGAAAATGCAGACGGTGTTGGCGACCATTACAGCGCGTTCTTCGCCTTCTTTCTTCAGCGCGGCAATGGCGCTGTCCATGTCGGTTTTGCTGATGTTGGAAGTCATGTCTTGGTTTCCTTCAGTACAGTGCGACGCCTCGGCTGAGGCGTCTGGCGTGCACTGTGTTTCGGATTGCCAAGTCAGATAAGTTGCAAGCTTTTCCTAACGGGGTAACGTGTCTATTGCTGCCCAATCGCCTGCAAATACTCCGAGCGGTCATCACTGCGCTGCGCCACGCAGGTGTCCCACGCCGCCTGGAACGCTTTGCTGCCGGGCTTCTCGGCATAGGTCTCGACCTTGCAGTCGGCATCGCGCAGCTGCGTCCACAGCTGCTCTGCCGCATCCAGACGCGCGATCAGGGCCGTGGTCTGGTCACCCTCGTCGGCGTACTGGTCGCGGATGCGCTGGATCAGGTCGTCATAGGCCGCTTTCAACTCGCGCTCGGCGGTCTGCTTGTTGAACGCAGCGCAGGCGTAGGACTGCTGGTCGGTGTCGACGTTGTCGCACGGGGTGCTTTCTTCCTCGCCGGCCTGGGCGCCCGATACGACTGTCATCAATACCAGCCATGCCATTGATCTCATCCGCTTTCTCCTCAACAGGCTGACGAATGGCAGGGATTCTCGCTCAGCTTACGGCAAGGTGGTAGGTCCCTGACGAAATGTTCATGAAACGGCCGGATATGTCGTTATCGAGACTGTCTCTCATCGCCAGGCAGCATGCCAGAGGGCGCGATGTCGCGCATTGACGCTTTCGGCAAACCCCCTGTCGTTTTTGCATCGGGGCGCCTTTGGGCACAGGCATATGCTGGCCCCAAAGCGCCGGCAGAAGATTCGGCGCGGCCCAAATCAACAAAAGGGGACAGCCTGATGAGCCCAGCCGAACTTCACGCCGACAGCATCGTCATCGACGGCCTGATCATTGCCAAATGGAACCGTGAGCTGTTCGAGGACATGCGCAAAGGCGGGCTGACTGCGGCCAACTGCACGGTGTCGGTCTGGGAAGGTTTCAAGGCTACCGTCGACCAGATCGCCGCCAGCCAGAAGCTGATCCGCGACAACAGCGACCTGGTCATGCCGGTGCGCACCACCGCCGACATTCGCAAGGCCAAGGAGCTGGGCAAGACCGGCATCCTGTTCGGCTTCCAGAACGCCCATGCCTTCGAAGACCAGATCGCCTACGTCGACGTGTTCAAGCAGCTGGGCGTGGGCATCGTGCAGATGTGCTACAACACCCAGAATCTGGTGGGCACCGGTTGCTACGAGCGTGATGGCGGGCTGTCGGGCTTCGGCCGCGAGATCGTGGCGGAAATGAACCGTGTCGGCATCATGTGCGACCTGTCTCACGTCGGCTCGAAAACTTCCGAAGAAGTCATCCTCGAATCGAAAAAGCCGGTGTGCTACTCGCACTGCCTGCCGTCGGGCCTTAAAGAGCACCCGCGCAACAAGTCGGACGAAGAGCTCAAGTTCATCGCCGATCATGGCGGCTTCGTCGGCGTGACCATGTTCGCGCCATTCCTGGCCAAGGGCATCGATTCGACCATCGACGACTACGCCGAAGCCATCGAGTACACCATGAATATCGTCGGCGAAGACGCTATCGGTATCGGTACCGACTTTACCCAGGGCCACGGCCAGGACTTCTTCGAGTACCTGACCCACGACAAGGGCTACGCCCGCCGCCTGACCAGCTTCGGCAAAATCATCAACCCGCTGGGCATCCGCACCGTGGGCGAATTCCCCAACCTCACCGAGACCTTGCTCAAGCGCGGCCACTCCGAACGCGTGGTGCGCAAGATCATGGGCGAGAACTGGGTCAACGTCCTCAAGGACGTGTGGGGCGAGTAAGCCGCTCTCCAAGCCTGAAGCCCCTGCCAGCAACGCCGGGGCACCCAAACAAAAATTTTATGGAGTTGAGTTTCCATGGCCAAGATCGCCCCGCAATTGCCAATCGAAGTCGACAGCGAAACCGGTGTCTGGACCAGCGACGCCTTGCCGATGCTGTATGTGCCGCGCCATTTCTTCGTCAACAACCACATCGGCATCGAGGAAGTGCTGGGCGCCGACGCCTATGCCGAGATCCTCTACAAGGCCGGCTACAAGTCGGCCTGGCACTGGTGTGAAAAAGAAGCCGAGTGCCATGGCCTGGAAGGTGTGGCGGTGTTCGAGCACTACATGAAGCGCCTGAGCCAGCGTGGCTGGGGCTTGTTCGAAATCCAGGACATCGACCTGGACAAAGGCACCTGCAGCGTCAAGCTCAAGCATTCCGCGTTCGTGTACGTGTACGGCAAGGTCGGCCGCAAGGTCGACTACATGTTCACCGGCTGGTTCGCCGGCGCAATGGACCAGATTCTCGCTGCCCGCGGCAGCTCGATCCGCACCGTGGCCGAACAGGTCTACGGCGGGTCAGAAGAAGGCCACGAAGATGGCCTGTTCGTTACAAAGCCGTTGTAAGCCGGAGATAGCGTCATGGCATTCGAAGCAATGTTCCAGCCGATTCAGATCGGCAAGCTGACCATCCGCAACCGTGTGCTCAGCACCGCGCACGCCGAGGTCTACGCCACTGACGGCGGCATGACGACCGACCGCTACGTGAAGTACTACGAAGAAAAGGCCAAGGGCGGCATCGGCCTGGCGATCTGCGGCGGCTCGTCGGTGGTGGCCATCGACAGCCCGCAGGAATGGTGGGCGTCGGTCAACCTGTCGACCGACCGCATCATCCCGCACTTCCAGAACCTGGCCGACGCCATGCACAAGCATGGCGCCAAGATCATGATCCAGATTACCCACATGGGCCGTCGCTCGCGCTGGGACGGCTTCAACTGGCCGACCCTGATGTCGCCGTCGGGCATCCGTGAACCGGTCCACCGCGCCACCTGCAAGACCATCGAGGTGGAAGAGATCTGGCGGGTGATCGGCAACTACGCGCAGGCTGCGCGGCGGGCCAAGGAAGGTGGCCTGGACGGCGTGGAGCTGTCGGCCGTGCACCAGCACATGATCGACCAGTTCTGGAGCCCGCGGGTCAACAAGCGTACCGACGAATGGGGCGGCAGCTTCGAAGGCCGCATGAAGTTCGGCCTGGAAGTGCTTAAAGCCGTGCGTGCCGAGGTCGGTGACGACTTCTGCGTGGGCATGCGTATCTGTGGCGACGAGTTCCACCCCGATGGCCTCAGCCACGAGGACATGAAGCAGATCGCCGCGTACTACGACGCCACCGGTATGCTCGACTTCCTTGGTGTGGTCGGCTCGGGCTGCGACACCCACAACACCCTGGCCAACGTCATCCCCAACATGAGCTACCCGCCGGAGCCGTTCCTGCACCTGGCGGCCGGTATCAAGGAAGTGGTCAAGATCCCGGTGCTGCACGCGCAGAACATCAAGGACCCGAACCAGGCCACGCGCATCCTCGAAGGCGGCTACGTCGACATGGTCGGCATGACCCGCGCGCACATGGCTGACCCGCACTTGATCGCCAAGATCAAGATGGGCCAGATCGACCAGATCAAGCAGTGCGTCGGTGCCAACTACTGCATCGACCGTCAGTACCAGGGCCTGGATGTGCTGTGCATCCAGAACGCCGCCACCTCCCGTGAATACATGGGTGTGCCGCACATCATCGAGAAGACCACCGGCGTCAAACGCAAGGTCGTGGTGGTGGGGGCAGGCCCTGCCGGCATGGAAGCGGCCCGTGTGGCCGCCGAACGTGGCCACGACGTGACCCTGTTCGAGAAGAAAGACCAGATCGGCGGGCAGATCACCATTGCCGCCAAGGCGCCGCAGCGCGACCAGATTGCCGGCATCACCCGTTGGTACCAACTGGAACTTGCGCGGCTGAAAGTTGACCTGCGCCTGGGTACGGCAGCCAGCGTGGACGCCATCCAGGACCTGCGCCCGGATGTCATCGTGCTGGCGGTGGGCGGCCATCCATTCGTCGAGCAGAACGAGCACTGGGGCGCCGCCGAAGGGCTGGTGGTCAGCAGCTGGGACGTCCTCGACGGCAAGGTGGCACCGGGCAAGAACGTGCTGGTGTACGACACCATCTGCGAATTCACCGGCATGTCGGCGGCGGACTACATCGCCGACAAGGGCAGCCAGGTGGAGATCGTCACCGACGATATCAAGCCGGGCGTGGCCATGGGCGGTACCACCTTCCCCACCTACTACCGCAGCATGTACCCGAAAGAAGTGATCATGACCGGCGACATGATGCTGGAAAAGGTCTACCGCGAAGGCGACAAGCTGGTGGCGGTGCTGGAGAACGAATACACCGGCGCCAAGGAAGAACGCGTGGTCGACCAGGTAGTGGTGGAAAACGGCGTGCGTCCTGACGAAGAGCTGTATTACGCACTGAAGGAAGGTTCGCGCAACAAGGGCCAGATCGACGTGGAGGCGCTGTTTGCCATCCAGCCACAGCCGATCCTCAGCCAGCCGGGCGAAGGCTACCTGCTGTATCGCATCGGCGACTGCGTGGCCCAGCGCAACGTGCATGCGGCGATCTACGACGCCTTGCGCCTGTGCAAGGACTTCTGATCGAAACAAATCGTCGCCACCGGGCGTGGTCCCTGTGGGAGCGGGTTCACCCGCGAATGCGTCAGCGCTGACAACGCCGTTGCCTGACCGGGCGCATTCGCGGGTAAACCCGCTCCCACAGGGGCCAATCCCAGCTTCAGAGTGGTGCAAGAATCCAGCTGTTGTGGGAGCCTCCCATGTTGAACACCCTTCTACCCATCCTGCTGTTCGCTGCCCTTGGCCTGGCAGTGCTCGGCGCCCTGCGCCGGGTGCGCATGTGGCGTCGTGGCCGGGCCGCCAAGGTCGATCTGATCGGCGGCCTGCTGGCCATGCCGCGCCGTTACCTGGTGGACCTGCACCATGTGGTCGAGCGCGACAAGTACATGTCCAACACCCACGTGGCCACTGCCGGTGGCTTCGTGCTGTCGGCCGCGCTGGCGATCCTGGTGCATGGCTTCGGCCTGCAGAGCAAGATTCTTGGCTACGCGTTACTGGTGGCCACGCTAATCATGTTCACCGGTGCCTTGTTCGTCTTCAAGCGCCGCCTCAACCCGCCCTCGCGCCTGTCCAAGGGCCCATGGATGCGCTTGCCGAAAAGCCTGCTGGCATTCGCCGTGAGCTTCTTCATTGCCACCTTGCCGGTCGCCGGCATCCTGCCCGCGAACACCGGCGGCTGGGTCATGGTCGGTATCCTTGGCCTGGGCGTGCTGTGGGGCGTATCGGAGCTGTTCTTCGGCATGACCTGGGGCGGCCCGATGAAACACGCCTTCGCCGGTGCCCTGCACCTGGCCTGGCACCGCCGCGCCGAGCGCTTCGGCGGTGGCCGTTCCACCGGCCTGAAACCGCTGGACCTGGAAGACCCGAACGCGCCGCTGGGCGTGGAAAAACCGGTGGACTTCACCTGGAACCAGCTGCTGGGCTTCGATGCCTGCGTGCAGTGCGGTAAATGTGAAGCGATGTGCCCGGCATTTGCCGCCGGCCAGCCGCTGAACCCGAAAAAACTCATCCAGGACATGGTCATCGGCCTGGCCGGTGGCACCGATGCCAAGTTCGCCGGCAGCCCGTACCCGGGCAAGCCAGTCGGCGAGCACGGCGGGCACCCGCACCAGCCGATCGTCAATGGCCTGGTCGACGCCGAAACGCTGTGGTCGTGCACCACCTGCCGTGCCTGCGTCGAGGAATGCCCGATGATGATCGAGCACGTCGATGCCATCGTCGACATGCGCCGCCACCTCACCCTGGAAAAAGGCGCGACCCCGAACAAGGGCGCCGAGGTGCTGGACAACCTGATCGCCACCGACAACCCCGGCGGCTTCGCCCCTGGCGGGCGGATGAACTGGGCCGCCGACCTCAACCTGCAACTGCTGTCCGAGGTGAACACCACCGAGGTGCTGTTCTGGGTGGGTGACGGTGCCTTCGACATGCGTAACCAGCGCACCCTGCGCTCGTTCGTCAAGGTGCTGAAGGCCTCGGGCGTGGACTTTGCCGTGCTCGGTCTGGAAGAGCGCGACAGCGGCGACGTGGCACGCCGCCTCGGCGACGAAGCGACCTTCCAGCAGCTGGCCAAGCGCAATATCCAGACCCTGGCCAAGTACAAGTTCCAGCGCATCGTCACCTGTGACCCGCACAGCTTCCACGTGCTGAAGAACGAGTACGGCGAGCTGGGCGGTGACTACCAGGTGCAGCACCACAGCACCTACATCGCCGAGCTGATCGCCGCGAAAAAACTCAACCTCGGTCAGCACAAGGGCGGCAGTGTCACCTACCACGACCCGTGCTACCTGGGTCGTTACAACGGCGAGTACGAAGCACCGCGCGAAGTCCTCAAGGCACTCGGTATCGAAGTGCGCGAAATGCAGCGCTCGGGCTTCCGTTCCCGCTGCTGCGGCGGTGGCGGCGGTGCGCCGATCACTGACATCCCCGGCAAGCAGCGGATTCCGGACATGCGCATGGACGACATCCGCGAAACCGAGGCCGAACTGGTGGCCGTGGGTTGCCCGCAGTGCACTGCGATGCTCGAAGGCGTGGTCGAACCGCGCCCACAGATCAAGGACTTGGCAGAGTTGGTGGCTGACGTGCTGATCGAAGAGGACGCGCCTGCCACCGCAAAGCCGCAAACGGCCAAACGTGAACCTGCGGAGGTGCACTGATGAGCGACATTATCCGCCGCGACCCACGCGCCGAGTGGATCGCCCGTAACCGCCTGCACCCGCTGCACGCGGCCATGCAGACACAGCAGACCAGCTGGATGGGGCCCAATGGCCTCATCCGCAAGAACCCCCATGCGATTGCCGCAGGCTTTATCGGCCCCGCGGGCATCAAGCGCATCGACCGCAGCGGCGCCCAGCAGGGCACCGGTGTGGGCGGGCGGCGTACGGCGGCGACCGAGGTCAAGCTGCCGCTGCACCAGGTGCCGGAGCCGGCGTTCTACATTGCCGTGGTGCCGGACATGGTCGGTGGCCGCCTGAGCAGCCACGACCGCGACCTGCTGGGCCTGGCTCACAGCCTGGCTGGCAGCGACGGTGCTGTGCTGGCGGTGGTGTTTGGCGAGCACAAGGAAAACAACTTTTCCACAGCCGGCGTCGACAGGCTGTTGGTCATCGAAGGGGAGGCCTTCGAAGGTTATGTACCGGAGCAGCTGGTACAGGGCCTGCGGGCTGTGGATAACCAGTTCACGCCACGCCACTGGTTGCTGCCAGACAGCCGCACCGGCGGCGGCGAACTGGGCCGGCGCCTCGGCGCAGCGCTGGGCGAGCGCCCGGCCACGCGGGTATGGCAAGTCAAGGATGGCCAGTGCGTAGGCCGCGCTGGCGCTGGCCAGCAAGACCTGCAACGCGCCGTGCCGCGTCTGATCCTGGCGGCGGCTGAGTGCGCCGAACCGGTCAGCGAAACCCGTCACGAAGCCTTGCCGGTGGAGTTGTCCACAAGCGTGGCGCGCAGCCTGTCGCGCATCGAAGACCTTGGTTCGGTGGCCGTGGACCCGGCCACCATTGCCATGGCCGAGGCCGAGTTCATCGTCTCGGGCGGCAACGGGGTCAAGGACTGGGACCTGTACCACCAGGCCACTGCGACGCTGGGCGCCACAGAAGGCGCCTCGCGGGTGGCGGTGGACGACGGCTTCATGCCGCGCAACCGCCAGGTGGGTGCGACCGGTACCTGGGTGACCGCGCGGGTCTACGTGGCTGTGGGTATCTCGGGGGCGATCCAGCACCTGCAGGGCATTGGCGCCTGCGACAAGGTGGTGGCGATCAATATGGACCCGGGCTGCGACATGATCAAACGGGCTGACCTGTCGGTGATTGGCGACAGCTCGGCGATTCTCAAGGCACTGATCGAAGCTGTGGACAACTACCGCAGCGGCGGCCAGCGCGACGCGGCATAAGGGCACGAGCATGAGTACGAAAGTGATCAGCCTGGTTTCCATCGGTGCCCACCCAAGCTCCGGTCGCGCTCGCCGCGCCGAGCAGGATGCTCGCGCCGTCGAACTGGGCTTGCAACTGGCTGGGGATAACTTGCAGGTGGTGCATGCCGGCGACCCGCAGGAAGAGGCGCTGCGTGCCTACCTGGGCATGGGGCTGGACCATCTGGATGTGCTGGAGCAGCCGGCCGGCGCCGATGTGCTGGGTGTGCTGGGCGATTACCTGCGCGATGCCGGCGCGCAACTGGTGCTGACCGGGAGCCAGGCGGAAACGGGCGAGGGGTCGGGCATGTTGCCGTTCCTGCTGGCTGAAAAACTCGGTTGGCCGTTGATTGTAGGGTTGGCCGAGGTGGAGTCGATCGACAACGGCACCGCCCAGGTATTGCAGGCGCTGCCGCGTGGTCAGCGGCGTCGGTTGAAAGTGCGCCTGCCGTTGCTGGCGACTGTGGATAACGCTGCGCCGAAACCGCGTCAGAGCGCCTTCGGCCCCGCACGCCGGGGAGTGCTGGCGGCGCGCAATGTGGCCATAGTCGACGACGAGCTGTTGGCCGATGCCGAGTTGCAACCGGCCCGTCCTCGGCCCAAGCGGTTGAAGGTGATCAAGGCCAAGAGCGGTGCTGACCGGATGAAGGCGGCGACGGCCAAGGCCAGTGGCGGCGGCGGCAAGGTGCTGAAGGATGTTTCTCCACAGGAAGGCGCCGAGGCGATTCTCAAGCTGTTGGTGGAAGAGGGCGTGCTCCGCTGACACTTGTACCGGCCTCATCGCCGGCAAAGCCAGCTCTCACAGGGTCACCACTGCCTTCGGGGTCAGTGCAATACCTGTGGGAGCTGATTGGCCCTGACAGGCTAATGATGCCCGCTGGCCACATTGAACGCCTAGTAGCCCAATCCCCCGCCCTCCATCGAACCACTTTACGGTTCCCTCTTGGCGCTGTGCATAAGTCACTTCTGAGTAATGCCAAAGTAGTGGTCATTACCCCATCACTTTTCTTCATTTCACGATACTGGCACAAATGTCGGGTGCGCCTCTGTTTTGCCCACCGAATCTGTTCGCCAAGGTGTGGATAAAGTGTTTGTGCTTCGCTGGAGGCCGCGTGGTTTGCGGGCTTCATTGGTTTGATCAAAAAACAATCAATCTCCCCTCGGTCAGCGGTGGTGCTTTTTCAGGTTTCCCACAATTGCTGTTGGCCAGCCTGTGGGTAACATGTTCGTGCTCGCCTGTGAGGCCCGGGGCTCATGGGCTTGAAGCTATTGAGCAAATTATGAGCATTAGCGACTGAATGGATTGGAACTGTGATGCTGTCCCCGCTGTACCATACAAACATGTGGATAAGTTGTGGGGACAAGCCACGCCTTGATCTGCGCAGGTAGGCGATGGAAGGAAAAAATCGGGCTGGTGGGCCTATCAGTTTTACCAGTATCTGAACCTGTCGGTCAGCGTTAATGTCGTCTTCAAAATCCTGTGTCAGAGCACTAGCAGATGACGCGAGCCTCCTCACTCATTACAGATGCGCAGCGCTCGGTGAATACGGGATCACGCGATCAAAGATCCTCTGAAAGGACGTACACCTGTTATGGGCACTCGCCATCTGGCCCTGGTCCTCTGCCAGCGTTCGCAAGCGAGCGTCATGACCAGGTGACGGCCTGTTACCACCTTGGCAACGGGTACAGGCTCTATAGCCCCTCTCTGATGCGTTTTCTCAATCCCGATCGGTTGAGCCCCTTCGGCCGGGGCGGAATCAATAAGTATGCCTACTGTGCTGGAGACCCCATCAACAGAATCGACCCATCAGGTAGATTCTGGGAAGTGCTGACCTCCATCGAAGTTACCAGAGCGACGACAGTTGCTGCCTATACCGGTCTGAATATTGCCGCGTTGACGAGCAGAATTCACAACCGCTCCGGACTTTGGGGCAATTGGCAACTCTTGGTTGAGTCGACGCTGGTACTGACGGGAACGACTTTATTATTCACTGGCTCGGAAAGGCTGCAACCCGTCGCTTTAGGCATGATGAGTGTTGGCAACGTAACTTCCATTGCCAAGTCTGCCGTAACAATCGCCAGCAACCTGACCGGCGGCTTCAGGGGGGCTGCAGACGCAGCGTGGCAGAATATGCGTCTTATGACCGGTTATGCACAGTTGGGTGAGCAGGTACAGGTGTCGCCTTCTCAGCAAGCTTCGGGATCTGTCGTGATCAATATCAAACCGGGAGTGGTTAACATAAACATGGATTCATCATCATCACCATCACCTGCTGCAGCGCTCAAAAAAGTCAGAAGGAACTCCACAGGGTCCATCGAGGCTACTCGCCTATGATTCGGCACGGCCATCCACGTGGTTTCACCGCATATGGCGCCTCTAATGGGCTATCTGGGTCACGCTTGGCATTCTGCGGAGAGTACCGCGACTCAATGACAGGCCACTATCATCTTGGCAATGGCCATCGCACCTATAACCCGATACTCATGAGATTCCATGGTGCCGATGCGCTGAGCCCGTTCGGTATGGGTGGGATCAATACCTATACCTATTGCACAGGCGATCCAATTAATCGGGTCGATCGCAATGGCGGATTCTCCATGCCTAATGCGATTTTCCTGACCGGTTTGTTAGAAGGTGCACTGAATATTGTCGACGGCGTCTTGTCTGCGTTCAACCTGGTCGTTCAACGTAGGGGGGAGGCTGGTTCTTCGATTTCTTTTGCCAAGCAATTCCAGGTATGGGCCAAGACTCACAAGGGGACTTTGAAAGTTGCTGCCGCTGCTGTTGTCTGGAGTGAGCAGGGGGGACCATCGATGCCGTCCGTAACCGACAGTGTCGTGATAGGGGCGGCGGCAACAAGCCTCGGTATCACGGAGCGTTCATTGAACATCCAGCATCACGCGACTGAGGTGGGGGCCTACTTGACGCAGAATCTGGCCGAGATACCCGGTGTGGTCATGGAAACAGTGGGAATTCTGTCAGGAGTCACTCCGGTGCTGACGTTAGGCTGGGATGTTGTGCAGAAGATTCGTGGCGACTCGGTGCGGCCAAACGTTCATGCATGAAGTCAAGAACCGGGCAACCAATCGCTTGCCTGCCCGGTTCATCATTGATTACTGCGCCTGCACTTCCTTCAGATAAGGTGCCGGCTCCGCCCCCAGGTTCTCAAGAACCCGCTGGCTATACCAGTCAATGAAGTTGACCACACCAAACTCGTAAGTCTTCGAGTACGGGCCCGGCTGGTAAGCGGTAGAGTTGATCCCGCGCTGGTTCTCTTCCGCCAGGCGACGGTCCTGGTCGTTGGTAGCGTCCCACACTTTGCGCATGCGCTCAGGGTCGTAGTCCACGCCTTCCACGGCATCCTTGTGCACCAGCCACTTGGTGGTGACCATGGTTTCCTGGGCGCTGATCGGCCACACGGTGAAGACGATGATGTGGTCACCCATGCAGTGGTTCCACGAGTGCGGCAGGTGCAGGATGCGCATCGAACCCAGGTCCGGGTTCTTGATGCGGCCCATCAGCTTCTGGCAGGCCTGCTTGCCGTCCATGGTCATCGACACGGTGCCCTTGAGCAGCGGCATGCGCACGATGCGGTTACGCAGGCCGTGGCTTTTGTGCAGGTAAGGGATTTTCTCGGCTTCCCAGGCGGCGGCAGAGCTGGCCACGTGGTCCTTGAATTCCTGGCTGGCGCGCGGGTCGTTGGTGTCGTCCCACTCCAGCAGGGTTTGCAGCAGTTCCGGGTGCGAACCGCTGCAGTGGTAGCACTCGCGGTTGTTTTCCAGCACCAGTTTCCAGTTGGCCTTTTCCATCAAGGTGGTGTGCACGGCCACCTTGGTGTTCTCCATGTCGTACGGTTCCATGTAGTGCTCGAGGGTGCCCAGGAACTCGTCGATGGCAGGCGGGTTTTCCGCCAGGCTGATGAAGATGTATCCGCCGGAAACCTTCACGTGTACCGGTTTCAGGCCGTATTCCTTCATGTCGAAGTCGGCGCCCATTTCGGTGCCGGCGAACAGCAGGCGGCCGTCCAGCTCATAGGTCCACTGGTGGTAGTGGCAGACCAGCTTGGCCACTTTGCCCTTGTCGCTCACGCACAGCCGCGAACCGCGGTGGCGGCATACGTTGTGGAAGGCATGCACCTTGCCTTCGGCACCGCGCACCACCAGGATCGGGTTCTTGCCGATCTGCAGGGTGATGTAGTTGCCTTTTGCCGGGATTTCGCAAGTCATGCCGGCGATCAGCCATTCTTTCTGGAAGATCTCCTGCATGTCGATCTGGAACAGACGCTCGTCGGTGTAGAAAGGCTGGGGCAGCGAGTAGGTGCGCTCGCGGGTCTGCAACATCTCGGCGGTGGCCTTGCGTGCAGGTTCCAGTGGATCGCCCAGGCTCAGGGTTGCGGTGACGTCCATCGTGTATTCCTCGGGGCCGTGTGCGGCCGGCAAAAGGTGGCTAATCGTTGTTGTGGTGCCGCAAGGTTGCTCTTGAAAAGCAGCTAGTTGTTTTGCCGTGGAGTGTGCGTCCGAAGACGCCGCGAACCGTATCCATGGACGACATGGCCGATTTGAATAACGACGCCCCAGCCCTTGTATTGCGGGGCTGGTCGCGATAAGCACGCCGATGTCGCTGGCAGGAATGTACGTCGCTCACGGGTTGAGCATTATCGGAGCCATGAAAAGGGCCATAGTCGGCCGCTGGAGATGAACATGTCCGATACCTTCCTCAATCCGGTCACCACCCAGACCTGGGCCAACGGCCGCCACATCGTGCGCTGCGTCAAGGTCATCCAGGAGACCTGGGACGTGCGCACCTTCTGCTTCATGGCAGACCAGCCGATCATGTTCTTCTTCAAGCCGGGGCAGTTCGTCACCCTCGAGCTGGAAATCGAAGGCAAGCCGGTGATGCGCTCGTACACCATCTCCAGTTCGCCGTCGGTGCCCTACAGCTTCTCGATCACCGTCAAGCGCGTGCCGGGCGGCCAGGTGTCCAACTTCCTGCACGACACCATGCACGAGGGCGCCGAGCTGCCAGTGCATGGCCCGGTGGGGTTGTTCAACGCCATCGACTTCCCGGCCGCCAAGGCGTTGTACCTGTCCGGTGGTGTCGGTATCACCCCGGTCATGTCGATGGCGCGCTGGTTCTACGACACCAACGCCAATGTCGACATGGTGTTCGTGCATAGCGCGCGTTCGCCGAAGGACATCATCTACCACCGCGAGCTGGAACAGATGGCCTCGCGCATTCCCAACTTCAGCCTGCACATCATTTGCGAGAAGCATGGGCTGGGCGAGCCGTGGGCCGGCTATCGCGGTTACCTGAACCAGCGGCTGATGGAGCTGATCGCGCCGGACTACATGGAGCGTGTGGTGTTCTGCTGCGGCCCGACGCCGTACATGACAGCGGTCAAGCGCATGCTCGAGGCGGTCGGCTTCGACATGAAGAATTATCACGAAGAATCGTTCGGTGCGACCCCGGCGGAGGCCAAGGCCGATGCGGTTGAGCACGCCGAGCAGGCGGCCGATGCGCCGGAGCTGGATGTTTCCGACCTGAACCTGGTGGAGTTCATCGGCAGCGAGAAGAGCATTCGCATTGCCCCGGGCGAGACCGTGCATGCGGCGGCGGCCAAGGTCGGGCTGATGATCCCGAAAGCGTGCGGCATGGGCATTTGCGGTACGTGCAAGGTGCTGAAGCTGGGCGGCGAGGTGGAAATGGACCACAACGGCGGCATTACCGAAGAGGACGAAGCCGAGGGCTACATCCTGTCGTGCTGCAGTGTGCCGAAAGGGGATGTGCGGATCGATTACTGATCCGAAATTGCAGGGGGCTGCTTTGCAGCCCATCGCCGGCAAGCCAGCTCCCACAAGGATCGCATCATCTTCCAAGACTGAGCAAGGCAGTTGCCCCCACAGGTACTGCAAATGCCTTGAGAGTGGCACGGTCGGTGTGGGAGCTGGCTTGCCGGCGATGGGCCGCAAAGCGGCCCCGGCTTAGGTTGGTCAGGTACGGAAGCGCGCCACCAACCCATTCAAATCCACTGCCAGACGCGACAGCTCGGCGCTAGCCGCGCTGGTCTGATGCGCCCCGGTAGCACTCTGCACCGACAGGTCATTGATATTCACCAGGTTGCGGTCCACCTCCCGCGCCACTTGGGCCTGTTCTTCTGCCGCGCTGGCGATCACCAGGTTACGCTCGTTGATCTGCGCCACGGCACCGGCAATGGTATCCAGCGCCATGCCCGCACCACGGGCGATGTTCAGCGTCGATTCGGCGCGTTCGGTGCTGGTGCGCATCGACTCCACCGCTTCCTCGGTACCGCCCTGGATACTGCCGATCATCCGCTCGATTTCGCTGGTCGACTGCTGGGTACGGTGGGCCAGCGCCCGCACTTCATCGGCCACTACGGCAAAACCACGGCCCGCCTCACCCGCACGCGCGGCTTCGATAGCAGCGTTAAGCGCCAGCAGGTTGGTTTGATCGGCCAGGCCACGGATCACGTCCAGCACCTTGCCGATATCACGCGACTGCTCGGCCAGGTGGGTGATCAGCTTGGCAGTGGCTTGCACATCACCACTCATGCGCTCGATGGCGCCCACGGTTTCCATCACCAGGTCACGACCGTCACCGGTCGAGCGGCTGGCTTCACTGGACGCTTCGGAGGTGCTTACGGCATTACGTGCCACTTCTTCCACCGCACTGGTCATTTCCGTAACGGCCGTGGCTGCCTGTTCGATTTCGTTGTTCTGTTGTTGCAGGCCACGGGCACTTTCATCAGTGACTGCATTCAGCTCTTCGGCAGCCGACGCCAACTGGGTGGCGGAACCGGCGATCTGTTGCAAGGTGTCGCGCAGCTTGTCCTGCATGCGGGCCATGGCGCGCAGCAGTCGGGCGGCTTCGTCGGTACCTTCGGCGCGAATGACGTGGGTCAGGTCACCGTCGGCAACCTGTTCGGCCGACTTCAGTGCCTCTTCAATGGGCCTGACGATGCTGCGCGTCAGCAGGAATGCGCAAAGGAAGGTCAGCACCGTGGCTGCAATCAGCAGCCCGATCACCAGGGCGAAGGCGGCGGCATACTGGCTGGCGGCTTTCGCGTTGGTGGCGCGGGTCTGGTCGGTGTTGATGCGCACCAGGGTGTCCATGACCTTGTTGATCTGCTCGGAGTTGGCCAGCAGGTCGCGGTTCAGCAGGTCGCGCAGCTCATCAAGGCGGTCGGCCTGGCTCAGGCTGCGCATGCGCGATTCCAGCTGGCGGTACTGGCTGAGCAATTGGCCGTACTGGTCGAACGCGGCCTGCTCGTCGGCGGCACCGATCATCGGCAGGTAAGCCTGGCGCGCTCGGTCGATCTGGGTGTTGCGCTGATCCAGCAGGTTGAGGGTATCGCGCTGGGTCTCTGGCTCGCGGTTGAGCAGCAGGCGGTAGGAAAGGGTGCGCATGCGCAGGTTCAGCGCGGTGAGTTCGTCGAGAATCTTGATACTCGGCACGCTGACCTGTTCGATGGCGACGCCGGCCTGGCGAATGTTGCCCATTTGTATCAGCGAGAAGATACCGAGGCCGAGCATCAGCACGCCGATGAGCGCAAAGCCGAGCAACGCGCGCGGGGCGATATTCATGTTGCGTAGAGACATGGAAGGGAGGATCCAGGCAAGGGAGAAAGAGTGCGCAAAAGTGCGACAAAACAAGACTTGCCGGGCTATCGGTCGTGACCGGTGAGTCTTGAGTGCGACAGGGTCAATTTTGTGAGGTGGCTATCTTTTTCCTGACCGGCGGTTGATCCAGATCGGAACAAGGGGGCAGATACCCTGTCAATCTGCGGGTTAGACACCTTATGAATCTGATATTTAATGGCGATGGGCCGTACTTTTCTTTATCGTGTGCGCCCCTCGCAACAACCTGAGATAGACCCATGCTGGAAGCATCCCTGAATCAAATCGAGCAACTGGTCAGCGACCTGATGCAGAAAAACGCTCAACTCACCGAGCAGAACTCCGCCCTTGGCCAGGAACTGGCCCAGGCCAAGGAAGAAAACGAAACCCTGCAGCTGTCGCTGATGGAGCAGGAAGAAAAGAACGGTGCTACGGCTGCACGCATCCAGGCTCTGGTTGAGCGTGCCAGCGCGGGTGTCGTCGGCGCATGAGACTGCAAGAGCAGCCGATCAATGTGGTGTCGATCCTCGGCATCGATTATTCGATCAAGGCACCCGAAGGCCAGGAAGAGACGCTTGCCCAGGCGGTGCGGATGCTCAACACCGCCTTGAACGAAACCAAGCGCCAGTATCCGACCTTGATCGGCGACAAGCTGCTGGTGCTGGCCGCTCTGAACCTGTGTTCCAAGCAGGTTGACCTGCAGAATGAACACCGCAAGACGCTTGAGCGCACCCAGGCGCAGATCGACGCTACCGTCGATGCCATCGTTCGGACCATCGCAGAGTCCTGATCGATAGCCGGGGGCGCCTGTGGGAGCGGGTTCATCGGTGCGCCGAACCCGCTCCTACAGGGCGCGCCTGATTGTCTTAGATCACTGGATTAACTGGATACGCAAGTGTATACACTTTCCGCACAACAATAATGTGCAGGGGAGTAGGCATGGGTATCTGGCGTAGAAGCATCCAGTGGCAGTTGATCACCAGCATGGGCGCCGCCCTGCTGGCGAGCATCCTGGTGGTAGTCATTATCTTCACGGTGGCGCTCAACCGCCTTACCGAGCGCTACCTGGTCGACACCGCGCTCCCGGCCAGCATCGAAGCTATCCGCAACGACATCGAGCGCATGCTCGGCCAGCCGCTCACGGCGGCGGCGGACATTGCCGGCAATACCCTGCTGCGCGACTGGCTTGCGACCGGTGAAGACCCCGCCCAGGCCCCTCATTTTCTCGAATACCTGCAAGCTGCCAAGCAGCGCAATCACGCCTTCACCACGCTGTTTGTGTCGACCGGAACCGGTCACTACTACAACGAGAACGGCCTGGATCGCACCCTCAGCCGCAGTAACCCCAAAGACAAGTGGTTCTATGGCTACATCGACAGCGGCGCCGAGCGCCTGATCAACATCGACATCGACGGTGCCACCGGTGAGCTGGCGCTGTTCATCGACTACCGCGTGGAAAAAAACGGCCAGCTTGTCGGCGTGGCTGGCATGGGTCTGCTGATGACCGAGCTGTCCAGGCTGATTCACGACTTCAGCTTCGGCGAGCACGGCAAGGTTTTTCTGGTGCGTAACGATGGCTTGATCCAGGTTCACCCGGACAACGCCT
>Ga0302347_1001977_pt1 | contig 22388 bp, 17 predicted proteins | sample PhyWR1_FD_202178 | JGI IMG/M metagenome (GOLD analysis project Ga0302347, IMG submission 202178) | Leaf surface microbial communities from wheat plants in UC Gill Tract Community Farm, Albany, California, United States - DLSL W.R1 (v2)... | ecosystem: Host-associated > Plants > Phyllosphere >...
CATTTTCACCGCCCTTGGCGAAACAAATAGTCCTGTGAGCCCACGCATTCCCTAGCGTGATAACGTGCAAAAGACGCATTCCCACGTGTTTCGGCTTTTTGTTGGCCGAACACACAAGTCGCGTCTAAAATAGCTGCCAATACACCGTTCGTATTGGGGTTTCATCTATTACTAGGGATAACCGAGTTAAAGATGAAATTTATTATTTTGTATGGTTGAATGTATCTCCAATAGTCAATCATATCAAGCGCAAGCTAGTTAACGATAAGTTATTCGCCGTGAACATTGATGTCGCAAATTTGTTAACAGGAAATTACATCCTGCTGTTGTTCGTTGTCTTGGCGCTGGGGCTATGCCTCGGTAAATTACGTCTGGGTTCTGTTCAACTCGGTAACTCCATTGGCGTTTTAGTTGTCTCTCTTCTTCTCGGACAGCAACATTTTGCCATCAACACGGAAGCACTGAATCTCGGCTTTATGCTGTTTATATTCTGTGTGGGCGTAGAAGCCGGTCCCAATTTCTTCTCTATCTTTTTCCGCGATGGAAAAAACTATCTCATGCTGGCCCTTGTGATGGTGGGTAGTGCATTGGTGATGGCGTTGGGCTTTGGCAAACTTTTCCATTGGGATATCGGCTTAACCGCCGGGATGTTGGCAGGTTCAATGACCTCCACGCCGGTGCTGGTTGGTGCGGGCGATACGCTGCGCCAAACTCTGGCTAACAACCCTAACCTTCCCCACCTGCAAGACAATCTCAGCCTCGGCTATGCGCTGACCTACCTCATCGGCTTAGTCAGCCTGATTTTTGGCGCACGCTATTTGCCGAAGCTCCAGCATCAAGATCTGCCAACATCGGCGCAGCAGATTGCGCGTGAACGCGGTTTAGATAATGAAGTGCAGCGCAAAGTTTTCCTGCCGGTGATTCGCGCCTACCGCGTTGGCCCTGAGCTGGTTTCTTGGGCTGACGGCAAAAACCTGCGCGAGTTGGGCATTTATCGCCAAACCGGCTGTTACATCGAACGTATCCGCCGCAACGGCATCTTGGCCACGCCAGACGGCGACGCGGTTTTACAGGTCGGTGATGAGATTTCGCTGGTGGGCTACCCTGATGCCCATGCCCGTTTAGACCCAAGTTTCCGTAATGGGAAAGAAGTATTCGACCGCGATTTGCTGGATATGCGTATCGTGACCGAAGAAATCGTGGTCAAAAACAACAATGCAGTGGGCAAACGCCTCAGCCAAATCAAACTGACTGACCACGGCTGCTTCCTGAACCGCGTAATTCGTAGCCAGATTGAAATGCCTATTGATGACAACATCGTGCTCAACAAAGGCGATGTGCTACAAGTCAGCGGCGATGCGCGCCGCGTCAAAAGCGTGGCAGAACGCATCGGGTTTATTTCCATCCACAGTCAAGTGACCGATCTTCTGGCCTTCTGCGCCTTCTTTATTATTGGCTTGATGATTGGTTTGATTACCTTCAAGTTCAGCAATTTCTCCTTTGGCATCGGTAACGCCGCTGGATTGCTGTTCTCTGGCATCATGCTGGGTTTCCTGCGTGCCAACCACCCTACTTTCGGCTATATCCCGCAAGGGGCGCTGAACATGGTGAAAGAGTTTGGTTTGATGGTGTTTATGGCCGGTGTTGGCCTGAGTGCTGGCGCAGGCATGAACCACGGCTTAGGACAAATCGGTGGGCAAATGCTGCTCTCCGGCTTAGTAGTCAGTTTGCTGCCCGTTGTTATCTGCTTCCTGTTTGGTGCCTACGTGCTGCGCATGAACCGCGCCCTGCTGTTTGGTGCCATTATGGGTGCCAGAACCTGTGCGCCAGCAATGGAAATCATCAGCGATGCCTCACGCAGTAATATCCCAGCGCTGGGCTATGCAGGCACATACGCGATAGCCAACGTGCTGCTCACGCTCGCGGGGACACTGATCGTCATCATATGGCCCGGCATCGGCGGATAATAAAGCCTTAAAATTCAGGCAAAAAGAAAAAAACTGTGATTTTTTTCACTTTGCCTGAAACTTTCTATCCGCGACAAAGTCTTAATTAGTGCCACTGCTTTTCTTTGATGTTCCCCATATTGAGGAGCCCGATAGTCCCGCCTTCTTAGGTTCAAGACTACCGGGTTTTTTATTGCCTGAAATCTAAGTCTATATAAAACAATATCTTAAAAGTGGCTTTTTAGACCGATGGCAGCAAAGTGGCAGCAGAGAAAAATCACTACCCCCTCCCAGATATAAAAAAACCGCCAATGCGGCGGTTCCCTTCAAAAAATAATTTTAACGATAGGCTAGGTTGTTGCCCCTTTGCATGTGCCTGCGTTTCAATCACTTTGCCCGGAATCATGATCGAACGAACAAAGGTTTCATGAGTGATAAACGTATGGCCGCAATTGATGTTCGTACATTGGTTATAACGTTCTAAAGCAGTCGAAAGGACCCGGCAACTTCCGTAATTTGTTTATGTATACGCCCAGCGAGAAAAAAGACAGCATTCAGATCATCCCACTCAGTGAAGTGGCCGCAAAAGATGGGGATTATGCCCAACAACACGGGCAGCTTTGGCGATGTTGAAAGAGCTAGTCGAGTATTCGTTCGTAATGAATTGACTCCATTACAAAAAAGATTCATTGAGTTAAATGAGTGACTTAATAACGAAATTATTCTTTTTGAATCATACACGTTAAAGATACAACCAGAATAAAAAAAGCCACCGCTAAGGTGGCTTTTTTAGCTATTCGATTGCTTCGAACTCATCTTGTAAAATTAGCGCAGACTGGCAAGCAGGGCTCAGTGTTCCAGATAATTTACATAGCAACCGATAGTTATGCGGTGCGTTATCACTAATCTTTTCGACAGTCAAAGTGATGGATTTTGGGTCATTTAACAACATTTGCTTGATGTCATTACTTAAATATCTAGGGCAATAGCCAACAATTTCTGCAGGCTTATCAGCACGAACTACGACGGCATCACCGTCATATTCATTTTGAAGATCCAAACAAAGTCGCAAAGTTTGATCGGTTCTCAACTCTGATACACGGTCATTTGCCATGCAATTTAAATAACTGAGACCATGCAAAAAGAAAAAGTGTTCAAACTTCCCATCAGAATCAACTTCAATTTTCTTGAAAATCTGAAGCTGATCAGTACTTCGTAACCCTCCAGAACGAGCAAGAATATCGATTGGGTTTACGCAATCATCTTTAAACCCAAGCCACCCAATAAAACTCGGATACTCAGGACGTCTAGGAGACAAAAGACGGTTTTTGAAGAGAGGAAATAGCTCTTCCGATACATAAGTTTCACGGACATCAGTCATACCACTAAACTTAGTAAATTTAGACGATTTAAGAGCACCCTTGGTGTACTTGAAGACATACCCCGAATTGCGCTCTTGCAAGTTGCCGACGACATGCCAGTCTCTGGTGTCTGGTGCCTGCCATGCAACGAAAACGGAGTTTGTATTACTCATTATTTAATAGCCTTCTTCGATTTTCCATTACCATTAACGCTGCAAACTCACGTGCGCTCTGAGATACACACGCTGCAGGCACTTGGTTAAACACTTCGGTAATGGAAGCTTCTGTTAGAGCGCTCAGCTTACCCAGCCAATGGTCGCGAGCTGCAACTCTTCCCTCTACTGCATGTTGAAATGCTTCAACTGTAAGCAAGGGCTTTTTATCTGTTTTTGTTTTAAAAAGCTCTGAACGAGCCTTTCTTACAAAATAGGGAATTTGGCGATTTTTATCTTTAGTGCTAAGTCTTTCATGACGTTCATCATCTAACATCTCCCTTCCTAAACTGGCAGCATGATCATATGTTGGGCACAGAAACTGCTCGCCAGTTTCATTGTTAAGCATAATCGCCCAATTTTCATGATGACGATCCTGATTGCTGATCAATGCATCGAGCATCAAATAGCCACAAAACACATCTGCAGCATTTAGCCCGTTTAGTTCATATAGACTCGGTGGAGGCTGGATAGAATCCCTATCTAAACAGCCTAAAACCCTTGTAACTGTATGCTCTCTGACCCTAACTGGCTTCTCACCAAGTTGCAAAGGCTGAGGATAATCTGCTGTCGAACTGTGAAGAACCTCGTTTCCCATTACCATTCTGAAGCCAATAGGAATAAGGTTCTCCGTAACGACACCAAATCTATCATTGTACATAGCTAAATCATAGACTGCGTGTGGGATGTTAAGCAGATGGCATAGCTCTGCCGCACATTTTTCAGACCAATGCTCACCTGTGCCAGTTCTAGAGTACTTGAACAACTGTAAACGAACAGTGTCATCACTGTTATAGAACCAAAACTTTTCTTTAGTACCTAACTGTTCAAGATCGTTAGCAACTGGGTTAAGCACCACCACTTGGTACGGCATGTGACGTCCCTGATTGGCTAATTATGAATACTTTGAGGGCTATTTTATCCAATCATCGCCAAAAACCCTAAGGGTTAATAAATAATAGAATAGCACTGTATGTATGTCCAGTTATTAAATCAAGAAATTGCACTCTCGGACTCAGCGCGCTCGTATCCCCGCCACGCCTTCCCGTTTGATCTATAATTTTTCATACAGTTGCACGATTATGCGCCAGCAGTGAAAAGGAATCGCTGATTATATTCTTTTTGAATCATGCGAACTCATGCACAAACAGCGACCAAAACAAATAGCGCGCTTATATTATTAATGATGTGGAAATTTCCAAATCATCTTCCCATCAAGAAATTTGCGAAACAGATCTCAAAACTAAATTCCTTGCACCATATACTATAGCGTAGCTTATTTAATGCATTCAAATAATCATTTACAGGAAATTAATTCAAGGAATAAATGAATTGTCAATTAAGAAAGGATTAGAGAAAAAGCTATCCGCATTTATAATTTTTGATGTAATAGCAATCACATATTTTTCTATTGTTGGAAAACAAGATATTGAATACCTGAAGTTAATTACTAGCTTTTCATCAGCACCATTAATTTATTTTTTTACAACTTTACTTCCTGCTGATTTAAAAGCATCAATATCTTTATTTAAGGTAAACATGCATTGCCTGGACATAGAGCTTTTAGCATCTACATGCACAAAGATAGCCGTATTGATGTAGATAAATTAGAAAAAACACTAGGCGAACTTCCAATAACCCCTGAAAAACAAAACTCAAAATGGTACCAAATATATAGAAAACAGCACACAGAACCAGCCATACTTGATATTAATAAAAGGTTTATTTTCTGTAGAGACCTTGCAACGTTGTCATTGATTTTGACAATATCAGTCCCAGTAGTTACTTATTTAAACAATGCTTCAATTAAATTTGTTTTTATTTCAGGCGCTGTTTTTTTAATACAATACGCACTTGGTATAATTGCGACAAGACAAGCTGCAAATAGATTAGTCTGTACTGTCTTAGCGATGGAAAGTGTAAGTTAGAAATCATTATATATTAAGGATAAGAGATGAGTATCATTAAGAGTTTTTCTGTAGGTAATGGAGACACTAGTTACATAGAACATAACTCAGATAACTTTACGATTATAGATTGTAATCTGAATGATGAAAATAAAGAGCGAATCATTGATGAAATCAAAGAAAAGTCATCTAGGAAGGGTATTTCAAGATTTATAAATACACATCCAGACGAAGATCATTTCGGCGGATTGAACTACTCAACAAAGAAGTAAAAATTTATAACTTCTATGTCGTAAAGAATAAAGCGATTAAGAAAGATGAAACGACATCATTTAAAAAATATTGTGAACTACGCGATGGTGATAAAGCATTTTATATCAGTAAAGGCTGTACTAGAAAATGGATGAATAAAAACACGAATGAACGAGGTAGCTCGGGAGTGAGTATCCTATGGCCTGACACTTCAAATAGTTATTTCAAAGAAGAACTTGCGGCATGTGAAAGAGGTGAACGATATAATAATATCTCTTCAGTTATACGCTATAAATTAACTAATGGTGCCAGCGTGATGTGGTTAGGTGATTTAGAAAATGAATTCATGGAAAACATTAAAGACAATATTAATTTGGGAAAAACAACTATAGTATTTGCATCACATCATGGCCGTAAATCAGGAAAAATTCCAGACTCATGGTTAGAGAAGCTTGACCCGCAAATAATTATAATTGGTGAAGCCCCCTCACGTCATTTAAATTATTATACTGGTTACAAAAAAAATAACACAAAATAGAGCTGGAGATATAACAATGGAATGTGAAGAAAATAAAGTTCATTTTTTTTCGTCGAATGAAAATTATACAAAAGACTCTCTCGATGATGAAGGAATTTTAAAACCAGAATTAGGAAATTATATTGGCTCTCTCACTGTAGAAACAGAATACACATTATGATGCTGTTGCGGCATGTTTAAACCATGCCGCAATCACTATTTTTATATTCTTTACTTTAGTACATATCACATTTCAACTCACTGGCACGGCCCTAACACTCTTCGGTATTCTTGTTCGTCGTATCATCCAGTTTCACAATCAGTTGCGTGGTCATTTCTGCTCTCCAGTTCTTTGTCATCTGATTAGCCGTCACCATACGGGCTATCAGGTCAATACGCTGTAAGGCCAATGACTCCATAAGAAGCTCCGACACACTCCCTCCCTTCTTATTCACTGCGTATTTACACAGTATAATAATAAATATTAAACGAAAAGCAGTTTTTCCCAAAAACATGATACCGAGAACGACATCATCGAACTGTGCGTGTTTGGAATCTTTAAAATCAAACATGGTTGCTTATCCGAACATTTCGCAATATCGAACGAAGCAATGGAGAGTTCGCAATTAGCTAAAGCATCCACGATGGGAGCTGTCATGTTAATCATGACTTTCTCTCGCTTTTTATCTTTGCGGAGGCGGTGACGAGGCAACCGACCATCATCAAGCATGTCATTGATGGTATCGACCGGAACCCCTGTTAATTCGCTATATCTCTCAATTGATACATGCGGGGTAAGCAAGGTGATTGAAATGTTAGTTTTCATGGTGCAACATTCCCTGTTTAACCGTGATTAATACTGATACTTAGTGGTGTATTTCATTTTGAAATCACATGAAAATTAAGCCCCCTACTAAAATCGCTAACAAGAAAAATTTCAAAATGAGTTCAAAGGAATTTTAGCTCAGGAGGGAAAGGCGCAATTGAGCGTATCGTAAAAGTATACAGATTTAGGACCAGACAGGCTTTGTGCGACCATTCAGGCATATTAAAGAGCACTATGGCTACCCGATATATGCGTGATGTATTTTCTGGTGAATGGATAATTCAATGCGCACTTGAAACAGGCACGTCTCTGCGCTGGGGGCTTGTCCGATGCAAGATTCTGAGCCATCAGACTTACTTACATTACCTAAGCTAAAACTTTCAGCAGGCAAGCTTATCAACAACGGCTATTTTGTATTCGATAAAGATTTTGCGTAAGAGTCAATCAAGCAACCGACAATAATCCTCGATGGCTTTGCTATCTACATAGCTGATATAGCGGAATATGTCCCTTGTGATGGCAAGTGGATCATCGATATTGAAAATAATATATCTATAAGAGATGTCACTAGGCTACCTAAAAACCGTGTTCGTATCGATAATGATGAGTATTCATTTGAGTGCGACATAATATAAATGATATCATTATGGTTGGCTTAATTAAGAAAATAACAAACTATATATACAAACAGAGATAAGAATGGATAAAGTTATAAGAGTTGAATTAATAGCAATCTTTGAAAAAAGTGAAAACATTTGCACAACTGAAGACTCATTCAACTCATGTCTTCAGGCAAACCAAGATATATCTATTAGTAAAAGCAAATTATTTTATGATAAAAAAGAATTTAAATACAAACTTCAGTCTGGAAGTATTGGCGACGAACATAACTTTTACAGCATCAACTTATCCATTACAAATGAGTCTGACATAGACTCATTATCTATAACAGTTAGAGAAATAAAAAAGACTGTTGGTAAAATGACAAAAATACCCATGCAATTAATATGGGATGACATTAGCCGATATTATGCAGAAAGAGCATACCCTCAAATTTCTCATATAGAAAATGTAATGAGAAAACTAATCACTAAATTTATGATAATCAATGTTGGTATCATGTGGGCAAGCAAAGCAATTCCTGATACCTTTAAAGCATCTAGGATTGAAAAAAGCGGAAACAAAGAAAATAAAGAAATTAAAAAACTTAATTACCATATTTTATATGATACTGATTTTATACAATTATCTGACATTTTATTTAATGAATACAGAGATATAGATGTACAGGAACTAATTAGCAAGTTAAAAGATATTGATGCGAAAAACATTGACGAAAATATGATTTCCTCAATAAAAAGATTTATACCAACATCAAACTGGGATAAGCACTTTAAAAAACTAGTTGATTGTGATGGAAAGTTTCTTAAGGTTAGGTGGGAAAAACTATACAACCTAAGATGTAAAATCGCTCATAATAACACCTTCAGTAAAAATGATGCTGATGAAACAAAAATTTTAGTTGATGAAATTTTAGTAATACTAGATAAAGCAGTAGCAAACCTTGATAAAATAACGGTTTCTGAAACTGAAAAAACAGATTTCGCATCTATTTTTGATAAAGCAAATACGATTAGTGAAAATGTTAAAAAAGCAATATCACTCACAAATCACCTAGCGTTTCTACTCACTGAACTCTATGATAAAACAGTTGGTGAAACCTATGACAATGAGAGTAGTGAGCTAAATATTTTAGATAAATCTATTGCATTATCTAAATTAGGAGTTATACCAAGTGATTTTGTTGACCTATTTTCCAAAATTTATAAATTGAGGCAAAATGATGAGCAAATTCATAACTCCGATGCTATGCAGATTTTTGATTTAAATCAAATGACATATTTTTGTTTGGACATGTTAGAAGATATTAATAAATCAATGCATGAATAATATTTCAAACATTGAATACTGTTTTTATATACAGCTAACATTAGCCCTCAGACATGAGGGCTTTTTTTGTGGCAGTAAGTAAACAATCATCAGGTAAATGGCTATGCCAGTGTTTCCCCAGCGGACGTGACAACCGCCGCATTCGCAAACTGTTCGCGACTAAGGGGGAAGCCTTAGCCTATGAGCGTTTTATTATGTCTGAGGTAAATGATAAGCCTTGGCTGGGTGAAGTTGAGGATCGCCGTCGATTAAGTGATATTGTTGAGTTGTGGTACAACCTTCACGGCCAGTCGCTAACAGCCGGTGAACGCACACGTAAGAAGATGGATTTAGTGGTGGAGGCTCTTGGTGCTCCAATCGCTAGCAAGTTCACAGCCAAAAACTTTGCCCACTACCGGAATCAACGACTCAAAGGTGAAATCTTTTTCTCAGAAAAGTGGAGCAAAGGCGCAGCCCCTGTCACGGTGAATCTGGAACAAAACTATCTGAGCGGCGCATTCAATGAACTGATTCGCTTAGGGGAGTGGAAGCAACCTAACCCACTTGAGAACGTGCGCAAGTTTGTGATCGCTGAAAAAGAGATGGCATGGCTGACACATGAGCAGATTACAGAGCTGTTAGAAAAAGCCAAATACTCGACTAAAGAAGATTTATCGCTGCTGATTCGTATCTGTCTCGTTACTGGAGCTCGCTGGCGTGAGGCTGAAAATCTTACCCGCTCTCAATTTTCACCATTCAAAATCACCTACACCAGAACCAAAGGCAAAAAGAACCGTAGCGTTCCGATAAGCCAATCTCTCTATAATGAGGTGGGCGCACTAAAACGAGACAAGATATTTGATGATCTGTATTTCAGTTTTATGGCATTAATTGAGCAAACTAGCATCACCCTTCCCCGTGGCCAACTGACTCATGTTCTGCGCCATACCTTTGCAGCACACTTCATGATGAACGGGGGAAATATTCTGGTACTGCAAAGAATTCTCGGACATAGCGACATTAAAATGACCATGAAGTATGCGCACTTTGCACCGGAACACCTCGATACCGCCCTGCATTTTAATCCACTGGCAACGATGACAAGTGGCAGCAAAATGGCAGCAGAGGTTGGCAAAGACCACAATTGACCACCTGTCACCACTGAATCAAGTATCTGAATTCATTGTAACTTACTGATTTTAAAGACCCGTTATCATAACCGGTTTTTTTATTGCCTGAAATTTAAGCCGATAGACAGTAAAAATCATATCCCATCAAATGCCAGCGCAGAGATGCCTTTCCGGCTGTGCTTTTCCCTTGCGTAAAAATCTGGTTATTTTTCCTGCCTAGCAGGTCATCACGATGTGCTGGCGGCAATGTTAACGTGCCCGGAGGCAACGTATGTTACGCGGGGATTCGGTGTTCGGAAGAGATGCGGGTGATTACAAAACACACGCCATGAAAACGCACTATTGAATCAGCAGTATCGCAGTGAAAAAATGTTCTTTATTAAACAACTTATTTAGTTAAATTTCCCACTACTAATACAGAGTTCCTGAATAACAGTTTACAAAATAGTCCTAATCAAATAATTATATAATGATAATAGTCATTACCATCATATGATTTTAAAAAATGTATCTACATCAACGTTCAAAAACAAAAATTTTATTTATGAATTCATAGGGAGATAATAATGCTTACGCAACCATGTATTCATTAATATGATCTATTACTCCCTTATGTTGATTAACAAAAATTAACGATTTAATTAAATAATTCTAATTTTATAGCGACAAATTCCTAAAAATACCGTCATCGCCCTTCCTCCCCCCTCATTCAACACATTGTTTTATATGCGAATTAATTTAAAGATCATTTAAATAAACGTCACACCTAAATCCTATGCATCTGATGAATTCTATAAAAAAACAATTCCCCCACTCTTTTTTTTTGTTTTTTTTAGCGTAGTATGCAAATCCATAAATTAAGAAACAGATAGATAAGTTTTTATAAACAAATAAGAACATATAAAATATAAAGTTATTCTTAATAAGAAATCTTGGCTATTAAATCATGGATGAACAAGCATGAATATAAATTCATTGGAAAAATTCGCTCTAAGCGCCAGTCTAGCATTATGTTCAACATTGTTTTCTGGAATAGCATCAGCTGCATTCAGTGTTTATCCTATTAGCGTTACCACTAATCAGCAAGGCGGTGCGCAAATTAAAATAATCTCGGCTTCTAAAGAAATGGATTTTATTAAGGTGGCAGTGAAAGCCATTGAAAATCCGGGCACTAAGGAAGAAAAAGAGCGCGATCTTATTGCTGGTGAAAGCCTCGTAGTCACTCCCGCTAAATTTGGCTTAAGCTCAGGCACTACCCGAATCGTCAGATTAGTTAATATGGTTCCACCAGAAAGCGAACAAGCGTATCGCGTCTATTTTGAGCCTGTGAGTAATCTCGATGACGCGCCTAATGATGATCAAAAAAATAAAGTTGGCGTCAACATCACATGGGGAGCATTAGTCATTGTTCCACCGGTAAAACCAGTGGAAGATATTTCTTATATTCCTGTCGGTCGTCAATTGGTTAATAACGGTAATGTGCATATTAAATTAAGCGAAGTGGGCGTATGTAAATCCAGCAGTGACAGCAATAATTGTAAATGGACCAAGGATGCCAGAACCGTTTACCCAGGGAAAACGCTATTACTGCAAGGTGCGGAAGCCCAATCTCTTTCACCGGGAAGTACGGTGAAAATAAAATACATTTCCACTATTACTCAGACCACGCTTGAACGGCAGTTATAATCTATGTGGCTAACACAAAATTACTTATAAGTGACGTTTGTCGCTTATGAAAGTAATAACAATAGAGTGATAGTTTTCACTCAGTAATTTAATTAATATTAAGGACATTATATGAACTTTGCTATGAAAGCTGTGGCTATTGCTATCATGGGTTTTTCTCTGAATGCGATGGCGGTTCAGAAAGATATTACTATTAATGCGAACGTCGATCCGTCTCTGGATATGACCCTCAGCGATGCTCAGCCGCTGCCAGCATCAGTGTTAATGCAATATATTCCTGGCAATGGTCTGGCACCATATGCAATGCAAACCAAGATTTGGTCTAACGCCTACAGCGACGTTAATATTAAGCTGGCAAATGATGTTTTGCTTTATGACCGTGCGGGTTCCTCTATGACCGTTCCAATCAAGGTATCTTACGGCGGCCAACAGCTGAGCACAACAGCCAGAACGATGGCAAAAGATTTTCTCTTCCCTGGAGGCGCAACTACAATTAGCACAGGTTCTATCGAGCAAGAGTTGAAATTCACTCAGGCAACTCCTGGTACTGAAATTACTGAAGGTAATTATACCGGCGTGGTAGGTATTGTATTAACTCAATCAACGACTGCTACTCCTCCAGCAGCATGATGAATACATTCTAATCATTACAAACCATTGCAGATATTTTTATCTGCAATGGTTATTTTGCGTTTTCTATTTTGATTATTGCTGTTTTTATGGCAATCGTTTTTTCGTCGTTCGAGGTGAAACCCCATGGGTCAAAAGAAAACAAAAATTTACCTTGGCGCCCTATTTTTATTACCCATGACATCACCTTTACTGGCTTCAATCACCGTTCCTGCTGGTTTTGAAGAATTAGTCACCGGACAAAAGTTACTTCTTGACGTTTCATTACTTGGGCAATCCGTTGGTATTTTTGAAGCCAACGTTAATTTTGAAACCATACAATTTTCCAATCCAGCCGAAGTTTTAAAGGCATTAAACCTCCCAATAAAAAGCGATGATGCACGCTATCAAGAACTATTAAAAAAATTATCTTCTCCGTTACTCCGCCATGGTGATTTATCGTGTTCCAGTAATAATAATGCGCCAGGGTGTGGATATATTAAAAGCAAAGATATAGATCTTATTTATGATGAAAATGAATCTAAGGTTAATATTTTTGTCGATCCTTTGGTATTGCCCGTATCGAACGGAAAAGAGCTTTATTTCAGCCCAACCACGCAAACGGAAAGCGCTTTTATTCACCAGCAAATGCTGAACATGGTGGGTGATAAAGATTATAAATCGCTGTCATTGCAAGGCTCAGGCGCATTAGGTCTGCTGACCAACGGATATATCGGTTTTGACTGGTCGTTGGCCTCGTATTCTAGCAGCGGGGTCAATTCGAAAAACATCAACGTTGACGATGCCTATTATCGCTACAGCCTCGGCAACCGCCATTATGTACAGGCTGGCCGGATGGACAGCCGAGATTTGTCGAGCAATTTAGGCGGGAATATTAACTTTACCATGCTGCCGCTGGGCGCGATTTCCGGTGCACGTGTAGGTACGTCGCTCAGCTATCTGAATCAGGCCGAAGCAGGAAAAGGCTCCCCGATTACCGTGCTGCTGTCGACGAAATCGCGTGTGGACGCCTATCGTGGCAATCAGCTGCTCGGGACGTTTTATCTCCCCAACGGTTCGAATAATTTGGATACCAGCAACTTCCCGACGGGCAGCTATCAGGTCACACTAAAAATTTACGAAGACAACAAATTAGTGCGTACCGAAGATCAGCCGTTTACCCGTAGCGGCGGCGTTGGGGATGGCACAGTGCAGTGGTTCCTGCAATTTGGCCAAACTGCCGATCGCCAACTCTTTTCATCGGGCGATTCTGGAGATGATGATTCTGCCGATCCCCCAATCCATCAGGTGGTGCAGACCGGCTTTAAGGCTCCACTACCGCAGAACTTCGTGGCAACGGTCGGTATTGCTAACGTGGCATCGGATAGCTATACCGAAGGCGGACTGGAGTGGGATCATACGTTTGCCACCGGTTTTATTGACGGCAGCTTTTCCATTCAGGGCAACTATTTCTATGGTAACGATGGCTCGCACGGTAACGTTCAGCAGGTTAGCTACAACGATGGTTTCTCTTTAAGCTATTATCGCAATGACGCCCATGCCAGCACATGCTCAAGTGATAGCGTTGATGATTATGTCGATATTGGCTGTTACACCTCAATGACCGCTAACTTCGCCGTGCCTATTGGGGGGTGGACAACATCGCTGGCCTGGACGTACAACGAAACCACGCGCGTCAGTGATTATTACGACACATCGGTGCCGTTTGAAAACAATATGATCCGTAACACCGAAGATAACAGCGCCAGCAATACCTATCAGCTCAGCCTCAACCGCTCCGATTCCTTCAGCGGTCTGATGCTCAGCACCCGCGTTGGGGGCTATAAGCGCGTGAGCGATGACGGCAATGATGATGATAACGGAATTTATATTGGGTTTACCTTAACCCGCAATAACAACACTGACCGAGCTCAGCCTCAAACTAGCTCCTCACTCAGCGCCGACTATCGCACCAGTAAAACCGGTGACGATCAGCTGCTGTATACCGCCAGCAAAAATTGGGACTGGGGTGAAAATAATAATCGGGAATTGGGTGTCGATCTCGGCGGTACCAACACGGACTACGTAAACGGCTCAGTGCATGGCAAATCGAATGGTCAGTACGGCGATGCCAGTATTACGTTGTCCGATAGCTATGACAATCAGGAAAACAAGCACAACACCTCCGTTAGCGGTACATGGAACTCATCCTTTGCGGTTGCGCGCTCGGGCATATATTGGGGACTGGGCGGCAGCGGTATGCCATCCGCCGCCGTGGCCGTGAAAATTGCCGACGGTGTCGATGACGACGATCAGGATGCAAAAGTGAACGTCTCGATCGACGGCGGTGGTTTTGCTGAAATGTCATCGGGGTCGAAAGCACTGTTCCCGATATCCGGTTTCAATATGAGCCAAGTGTCCGTGGAAGAAAGCGAACTGGCCAGAGGCGGCAGTACGGCGGTGATCACCAGCGGCTCAGGCAAACAAAAACTGTTTATGCTGCCGGGTAAGCTGAAGATCCGTGAAGTGAAAATGGAATCGCATTATACCTTCGCGGGCAGAATGTTCAGCCATGAAGGCAAGCCCCTTCCTTATGGCGTGGTACTTAATGCCAACATGTACGCTTCCACCGCCGACGGCAGCTTTACCGCTGAAATGAATAAAAAGGCCGATGCGCTTTACCTGCTCAGTCAGCACCAAATATATCAATGCAAAGTGAACGTGAAAGCGAAGCGCGATGTCATTCGCTTTGTCGGTGACACCACCTGTGAAATAACCACGCTGGCTTCGTTGCCAGAAGAATTACAAAGTATCGCCCAGTTGCACGGTCTGCGAGATAAAGATGCAGCCAGTAATATTGCGGCTAACATGAGTGAAGGAAAATAAATAATGAATAATAGGCTACAAAATATATCCAAAACCCTTTTGCTCATAATCTCTACGTTGATTTTTTCGCAATATACTCATGCCGATATTGAACAACCGACCGGAAGAGAGGCTCAAGTTACGGAATACTTTGATAGACAATCTATCCCATCTCAAATTGATATATGGACAAATGAAAGTGGCGGGTACGATAGTAGCAAACCCTCCTTTTGGGGAATGAATACAGTGGTTTGTAAATCAAGTACTGATCCTAAAAATGGGCAATGTACTACCGTATCAAATTCAGGCCCAACAGGTATTGGTTCTATTCCTCTAACATTTACAGAAAAACGCAGCAAATTAAGTGTAGTACTTAAGGTTTCAGGCTATCACTTACCACATTTTACAGGAACACAATGCAGCGGTTCGTTTACATTGCCTTTTCCTTCAACCGCAAACATCAGCTGTAGGCTTGATGGTATCAAAATATTATCCGATGGCACCAAATTCACTGCATATATTACACAAGCAGAATTAAAAAAAATACCCTTCGGAGGTATATGGGAAGCCAGCTTGGAATTGTATTTAAAACAATGGACTCCTTATAAAACGCTGGGTAACTGGAATGCTAAATTTGCTTTAAATATAAGCGACGTTAGCAACCAAGCCATTTATTTCCCCAGTTTTGGCGCAGGCCAAGGAAAAGATGCCCAACCTCACGTCGATCTGAATTTACGCCCTCTTCCCGGTGGCGATCGCCAAATCCTAGGCAAACTAAGCGGCAGCACTTCGCTGGATATGTGTTTATATGACGGCTATGGTTCAAACAGCCGCCAGTTTCAGGTACAGCTGTCAGAACCGCCAGAATACCCTGAGAATCCTGAAGGAAGACAGGCTGGGCAATTCTCTGTTTATAACGATATTGGCAATCGCAATGAGGTTAGTAACCGTATTGATTATGGGGTAAAAATGTATTTCCCAGAAAGCAATAGCTTTCAAGATGTAGTCAACGGTACAACCTATACATTACCCAATATTAATACCGACGATATTCGCGCCGTTCGTTTGACCAGTAATATTTCCAATGTTGTGCTGTGTGTACCCACTCCGCTGCAAATTACTACGCCGGCGTTTAATATCGTCGATAAAACTAACGGGCATTATACTGGCAAGATCCGCGTCGTGTTCACGCCGAGTCTGTGGTAATAAGTTTAAACAACGATGAAAGTTCCGATGAATACTCAAATCAAAGCTTGGGCGGCAAGCCTATTTATTTTAGTTTCGATACCTGCTTGGTCAAATATTGATGTTTCACCGATGAGCTCTATCGTTACCCCACAAGGGGTGACGCTGGTGACGGTGACATCCAAAGCCGAAGGCGTGCGTTTTATTCAAACCAGCGTGAAACAGGTATTAAACCCCGCCACTAAGCAGGAAAATGAAGTTGCAGAAAGTATTAGCAGCGTTGAAAGCATCATCGTTTCACCGTCAAAGTTTGTTCTGGCCGCGGGGCAAAAACATAATATTCGCTTAGTGACAATGAATTTACCGGTCACTGAAAAAGTGTATCGCTTATATATTGAGTCCCTTCCCGCCAAAGATGGAGAAACAAAAGTAGACCCTGATAAACTGAAAACCGAAGTGGGTATTGATTTAGTGTGGGGCGTGGTGGTTCATGTTCCCCCTTCCAAACCGACGATAAAACTATCGTTAGATAGCCGTGCTAACCAGATTATTAATGACGGGAATTTTCATTTGAAGATATCCAGAGTCGGTTACTGCGCCGATCCCAACAACGATGACACATGCACATGGACTAAGACGAATAAGAATTTATATCCAGCACAGAAGCTGGCTCTTCCTGAAAATCATAAAAACGGAAAAGTTAAAGTCGACTATTACAATGAGTATGAGGGGCGTTCAACTGAAACCTTAATCGACTGATTGCTAAAATATTCAAAGTGCTAGCTGGCACCAATACAGCTAGCACGTTCGTGCCGTCAACTATCAGCCTACACGAATCCCCCCTCTACTGAGTCGTTCTCCCTTAATGTTGGCTTAAGCAACTCGCTATACCCTAAACGTATTCTGTTATTCAGATCGTCGCACTCATTGCTTTTTGCACCGAGGCAGATTTGAACCCGCAGTGATTTTAAAGCCGCTCTCATGATGAGTCGGGTTGAGGCCACCTTCTATCAAGGTGGTGCCTAATGGACTTTCACTCATTATTGGTAATGCTATGAAGACTCAAAATAAAATTGTCTCAATTCCTCTGTATGCAAGCTCACGCGATCTGATCATGAGTCAGTCGCTATTCAGCGGTGCGTTTTATCTTGTTATCCCCTTCCTTGTGCTGTTTATGCATGACTCGCTGCGCTTATCTGGGGAGGTCATCGGGTTTGTGGTTGGGCTGCGCTTTTTTGCCCAGCAGCTGATGTATATGAAGAACGATCAACTCGCCCACACTATCGGCGGGAAAAATCTTTTGCTGCTCGGGTGTTTAACACAGGCGAGTGGTTTTTTATGTTTAGCATTCGCTAATCAGCCCAACCTGCTCATCGCCGGGGTATTACTCACGGGTATTGGCGGTGCGCTGTTTGCGCCAGCTAAAAGTCTGCTCATGAATGAAGCGGGCGAAGGCGACCATAAGCTGAAATCAGACAAAGTTGTAGAGCTTGGCAATTCCGTGGCTATCGCGGGCGAACTAGGCGCTATCGTAGGGCCATTACTGGGCTTTTGGTTAATCGGCCTTGGTTTTCATACCCTCGCATGGGGCGGCGTTTTCGTGTTTGTCGCCGCCATGATTTGGTTAGCGCAAAAGCTCCCAGCGAGTTTCTACTACCCTGCGTTGCCGAAGCAAAAAGGCACATGGCAAAACGTGTTACAAAATCGCCGCTTCTTGGTATTTGCATTAGCCTACAGCAGCTACTTGCTCAGCTACAGCCAGCTATTTTTGGCCCTTCCACTGACGCTGCGTCATTTAGGTGGGGAGAGTGAATACATTGGCCTGCTGTTTGCGTTTTCCGTGTTGATTTCAATGCTGGTTCAGAAAGGCCTACGTAGCTTTACGAACAGAAAAGAAAGTCAGCTCTTGGTGATGGGATTTTCAACCCTGTCGCTCGCCTTCATCTATATGGCATTTATTGCGATACGCCATCAGACCACCGGCTGGCATGGCTACTTGCCGCTGTTGATGTTTGTATTCCTCATCAACTGTGGGCAGATCCTGATTGTGCCCACAACCCAGCGTCTCGTGAGCTATTTCGCCAATGGCAATGATACAGCGCCCTATTATCAAGCGCTGGCGTTGAGCGGTGGCTTTGCGGTTTTAGTTGGCAGCCCAATCATCGGGGAGCTGATGGAAGCCACTCGCCATAGCTTGACGCTTGCCGGTCTGCCTTGGTTTGTGATGGCGTTATTCCCTGCACTTAGCGCTATGGCTATCGGGTTGATGTTCCCAACTACACCGGCAAGAGCCTACTAGTCGCTCACAAACCATCATTCATAAACAATCATTCACAAACAACGGTACAAAACGAATGGTGCGTCGCTCCTTAATGTTCCCTTAAGCTGTGATTGTTAAGGTAACGATATGGGGTGACGCGTCATTTTTTGCTTTAAATTCTGAATACCACACTTTTTGCTAATTTTCAGATTACTGGCCTTTACTCCCGCGATGCTGACTTTTATTGTATGCGCTCTTTTGCCGTCACTTATGTGGGCCAATGTGGCCTTACTGCTCGGCTTTGATAGGGCGTCACTCGATAAAATAGCTGCTATTTCATTGAGATGCCTATTTTGGGTTTGTTAGAAGAGTAAGACGTTATATGGAACAGTTTAACCAAGCGTTCTTTATGCTTGTGAACGCGACACCAAATTCTCCCGCTTGGCTGATTGCGTTAGCCAAGTTTTTTGCCAACGATTTAATCGCCATTGTGCCAATACTGATCGTGAGTTTCTGGCTATGGGGGCCACGCAAGGCAATGGACGAGAACCGCATTCTTGCAACCAAAGCCACTTTTGCCCTGATTTTTGCCCTACTCGCCTCACGTATCATTGGCATGATATTTCCACACGCTCGACCGTTTGTTGATGGTATCGGCCATCAATTTATCCCGCACGCGCCAGACAACTCATTCCCAAGCGATCATGGTACTGGCATCTTTACCTTCGCACTGGCGTTTTTGTTCTGGTATCGCCATCTATTATTCGGTGTAATTTTACTCGCATTAGGCGTATGTATTGCTTGGTCTCGCGTCTATCTCGGCGTGCATTGGCCGCTGGATATGGTCGGAGGACTACTCGTAGGGCTAATGAGCTGTGCGGTAACACAGCTGCTTTGGGGCATGATCGGCCAAACCATCGTGAGCCGCTTACACCAGATTTATACCTTTAGTTTTGCTTTGCCGATTCGACGAGGCTGGGTAAGACAATAAGTGCAATGAGATGATAAGCCCGTTTTGCGGGCTTTTTTGTATTTACTCGACTACATTGACTCAATCACGAGTTTGCGCCTCGGCAGGCACGGAGGTAAGATGAAAGGCCTCGCGAACGATTGAATTCGTTGAAAGTAGTCGCATTTATCTCATCCAACATCACGTTGGAACGTTGTTCCTTATCCGGAATCTCATGGGAAAAGGCATCCCGATTATTCTTGCCCGGCTTAAGTACCGGTCACTTTACTGAGAGAAACTATGGAAACCCGGCGTTACGATCGTATTAACCGCTTGTCACAGGCGCTCAAACGAACAGATAAACTACATCTCAAAGATGCCGCCGAGTTACTTAATGTCTCAGAAATGACGGTGCGCCGCGATTTAGCCTCACAAAGTAGCGACGTGGTCTTACTGGGGGGTTATGTGGTGCTAGACCCAAAAATCCATCAAAGCGCTCGCTACTTCGTGACCGATCAGCAGGAAAAACGTGTCAAAGAAAAGCGCCACATCGGCACACTTGCTGCGCAGCTAGTGCAAGAAGATGACGTCGTCTTTTTTGACTGCGGTACCACGGTTCCTTTCATCATTGATGCTCTTGATGAATCACTGAGCTTCACCGGCGTCTGCTACTCATTAAACACATTTATGGCATTGCGCACCAAGCCAAACTGCCGTGTGATCTTATGCGGCGGCTCATTTAATCCAGACAGCGCCATTTTTGTTCCTAACGGGATTTGCAGCGAGTTGGATAACCTTTGCCCAACGCTGGCCTTTATTTCCGCCGCAGGTATCACCCAGAAACAGGGCGCAACCTGCTTCAATCTTGATGAGATTGCACTTAAGCAAAAAGCGATTCAGCGGGCACGCCGTTCGGTGCTGATCGCCGATACCAGCAAATTTGGTGAAGTCAAACCAGCTTGGATTGCACCACTTTCCGAGTTTTCCACGCTGATCACCGATCAGGCGCCGAGAACGGAAATTTGCCAGTTTTTGATCCTAAAGAACGTACAACTTTTGTGCTAACTACTATTTAATAATCATTATCACTTTGATAATTCTATTTATAAACTACAGTTTCAATATAATTGAGGCTGTAGTCATTTCATCCTTATCTTCGGTTGTTTATTTACCAATCTTTTCTCCCCTATTCATCATTTCCTTTCTCACCAATAAGTTAATTAATCATACTTAATAGCCAATTTCATTCACTGAGGTGAATATTGCTTATTAGTTACGCTCAAGGAATAATCAGTTTTAATCTAATTTCTCATTTAAAATGCATATATTTTCGTCATACAAAAAACAATAAAGTTACGAAAATAAACTCATGTAAAACAGTGAGTTAAAATATCCTCACTTATAATACACATGTTGACTATAACCAAAGTGATAAGAATCTTTGTTTTTGGGAATTCAGTTAAATCGTGTTTTTTATTTCATATAAGAAACGAATTTTTACTATTTTTCCTATCACTGTTAATTAGCATGAATTTCCTTGTTAATTTTGTGTGTTTATTTTAGCCTAAAAATCAGAAAAAACGCGATAAAATCGAGTGAATATCGCAATTGAGAGCCGGATCACGGACGTTTTAACTGTAAAAATATATCTTTCCCGCCGAAAACAGCTGCAACTCACCAACAATTAAAAAGAGCATTTTATGAACGGACTATTATTTGTTCGCTTTTTTTATTTTGGCCGAGCAGGACAAAGCAAGCTCCATGAAAAAGTAAGCTTTATGCGTTCCTTTTATACACAGTTGTTTTTATACACTGTTGTATAGTGCAGCCGCTTTATTTAATGGAATGAATCCATTTTTATAACCAGGTAATTAGCAACACACGCAGTACGTTGAATTGAATAAAGTTCTTTCGTTGAACATCACGACTGAACAAAGAATTGTTTTGATAAGAAACTGTTTTAAACGTGTTCACTTCGGAGACCCTATGGACACTACTCAGACTAGTACTATTACTTCTACTTCTGGTTCCGCAACGGCCTGGCGCAAGTCAGATACCATGTGGATGCTGGGCCTGTACGGCACAGCGATTGGTGCAGGCGTACTGTTCCTGCCAATCAACGCCGGCGTCGGTGGTTTAATTCCACTGATCATCATGGCAATCATCGCTTTCCCTATGACTTTCTTTGCGCACCGCGGCCTGACCCGTTTCGTGCTGTCTGGTAAAAATCCAGGCGAAGACATCACTGAAGTTGTAGAAGAACACTTTGGCGTGGGTGCAGGTAAACTGATTACCCTGCTGTACTTCTTCGCTATTTACCCAATCTTATTGGTATATAGCGTTGCAATCACCAACACCGTTGATAGCTTCATTACTCACCAGTTGGGTATGTCTTCACCTCCACGTGCCATTCTGTCTCTGATCCTGATTCTGGGTCTGATGACTATCGTTCGTTTGGGTGAGCAGTTCATCGTTAAAGCAATGAGCATCTTGGTATTCCCGTTTGTTGCGGTACTGATGATGCTGGCTCTGTACCTGATCCCTAACTGGAACAGCGCTATCTTCGAAACTACAGCAATGACTCAGTCAATGAACGGCAGCGGCCTGTGGATGACCCTGTGGCTGGTAATTCCAGTTATGGTGTTCTCTTTCAACCACTCACCAATCATCTCTGCGTTCGCTGTGGCGAAACGTGAAGAGTACGGTGTAGACGCTGAGAAGAAGTGCTCTAAGATCCTAGCTTACGCACACATC
>Ga0302347_1001980_pt1 | contig 22374 bp, 22 predicted proteins | sample PhyWR1_FD_202178 | JGI IMG/M metagenome (GOLD analysis project Ga0302347, IMG submission 202178) | Leaf surface microbial communities from wheat plants in UC Gill Tract Community Farm, Albany, California, United States - DLSL W.R1 (v2)... | ecosystem: Host-associated > Plants > Phyllosphere >...
TATGTTGATCTGGAAAATAAGAAACACGACGAGATGGTGGAAGGTTTTACAGCCGTGATCTGCCAGCACGAAATCGATCATCTGTCCGGAATTCTGATCTCGGATAAGTTGCAGAATGAGAAGGATTTGCAGTACAGGGAGGTGAAAGTTTATAAGAAACCGCAGTATTAGGTCTGGTTTTTGAATACCAATTTGTAAATTTTAAATACAAAAAACTATGAACTTTATTATCCGTTTACTGATCACCGCGATATCAGCTTTCATCCTCAGCAAAGTCCTTACAGGCGTACATTTTGACACCTTTGGCTCTACCATTATTTTTGCCGTCGTGCTCGGACTTCTGAACCTTATTGTAAAGCCGATTTTATCTATCCTATCCTTGCCGGTAACGATTATCACATTGGGACTTTTCTCATTCGTTATCAATGCATTGATCATCTTACTAGCCGATTATCTGATGGACAGTATGCAGGTAGCTGGCTTCTGGTGGGCACTTCTGTTCAGTATTCTGCTGTCACTGGTAACGTCTGCCTTCTCAACGATTTTTGAAAGTAATGATTAATATTCACCATAAAAATAGAAAAGAGTTTCAGTGATCTGAAACTCTTTTTTTATGTTTGATTTAGTTTTTAATACTTTCTATAAAGTCTTTCCCTTTTTCTTCCCAATTATCATTTTGGAGGAGAACGTTTACGAAAGCTGTTCCTATGATTCCGCCCTGCGCCTTTTCTGTTACATTCTCGAAATCTGCTTTGTCTTTGATTCCGAATCCGATGAACACTGGATTGGTTAATTCTAAAGAAGCGAGTTTATTAAGGTAATCTTCGTTCTTTAAAACGGCATTTGCATTTCCTGTTGTACTGGAAGAACTTACCGCATAAAGAAAGCCCGAACTAAGGGAATCGAGGTATCTGATGCGGTCTTCCGACGTTTCCGGCGTGACTAGAAAAGTAAAGTTTAAGTTGTATTTCTTAAGTATTTCGCCATATTTTGTTTCAAATGCGATAGGCGGCAAATCTGGAATAATCAATCCCGAGACACCAACTTCTGAACATCTCTGGCAGAAATTCTCGAAGCCAAACTGTAAAACAGGATTCAGATAGCCCATCAGGATTTTCGGAATTGTTACAGAATCTTTGACTTCAGCCAGCTGTTCGAGGAGTTTTTTGATGCTCATCCCGTTTTTCAAAGCCAGAGAATGCGCCTCCTGAATTACTGGTCCATCGGCAACAGGATCAGAATACGGAATCCCGATTTCCATCATATCGGCTCCGGAATTCTGGATCAGTTTGGCAATCTTTCCGGTATCTTCCAGCTTTGGAACGCCTGCTGTGAAGTATATGTTTAGTTTTTTCATAATTAACTTATAGTTGATAGTTGTTGGTTGTCAGTTGATAGTTTGGTATTTGTCTTTGACAGCAATGAAAGCTGTCAACAAACACCAATCAACCATCAACTAAATTTTTTAGATAAGTTTCCATATCCTTATCGCCTCTTCCGCTTAAGCAGATTACGACTACATCATCTTTCCCGAATTTCTTTTTGTCCAAAACTGCCAAAGCGTGCGCACTTTCCAACGCTGGAATAATGCCTTCAATTTTTGTCAGTTCAAACGCAGATTTCAAAGCTTCATCATCATTAATACTGAAAAATTCAGCTCTGTTTGAGGTGAAGAGATTCGCGTGCATCGGTCCAATTCCTGGATAGTCCAAACCAGCAGAAATAGAATGTGGCTCGATTACCTGACCATCTTCAGTCTGCATTACTAAACTCTGACTGCCGTGCAGAATCCCTAAAGTTCCTAAAAAAGTAGTCGCTGCCGACTTCCCGGAATCAACGCCAAAACCGCCTGCTTCTGCAGCAATCAGTTTTACATTTTCGTCATTGGCAAAATGGTAGAAAGTACCAGCAGCATTGCTTCCGCCACCAACGCAGGCAATCAGATAGTCTGGATTTTCTCTGCCAATTTTCTCATTCAGTTGTTCTTTAATTTCTTTCGAAATCACACTTTGGAATCTCGCCACCAGATCTGGAAAAGGATGTGGACCTACGACACTTCCAATGATGTAGTGTGTGCTTTCGGGATTGTTGATCCAATCTCTTAATGCTTCATTTACCGCGTCTTTCAGCGTTTTGGAGCCTGAAGTTGCGGGAATTACGGTGGCACCAAGCATTTTCATACGGCCGACGTTTGGTGACTGTCTTGCAATATCAACTTCGCCCATATATACGATGCATTCTAATCCAAGCAAAGCGCACGCTGTAGCAGTTGCAACGCCGTGTTGACCGGCTCCGGTTTCCGCAATAATTCTTTTCTTTCCTAGTTTTTTCGCCAGTAAAGCCTGGCCAAGAGCGTTATTGATTTTGTGCGCACCAGTGTGATTCAAATCTTCTCTTTTGAGATAAATTTGCGTTTGGTATTTGTCGCTCAGATTCTTAGCAAAATAGAGTGGTGTTGCGCGCCCGACGTAGTTTTTGAGCAAGTCCTGAAACTCCGTTTGAAATTCGTCGGATTCGATGATCTGGATGTATTTTTCCTGTAATTCGGCAACATTTGGGTAAAGCATTTCGGGAACGAATGCGCCGCCGAAATCGCCGTAATAGCCGTGTTTATCTGGGTTTTGAAAGTTCATAACTGTAATTTTATTGTTGAGATTCTTTCGGAATGACAAAAATTATGTTTGGATAAATGTACACTCTATCATTCCGTGGGAATCTAATTTTTTAATATTTTTTTAAATTCTTTTATTTTCTCTATATCTTTATTTCCAGGCTCCATTTCGAACTTTGAATTGATGTCGAGCGCGATTGGTTGATGGTTGATGGTTGACAGCTGATGGACGTTTTCTAATGAAATTCCGCCACTCAAAAAATAAGGAATTGGGATTTCGATTTTATTTAAAATATTCCAATCGAAGGTTTGTCCGGTTCCGCCAAAAGCTTTTGAATCCGTATCAAATAGGAGATAGTTGATGGTTTTTGGTTGATGGCTGATGGTTTTTTGAAGTTCGCCAGATGTTTGATTTCCGATTCTGATAACTTTTATAATGTTAATTTGAGGATTCAGTTTTTCTCTTAATTCTGAAATATAATCTTCATTTTCATCGCCGTGTAGCTGGATGAAATTTAGGTTTGCTTTTTCTGAAATTTCTATAATTCTTTCTATATTTTCATTGACAAAGACTCCAACTTTTGCTGAATGCTCAATGCTTGAAATCTGCTGCAGACTCAAATGATTCAAGACAAATCTTGGCGATTTATCGTAAAAGATAAAGCCGAGGAAATCAACTTTAAAAATAATTAATTCCTGAATCTGATCAAGTTTTGTCAGTCCGCAAACTTTAACTTGCAATTGGCTTTTAGCTTTTGGCTTTTGGCTGTCCATCATTGGTAAATTGTTAGAAGTTTAAATTGTAACATTGTAAATAAATTCTCCAAATTTCTTTCCGGGATTGTCCTCCTTCATAAAATATTCACCCATCAGGAAACCGTCAAAACCTTTTTCTCTGAGGAATCTGAAATCTTCTTCATTATAAATGCCGCTTTCTGCGATGGACAAAATATCCTCTGGAAGCTGATTTTTTAAATTGACAGAATGTTGCAGATCGACTTTGAAATCTTTCAAATTTCTATTGTTGATTCCGACAAAATCTACATTTTTATTAATATGAACAAGTTCCTCTTCGGAATGAATTTCCAATAAAACTTCGAGGTTTAATTGATGAGCCAAGTCCGTAAATTCTGAAACCTGAGTTGGAGACAGACACGACGCAATCAGCAAAATAACATCGGCTCCGATTGACTTTGCTTCGTAGAATTGGTATTCATCAATCATAAAATCTTTTCTCAAAATCGGAATGTTGATGTGATTCCGGACGCTTAAAATATCTTCAAAACTCCCACCGAAAAAGTCTTTGTCGGTCAGAATAGAAAGTGCACTTGCTCCGAACTTTTCGTATTGAGAAACAACTTCCTGTGGCGAAACCTTGTCATTGATGATTCCTTTGCTCGGTGATTGTCTTTTGAATTCTGTGATAATTCCTGATTTTGATTTCAAGGTTTCTTTCAGCGAAAAGGTGCCTCTTGCAAAAAACTCAGAGTTCTTCAATTGTTCCAGAGAAATCTCAGATTTTGAGGCTGATATTTCCTGTTTTTTTTGTTCTATTATTTTATCTAAAATTGTCATTTTGTGGACTAAATTTTATATTGATGTTGAATCTGCGACCCGGCTTGAGTGGAGCTCTTTTTGTAAGCCTCGGCAAAGCATTGGCACAAAAAAGCGGGAACGGAAGACGGAAAAGTCGCCATAATAATTCTAGTGAATAATATTCTTGAGACTTTGTAGTGCTTTTCCGCCTTCTAAACTTTCCTTCGCCAGCGCTAGACAATTGTCGTAATTACCGTATTTTTCTGTGTTTTGAAGGGCGATTGCAGCGTTGGCCAAGACTACAGAATTTTGTTCTTCAGTTCCTTTTCCTTCCAGAATATTAACGAAAATCTTCGCTGCTTGTTCTTTTGTGTCGCCTCCAAAAATACTTTCCGGTTCTATGTTTTTGAATTTCAAATCTGCTGCGGAATAGATTTTTTCGCCATTTTTGTTGATGATTTTTGTGTCGCCAGTCAATGAAATTTCGTCATAACCATCCAAAGCGTGCACCAGCATAAACTCGCTTTTCTGTTGCTGCAAAAGGTATTGATAGACCCTGGCCGTCTCCAGATTGGCAACGCCGATCATAGAAAATTTTGGTTTCGCAGGATTTACAAGCGGGCCAAGGCTGTTGAAAAACGTCTTCAGACCCAGTTGTTTTCTCAAAGGCGCAACCGATTTCAAAGCTGGATGGAAGAGTGGTGCGTGGATAAAACAGATGTTTCCTTTTTCCAGATCTGCTTTCAGATCCTCGGAATTATCTTTGAATTGATAACCCAATTCTTCCAAAACATTAGACGAACCTGAAATAGACGAGGCGCCGTAATTTCCCTGTTTAGCGACTTTTTGCCCTGTTCCGGCAACGATGAAACTTGCTAAAGTTGAAATGTTGAACGTGTTTTTTCCATCACCACCAGTTCCGACAATATCAACCAAGTCATTAGTGCCCAGATCGATAGGTTTTGATAATTGAAGTAATGCTTCACGGAAGCCTGTGAGTTCTTCCAAGGTAATACTCCGCATCAGGAAAACGGTGACGAAGGCCGTAACTTCGCTTTCATTGAATTTATTTTGTGAAATCTCTGTCAGAATGGCTTTGGCTTCGGCTCTTGTCAAAGTCTGGTGGTTGAAGAGATATTGTAATATTTGTTTCATAATATAGTTGTTAGTTGATGGTGGCTGGTTGTCGGTTTTTCTGTGATGTGACAACAGTCAATTATCAACTATTTAAAAAATTCTCTAAAATCTTTCTGCCATCGGGTGTCAAAATACTTTCCGGATGATATTGTACAGCGTGAACATCATAAGTTTTGTGTCTCAAACTCATAATCATCCCATTTTTGTCTACGCTTGTGATTTCTAATTCTACAGGGAAATCGTCACCATTTACTGCCCAAGAATGGTATCTTCCGACTTCCAGCGTTTCCAGCAAACTGTCGAAAATCTTGTGAGCATTGATTTGAATGGCTTCTGTTGCTACGCCGTGGTAGATTTCTGAAAGATTAATCAAACTCCCCCCGAAAGCTTCCGCAATCGCTTGCTGACCAAGGCAAACACCGAAAATTGATTTTGTTGGTGCATATTTTTTAATGACTTCAAGCAAAATTCCTGCTTCTTCCGGAATTCCCGGTCCTGGAGAAAGGATAATTTTATCGTATTTCTCTATGTCTTCCAAAGCAATTTTGTCGTTGCGGAAAACATCTACTTCTGAACCGACAATCTGCTCGATGATTTGAACGAGATTGTACGTGAAGCTGTCGTAGTTATCGAAAACCAGTATTTTGGTTGATTGTTGTTGGTTGATGGTTGATGGTCTTAAAATATCTTTCATTTTACTTTGTTCTATAATAATTTATAAATCCGTTCAATAATTTTTTGCAAATTATTATTTTATCAAGACTTATTTCAAGCTCTTCTTCACTCAAATAGTTTTGGTCCGATGATATGTAAAATTGCGTTTCAAGTTCATAAAGCGAACCTCTGGCAATAAAAAGAAAGTGAATTGTATCCTTTGAACTGCTTCTTCCACAACCCTCTGCAATATTCGAGGGCACTGAAACGGCACACCTTCTCATTTGATTTGTTAAGCCGAAGATTTCTTCTTTCGGATAATTTTTAGTTGAAGTGTAAACAAGGCTTGTCAGTTTTCTTGCCTCAGTCCAAACTTCAAGATTTTTATATTCCATAATTGTGTTTTTATTTCTATCAACTAATAACTATCAACCATCAACCGATTTTCTCTGCTTTTAAAACGGCTTTTTTCAAAGCTCCTAATTTGTTATTGACTTCCTGCAATTCACTTTCCGCAACGGATTTTGCTGTAATTCCGGCGCCGGCCTGGTAAAATAGTGTATTGTTTTTACTGAGGAAAGTCCGGATCATAATCGCCTGATTGCAACTTCCGTCAAAACCTACAAAACCGATACAACCGGCGTAATAACTTCGGGAAGTCTTCTCGTGTTCATCAATCAATTGCATTGCCCGGTATTTTGGAGCACCGCTTAAAGTACCTTGTGGAAAGGTGGTTGCAATCATTTCGTAAGGATTTTGATTTTCCTTTACATCAGCAACCACTTCCGAAACCATATGGATCACGTGGGAGAAAAAGTGAATTTCCTTCAGCTTTGAAACCGTTGTATTTTTCCCGTGAATGCTCAAATCGTTTCTTGCAAGATCCACCAACATCGTATGTTCCGCATTTTCTTTTGGGTCTTTTTTGAGTTCTTCGGCGGATTCCAAATCTTTTTCGATATTTCCGGTTCGTTTGAAAGTGCCTGCAATTGGATGAATTATGGCTTTTCCGTTTTTGATAATTAACTGACTTTCCGGACTTGATCCCAATAATTTGTAGTCGCCATAATCGAAGAAAAATAGGTAAGGAGAAGGATTGATATTACGCAAAGCACGGTAAACATTGAACTCGTCGCCCTGAAATTTCTGCTCAAATCTTCTGCTCAAAACCAACTGGAAAACGTCGCCTCGGAAACAGTGTTTCTTCGCAAATTCAACGGATTCCAAAAATTCTTCATCTTTCAAATTTGAAGTTTCTTCTGCTGTAATTTCGAATGGGAAAACCGGCGCATTTTTTTGATTGATGAAATTTTCTATTGTTGAAAGTTCAGATTTTAGGCCATCGATTTTATTCTCAATTAAGAACATTTCGTCGTTGTGATGGTTGATGGCGATGACGTATTGGTACAATCTGTAACGCATCAACGGGATTTTATTGTCCTCCGAAAGTGCCTTGAATTTTATATTCTCAAAAAACGGAATGGCGTCGTAACTCGTGTATCCGAAAAATCCCTGCGCACTTTTTCCGATCTCGTGGTTTGGTTTTTCGCATTGGAAAGTCTCCGAAAATTCCTGAAGCAAATCAGATAATTTTTCATTTTCCAATTTTATTTTTTCTGGATTTTCAAGCGGGAACTTAAATTCAGCTTCGTGATAATCTCTGATTTCGATTCCTGCGATGGCATTGACGCAAATGAACGAGTATGAGTTCTCCGAATTTTGATTGCCGGCATTTTCCAGAAGAATAGTATCCCGAAAATTGTCGCGTAGTCGCAGGTAAATCCCGATTGGCGTGAAAAGATCTGCCAATTGGGACTTTACGGTAGTTTTTACTTTTATGGTTTTACTGAATTTCATCAGAATAATTTTAAAATTAAATAAAAAAAAGACTTCAACAGAAAATGTCGAAGTCTTATTATGATTGAGTTATAGTACGTTCAGAATTTAGAACACCGATAAGCCTTTCAGACCCGACAAAGAGTTTGAAAGCCACCACCAGTTATTTGTATTCATAAGTTTCATTGGGACAAATTTAGAAATGATTTTTAATTCTACAACTATTTTATTGAAAAAATTCTAAACTAATTCACTTTTTATTTTATCACTTTCTGAGAAGTGACTGATTTATCAGTTTCTATCTTTACAAGGTAAGAACCTTTTTGATAACTTCTAAAGTCAATTTTTGTACTGCTGCCGTCTATTTTGCGAAGTAATTTGCCGTCCAGAGAATAGATCTCGACCGATTTTAAAGTGTCGTCAGTGATGATATTAAGCTGATCAACTACCGGATTCGGATAGATTCTAACAGCAGTTTTATTGACATCCGCCACTGCTAATGTATTTTTCACAAACGTTACATTGTCCACTCTCAAAGAAGTATTGATCGCTACAGGTGCGGTTGTATTACCAAATCCAAAATAATAAACATTGTCCGAAGTTGCCGTGTAGGTTTTCGTAAATGCCGTGTAGGTATTCGTGGAAATAATATCGGTACTCAGGTTTTCAATGATATCCGCTTTGTCCTGACTGTTTGCAACTGCAAAATTCAGGGTTGCCGGACTTGCCTCTGCGCTTCCGATGGCAGCATAATATTTTACGGTAACACTTTCATTCTTTTTGAGATAGATAGGATAGGAAAACATCCAGTCGTTCTTTGCGGTGGTCTTGCTCGTATTGTTGAAGATGTAGCCGGTTCCCGTCTGCGCGGCTGTATTGCTCTCACCGTTCAGCCATGTTGAAGACGCCCAACCGTCGGAGTCATATTCGCCGTAGTTCTCCGCAGTTGTTTCGAAGTCATAGGCATAAGGAAGTTCTGAAGGTGTGAAAATCGATTTTGGCCCGGCCCAGCCAGATCCGCAATCTGCATTTTTTAGGAAAAACTGGTATCTTTTTCCGGACTGCAGGTTATTAAAGCTTTTTGTTGTAGAGGTAGTTTTTCCTGTTGAGGAAACCGAAGTGTCAAAAGTCGTAAGTCCTGTGTCGTAGCTGGTAATTCCGGAGGTAGAAGACCAATTGATCGTCACTGAATTTGGTTCTAGATTAGTCGTTGAAAATCCGTTTAATGAAGGCATCTGACAGTTTGCTGACTGACTGATGTACAGATCATCCAGCGCTAAATATAATCCGTTAGCAGTATTGTTTATGAATGCTATGTAAATAGTTTTTCCCTTGTAGGCAGATAAATCCAAGGTGTGGCTTGCAAAATCGTACGGTTGCTCGCCATCAATCTGGGCTAGAGCAGTTGTAAAAGATTCCTTGTTATTATTGGTTTCCGAAACTTTAACTGCGTAAGAATCTGTAAACTCAAAATCATAGGATTTCCCTTTCCAGTACAAGGTGGGATTTCCGTCCTGCGGGATGGCGATCGCCGGGGTAATCAGGAAATCATCGGATTGACCCGCTGGATCATAATTGGAGGTACTGAAAGCAATTTTGCTGTCGTAGCCGTCATAAAACTGAATCCAGGCTTCTGTGTTGAATTCCGGTACCTGTCCCCATTCCGGAACCTGCAATCCGTCTGCATTGATAGTTTTGAACTGTGACAAAGGCGTTCCGTTGTTGTTTTCGAAACCTGCATTGAAGACCTGCGCATTAATATTAGCCACAAGAGAAAGGGCCAATAAACTGATAATTTTTTTGTTCAATTTAAATATATTTTTAATTTCCGGACAAAAGTATGTATTGTTGCCGGGATAAATATAGTTTGAATTGTTAATTTTTATTTCAAGTAATCTCTATTATTTTTATTGACAGTTGTGTGATAATCAATATTATTTGTGGATTCTGTTTATAAGAATGGTTTCATCTCGTCCTCAATATCACGGCGGAGATTCATCAGCTTGACGGCATATTCCTGCATCTGGATTTCCTGCTCTGTCGTTGGATTCCATTTAGGAACCTGCACAGATTTACCTTTCTCATCAACCGCTACAAAAACAATGATGCAATGCGTCTTCTTTTCGAAAAGTTTTTCTTTGATATTGCGGGAATACACATCTATGGCAATATGCATACTTGAGCTACCTGTGTAAATGACATGGGATTCCAGCTTTACAATCTCACCAATTTTAATAGGCTGATAAAACCGTATTCCGCCTACATAAACGGTTACGCAGTAGCTGGATGACCAATTGCTTGCGCAGGCATAGCCTACCTGATCGATCCATTTCATCACGCTGCCACCGTGCACATTGCCGCCAAAGTTGACGTCCGTTGGCTCTGAAATAAACTGGAAAGTAATTGGTTTGTTATCCATCTTTTGTATAAAATTTTTATAAAAGTAAGCTTTTCTTAAGGAACAGCGAATTCTGCTACGTTCAGAGTACTTAAATCGCTCGCAACTACAAACTGCATTAAGCAAATAACGAACTTCTTACAGCGATATGAAGCATCATGAGTTAACCGCAAAAAAAATGAATTCCTTAACGAAAGTTAAATTTTTATACTTAAAATGCAGAATATGAGACCTTGGGGCAGTCCGTAATATAAGATAATACACTGACATAGCGCTCATGTGAAAAAAAATCCGTATTTTCGCCAAATGAAAAAAGTATTTTATCTTAAAACTTGCGATACCTGTAGAAAAATATTAGGACAATATGATACTAGAGATTGGGAAATGCGTGAAATCAAAATCAACCCAATCACTGAGGAGGAGGTAGAAGATATGTACAAATTGGCCGGTTCTTATGAAGCACTCTTCAATAAGAAATCTAACCAGATCAAATTGCAGGAGCTAGACCCAAAAGCCCTTCAGGAAAAGGATTACAAAGAATTGTTACTGGATCATTACACGTTCCTGAAACGTCCTGTTTTCCTTACCGAAGAAGAAATCTTCATTGGCAGCGACAAAATAAATCTTGGTAAATTAAAAGATTATTTCCTTTCTAAGAAAGAAAATTAAGCGATAAAATTTGTACAGCAGATCAATCCGGAGCGACTATCGTTTCGGATTTTTTTATTGTGGTTCTCGCAGATTCGGCAGATTGAGCAGATTTATCATATTGGAAAAAATCTGCTGAATCTGTAAAATCTGCGAGCCATTTTTTTACTTCTAATTCTAAATCTGGTTTTAGAATTTTGAATGCGAAAAACAAATTTTAGTCGTAATTTCACATTATGAAACGTTCCGGAACTGCAGATTTACCCTTACACTACGGCCAGGTTCCGCCCTGGCTTTATGAGCGGATGTCCAAACTTGGGCTTGCGATCGTGGAAGTGATTCTTGCCGATTATGGCAAAGATGAAGTTTTGAGAAGACTCGCAGACCCGTTTTGGTTTCAGAGTTTTGGGGCGGTGATGGGTATGGATTGGCATTCTTCCGGCATTACGACCTCTGTGATGGGCGCTTTGAAACGTTCCATCAATCCGAATTCCAAATCGCTGGGAATCTACATCGCCGGCGGAAAAGGGAAGTTTTCCAAAGAAACACCGAATGAACTTCTGAAAATTGCAGATTCCACCGGACTTAATGGGAATGAACTTGTGCGGTGTAGTAAACTTTCTGCGAAGGTTGATAACACGGCTATCCAGGATGGCTATCAGCTTTATCTTCATAATTTTATTTTGTCGGATCAGGGGAATTGGGCGGTTGTTCAGCAAGGAATGCACGATTCTGATGGGACAGCGAGGCGTTACCATTGGCTTTCTGAAAACGTTAGTTCTTTTGTGAATGAGCCTCATACGGGAATTTCTGGCGTGAATCGTGGTAATATTCTTAATCTGACTTCTGCTCAAGCGGAACAAAGCAGAAACGGCATTGTTGATATTACAAAAACCGATTCCGAGAAATGGATGCAGGATTTCCAACGCTTGATTTTGCCGGCGCATCACGAGGTTTTGGCGAGTGATGTGGATATGAAAAAGCTGGGGAATATTCTTTGGCTGGCGAGGGAAAATCAGCCTGAGAATTTTGAGGAATTGCTGATGCTGAAAGGCGTTGGTCCGAGAACGATGCAGTCTCTGGCGCTTGTGAGTGAGGTGATTCACGGTGCGCCATCGAGATTTACAGACCCAGCGCGGTTTTCCTTTGCGCACGGCGGGAAAGACGGCCATCCGTTTCCTGTGCCTACCAAAACCTACGACGAAACCATTTCTATCCTAAGAACAGGCATCGAGAAATCTAAACTGGGGAATACGGATAAAAGCCAGGCTATCAAGAAACTTCACGAGATTGCTTTGAGAACGGAAGCGAACTTCACGCCGGATTTTAACCTTGAAGAAGTGATAGAAGAGGAGCGACAAAACTCGTGGCGGTTCGGTGGGAAGACGGTTTTTGGTGATGCGAAGCCGGGGAAAGGGAATGATGGGATTCAGTTGAGTTTGTTTTAGTTGCGCAATTGTCTTGTAGCATTTGAATTGTGTCTCGTTGAACCTTTGAGTAGCCGTATTGTATTTTGGAGTATACTTATTAAGTTTTAGTATTTTATAAAAGAATAAATTCCTAAGTTAGTATTATTAATTTTTCATCTATTTATTTCCGACATTATGTATAATATTTTTTTAGATTCGAACATTTTATATCAAGACTGTTATTTTTCAAATAAAAGTAATAAGTTAATTCTTGAATATTGTAAATCGGGATTATTAAAAATTTTTATTTCAAATATCGTTATTTTAGAACTTAGGAAGCAATATGAAAATCAACTCATTAAATCTTATAATGATTATGAAAATTCAATTTCAAATCTCAATAAGCTAAATGTTCCAATAGTTAAAAAAAAAATTAAGACTGTTGAAAATCATCTAAAATCTTTCGATGCTTTTTATAGTAAACTAAATAAAATAAGAAATTTTAAAATATTAGATTACAAATATGAATTTTTAGATGATATTGTTAATAGAGCAGTTTATAAATTGAAACCGTTTGACCATAATAAAACAGAGCTAAAAGACGCATTAATCTGGAAAACATATTCTACTTATGCTGAAGAAAATCATTTAAATAATTGTATTCTACTTACTAATAACACGTCAGATTTTTGTGATAAGAATGATAAAAAAATAATCCATAAAGATTTACTAAAAGATTCAGAGAAATTTGAGGTTATAAATGCATCTTACCACTTTATTAAAAGTTATGCATCTCAAATAGAAACTCCTGAATATACTTTCAAAAAGTATATTGAAGCAATTAATATAAGCAATGAGTATGTTAACCAAATTATTAAAGAACATTTTGAAAAAGATATAAATAAAGCTATCGAATCTAAATTAGAAAAATTGCATCCATCAGAGTTTATAGAGGGCATAAGATATGATTTTGATATTCATTTTCGTAAAACTTATTTAGATATATTAGATTGCCATTATGTGGATTATGAAATAATAAACAATATGGCAATAATAGATGGATGTGTTGTAGTTGAATGTGATGTTGAAATTTTAGATTATAATTTTATAAGAGAAGATGAAAATGACTCATATCTTTCAACTGGAGAAGACACATTTATATTTGATGTTTATTTTAATTTTAATTTTTACAATAATGAAAGTTTTGACGAATTTGAAATTAACTTCATTGAGGTCAATACAATAAATTAATAATAAGTTTAAAACCGAAACCAAAAACCCTCCGAAAAAATTCAGAGGGCTTATTATTTCAATCAAATTGACAGTCTAGTAAGAACCTTTCCCAATAAAATAAGAAGCAATCTTTTCCGTCAAAGCAATTGGATTTGGCGTATTCACGTATTTTGTAAAACGTCTTAGTCCGGCTAGCATCATTCTTTGCTCGTCGCCTTCGGAGAAAGATACGATGCCTTCTTTGGCGTTGGTGGCGATGATGTCTGTTGCTTTGTAAAGATTCAGTCTTGCCATTGCTGCTTCTACAGAATCGGTGTCGAAATGTTTCTCGGCTCTCAGGATGGCTGATTCTGCCATATAGATTTGGTTCAGGATTTCGGAAGCGTTCAGGAGAAGATGCTGTTGTTTCTCGATATCCATCATATATTTTTGAAGGGCAGAACCGGAAACCATCAGGAATACTTTCTTCAGATTTTTGATGACTTCTTTTTCCTCAGACATATATTCTGAATAATCCGGAATGTCGAAAGACGGAATTCCCATCAATTCTTTCCCTACATTTTTTGCAGGTGTCAAAAGGTCGATTTTCCCTTGCATTGTACGTTTGATGAGCATTCCAACGGCAAGAAGTCTGTTGATTTCGTTGGTTCCTTCGTAGATTCTGGAAATCCTAGAATCTCTCCAGGCAGATTCCATTGGTGTATCTTCTGAGAAGCCCATTCCACCAAAAACCTGAATCCCTTCGTCCGCTGAATGTTGTGCTAAATCCGAAACGAAAACTTTCAGGATAGAACATTCTACTGCGAATTCCTCCACACCTTTCAGTTCCGCTTCCTCGTGGTTCATTCCGCCGGCAACCAATTCCTCGATTTTATTTTCGACATCTTTTGCACCACGGTAAGAACCAGCCTCACTCACGAAAGCGCCAGTCGCCATCTCTGCCAATTTTTTGCGAATCGCGCCGAAAGTGTTGATAGAAACGCCAAACTGTTTTCTCTCATTTGAATAATTCAATGAATGGTTCAGAATTCTTCTTTGTGCATCCAGACAAGCTGCCGCCAATTTGATTCGGCCAACGTTTAGAGCATTAAGAGCGATTTTGAAACCGTTGTTTCTTTCGCCCAAAAGATTCTCAACCGGGACTTTCATATCATTGAAGAAAACCTGACGCGTAGAAGACGCACGGATTCCCAACTTGTGTTCTTCCTCTCCGAAAGTCATACTTTCAGGATTTTCCAATTCTGAACGGTTGATGACAAATCCGGTGATGTTTTTGTCATCGTCAATCTTGGCGAACAATGTGAAAGTGTCTGCAAAACCTGCATTCGAAATCCACATTTTTTGTCCGTTGATGATGTAATGTTTTCCGTCCTCGGAAAGTTTGGCTCTTGTTTTTCCGCTGTTTGCGTCAGAACCTGCGTCTGGCTCGGTCAAGCAATAAGCACCGAATTTTGTTCCAGCCGCTAAGTCCGGAAGGTATTTGTTTTTCAGATATTCGCTTCCGTAAAGTAGGATTGGTAAAGTTCCAATTCCAGTGTGAGCGCCGTAAGCGGTTGCTAATGAACCAGTCGTTCCGGAGATGTAATCGCAGGCCAGCATCGTGGTCACGAATCCCATTCCCAATCCGCCGTAAGCTTCAGGAACAGCAATTCCCAGGAATCCCATTTCTCCGATTTTACGCATCACTTCTTCCGTGTAAGCGTAATCTTTTTTCTCGAAGCGTTCTTTGTTGGGAACCACTTCTTTATCTATGAATTCTTTCGCAGAATCGCGAAGCATTTTTTGTTCTTCGGAAAGCTCTTCAAGACTGAAAATGTCTTCTGTTGTTATTTCTTTGATGAGGAATTCCCCACCGTGTGTTGTTTTAGTTTCGGTTGACATAGTATTGTGATTTTAAATTTTTTATTTGAGATGATAGATAATAGACTGATAGATGATAGACTTTTTCAAAATTGTTGTCTATTTTCTATTCGTCTATTATCTTCTAGTCTTTTAATGTGTTTTGAAATACCATTGTTGCTCTTTGAAATTCCTCAATTTTAATTTCAAAAATTTCAAGTTGTTCTTCTGGCAAGTATTTTCTATGATTTGCTAATAACAATTGCGTTTCTAATTCGAAAGATGAGCCTAATGAAATATCTAAAAAATGACTGAAAGACTTATTCGTTCTGCTTGACCCTTCAGCAATATTTGAAGGAATCGAGATTGAGCATCTGTCCATCTGACTTTTCAAACCATATTTTTCATAAGTTGGAAAATTGTCAGTCAGGTCTAAAGTCAACTTTGATAATTCCAAACCCATTTGCCAAATCTTTAGTTTTTTAAAGTTATGTCTTTTAAAGTCATTCATTCGTATTCTACTTTTAGTCTATCATCTATCCGTCTATTATCTCAATGTCTAAAGCAACTCAAAAACACTCGCTGCGCCCTGACCAGTTCCCACGCACATTGTCACAACACCGTATTTGCTGTTTCTGCGTTTCATTTCGTCAAGAAGTTGAACGGTTAATTTAGTTCCTGTACAACCTAGTGGATGTCCCAGTGCGATTGCACCTCCGTTTACATTGACGATGTCAGGGTTGATATTCAATTCTCTTAAGATTGCAACAGATTGAGAAGCAAACGCTTCATTCAATTCAAACAAATCGATGTCGGATTGTTTAAGTCCAGCTTGTTCCAAAGCTTTTGGAATCGCGAACATTGGTCCAATTCCCATAATTCTTGGCGGAACACCGACAGTCGAATAGGAGAGAAGTCTTGCAACCGGCGTCAGATTTAATTCTTTTACCATTCTTTCGGACATGACCATCGTGAAAGCGGCGCCGTCAGAAGTTTGAGAAGAGTTACCAGCTGTTACAGAACCATTTGCTGCGAAAACTGGACGAAGTTTCGCCAAAGCTTCCACCGAAGTATCAGCTCTTGGACCTTCGTCTTGTTTGAAGGCGTATTCTTTGGTTTGGATTTTTTCTTTTTCGTCAAGGAAATTATAATTCACATCAATTGGAACAATCTGGCTTTCAAATTTTCCTTCTTTGATGGCTTTCATCGCTTTCTGATGTGAGTTGTAAGCAAATTGGTCTTGCTCCTCACGACTCACTTTGAACTCGTTGGCAACTGCTTCAGCCGTCAATCCCATTCCCCAATAATAATCGGGATGTTTCTTTGCCAAATCCGTATCTGGAATCGGTTTGTAACCGCCCATCGGAATATAAGACATACTTTCTGCGCCACCAGCGATGATGCATTCTGCCATTCCAGCTTTGATTTTCGCCGCTGCAATCGCAATCGCTTCTGAGCCTGATGCGCAATATCTGTTGACTGTCACGCCAGGAACTTTATCGGTGTCCAATCCCATTAATGAAATCAGTCTTGCTACGTTAAGGCCTTGTTCTGCTTCCGGCATTGCACAACCGACAATCAAATCGTCGATGCGGGCCGGGTCAAGATTTGGAACATCTTTCATCAGATGTTGTATCACAGTTGCCGCCATATCATCCGGGCGGGTAAAACGCAAAGAACCTTTCGGCGCTTTACCAACCGCTGTTCTGTATCCTGTTACTATATATGCTTCCATTTAGTTGTAAAATGTATTATGTACATAGTATAAAGTACTGTGTACGTATTATTTTGAATAATTTTGTTTAAGCTTTATAATCATATTTTGAATGTGTCGTATGTCATTAATAAGTAATTCAAAATCATTTTCATTAATGAATTCCAAATCTTTAGCAATAATGATTTGAGTTTCAAATTCAAATGATGACCCTAATGCAATATTCAAGAATTGACAGAACTGCGGGTTTGTATCTCTTCCTGCACCTTCAGCAATATTTGACGGGACAGAATAAAGACTTCTTCTTGACTGTGATGTCAATCCAAACAATTCGTCTTTCGGGAAATTCTTTGAAATCAAATAATACTTCTTGCAAAGCAAAATTGATTTTTTCCAAACTTCCAATTCTCTGAAATTATGCATTGATATACTTTTTACTTTATACAACCGACATTGTACAATTAATTCCTAAGCGGTTTTCCTGTCGTTAACATAGTTTGAATTCTCTCAAGCGTTTTTCTCTCCCCACAAAGTGAAAGGAATGCTTCTCTTTCCAGGTCCAAAAGATATTGTTCGGAAACTTCGGTTGGCTCGGAGAGATTTCCGCCGGTCATTACGTAACCGATTTTGTTGGCAATCAATCTGTCGTGTTCTGAGGCATAACCGCCGGCCACCATTTGGTCTGTTCCAACGTAGAACATTCCCATTGATTCTTTTCCAAGAACTTTTATTTTTTCCGGAACTGGCGCTGTGTAACCTAATTCGTCCAGCACAATCGCCTGACGTTTTGCTTCTGCAATCTGCCGATCTTTGTTGACGACGATAATATCTTTGTCGGTCAAAATTCCCATTTGCTTAGCTTCGTGAGCAGAAGTTGCTACTTTTGCAGTTGCAATGTTCATAAAGTAATTACGCAAATGATTGGTTTTAACATCGTCCGGAAGTGCGCCTTTCAAAGCTCTTAATGCGAACTCTTTAGTTCCGCCACCGCCCGGAATCAAACCAACGCCAACTTCCACCAGACCAATATAAGTTTCTGCAGCCGCCACAATTTTGTCCGAGTGCATCGAGAATTCGCAACCGCCACCAAGCGTCATTCCGAAAGGTGCCGCTATTACTGGAATTGATGAATATCTCAGTTTCATCGATGTTTGCTGGAACATTGCGATCGCCATATTCAGCTCGTACCAATCCTGCTCAACTGCCATCATCATTACCATCGCAAGGTTGGCTCCAACAGAGAAATTCTCAGATTGATTTCCTATCACCAAACCTCTGTAATCTTTCTCAGCAATGTCGATGGATTTATTAAGACCTTCCAAAACGCCTCCTCCAAGAGAGTTCATTTTTGAACGGAATTCGAAGTTTAGGATGCCGTCGCCAAGGTCAATTAACGCAGATTCGGAATTAGACCAAATCGTTTTTTCTTTTCTGATATTATCAAGAATAATGAACGCATCCAAACCTGGAATTGGTTCATAACTTTTCGTGTTTTGATTGTAGAATAACTGTTTTCCATTTTCCAATTTATAGAAAGATTCGTTTCCAGAAGCCAGCATTTCCTTCACCCAATCAGCAACTTTGTAACCTTCGCTTTCCACCAAATCGATTCCTTTTTGAATTCCTAAGAAATCCCAGTTTTCGAATGGTCCGTATTTCCACGCATAACCGGTTTTCATCGCATCATCGATAGAATAGAACACATCGGTAATTTCCGGAACTCGCTGAGAAACATAAGCAAAAAGTGAAGCGTAATGTTTTCTAATCAATTCACCAGCTTTGGTTTGGTCCTTCAACAAAATTGGCAGACGATTTTTCAAACTTCCGGCTTCTTTTGCTGCTTTTACGATTGGAAGTTTTGGCTGTTTCGTCGGTTCGTATCCAAGCGTTTCATAATTAAGAACGAAACGGTTGACATTTCCGCCAGCGTCTTTTTCTTTATAATAGAATCCTTTTTTAGCTTTATCACCAAGGAATTTATTTTCAATTAAATGATTCAAAGTCTTGGAATCTTTCAACGCCTGAACCATTTCGTCTTCTTTCAGATTGGCCTGAAGACCTTTTGTAACGTTGAAAGCCGTGTCCAAACCAACCAAATCACCGAGTTTGAAAGTTCCGGTTTTTGGACGATTCAACAAATCACCTGTCAAGGAATCTGCTTCCTCAATGGTCAAACCGATTTCCTCGGTCAGTTCCATAATTTTTGCCATCGAATAAACACCGATTCTGTTTCCGATAAAACCTGGTGTATCTTTACAAAGAACCATCGTTTTTCCAAGGAATTTCTCGCCGTAGGACATAAAGAAATCCACAACAGATTTATCCGTTTTAGGACCTGGAATCACTTCAAACAATTTTAAATATCTCGGCGGATTGAAGAAATGCGTCCCACAGAAATGCTTTTGGAAATCTTCAGACCTTCCCTCTGACATCAGATGAATCGGGATTCCTGATGTGTTAGACGTCACCAAAGTTCCCGGTTTGCGAAGTTTGTCCACTTTCTCAAACATCGATTGTTTGATGTCCAATCTTTCTACAATTACCTCAATCACCCAATCCGAATTTTTGATCTTTTCCAAATCATCTTCAAAGTTTCCAACGGTAATTCTGGAAGCGAAAGATTTGTCATAGATGGGTGAAGGATTGCTTTTCAGAGCGTTGTCCAGATGACCTTGCGCAACACTGTTTCTGAATTTTTTACTTTCTGGTTTTACGCCCGTCGCTTTGTCTTTTTCAGACAATTCTTTCGGAGGCATATCCAACATCAAAACCTGAATCCCGTTACCAGCCAGATGGCAGGCAATCCCGGAGCCCATCACACCGGAGCCGAGGACCGTAACGTGTTTTATTTTTCTGTTCATTATTAAAATTTATTTTTTGTGATTAAGTTCGTTTGCAATTTTCAGGATATCGGCCATCACATCTTTGAAGATTTCAAATTTTTCCGGCTCTATTCTTTCAACAATTTTTTTGTTGAAGTTCTGAACAACTTCTTTCGACAGGTTTCTGGAGTTGATACCTTTATCTGTCAGCTTGATAATTACTTCTCTTTTGTCTGCAGTCGTTTTCTCTTTATATATGTATCCATTGTCCTCCAAAAGCTTAATGATTCTGGTGAGAGAGGTTGGTTCAATCGCCATTTTAGGACCGAGGTTGGTGCTGCGCGTACCTTCTTTTGGATCAATCTTCAGCAATGTAAGTGCCTGTACAGCAGTAGAGTTGTACAGGGAAGCCTGGTCCGAGTACATTTTGGAAACTGCTAACCAAGCCGACTTCAGCATCAAGTCAACACTTTCGACCTTTTCTGAATTTTTCTTTTCCATAAGTTGTTAAATGAAGTGTTATATACAAATATAAAAAAAATACTATGCATGCATAGTATTATCAATGTGAAATATATAAGTATTTGTTAATCAGTTATTTAATTGTTATGCTAATCTCATTAATTAAAAAAAGGAAAAGTCTATTTAGTTGTTAGTGCCTTTATCAATGAGGTTTTGCAGCGACCGTTTGACTTCTGACAAACTATGACAATTATCATAGAAATTATCCAAATTGATCTCCCATTTCTCATTTTTAAACGTCAATTTAAAATTTGTGAGATCTGAGGCAAAATTTTTCTGAAGAAAAGAAAACATCATTTCTTTTTCGATTTTCGGAGCATCAATAGCAGGCGGATAGAAGTTTTTGCTGAATTGTAGTATTTTCGGCTGTATCAGTTCTGTATTTTTTAGAATCACTTCTTCAGAGATGCCGCCTATTAGTTTTCCGTCCTTCAGCCACCATATTTTATCTGAAAATTCCTTTGCCAGGCGCCAGTCGTGGGACGAAAAAAGAATCAGTTTGTTCTCCGTTTTTGCAAGAGTCCTTATTAATGAAAGGATCATCAGTTTGTTTTCTTCGTCCAGATGCGTTGTCGGTTCATCCAGAATAATGAATGGTGAGTTTTGTGCCAAAGCCCGTCCAATAAAAGCTTTCTGAAGATTACCGTCAGATAGTTCGGTTAGTTTTCTGTGCGCGAATTCTTTAAGATTCAGCTTTTCAATGATATCCTGGATTTCGTGTTGATCATCTTTATTCAATTTGAAATAGTAAGGATAATGAATGTATTTGCCGAGCGCAATCAAATCTATGACCGTGAAATTGTCGGGAATTTCAGCTTTAGAAAAAACGATAGCGATATGGGATGCTATTTCGTTTGGATCTAGCTTTCTAATTGATTTATTATTGATTAGAATATCGCCATTCAAAAGGGGATTCTGACCAAGAATTGATTTGATTAAAGTTGTTTTTCCAATACCGTTATTTCCCATCAAAAGACAAACTTCGCCTAGTTCCAGAGAAGTATTGATGTCAGATATTAACGGTTCTGAATAACCGATTGATGCTTGTTTAATATCTAAAAACATATCTTGATTTTTACACGAGGGCACAAAGTATTTTCCAGTTTAAATATGTTTTAGGGCACAAAGTTTAACTTCTTTAAATGGCTGGCTTTTCTTTCTGCGCTAATTTTATGATTGAATTTTTACCTTAAATTTATTTTTATAAGTAACCATTTATTATTCGTGAAATGCCAGCTTTAAAGGTTTCCTCATTAAAGTTGATTAATAATCCCAATTTGCAGTTTGTCATTTTCAAATAAGTCAAAAGTTGTGCTTTGTGAGATGGATTTATAAATTCAACAGCTTTTATTTCCAGGATTAATTTAGATTCTACCAAAATATCAATCCGAAAAGCGTTGCTGATTTTTAGTTCTTCATAAATAATTGGCAAAACCATTTGTTTTTCAACTTTCAAACCTTGTTTTTGCAATTCATAAAACAAGCATTCTTCATAAACAGTTTCAAATAAACCTGGGCCTAATTTTTTATGGATTTTCAATCCAGCGTCAAACACTATTTTTGATAATTCATTTTCAGTCATTTGTATTTTTTATCGAAGATAAAATAAAATGATATATTTTACACAAAGACACGAAGGTTTCTTTTAAAGCCTTGTGCTTTAAGGCACTAAAAAGTTAATTACTTGTGCCTTAAAAAATAATACTGAAAATAAAATCTTTGTGTCTTTGTGTTAAACCTTCCTCATCAACAATATCACAAGGAATCCAAAAAAACGTCGTAATATTATTAAACGGAAACTAAACTGAGTTTTTCAATAGAAATCAAAAATTTTATTTATTGACGAAGTTAATTCCTTGTGCCTTAAAATATGATACAGAAAATAAAATCTTTGTGTTAAACCTTCCTCATCAACAATATCACAAGGAATCCAAAAAAACGTCGTAATATTATTAAACGGAAACTAAACTGAGTTTTTCAATAGAAATCAAAAATTTTATTTATTGACGAAGTTA
>Ga0302347_1001982_pt1 | contig 22361 bp, 19 predicted proteins | sample PhyWR1_FD_202178 | JGI IMG/M metagenome (GOLD analysis project Ga0302347, IMG submission 202178) | Leaf surface microbial communities from wheat plants in UC Gill Tract Community Farm, Albany, California, United States - DLSL W.R1 (v2)... | ecosystem: Host-associated > Plants > Phyllosphere >...
TACCAGTTGGTAGAGTCACTGCCAGCAGAGTTGCAGACCAGTTTGCCCAGCATCGAACAGATCGAACGCGAACTGGCGGGTGATGGCGTCGCTATCGAAGAGTGTCGAGCAAACGAGGATTATTTCAGGCATTAAAAAGCCGGCTTGTGGGCGGCCTTATATGTAGTTAAGTTGTTGAATTTATTGGTTTTTTATCTTTATAAAAAGGCTTGTCCCCCCACCTGTCCCCCCACCAAAATGTGCATAAAAAGCGGAATATGACCGGCTTTATTTCACTTGAATGGGGTGTTCTGCACCTTGTGGAGTCGATGCAATATTCGCCCCGTTGTTGTCAGCGCACAGTTTGATGAAGGGGCTCGTGGACGTCTACACACCGTCATAAATTGGCGCCTGGAAAAGGCACCTATCGCTGTTCAATCAAAAGTTCAGCCAAGCCAGCTCGTGCCGGTTGGCTGCAGCGCTTGAGTCTTCCCCGAGGCATGGTTATCAGCGTTGGAAGCCCCTACAATTGCAGCCCTTTTAAATCCGCCCGGCACGCGCTGCCTGCCGGTCAGCTTCTAATGGATTAGCCTCCCATATGCCCCAACCGACTAGTCATCTTGAGCGATTCCTGCTTGTCGCCACCCTCATCGTTCTGGTTTTTCTTCCTTTACCGTTAGGCAGCAATCGTGACTGGTCCATGGGCGTGTTTGTGTTGCTGATGGGCGGGCTGGGTAGCATCTGGGCGATTACTCAGCTTCGCAGCGGGGCGACCCAAGCCAGTCAGCTCAAGTCGGTAAAAGCTGGGCTGCCCTTGCTTGGGCTGCTGCTGCTGACCCAAGCCTGGGTTGCTATCCAGTGGCTGGCCGGGTTGACGGTCGATAACGGCGCAACCTTCCAATACCTAATGCTCGGGTTGGCTTACAGCCTGCTGTTCTTGCTCGTGGTCAGCCTTTTTCACACGCGTAAACGACTGAGCCTACTGCTCGGCACGCTGGTGGCCAGTGGGGCCCTGCAAGCTTTTTGGGGCGCATTTATGACCCTGTCCGGGGTTGAGTGGCTGCTTGTCAGCCCCAAGACCAGTTACTTAGGCGACGCCACCGGCACCTTCGTTAACCGCAATCACCTGGCCGGCTATTTAGAAATGACCCTGGCCTGCGGCATCGGCTTGCTACTGGCCCTGCGCGACAACCGGCCCTTTAGCTGGGTCAACCTGCTGGAGCTGTTGATGGGCCCCAAAGCGCGCCTGCGCCTGGCACTGGTGGTGATGGTGATTGCGCTGGTTATGACCCACTCACGCATGGGCAACACCGCATTTTTCGCCAGCCTGCTGCTGGTGGGTGGGTTTTTCATTCTGATGGAGAAAGAGCATCGCCTGCGTAACAGCCTGATTCTGGCCAGCATCATCCTTATCGACGTGTTGGTGATCAGCCAGTACTTCGGCCTGGAAAAACTCAAAGACCGGCTACTCAGTACCCAGTTGAACGATGTGGTGGTCAATGGCGAAGTGGTGCAACAGGCCAACGAAGTGCGCGACGACGTGTTCGGCTACGCCATCCCCCTGCTGCAAGCGCGGCCACTGGTGGGGCAGGGCGCGGGGAGCTTTGAGGCCGTGTTCCCTCAATACCCCGGCGAAGACATTCGCCTGCACTTCGACCACACGCACAACGACTACCTGCAATTCGCCATCGAGTTCGGCCTGCTTGGCAGCCTGCCGTTGGCCGCCTTTATCCTGCTGGCGCTGTGGCATGCGCTAAAGGCGCTGTGGCGCCGCGAATCGGTGTACCGCAGCGGCGTCGGTTTCGGCGCTGCTATGGGCATCATCGCCCTGCTGATTCACTCTAGTACCGACTTTAATCTGCAAATCCCGGCCAACGCTGCCACCCTGGTGGTGCTCTGTGCGATTGCCGTGCTGGCCGGCAGCCACAGTAAGCCGCGCGTTCGTAAAAGCCGCACAGTGCAGGGCTGACCGAGTTGGCCGCCTAACAATCGTCGAGGGTTTCCCGGCCCGGGTGCCAATCGCCCTCGAACGCATGGCGCAGCGCGTGCAGCAGGCAGAATGGGTAACGCTCGCGCAACACGTGCAGCACGCACACGCCATTGGCGCAGCGCGACAAGCCAAAGGCCTCGGCGCCGGGTTGGTAGTCGATGTGATCGACCAAATGCACATGGATCAGCACATCGTCACGCGTGGGTTCAGGCGGGGCGAGGTGGCTTGCACAGCCAGGCAGCAGCAACACAAACGCCAATATCGGCAAGCAGGACATCACGCAAAAGCGTTTCAGCAAACAGCTGCAGCCGTGAGCCCTAGCCGCAGGCCGCAGCGAAGCGTCGCCCGACTCAGCGGCGCCCGGCGAGCCGGCGCGGTGCAATATCCATGGAAAATAAGCACGCTGGAGTAAGCCGGTGCTGAGCTGCGCGGATGGCTGAACACGCGGGCAACTCACGATCGCCCATAACGGTTGAACGTTGAAACAACCTGGCCTCACGTTCATGACTGTCACGCTCGCTGGAATGTGCTCCCAGGGCAGCTCCATCCACCAAACACCTTCTCCGCCTATCCGCCCTTGTTGCTCAGTGTAGGCGGTGGCTTGTGCGGGTACGGCCTCGCAGGCCTCACGCCGCCGAACGGTGCGTGAGGCCTGCGTTGCATCATCAGACTTGCTGTGGGGTCATAAAGCGCTTGCGCAAGGCTTGCCAGACCAACCAGGCGATCAGCCCTAGCAGCACTCCGAGCAGGTTGGCCAGCATGTCCTCCTCGCTGAACTGACGGCTCGGTTGCAGGCGATGCTGCAGCCACTCCAACAGCGGGGCGAGCAGCAACAACAGCGCCCAGAACGGCCAACCGGCCACCCGCCGGAACGCCAGCCGGCTGCTGAAGGCAACCACCGCAAAGGCCAACAAATGCATGACCTTGTCAGACTGCTCGAACAGATCCGGCGGCGACTCCGGGCGGAACAGGCCATAGCACAGGGCCAGGATGCAGGCCGCGAACAGCAGGTACCTCACGCGAACGGCCCGCTTATGTTGCCCAGCCGCTCATACGTCTTGGCCGGCAGCAGCGCGCCTTCGCTACACAGCATTAGCTCTGCAACAGCGGCGCTGCAGCAGGCAATAGCGCCATGCCGTTGCCAACTCAACTGAGCGCGAATGGCGTTGGGGCTGAAGCAGGTTGGGTTGTTCATTTAACTTATCGATCTCTATTGAAAGAAGCCCGGCTTACTGTGCATACCCTTGCGGGTTAGCCGACTGCCAGCGCCAGGTATCGGCCATCATTTCCGGCAAGCCTCGTTCAGCTTTCCAGCCCAGTTCACGCGCGGCCTTTGCCGGGTCTGCCCAGCATTCGGCGATATCGCCGGGCCGACGGGCAACCACTTGGTAAGGCACCGGCTGGCCGCAAGCTAGCTCGAACGCACGAATCATCTCCAGCACGCTGTAGCCCTTACCTGTGCCCAAGTTCCAGATATTCACCCCGGCTCGTTCGCTTATCGCCTGCAGCGCCTTCAGGTGTCCATTGGCCAGGTCCACCACATGGATGTAATCGCGCACGCCGGTGCCGTCCAATGTCGGGTAATTGCCACCAAACACCGACAACTGCTTGAGCTTGCCGATGGCCACCTGGCTGATATACGGCAGTAGGTTATTGGGGATACCGTTCGGGTCTTCGCCAATCAGCCCGCTAACATGGGCGCCCACCGGGTTGAAGTAGCGCAACAGTGCGATGCTCCAGCGCGGGTCGGAATGCGCTAAATCACGTAACAACTCCTCGACCATCAGCTTGGAGCGGCCATAGGGATTAGTTGGCACGCCTGCGGGGAAGTCCTCGCTGATCGGCATCTGCGTAGGCTCGCCATACACGGTGGCGGACGAGCTGAACACCAGGCGGAACACCCCGGCCTGAGCCATGGCCTGGCAAAGGGTCACACTGCCAGCGACGTTGTTCTCGTAATAGTCGAGCGGCTTTTGCACGCTCTCGCCCACCGCCTTCAAACCGGCAAAATGCAACACAGCAGCGATCTTATGCGAGGCGAACAACTCATCCAGTAAGGCGCGGTCGCGAATATCACCTTGGATAAACACCGGCGCCTTGCCGCAAATACGCTCGGCCCGGCGCAACGACTCCGCCGAGCTGTTGCATAGGTTGTCTAGCACCACCACCTCGTAACCTGCTTCTAGCAGGGTCAAGGTGGTGTGCGAGCCTATATAACCAGCACCGCCGGTTACCAGAATCTTGTCAGTCACAAATCCACACCTATTCGTAAAAGCAACATTGTGATTCGGCTGGCTGCATGCTAACTGCCAAATCGCTATAAACCAGTCGCGGCGGATATTCACTCCTACAAAAGCAAGGCCAGAAATACCGAGCCTTTATAGAAAGGTTAACCTAGGCGAGACTTTTGGAGCAGACTGCCCAAAGCTTCAAAAATCGCCAATATGATCGGTCACTAAATAAGCCTGATTGGCCACAAAAATGATTAAGGCAACGAAGGCGAGAAGATTCTAAAGCTTATAAGCTTTAATCATTTCTTGATGCATTCTTTCAACTGAGAAACGTTTAAGAGCGTTCTGACGGGCTGACGCGCCCATGCGCAATCGAAGTTCAGTGTCTGAAATAAGTTTTTTAAGGCTAATATTCATCTCGCTCGGCGATTTACACACAAACCCTGTTACACCGTGAGTGACAACATCGCGGCATCCTTCTACGTCTGGAACGACAGCAGGAAGTCCACAAGCTTGAGCTTCTATCAAAGATAAAGGCATGCCTTCCCAAAGAGAGGTCATCAAGAATATATCTGTGTCTCGTAGCTTGGATATGACTTCTTCCCGGGATATCCAGCCTGTAACGTCTAGATTGTCGGGTAATACCCCATCAATTTTAAGGTTATCAATTAGATCCCCACCGCCTATCCAGCGAAAGTGAGCCGCAGACGGGGGTAGCATTAATGCTTGCTCCAGAAAAGCAGACGGATTTTTTTGATAACATAAGCGTGCTGCGGTGCTAACTATGAGGGGGCGTTGACTATTATTTATATTTATTGCTACATCCATTGCACGTAAAGGTACGGCATTTTCTACGAGCTTGATTCTATCTAAACGTCCACAAGTTAAAGCATGGTCGAATTCACTTTTAGAGCAGGCAATGGTTGTGCCGCCAAAATAGTTTGTGACTTTCTCAAAGAGCATAAACAACCTTTTCTTTGAATTAGAAATATCGCGGCGTAGAAAAGAATAGCCGTGAGGGGTGTAAAAAACTGATTTGCTTTTGCCAGTAAGAAACGCCGCTAAACGACCCAGGACTCCTGCTTTAGATGAATGGAGGTGGATAATATCCGGTTTAGTCATTCGAATAATTCGGAGCAGTGCGAGTACAGAACTGGTGTCTGAGAAAACTGAAACTTCAGTTGACATCGGCACGATGACACGATGCACGCCCCCAGTAAAGATAGAGTCTAATACTGATGGAAATGGAGTATCAGGTCTAATGGAATGCACCAAAGTGACTTCATAGTCGTCCGCGATCTGAGATGTAATTAACTGTGATACGACATTAAGTACACCGCCACCTAATGCTTCAGTGATATGCATGATTTTTTTCTTGGCGTTAGTCAAATCTTTTCCTTATCACTGAGTAGGCTGGTATTGTGGGGAAATGGAAAATTTATGGTTTTTTTCAAGTTGCATGGGGCGATTTAAAAGATATTAAATTTTATGCAGTGCTTCTATTTGTTAAATATGTTTTTGTTGCTGTATATTTTATAACGTAGTTTTAGAAGAGTAGTTTTTTTATGAAAACAGTAAAGCCCCGTGGGGTGTAAAGCAGGGCAAAAGAACGCGCCAGTCCGTAGAACGCAGGTAGGCTGAAGTCAAAATTCTCTTTAATTATACGAATCCTGCTTCGGATTTGTATTTTGCGCTTTACTGTAGAGATACCATTGGGGTTTATCGTGCAGCTGACCAAGCTCTCCTGAAGGTTGTGTGCATCATGATGCTTAATTATCTTAAAGAAAAATGCATAGTCCTCAGCAGCAGGCCGGTCGGTCGGATATAGGCCTACAGAGTGCAATATTTCACTTTTAAATATAACGGAGGGATGGGTAAATGCAGAGTTTAAAAACATACTTCGCTTGATATTTTTCTGGGTTCCTGGTTGTTTGAGCGTGTACAGAAAGTTGCCCGTCATGTCAGTAAAATCCACCCAGCTACCAAGTAGAAAGCAGTCTGGGTTATTCTGCATATACCGAATTTGCTTCTCAAATCTGTGCGACTTACATGTGTCGCCACAGTCCAGCCGAGCAATGTAGTGGTAATTCTTGCCAAAAGACGTTATGCCTTTATTAAGTGCGTGCTCAATGCCCATATTGATGTCCAGAGTTAGCAGTTTAACATCTAGGGCGCCAGCATAGGCTTTTAAAATATGAGAGGCAGTTATTTTTTCGCTGCCATCGTCGATAACAATTACGTCAGGTTTTATGTGGTGATAATCAATGGACTCAATCGAGTTGATCAGGGAGTTTCCGTCATTAAAATAAGGAATTAAAACGCAAAGAGTGCTCATGAGTTCAATTTTGCTTGTGGTTCAGGATTTGAAAGCTTGCTGGTAATCAATATTGTTATTATAAAGTAAAGTAAAGGCTCGGCGCCTCTAAATTGAATCAGGCTAAGTATAGAGAAAGTGACAAAGTAAGCAGTTAGTTCAGGCTTATGCTTAATGCGAATTATGAATAAGGCTAGCCATAGCCAAAGTGCTAATCCCAGGATACCGAATTCTAGGAGATTGTGAAGAATATAATTGTGTATATTTCCATCAAGGCCTGTAAAGCCTACCTGTTGGATCGCAGTAATAGCATTTCCGGCTCCATGCCCCAAAAAAGGGTGTTGTAAGAATGCATCAGTGAAATATTGCCACATATTTAATCTACCAACACTTCCCGGTTCGTTACCTATGTTGGCAAATCGCTGAAACAATGCAGTGTTTGAGAGTTTATTAATAATTGTTGGTATTGCTAATCCGGCAAAGGTAAATAGAGCGATTAAATGTGCATGCTTGCGTTTTGCTTGGCGGACTTCGAATGCGGTAAAAAATAGAAAAACTGCCATTGTGGCAATAAATCCTGCTCGCGAAAGCATGCAGTAATCTATGAATAAGGAGAGAGCTAAATAAGTGATCATGAGCTTTCTATTTTTAAGGAAAAAAGCCCCAGCTAAAGCAATCCATGATGCTTCAAGGTTAACTCCACCACCGTACAGCATGAAAGAAAATTCTGGGCGTGCACCGGTAGAGGCTTCCATTGCTTGTGCTGCTCTAATAGTATCCATGTTTAGAAAGCTATTGAACGCTGTGAATACCGCAATAGCTAAAGCTGCATGCTGAAGAGCTACAATAGTTTGCTCATAGTCGAGCTTGCCGGAAAAAGAATTAATTGAAACGCAAAGAACAATGCATACAATATAATTAATGTAAAGACTGCTCGGTGGTGTGAGTAAATAGCCGGGTAGTGAGATAAGTAGTATGAATATCAAGTATGCATAAATAGGTAGCAGTGACTTTGATATAACTAGTTTTCGGGCGGAAAGGAGCGCTAGTATTGCTATTGCAATATGATAAATTTTTAGATCGGCGCCACCAAAGCTGATCAGGGATAGTGTTTGTATAGAAAGAGTGATGTATAGGGCCGATATGGCTAATGGTTTCATGGGGCCGGGTCTTAAGGTAGTGTTTTATATCATGGTTATAAATAATTTTACGATCTGGTGTGGCTGTGTTGTTCTAAATGTCGGAAGGTAAATTGTATTTATCTTTCATCGCCTTGATCTCTATAGTCTTATTTTACCTAGTGAGGTGACATATGCTAGTAGTCGTACAAGGCCTTTTATTGTTTTTCTCTCCATAAAAGCAGAGCCAATAGATTTTAGGTATTGATCCTTTGCATGCTCATCTAAAGTATAGCGAGCAATCATGTGCCAGTCATACTTCAATTTTTTTATGAAGTATTTAAGTACAGCAGAGTTCATGTCCTTTTTTTTGGATGCTACTTTTTTTAGGTGATATATTACTCTATCAAGTTGCTGTTGTTGTGATCGTACGTGTTCAATTGAATTTTGAGCTGTTATTGAGCTTTCGTTGACGTAGTAGCTATATAAGTATTTTTTTATTGACAGGCCTTTGGGTTCGTTACTTATTACAAGAAATAGTGCGAGGGCATCCTCGCCGTATACTAATCTTTCATCTTCAGGAATTGGCAGCTTCAAAAGCGCATTATAGAGTGCTGTTCTACGATAAGCTTTGCCAGGTGTTCCAAGGGGAATTGACTTTTGGCGTAAGATGTCTTTTGCTACATCGCCGGTAATAGTTGGTGGGCATTGAAAGATGTTCTTTGATCTACTATGATTTTTTTTACAAATTTGGATTATTCCAAAAAAAACAATATCTACCGATTGTTTTTTTATCTCAGATAAAATCTCTTGAGCAGCGTCACGATGGAGAGCGTCATCGGGGTCAAGAAAAATTATATATTCGCCTTGCGCATACTCGACTCCCCGCCGTCTGGCATGGAAGGTGCCGAGGTTTTTTGGGTTAGCTATTATTTTTATACGCGTATCTCGTGCCGCCCATACCCCTGCTTTATCAATCGAATCATCATTCCCGCAGTCATCGACGACTATTATCTCTATGTTTTCATGAGTTTGCTTGGAGCAGGATTCCAGGCAGCGGTCGATATGTTGACCAACATTATAAGTTGGTAGAATTATTGAGATGTCTGGTTTTTTAATTTTATTCATTTCAATTGTGCTAGAAGAGTACCGAGCGAGAGTGCTCGCAAGCTCGCAAGTGTCTCGGTATAAGACGTGCAAGGGGTGGGGGGGGCGGCGTGCGGTATAGGGTCTGACTCAGACATCAGCCTGTCAGACATACCAAGTTGCGAGAGTAATGACTCAAAGCGGGCACTCCCTCTGTCAGGATTTAGGATAACCATGAACGGCTTACCAAAAATTATCGAGAAAACCATTCCATGGAACGAGTCTGTGACAACAAAGTTTGCATGATAAAAGCCAGAGAGCCAGTCTGTTACTGGTGGCATCAGGTAAGGGCCTGTCGCTCCTGTTTCCCAGTCCTGAATACTTCTATCGGCTTGTCGTTTGAAAGTGTTTAATCCTGCCTTCACTGCAAGCTGTTGGGCAACGTCGTCCTTTTTCGGTGACTTATCCAGAAAATAGGTATACAAACCGCCTTTAGGTGTTGGGCGTGTGCTGTTTTTCTCAAGCAGAGCGATGTAGTCATCCTTCGTAAGGAGGAGGGTAGGGTCTAGGACTGCCTGTGCTTTGACGCCCAAATGCTTTGCACATAGTTCGATTCCAGAAGTTTCGCGCACACTAATAAAAGCGAACTGCTGAGCGAGCTTGGCGCATCGCTTAGTTTCTTTAGGGCTAAACTCCCAGTTGTCAACGCCAAAGGAACTGGCGTACGAAATTCTTCTAATGCGCGTATCAGTAAGAAAATCTAGGAAAAAATTGTAGATATTGGGGGAGTATTTTGGACGCCAAGTTTGGTCGCTGCCCACTACAACACCTTGATACGCAGTAGACATAAAGTGGGCGCGTAACTTAGCGGTACTATTCAGTGTTGGAGACATTACAATATGCTCGTCCGTAAAACTACGGAGGTGTCTGCTTATGTCCGCCAGTGCAGCCTCGGATGGAGTTGGTGTCTTGCCTTTAAGCACTCTGTAAGCTTTCCTCACCATTTGATATGCAAAGCTGGGTGGGGCGGGCTGCCTGTCGATGGTAACTGGCTCATGCCCCATGCCTTTAAGCACCTGTTGCAGCGCCCAAGCCTGCATGATGCCACCGTAGTTATGTCCCAGTGGCTGGGTCATTATTGCGATTTTCATGGTCATTGTATTTTGATCAGGCGTTTGATGACGCTGATACTTTTAGGGCCGAGGATTTTTCTCGCTAATTTTTTGGCCTGCCCTTTGGGGTTTTTATGCAAGGTTTGAATTGTTTCCAGCGCTTCACTTTCTAGGCGGCTGTCTGTGAATACTTCAAAAACCATGGGGCGATCGAGAGCTTCTTCGCTGATAAAACGCTCATAGCATGCGTTAAATTCGTCTTTGCTGTTTGCGGCTAAGTATTCGTAACCTAAGTCTGTCGCGAAGTTTCTAACCAGCGCGGGGGATTGGTTGCCGAAGTGGCCAGCGGCAGCAATGTATTCGTCGGAGGCTTCGCCAAAGTAGGCCGCGTGGTGGTTGTACTGGCGGAACTCGGTGCCTTTGCCGTTGTTGATCAGCAGAATGCGCAGGTTGTTGCCGGCGTGTCGGTTGCCCAGCACGTTTACGTCATAAAAGAAGGCGAGGTCGCCAATGACCGCGAAGTAGAGTTTCTCGCTGTTCGCGAGGGAGGCGCCGATCAGTGAGGACAGGCCCCCGTCTATACCGAAGCCGCCAACGTTTGAGGCTGTACTGACCGAGTCTGGCAGTTCGAAGAAATTCCAAGATCTAAGACTGTTGAGAATGCCGAAGTGGACGGTCGAGTCTGCAGGGATGCGGCTTGCGAGCTGAGAGGCCAGCCAGATGTTAGAGAAGGGCAACTCTGGTATCAGACCTCGAACGTTTTCGAGGTGATCACGGCAGAGCTGATAGTAGTGGCTGCCGTCGCTTTTGGCGGACGTCTTGGCATAGTGCTGGAAGAAGCACTTTTCTGGCATTTCAAAGGTATAGCGTAGGCGTCTGAAGGTATCGCGGATCTCGCCATCTTCGCTGACACGCCAGACGTGCTTGCCGACCATGCCCAGGCTTGCGTAGTCGCCGGATATCTCCCCGATGTGGATCATGACATCTGGCTGAAAGGCGGCTTGATCCGCCATGCTTTGCGAGGCAGCCAGGGAGTAAAGCAAACGGTTTTTGCCACGGTAGCCACTGCTGTGATCACAGAAGACGACTGCGTCATGCTGACTGCAAAAAGCTTCCAACGTCTGTGTCTCGGCGTCTGACCAGTGTTTGTGTGCACCCACGAATACAGCGATGCGACCTTCTAGTGCCGGTAGGGCGTCATGCACTGTTACGCGCTCAATCACCCGATATGTGGGGAGCACCTGGGTGGTGTAGGGCTTGCTGTAGGTTGTGGGTAGGTTGATATGAACGGGTCCACCGCCACGGTGTTTCAATGCCAGGATGGCTTTGTTGACCTTGATTTCGCAGTCCCACAGATCGTCCTCGTCTTTGACGATGGGTAGGGCTGTGCTGAAGTTCACGACGTCGTTGGGGACGCTGCTGCGGTCAATCACTTGGGCTACGTGGTGGCCCACTTTGCTGAAAGCCTGCATGGATGTGATCGCTAAGACCGGCAGCTTGCGGTAGTAGGCTTCTGTGAGGCCAGGCAGGTAATTGCGAGATGCGGTGGCACCTGTGCAGCTAATCACCACCGGCTCGCCTGTTTCTGCGGCCAGCCCGCATGCCATGTAGGCGGCTGAGCGCTCGTCTACCGAGGAATACATGATGAAAAACGGGTCTTGCTGCATGCTGGCAACGAGCGCGGTATTGGTGGTGCCCGGGGAGGCGATCACGCGTTTGATGTTGTGCGCTTTGAGCAAGTAAAGAATCACCTGCGCGTTTTTTTCGTTGCTGTACAAGAAGGACATGGTGGTTACCGGTGGGCTTTTCATGCAATGGGAAAGTGTCTGAAGAGAGTGTATTTGGCCTTTTGTTTCAGGCCCGGTATCTCTTCCAGCGGGGTACGTTCATCAAACAGTCGATCTTTTATGGCTTCGGCTTTCCAGCTCAACGCCTGGAAACGGGGTTTGGGGGCCGAGATAAACCGTCTCAATGACTCTGTCAGGCCTGCCTGGGGAGTGACGAAGTCTGAGGTGTTGATGTACTGATTGATCTTACGGTTGTCGAAGCGGCGATCATAAAAGCGGTCATAGATGACCTGATATCTGCTGCTGCGCCAGCGCATAAACGTTTCTGTGTCCTGGAGGATTACTGCCGGCCGACCGGCCGTGTGCTCCTGAAGCACGTTGAGATAGATATCCAGTACCTCACTCCAGCGTATCGAGTAGTCCGAGGTGATGTGGAAGGCTTCGCCCTGCGCGGAAGGCTGGCCCAGCAAGGCCGCGATGGCTCTGGCAACGTCCTGGCCGTACGTCAGAGTGGTGACTTTGGATTGGATAACCTGCGAGTCGGCAATGCTTCTGCCGTTTAGCGCTCGGTAAAGCCAATCTTCTTTCTCCTGTACGCCGAGCTGTAAGCGCTGGTCGCTATAGGTGATGTAGGGGCGAACAATTGACCAATTTTGCGGGCTACTTTCAAACAGAATATTTTCCTGCCTGGCTTTGGTCAGTGCGTATTCATCTGTCGCGAGGTAGGTTTGATCAGTGCTTACGTCCAGCAGGCGTGGGGCATTTTCTGTCAGCGGTTGTTCTGAATGTGCGTAAACGCGCGAAGAACTTAGGTAAATGTAGTGGCCAGTGGCGCTTAAAAATTGGCTATTTCGCTGCGCGAATACGGCGGTGGAATACACCATGAAATCAATGATTGCATCCCATGTTTGCTCAAGAAGCGTGCTGATGAAAGCAGCCTCCTGGGCGTTGCCGGTCAAGTATTTAATGTTGCCGTCACTGCCTGATCGGCTGCGCGAGCTAACAAAAATACTGTGACCATGGGCTGCCAGTAGCGGGGCTAAATGATTACCCATGGCGCCGGTGCCACCAAGGATCAATATTTTCATGCGTGGCCCCTGGCTTTAAAAAACCGACTGATCAGTAGCTGTTTTATTTTCAGGCGCCAGGTACGGTCTAGGCCTATGTAGTACATGCAGAGTGTGGCCCCGAGCATGCTAACTGCGATGACCAGCGCAGAGGCATAAAGGCTTTCGGGTAACCAACGGTTTAGAGCAATGCCAGGGATGCTGGAAATGATGATGATCATCGTAATGGGGGCCAAAACTTTGCTGTAGTAAGGCCTCATGGGGAAATCAATCAAGGCCTTCACGATCACAAGCCGAACTTTGAACATCAGCAGGTTGGCAATAATGGCCACGGTAAACACCGAGGCAGCGGAGTAGCCTGCTTTCAGGACAAGCCAAGAGGCTCCAAATATGGCTATCTGGATGCAGCCTAAAGAGAGTTCATAGAGGCGCATTTTGCCGGGTGCCCTGGCAGCAGTTGCCAGAGGCAAGCTGAAAGACAGGATTAACGATTCCACTAGTGCCAGCTGGGTAAAGACTACGGCTTCCGGGGGGGGCGTTTTCAGCCATAGGGTCAGTATGGCCTCCATTTCGATCAGCATCGGCAGGGCAAAGACCCACATCAAAAAGAACGTCAGTTTTGAACCGTTCAGAATCAGGCTGAACATATCTGCTTTTTGGTTGGCCGCGTAAGATTTGATGATTGGAGGGTAGAGGCCGGTATTCAGGTTGCTGGAGAACACCATTACTTGGCTGGCGACGTTCAGGGCGATCGCCCTGGCCGCTACGGTGGTGGGATTGAACAGTTGGTTGATCAGTACGGTGACGGCTTGCGTTCTGAGTACGGTGCTCAACTGCCCGAACAGCGTCCATCCGGTAAAACCCAAAATCTCAAGCAGCAGTGCCTTGTTCCAGTAGATTTTTCTAAATTGGCACTCGTCGTATTTCTTGACGCAGATGAGTATGTAGGCGGCTGTTGTGAAGAGGGAGGATATGAGCAAAAACAGCCCGTAGGTTGCCAGAGGGTCGCCCGTTGCATACACCAATACCCAGGCGGCTAAGAGCTTCAAGGCGGCTTCAATCACCGAGATCAGCGCATAAAGGTGCATGTCTTCATGGGCGATTAGGATAGCCATGAAGGGTGACGCAAAGATCGACGCGACAAAGCTCAATGCGACCAGATGGTAGAGCCCGATGGCCGCTGTTGTGCGCTCGTTTGGAATGTTCAGGTGCTCGGTGACAAACCAGAGGCCGAGGGTTTGCAAGACGATTAACGCTAATAGGGCGATGGCGGCATACATCAGCCAGTTAACGCTAAAGGTTTCTTTGAGTTTTGTGGTGTCTCCTTGGCCGATGGCGAAGGAGAAGTACCGCTGTGTTGCAGAGGCCAAGGTTCCGGGTAAAAAAGTTAGCAGGGTAACAAAGCCGCTCACCACGCTGTAGATGCCATAGCCTTCGATGCCAAGCGCGTTCAATACAACGCGAAGGGCGTAGAGGTTAATAAGTACGATAACCACTTGGCGGGCGTAAAGCGCCAAGGTGTTTTGAATAATTCGTTTATTGCTCATTCAGATAGTCCAGGCGTCGGCGCCGCGCGTATCGTCATGGTTAATGTCGACGCCGATCACTTGTTTCTGCTCCAAGCAAATACGGCTGCAGTAGGCAGGCCGATATAGACGAGACTGATGACTGAAATAGTTTGGATGGGCATTGGCCGTCCCTGAGTATTGTGGTTTTGATATGGCGACTGTGGCGACTGGTAGGTGGTCGAACCGGAGCACGGAGTGCTGCCTAAACATTCCTACAAGGGCGTGTGCGCGGTGCTAATAGATGTCCTTCGCCAACAAGGTAAACGGCGTCTTGATCAATATTTTGATATCCAGCCACAGCGACCAATTGTTGATGTAAGCCAGGTCCAGTTCTACGCGCTTTTCCATCTTGTCGAGTGTTTCTGTCTCGCCTCTGCAGCCGCTAATTTGTGCCAAACCGGTGATGCCGGGTTTGATGCGGTGGCGGGCCATGTAGGCATCGATCTTGCCGGTGTAGTAGTCGTTGTGAGCCACTGCGTGTGGGCGTGGGCCGACCAGGGACATATGGCCCTGCAGCACGTTAAACAGTTGCGGTAGTTCGTCGATGGAGGTGCGGCGGATAAAGCGGCCGACGCGGGTGATGCGCGGGTCTTCACGGCTGGCCTGTTTGACCTGGGTGTCGTCGTGCAGGCGCATGGAGCGGAACTTCCACACCTTGATGATTTTGCCGTTCCAGCCGTGGCGTTTTTGTTTGAACAACACCGGGCCGGGCGAAGAACGCTTAACGGCAATGGCGGTTGCCAGCAACAGTGGGCTAATGGCAACAATGGCCAGTAACGCTATTACACGGTCAAGCACTGCTTTGGTGGCGGCTGCTGTGGGATAGGCAGTGAGGGGGCTCTCGTTGAGGTGAATCGCCGGCAAACCTTCAATCTCGCTCACCGAGTGGTTAAGCAGGGTTAGGCCGTGCAGGTCGGGGATCCACACTACATCGACGTTGGCGTCGAGCAGGTCGATGTACAGGCCTTCAACCAGTTCGGCTTCGGCCAACGGCAGGGCGATATACAGGCGGCGGATGCGCAGGCTGGCGATCAGGTCACGTAGGTGGGCGAGGGTGCCGATAATCGGGTAGAGGTTGTCATCGGGAGGCAGTTCATCACTGGAGGCGACCAAGCCGAGCATGGGCTCGTTTTTATGTCGGACCAGTTTGTCGGCCAGGTTCATGGCCAGCTCACCGGTGCCGATAATCAACGAGGTGAGTGTGGCCTGCTGGCGCTGCTGGTAGCGCCGGGAGAGGTGGTGCAGCGGCACATAGCAGGCGGCCTGCAGCACAAAGCCGAGCAGGCTCCAGGTAAGAATTACTTCACGGGAGAACAGCTCACTGGTTTTGGTGACGAAGGCGGCGGCGATCAGGCCCGCTAGCAGCACCAGCCAGGCAGCGAGCAAGCGGCCTAGGCCGATCAGGTAACCATGCTGTTTGTGGTAAACGCGCATCAGCGAATACGTCGGTACTGAGGCGAGCAGCACGAACACGCCCATTACCCGGTAGTGGGTGTCCAGCTCGCCGGTCTTGAGCAGGGCCAGCACGCTGAGCAGCAGCAGTTGCAGGCTGACAGCGACCAGCCATTGCCCCCAGAAGGTCAGGCCGCGCCACTCCGCTGTGCGGGACTCGCGCGGGCCGAATGCATCATTTTGTGCGGGCGCGTGATTGGCGCGAGCAGCCGGGCTGATCGCTGTCACGCTGCCCAGGCGTTTGCTGCTCGTTCGGCGCGGGCTGCTGGTTGACGCTGCGTTGCTTGATGTATTCCCTGGCATGCAAAAATCCTGTTTAACATGTGCGGCAATGGCGTTGCTGTGTGTGAAACGCTTGTGTCTCTACTGTTGCTAGCGCGGTGCTGACGGCGTGCTGATGTTGTTACAGCTCCGTCGGCCACCCACGCGTCGCCTGCTGGCCTGTGGGGTTAATCCAGGCATGGGGTGAGCTTCCGTGCGGTTTTCAGTTCGGCGCTTAGGCTGTTGCACAGCTCGCTTACTCGGCCGGTTACTTCGGCGATTCTGAGCAGGCGTTGCGTTTCCGCAGGGCCGTTGGCGACGCTGCGTCGGGCTGATTCGAGGGTGGTTAGGCGCTGGCTGGGCGTTAAATGTGCCCAAGCGCTAAAGCCGATTTCGGCCAGCTCACGGTTGACGCCAATGCGCCAGGGGCCACGCTGGAAGGCCTGGTTGAAGGCCTGGTCGAACTCATCGTCGAATTGCTGCAGGTACAACTTGGCGTGAGCCAGGCGTTCCCAGCTATAGGGCCATGTGGCGCGTACGGCAACTGCTGCGCGGTAGGCCGCCAGTGCGGCTTGGCGCGAACTGTTGGCTGCCGGGGCGGCGTAGGGCTGGCGAAATTGTTGCCAGCTGTACACGCGGCCTAATTGGTCGAGGTAATAGCCATTGGCCACTGGGTACAAGCTGTTAGCCCGCTGCGCGGCATCATGAGCGATGTGCCAGGCGCGCGCGCTGGGCTCGCTGCCGGCCTTTTCCCACGCTGCAATAAAGGCGCCGGCCTGGTAGTTGGCGATACCGGCCACGCTCATGCGCCCACCCGCAACCAGCAAGCCCAGCGCCAGCAACAGGACCAACAGCGCCGGCAGTCGTTGCGTGAACGCGGTCACACTTTGCGTTTGTGGATGCGCGGGTTGACGCTGCCGGCGGCTTGGCCGGTCGTGTGTTTGGCGGGTAGTCATAGGAAATGCTGCTGGGCGATTTGCCAAGGTGTATGCAGCACCAAGGCTTCAGCCTTGGCGTCACCGATGATGCGCGCGGCTGCGTGCAGGCCTTCACTGAGAAGGGGAGGACGATGCTCCAGGTTGTGCGCGTCGCTGGCGAGGATGGTCACTACGCCTTGCTCCAGCAGGTCATGGGCGATTTCTTCTGCCGCGGGGCCGAAGTGGCCAGCCACTGAGGACGCCGTAACCTGCAGTAAGCAGCCCAGCTCCAGAAACGGCTTGAGCTTGGACGGCGTGCGCATGATGCCTTTGTTGCGTTCGGGATGAGCGAGCATCGGGATGATGTTGCGCTGCAGTAACCAGCCGATTAATCGCTCGGCACCGAAGGGGACTTCGCCATGGGGGAATTCCAGCAGCAGGACCTTCTTACCCTGCCATTCGCCGAGAAACGGAATAGCGCCTTGGCTGACGCCGACCATCAGCTCCATGCCAAAGCGCACCTCAGCGGCGGCGCTGACCTGCAAGGGGATCTCGGCCTGCTTGAGGGCGGCGGCAAAACTGGCCAGGGCCGGCTGAATGCTCGCGGGGCTGTTGTCATAGCGACCGGGATGGATATGCGGCGTACACACCAGGTGGGTAATGCCGTCTTGCACGGCCACGCGCGCCAGTGCCAGCGAAGCCTCGAGGTCAGGTGCCCCGTCGTCGATGCCGGGTAGCAGGTGGTTGTGCAGGTCAATCATGGAAAGCTCGTTTATTAGTTCGTAGGGTGGGTTAGCCGTAGGCGTAACCCACCCACAATGCTGAACGCGCAGCGCTGTCGTGAACCGTGTTCGTCGCTGTCCTGCCGGTGGGTTACGCCGCTTCGCGGCTAACTCACCCTACAAAAGCTATGGTTCGGTTCAACCTGGCGCTTTGTTCAAGCCTGTTTGGCGTTGCTGTAGCCGTAGTAGTCGTAGTAACCGCCGTAGCTGTAGCCGTATTTCTTGGCCTTTTTGATGTCGACCTGGTTGAGCACGATGCCATTCACGGGCGCGTTGTTTTGCAGCAGTTGGCCGACGCCTTTTTCCACCAGCGGGATGTGCGTGGAGTCCGACTTGATCACGTAGATCAGCGAGTTGGCGAAGGTCGACAACACCACGGCATCGCTGACGACCTGGGTTGGCGGTGAGTCGATGATGATGCGCTCGTACTTGCTCTTGAGTACCTCGAGGGCCTTGGCGAAACGCGGCGAGGACAGCAGCTCCAGTGGGTTAGGCGGCACGGTGCCGGCGCTGAGCATGTCGATGCCATCGACCGTGCGGATGCAGTCCTCTAGCTTGGCGGTGCCGGCGATCAGGTTGGCCAGGCCAGGCGTGCCGACCGGGAACTCGAAGCTCTTGGCCAGGGTAGGGCGGCGCATGTCGGCGTCGATCAGCAAGACTTTTTCCATCTGCCCGAGGGCAAAGGCCAGGTTGACCGACACGGTGCTCTTACCTTCCCCAGGGATGGAGGAGGTGACGACCATGACCTTGTGCGGGTTGTCGATGCCCGACAACACCACGCCAGTGCGGATGGTACGGACCGACTCGGAGAAGCTCTTGTCCTTGTCGCTGGTGAACATCCGTGCCAGATCTTTGCGCTCAGTATTTTTAATCAGCGGGAGGATGCCCAATACGGGCACATTCAGACGTCCTTCCACTTCTTCGGTGCTCTTGAAGGTGTTGTTCAGAGCATCCAGTAGCAGGGTCAAACCGACGCCGATAAAGGCAGCCAGTAGCGCGGCGATGATAACGATCAAGGATTTCTTCGGCTTGATTGGCTCTGTCGGCACTACAGCTCTGTCGACAACGCGTGCATTGGCGCTGTCCAGGTCTGAGGTCGCGGCGGTTTCTTTCAGGCGCGTCATGAAGGTGTCATACAGCGCGCGGTGACCATCGACTTCGCGCTGCAGTTCGCGCAATTTGAATTCCTTGCGCGAGATTTCCTGGATCTGTGATTTGTTGTTGTTGAACGAGGCTTGCAGGGAGCTTTCGTTGGCCACTGCCAACTGGTAGTTACGCTCGATACCGGCGACTACTTGCTCAACCTGGCTGCGCAAGCTGGCGGAGGCTGCGTTCAGGTCAGAACGAGCTGCAGCCATCGCCGGGTGGCGCTGACCATAGCGACGCGACATTTCTTCGTACTTGGCCCGCGCCTTGGCTTCTTCACCTTTGAATTGCTGGATAAGTGGGTGACCCAGTACGGCTGGAATACTGGCTAGGCGCTCCCAGTTGCCCTTACCCATGGCCTTAACCTGGCGATACTGGCTTTCTGCTTCAGCACGCTCTCGGCGGGCGTCGATCATACGGTCGCCGGTCAGGGATAGTTCTGTGGCGCTAATGGTGCCAACACCATTTACGTCAACCAGGTTTTCCGCTTCGCGGTAGGCCTGCAGGCGGTCTTCCGCATTTTTGAGTTTGTCACGCAGCTCACCCAGGCGGCTGTTCATCCAGTTGGTCGCGGTCATGGACATTTCCATGGTGGCTTCCAGCTGACCTTCAATAAAGCCATTCGCCAAGGCGTTGGCGGCGCGCGCTGCCATCTGAGCGTCGGCCATATCCACCTGAACTTTGACCAACTGGCTCTTGCCTTGCGGCTCGATGCTGATGCGTTCCATGAACGCCACGGTGACTTCGTCGAAAATTTCCGCTTCAGTGGCTAAGGCTTCAGCCTCAAGATCTTCAGGCAGGGTGGCCGGTACGATCTTGTTGAAATCAAAGTTAGCGATCAGCCCTTTGATATCAATTAGGGGCTCGGGCTGCTGGCGCGGATCAAACTCGGGGTGCGTGGTCAGGTTCAGCTCACGCACCACGCGCTCGGCCAGCGAGCGTGCCTTGAGCAGCTCGAACTGGGTTTGCAGGAACTCGCTGCCCGAGCCTTCTAGGCCATATACCTGCTCAATCGACACGACCTTGGCGGCGCGTTCCTCAATGATCAGCGTGGCGGCGGCGCGGTAGATCGGCGTAATGGCGAACACGGCTAGGATGGTGACCATGGTCACGACCAAGACCAGGGTCAAGATGCTCCATTTGCGGTGCCAGATGGTTTGCCACAACTTGAGCAAGTCGATTTCGTCATCGTCCGCATCCTGGCGTTGGGCAATCACGTTACGCTCGTTGATCTGGGTGTTATTTTCCATGCGTGGCAAAACTCTGAATGTGTTGAGGCCGCTCGTGCAGTTATTAGAGCGTCGTAGCGAAGCTTGAAGACGGGTTGGCGGCTAGAAAAAACCTTGATCGATGGTGATGGTGTCGCCAGGCATTACTAAGGTGTCGAGGGTGGCGGCGACGGCAGTGCGGTTCTCATCCTGATCACGGATGATGGTGATGCGGTTTTGCGAGGCGCGTTCGGTCAAGCCCCCGGCCAGTGCGACGGCGCGGCGCAATGTCAGGCCCGGCTGGAAGGGATAGCCCCCTGGTGTTTTTACTTCGCCGCTGATGAAAAATTCGCGGTATGTCAGCACGCTAACCGAAACGCGTGGGTCGACCAGGTAATCACCTTGTAGTTTGTCGATGATGATCTGTTCGATCTCTGCAGCGGTTTTGCCTTTAGCCTTTACCTCACCAATAAACGGGTAGGAAAAGGTACCGGCGTCGGTTAGGCGTAGCTCTTCAAAGCTGAGGTCAAGCTCACCGAAAACATTGATCCGGATGACATCTCCCGACGCCAACTTGTACTGGGAGTTGCCTTCCGCCTGCACGTAGCTGCTGGTAATCAGCAGCATGCCAAGGACCAGGCTGAAAAAAGTGCGAATGTTCATATGTCTCGGTGCTCTTGAAAATCTGGGTAGCAATGCGATTACAAAGGAGGGGTTTCCCCCTCCTTTTAACTACATATTTTGCTTACAGGCTGGCGGTGAAGCTGATCGAGTAAATGTTGCGCTCGTAGCTTTCATTAGCAGCGGTTGAATCATTCTCGGAGTACTTGTAACCCACCCCGATGTCCAGCCAGCGACGCATTTCGTAGGTCAGGCCCAGACCCATGGTCTTGATTTTGTCGTCACGCTTAACATCCTGATACTCCTGGTCGGAGTAGGTGTAGCTGACGTCGGAGCTCAGGCGGTCGAGCCACTCGTGATTCCAGCTCAGGGTAGTGCTCTGCGACTGGATCGAGGATGCACCGCTATCACCTTCATCAAGCGCGCGGCGGGTGTTCAGGTTGAACGTCGAGTAGGTACGCGGGGCCCAGCTGGCACCCACTTCCCACAGAGAACCGCTCTTGTCGTCGATGCTCGAATCGTCGAAGCGCTTCTTCTCAGCACCGATCTTAACGGTACCTGTGGTCTTGGCTGTTGCTTCCCACGTCACACCGCCGAGCAGGGCGATGTTGTTGCTGTTGAGGCGGGTATTGGTGACGTAGTCGTAGTCAGTGTGGCGTGCTTCAACCAACAGACGGGTTTTCGGCGCCACACGGTAGTAAGCGGTGCTGCTCAGCGCGGTGGTGTCACGCTCTTTATCGGCGTTCAGGTTGTTGCTGTTCTGGTAGCGCAACTCTTCGTAGTTGGCGCCGAAGTCCAGTTGGGTCCGCGCGGTCTTGGCGCCAAAGGTATACAGGCCGCCGATGTTGCTGGTGCTGTACTTGTCGTTTTCGGCGTTTTGGTCGAGCGACGCGGTCTCTTCAACCTTGTGGTGGCCAGCGCTTAGCACCAGACGGTTACGCGCATCGAACTCAAAGCCCGCGTTGGCGGTCAGGTGATGGTCGGTGTTGTCGTCGGCGTGGCTTGAATGAAATATGTCGGTGTTGGCCGAGTAGGTCAGCTCGTAGGCGCTTTTGCGGCCTTCAGCTGCAAGGGTGAAGGTCGGCGTAATGCCGGTAATCCAGGAGGATTCTTCGTTCTTCTCGACAGCACGGAAGTTGTCGTCGTAACGCTCGCTGACCTGCAAGGTCGGCGTGAAAGTCAGGCCATCGCCCAGCTTGACGCTTTGCGGCTCTAGCGCCCAAGCGTTAGCGCACAGTGCAACCGATACGGCTGCCGCAAGTGCACTTGTTTTGAAATTCATGCTCATAAAAGTCCGTAATCCTTCCCCGTGGTTTTGCTGCTATTAACAGCAAAACGATGCGAGTGCCCTAGGCACTCGCATCGATGTTGATTGAGCTAATGCTCAGCCGATTACTTGCTTGGGCTAGCAGTGCTGCTGCCGCTACCGCCGCCACCGCTGCCGCTCGGTACGCCAGAAGTGTTGACGCTGGTGCCCGAACTGGTAGCGGCTGAAGGAGCGCTATTGCTGGCTGTGCTAGCCGCAGACGCGATGGCTGCAGCTTGAGCTGGTGCAGCAGCGGTGGCAGCAGCTGTAACTGCAGCAGCCTGAGCCGGAGCAGCGGTCACTGCGGCAGCGGTGATGGCAACAGCCAACGATGGGTTAGCGGACACTGCAGCGCCAACGATGGCTGCGGCAGCTTCAGGGTTAGCAGCAACCAGGCTGGCGATTGCAGCAACCAA
>Ga0302347_1001985_pt1 | contig 22321 bp, 16 predicted proteins | sample PhyWR1_FD_202178 | JGI IMG/M metagenome (GOLD analysis project Ga0302347, IMG submission 202178) | Leaf surface microbial communities from wheat plants in UC Gill Tract Community Farm, Albany, California, United States - DLSL W.R1 (v2)... | ecosystem: Host-associated > Plants > Phyllosphere >...
GCTTGACGCGTTATTAGATTTCTATAGAATGCGCATCACCAAGCGGGAATAGCTCAGTTGGTAGAGCACGACCTTGCCAAGGTCGGGGTCGCGAGTTCGAGTCTCGTTTCCCGCTCCAAATATGGCCCTGCGAATTCAATCGGATTCGCAAGGGCAGAACAAAGGACATTCGGGTCCTTTTTTCGTTTCTCAGAGTTCCATCGAAAGCCATGGGTGTCTGGACTGATTGAGTCAAGAATCCAGTCCATTTTCCGAATGGCTTCGAAAGCGGATTTTAGCCAGTAGCAGACACCGACTACAGGGTAAGCCGGGCATGCCGGGGAAAGGCTTGAGGTCGTCACTGCTGCGCTAGCTGCCCGATATTTGCTACGTCAGGGCGCTTTGAGGAAGAGCTTGGTCGCGTGATTAGTTTGCCAATAGCTTGCGCGCATCCTTGAGCAGCAACAGCAGTTGCGACTCGCTGGCCGGTGAGGATTCAAAGCCAAACCGCCGATAGAACTGTGCTGCATCATCATCCAGCGGATGGGTGAGCAGGGCTCTTACTCCCACTTGATCAGACACTGTCAGGGTGCGTGCAATTGCCTCGCGAAGCATGCCGACACCAATACCGCGGCCCTGATCTGTCTGCGACACAGCCATCCGCGCCAGAATCGCCACGGGGACAGGGTAGCGACCCATCCCCCGGCTGATTCGTTCGGGGGCGGTGAGCACATCGACCTGGCCAACAGTCAGGCTGAAGTATCCAACCAGTCGCTGTTCGTCGAGCACGACAAAAGTCCTGGCTGAGCCACTGGATTGTGCCTGGTGGGCATGTCGAATCAGCCACTCGTTAAGTACCGGTTTAGTCGAGTAGCCAAATCGCTGGTCATCTGCGGCTTCATTGACCCTCCTCGCTGCGCATGTTGTTTGAGATTATCGGTCATTCACCAGCACCGGGGCGAAGTTGTTCATTGTGGATTAGCGGGGTACTGGACTTGCGAAATGCTCCCTGTAGTCAGCAGTAGCAGTTTTGACCGCCGCAATTCGTCAGGAAACATCGGCGCAGGTCTCAGGAAGGCGTGTTGTACGCCATCAAAATAGAGATGAGTGCGCGGATGACGCTGGGCAATGCTTCCAGATCGCGCACCAGAATACTGCGCTCACGCACCCGCCACGGCTCATCGAGCTCAATGATCGATAGCCCCATGGTGCGTTGATGACGACGGGCTGACGACTCCGGCAGGATGGCGATGCCCACGCCCGCTTCGACCATGCGGCACATCGCTTCAAAGCTGTAGACCTTGATGCGCATGTTCAGGGTCTGCCCGTGCGAGGCAACTTGTTCACTCAAAAAACGCAGTAGGGTTGTGCCTTCGTGCAGGCCGATATGCGGGTAGGCCAGTGTATCGGCCAGCTTGAGGGTCTTGCGCGTGGCCAGCGGATGCTCAAGGGCAGTGACCACTACCAATTGATCGGTACTGAAATGGATAACCTGCAGGCTGTCGGCTTCGACCGGGCCAGCGATGATGCCCATATCGGTTGAGCCGTCCATCACGCCCCGCACAATATCGCGGCTCAGGCGTTCCTGCAGATCCACCGTGACCCCCGGTCGTTCGGCGAGAAATCCGGCCAGGATTTCCGGCAGAAACTCGGTGGCCGCCGTGGTGTTGGCGAAAATCCGGATATGCCCCGAGGCTTCGGTGCCGTACTCGGTGAACTCGCTTTTCATGTACTCGACCTGACGCATGATCACCCGAGCATGGTGCAAAAACAGCTTGCCCGCTGGCGTCAGTTCTACGCCACGGCTGTCTCGGTACAACAGGCGGCTGGCCAGGCTGTCTTCAAGGTTCTTGATCCGTGCACTGGCCGCAGGCGGCGAGATAAAGGCCTTACGCGCCCCCTGGGTCATGCTCGGGGATTCAGCAATATGAATAAACAGGCGTAAGTCAGCTAAATCGAAGTGCATGGCGGATTTCCGAAAAGCAGATGTGTTGACTGGCGTTAAGCAAAACAGAACGCCCCCTTCTCGAAACGCAGATTCACAGATCGCCGCGCGGATGGCAATCATGTTGAAAATAACAAGCCACGGGGGTCAACACCGATGAGCGATAACTCACTGTCCACCTGGATCGGTCGGACGGAAGAAATTCATGATCACTTGAGCCTCAATGCCCTGGCCAGAATCGCCGCCACGCTGGGCGAGCAGGTGCCACTGGCGGGCGAACCCTTGCCGGCACTGTGGCAGTGGTGTTTCTTTCAGGCTGCAGTGGCAGATGCTGGTTTGGGCCACGACGGCCACCCGGCGCGGGGCGGTTTTCTACCACCTGCCGACAATCGCAATCGCATGTGGGCGGGCGGCCGTATTGAGTTTTATGCGCCACTTAAGGCAGGCGCAGGCGCGACGCGCATTTCTACCATCACCGATGTTCAGGAAAAGCAGGGCAAGACCGGTTCGCTGTTGTTTGTCACGGTTCAGCACGATTACCTGCAGGACGGACAACTGGCGATCCGTGAAGAACAGGACATTGTCTATCGCGAACCGACACCACCCAAGTTGGCGGGCAGTTCTCCATTGCCCACGGGGGCTTGGCAAGAATCCGTCACGCCCACTTCTACATTGCTGTTTCGCTACTCGGCCGTGACCTTCAACGGTCACCGCATCCACTACGACTGGCCCTACGCAACCGAGACCGAAGGGTACCCGGGGTTGGTGGTGCATGGTCCGTTGATGGCCACGCTTAACCTGCGTGCATTCTGCCGGGCCAACCCTCAAGCCCGCTTGCGCCACTTTGCTTACCGTGGCGTGCGGCCCCTGATCGCACCGCATCCTTTCGAGGTGGGTGGTCATATCGTGGCACCTGGCAAGGCCGAGCTGTGGGTCGGTAACGCAGACGGTGTGGCCCAGCAGGGCGAAGTACTTTTCGACTGAAAACTTTACGCCTGTACATGCCCTTCAGCCACCGTGGTGCAAGGGCCACAGTGCGATAACAACAAGAAAGGATGAGGCATGAACCCGTATCTGAACGAAGATTACAACGCCATCCGTGAAGGCGTACGCGACCTGTGCGCCGAATTTCCGGCTGAATACTGGCGCAAGATCGACGAAGAAAAAGGTTTCCCTGAAGCCTTTGTCACCGCCATGACCGAGGCGGGCTGGCTGTCGGCGATGATCCCTGAGGAGTACGGCGGTTCAGGCCTGGGGCTGGCTGAAGCCTCGGTGATTCTGGAGGAAGTGAACCACTGCGGCGGCAACTCCGGCACGGTGCATGGCCAGATGTACAACATGTTCACGTTGCTGCGCCATGGCAGCGAGGAGCAGAAGCGTTTTTACCTGCCCAAGCTGGCCAGCGGCGAATTGCGCTTGCAGTCGATGGGTGTCACTGAGCCGACCACTGGCACGGACACCACCAAGATCAAAACCACCGCCGTTCGCCAGGGCGACGACTATGTGATCAATGGCCAGAAGGTCTGGATTTCCCGTGTTCAGCACTCGGACCTGATGATCCTGTTGGCCCGTACCACACCGCTGGCCGAAGTACAGAAAAAGGTCGACGGCATGTCGATCTTCCTGGTCGATCTGCGCGAAGCGATCGGCAATGGCCTGACCGTGCAGCCGATTGCCAATATGGTCAATCACGAAACCAACGAGCTGTTTTTCGACAACCTGCATATTCCCGCCAGCAGCCTGATCGGTGAAGAAGGCAAAGGCTTTCGCTACATCCTCGACGGGCTCAATGCGGAACGTACATTGATCGCCGCCGAGTGCATCGGCGATGGCCGCTGGTTCAATGAAAAGTCCGCGCAATACGCCCGTGATCGCGTGGTATTCGGCCGTCCAATCGGGCAGAACCAAGGGGTGCAGTTTCCCATTGCCGAAGCCCATATCGAGCTGGAAGCCGCCGACTTGATGCGCTGGCGCGCCTGTGAGGAATACGACAGCGGCCGCAGCGCAGGCGCGGCCGCCAACATGGCCAAGTACCTGGCGGCCAAAGCCAGTTGGGAGGCGGCCAATGCCTGCCTGCAAACCCACGGCGGTTTCGGCTTTGCCAATGAATACGACGTCGAGCGCAAGTTCCGCGAAACCCGTCTGTATCAAGTGGCCCCCATCTCCACCAACCTGATTTTGTCTTATGTGGCCGAGCACCTGCTTGAGCTGCCACGTTCCTTTTAAGTGACAGCCGACAATTTTCTGGAAATCAACAGGAGTTGAACATGCGCCCGACCCGTCTCACCGAACTTACCAATGCCATGGAGAACGCTTTATGAGTCAGCACACGCAAGCGCTCACAGAGTTTTTAGCCGGGCTGCGTTACGAGCAATTGCCTGACGCCGTCATTAGCCGTACCGAAGACCTGTTTCTCGACTGGTTGGGCTCGGCCCTGGCCAGCCAGGGTTCGCATCCCATTCCGTTATTCGAGCGCTATGCAAAAAAAATGGGCCCAGCCAGCGGCCCAGCGGGCATTTTGGTCAACGGCACCTCCAGTTCGGCGTATTTTGCGGCCCTGGTCAATGGCGCCAGCTCGCACCTTGTAGAGCAGGACGACCTGCATAACAGCTCGGTGCTGCACCCGGCAACGGTGGTGTTCCCGGCGGTATTGGCGGCGGCGCAGGACTTGGGTAAATCCGGTCGCGAGCTGATTGTGGCGGCAGTTGCAGGCTATGAAGCCGGTATTCGCATTGGCGAATTTCTGGGCCGCTCGCACTATCGCATCTTCCACACCACGGCCACCGTCGGCACCTTGGCGGCAGCAGTGGGCGTCGGCAAGCTGATGGATTTCAATCAGCAGCAGTTCACCGATGTGCTCGGCAGCGCCGGCACTCAGGCAGCCGGGTTGTGGGAGTTTTTGCGCGATGCAGCCGACTCCAAACAGTTGCACACGGCCAAGGCGGCGGCGGATGGCCTGTTGGCCGCTTACCTGACGGCTGAAGGGCTGAGCGGCGCTAAAAACATTCTCGAGGGTGAGCAGGGCATGGCCGCCGGAATGTCCAGCGATGCCAACCCGGGCAAATTGTCGGATGGATTGGGCAGCCGCTGGGCGCTGACCGAAACCTCCTTCAAGTTTCACGCCTCGTGTCGCCACACGCACCCGGCCGCCGATGCGCTGCTGGAGCTGATGCAGCGTGAGCAATTGCGCGCCGAAGACATCGCCAGCGTGACTGCGCGGGTTCATCAGGGTGCCATCGATGTGTTGGGCCGCGTGCACGTGCCGCAGAGCGTGCACCAGGCCAAGTTCTCCATGGGTACGGTGCTGGGCTTGATCGCCGTGTATGGCAAAGCCGGTTTACCCGAGTTTCATCAGCATTCGCTGACGGATTCGCGCATCGGTGCATTTCGCGAGAAGGTGCACATGGTGCTGGACGAGGAGGTCGACAATGCCTATCCGCAACGCTGGCTTGGCCGGGTTGAAGTGACCACGGTGCAGGGCCGCACCTTGCACGGGTGCATCGATGAACCCAAAGGTGATCCGGGCAATACCCTGAGCCGCGTCGAACTTGAAGATAAGTTCCGCCGACTACTGGCGTTCTCGGGAGCGCGCAGTGAAGAGCAGGCTACAGGACTTATCGCCAGGGTCTGGCAGCTGCGTGATCTGCATGAACTTGGCGCTCTGACCCGCACCGGGAGCGCAGCATGAACGACACCTCTGTCAAACCGCGCCCGTTGGACGGCATTACTGTGGTCAGCCTGGAGCATGCCATTGCAGCGCCCTTTTGCACGCGCCAACTGGCGGATCTTGGCGCTCGGGTAATCAAGATCGAGCGCCCCGGTACGGGCGATTTTGCCCGCGACTATGACCAAAGGGTCAATGGTCTGGCCTCGCACTTTGTCTGGACCAACCGCTCCAAGGAAAGCCTGACCCTGAACGTCAAACAGCCAGCAGCCGATGAGGTGCTCGACAAGCTGCTGGCCAAGGCCGATGTGCTGGTGCAGAACCTTGCGCCGGGCGCTGCACAGCGCATGGGGCTGTCGTTCGAGGCGCTGCACGAGCGCTTTCCACGGTTGATCGTGTGCGATATCTCCGGCTACGGGGAGGGCGGCCCTTACGAGCAGAAAAAGGCCTATGACCTGCTGATACAGAGCGAAGGCGGTTTTCTTTCCGTCACCGGTGGGGCGGGCGAAGCGGACATGGCCAAGGCTGGATGCTCGATTGCCGATATTGCAGCGGGCATGTACGCCTACACGGGGGTGCTTTCGGCGCTGATGCTGCGCGACAAAACCGGGGAGGGCAGCCGCATCGATGTGTCGATGCTCGAAAGCCTGGTGGAATGGATGAGCTACCCGCTGTATTACGCCTACGACGGGGCCGCGCCGCCGCCGCGAGCCGGTGCGGCACACGCCACCATCTATCCCTACGGACCGTTCCCCACGGGGGATGGCGGTACGGTGATGCTGGGCTTGCAGAACGAACGGGAATGGCAGCAGTTCTGCGACAAGGTCTTGCTGCAACCGGCGCTGGCAGATGATGCGCGCTTCAATGCCAATGCACGGCGCTCTGAAAACCGTGCTGATCTGCGCGCAATCATCATTGACGCTTTTGCACAGATGAAGGCCGATGAAGTCATCGCAAGGCTCGATACGGCGTCGATTGCCAATGCTCATGTCAACGATATGGCCGGGGTGTGGGCGCATCCGCAGCTTCAGGCCCGAGACCGCTGGCGAGCAGTGGACAGCCCGGCCGGCAAGATCCCGGCACTGCTGCCGCCGGGGCGCAACGGCGCGTTCGAGCCGCGCATGGATGCCGTACCGCATCTGGGGGAGCATACCGACAGCCTGTTGGGTGAGTTGGGTTATGGGCCCACCGATATCCAGCATCTCTACCAACAAGGGGCGGTGTGATGCGTTCGCCTTCCACCTCTGCAAGGAGCATCGCTATGGATAAAGCCATCATTCGTTCCGCATTGTTTGTTCCCGCCACACGCCCCGAGCGTATTGCCAAGGCGCTGAACAGTGGCGCCGATGCGGTTATCGTCGATCTTGAGGACGCGGTTGCCGAAGACCTCAAGGTACAGGCGCGGGCTAATCTGGAGGCCTTTCTTGAGGCCAATCCCCAGGCGCGGATACGGGTGCGCATCAACGCCCCGGAGCATGAACAACAAGCTGCCGATCTGGCGTTATGCCAGCGTTCTCCTGGCGTGATTGCGATCCTGCTGCCCAAGGCGCAAGGCGCCGCCCAGGTCGAACAGGTGGCGGCCTGTGGCAAGCCCGTCTGGCCAATTATCGAGAGTGCCGCAGGCCTGCTGGCGTTGCCCGCCATTGCCCGGGCTGAAGGGGTCGAGCGTCTGAGTTTCGGCGCGCTCGACCTGGGCCTGGACCTGGGGTTGCTCAGCGGCACTGGCGCAGCGCAGCGCATGCTCGACCAGGCGCGTTTCGCCCTTCTCTTGCACAGCACGCTGGCTCATCTGGCAGCGCCGCTGGACAGCGTGTTCCCGGACATCAAAAACACCGAAGGCATGACCCGAATGGCGGCCGATGCCCGGGATATGGGGTTCGGCGGCCTGTTGTGCATTCATCCCGCTCAGGTGGCACTGATTCACACCGCCTTTATGCCCGACCCTGACGAGCTTGGCCGGGCCAGGCGTGTGCTGGCAGCGGTCGAGGCCGGTGGCGGCGTCTTCGTGGTCGACGGGCAAATGGTCGATGCACCGGTGATCGAGCATGCCCGCCGCATAGTGCGGCGGGCCGGTTAGCCGCCAGCCTGCGCTCAGGCAACACCCGGCACTACCACACTTATAACAACAAGAGGTATGTACCCATGTTCAAGCACACCCTCAAGGCTCTGGCCTGCGCACTTCCCCTGTTTGCCGGGCTGGCGGGCGCAGCAGATCCGATCAGTATCAAATTCGCCCACGTCGTTGCCGAACATACGCCCAAGGGGCAGGGCGCGCTGATGTTCAAAAAACTCGCCGAAGAACGCCTGCCCGGCAAGGTCAGGGTGGAGGTATATCCCAACTCGTCCCTGTTCGGTGATGGCAAGGAAATGGAAGCGCTGCTGCTGGGAGACGTGCAACTGCTGGCGCCGTCCCTGGCCAAGTTCGAACACTACGCCAAACCCATCCAGATATTCGACTTGCCATTTCTGTTTGACAATATTCAGGCCGTTGACCGTTTCCAGCAAAGCCCGCAAGGCCAGGGGCTGCTCAAGTCCATGGAAGGTAAGGGCATTACCGGTCTCGGTTATTGGCACAACGGCATGAAACAGTTGTCGGCCAACAAGGCGCTGTACGAGCCCAAGGATGCCCGTGGCCTGAAGTTCCGGGTGCAAGCGTCGGCGGTACTGGATGAGCAGTTCAAGGCCCTGCGTGCCGCACCGCGCAAAATGAGTTTTGCCGAGGTCTATCAGGGCTTGCAGACCGGTGTGGTCAATGGCACCGAAAACACCTGGTCCAACTACGAAAGCCAGAAGGTGTATGAGGTTCAGAAGTTTTTCACTGAGTCAGACCATGGCGCCATCGACTACATGGTGATTACCAACACCAAATTCTGGAATGGCCTGCCGGACGATGTGCGCAACGAATTGAACGCGATCATGACCGAGGTCACGGTTGAGGTGAACAAACAGGCCGAAGCCCTCAATCAGGCTTCCAGGCAGCACATCGTCAACGCAGGTAATAGTGAAATCATCACCCTGACGCCCGAGCAGCGTGAGGCGTGGCGCGAATCCATGCGTCCAGTCTGGAAAAAATTTGAAAAAGACATTGGTGTGGAGCTGATCAAGGCCGCCGAGCAAGCCAACCAAAGCAGTTAAGGCGCCGAACCCGAGTCTCTTGAGTGGCCCCGCAGGGGGCCACTACTCGTCTGGCAATTCCCGCTTGTCCTGCCCTCTATCAATGGAGATAACCATGCACGCGCTCAATCGTGTCTGGAACCATGCGGAAGAAACTTTGGTGGCGTTCCTGCTAGCAGGCATGACCCTGGTCACTTTCGCGTATGTGGTGTTCAACAACCTGTACGGCGTTTTCTACACCCTGGGGGATTCGCTGCCCTTTGCCAACGGTGTGATGTTGAGCATCGGTGACGGTCTTTTGTATATCGCCCAGGAAATGACCTGGAGCGTAGCCCTGACCAAAGCCATGTTCGGCTGGCTGATCTTTGTTGGGTTGGCCTGGGGTGTGCGCATTGGTGCACACATCGGCGTCGACTTGCTGGTGCGCCAGTTCAGCCCAGCCAATCAGCGGCGTGTCGCCATGTTCGCCGTGCTCATCTGCCTGGCTTACAGCGCGCTGATGGCTTACTCCAGCGAACAGTGGGTAGCCACCCTGTATAAGGTCGGTACCAGCGCTGAAGACTTGGACCGCTTCGGCATTGCGCAGTGGCAGATCGTGATGATCGTGCCTCTCGGTTTTGCCCTGATGTTTGTGCGCTTCCTGCAAATTTTTATTCGCATTGCCCAGGGCAAGCAGCAAGGGCTGGGCCTGCACAGCGAAGTGGATGATGCCGTGAAACTGGCTGAAAACGACCGGTCGGAGAACATCAAATGACTATCGCCTTCCTGTTTGTCGCCCTGTTCGTGCTGATGTTTATCGGCATTCCAGTGGCCATTTCCCTGGGATTGTCCGGGGCCATGACCATTCTGTTTTTCAGCAGCGACTCGGTGCGTTCGCTGGCCATCAAGCTGTTCGAAACCAGCGAGCACTACACCTTGCTGGCGATTCCGTTCTTTCTGCTGTCCGGTGCCTTTATGACCAGCGGCGGCGTGGCCCGTCGGCTAATCGATTTTGCCAATGCCTGCGTCGGCCATATCAGGGGAGGTTTGGCCATTGCCGCGATTCTGGCGTGCATGCTGTTTGCCGCCTTAAGTGGCTCTTCGCCCGCCACGGTCGCGGCCGTCGGTTCGATTGTGATCGCCGGGATGGTGCGCTCCGGCTACAAGCAGGACTTTGCCGCCGGGATCGTGTGTAACGCCGGTACGCTGGGTATCCTGATTCCGCCGTCGATTGTGATGGTGGTCTACGCTACCGCGACCGAAACCTCGGTCGGCAAGCTGTTTATGGCCGGTGTAGTGCCTGGGCTGCTGCTCGGGGTGGTGTTGATGATCACTATCTACATCGTGGCCCGCATGAAAAACATGCCCTCGTTGCCACGCGCTTCGTTGAAGGAAATCCTGACCGCAGGCCGCAAGGCCGGCTGGGGCCTGATGCTGATCGTGATCATTCTGGGCGGCATCTATTCAGGCATGTTCACCCCGACTGAAGCCGCTGCCGTGGCCGCCGTCTATGCAGCGTTCGTGGCCATTTTTATCTACAAGGACATGACCGTTCGCGAGTGCCCGAAGGTAATCATCGAGGCGGGCAAATTGAGCGTGGTGCTGATGTTTATCATCGCCAATGCCATGCTGTTCGCTCATGTGCTGACCACTGAACAAATCCCGCAGTCGATCACGGCCTGGGTAGTTGAGCAGGGCTTTACTCCGCTGGAATTCCTGCTGGTCGTCAATATCGTGCTGCTGGTGGCGGGTACCTTTATGGAACCGTCCGCGATCATTTTGATTCTTGCGCCGATTCTGTTCCCTATCGCCATGCAATTGGGCATCGACCCGATCCACCTGGGCATCATCATGGTGGTGAACATGGAAATCGGTTTGATTACACCGCCCACCGGACTCAACCTGTTTGTCACCTCGGCCGTCACGGGCATGCCACTGACCCGCGTGGTACGTGCGGTATCGCCGTGGCTGCTGGTGATGTTGGCCTTTCTGGTGCTGGTGACTTACGTGCCGTTTGTTTCCTTGGCATTGCCGAACTTGCTGGGCATGTAACGCCACAAGAAAAACCGCAGCAGGGGATGTCAGTGAGCCTGGAATAGACGGGGCCACTGGCATCGCCGCCAGGGCATAGGACGATCAGAGCTCAAGGCTTATTGAAAGAGGTTGGACGCCAGGCAAAAGGTGATCAAATCCTGGTCACTTGTCACCTCCAGCTTGCGCATGGCAGAAATCTTTTGCGCACTGATGGTCTTGGTACTTCTGTTTTGCCCTCTGGCGATGTCACTGACACTTTGCCCTGAGACAAAAAGGCGAAGTATTTCGTGCTCTTTGGGTGACAGCGTGGCGAAGCGCTCATTCAGGGTGAGCAGGTTGTCGGCCAACGATGCAGGCGGTGAGTCGTAGCTCTGGTACTCCATGCCTTTGATAACCGCGTTAAGCGCAACTTCGATTTCGTTGTGCAAATGCCTTTTTTGAATGATCCCGGCCACACCCAGTTCATGCAAACGGGTGAGGATCATGGGGCTGGACACCATGGTCAATACCAGAATGCGCACAGAGCGGTAGTGACGCCGCAAATACTCCACCAGTTTCAGGCCGTCACCATAGGGTGATTCTGCCGGCATGCTGAAATCCGTGATGATAAGGTCCACGGTCTGTTTCTCCAGCAGCTTGACCAGCCCCTCAGAGTCTATTGCCTGGCCGACAACATGGAAGCGCCCGTCGCGTTCAATCAATTCAAGCAGGCCCAGCAGCACAATGGGGTGATCGTCGGCGATAACAACATTAAGTTTGCGCATGGCACGTTATCCGTGAAACGTTGTGAGTGGGTCGAATGGCTTCATGTCTTCAAAGCCTCCAGATTTTTTAACAATGTCCCGATGCTTCCCAGCCAGTTGCTGACAGCCTCTGCCAATTGCGGTGTCAGGCCAGACTCACCGAGCTGGCGTTCAAGTTCGGCACAGGTATCGGCCAAGGCGTAAGCCTGCACTGAACCCAGGGCGCCGCCCATGCTGTGCAACTGATGCACCAGTTTCAGGGGATTGCGGCTGTCCAGCGCAACTTCAGTCATATGTACATCCTCGTACATCGTGTTGAAAAACAGCTCGCGCATTCGCGGCGACAACTGCACCTGATCGATGCCACTAGCGGGGGCGGGGAGGTGGTCGGTCATTGCCCCAGGTTCAATCAGCACGCCCTTACAGTGCTTGAGCAGTTGCGCGTGCAGGGTATGCATGCTCAAGGGTTTGACCATCCAGGCATTCATGCCGGCGGCGGTACAGCGTTTGCCCTCTTCGCGCATGGCATTGGCAGTAATGCCGATGATGGGCAGTGCCGTGTCCTGGCTGCGCAGGGCCATAGCCAATTCATAGCCATTGAGCACTGGCATGTTGACGTCGGTCAGGACAAGGTCGAACAGGCCGGGCGTCCATAGTGCAAGTGCTTGTTCACCATTAGTGGCCACCATCACCGAACAGCCCAGGGCTTCCAGTTGTTCCTTGATGATTTCCCGATTGATCGGGTTGTCTTCAGCAACCAGCACGCGCAGTTGCAGTGGTTGGTCTTGTCCTGGCAGTGATGCACTGACGGGGGTGGTGATGCCTTGTTGGGCAAAGCTTATTGCCCAGGCAATCGCCCGAATCGAATTGGCATCAGCTTCCCAGCCATCGGCAGTGAACTCGGGTGGGTTGCGCCCGTCTGGTTTGGCAATGATGCGCGTGCCGGGCCAGTCAGATGTATTGTCCGATGCCAGCATATCTACCAGCAGGGTCGAGCGGTCAACCGAGTGCATATCGTTACTCAGCAGACGAGCGTGTACGCCCAGTCGGCGCAGCCATGCACTCGTATGCTGCGCCAGTTCGGGGGATGGAGCCCGTACATAAACGGGCCCGGCCTGAGGTTCGAACTCAGGGCAATCGGTCAGCGTTCCGGGCTCGCGTTCCAGCTTCAAGTGCAGGGCAAAGCTGCTGCCCAGACCGGGCTCACTGGTGACTTCAAGGGTGGCGCCCATCAGCTCGCATAATCGTCGGCAAATGGACAGCCCCAAGCCAGCTCCCCCCTCACTGAAGGTATTGCGCACCTGGTAAAAAGGTTCGAACAACTGCACTTGCTGTTCAGTTGAAATACCAATGCCAGAGTCGCTGACTTGCCATTCAAGGCTGCTGTACGCCTCGGTTTGATCGAGTACGCGTACCCAAAGCACGACCTGGCCGCTGTCGGTGAATTTGATGGCGTTGCTAAGCAGGTTATTGAGAATCTGACGAATGCGTACCGGGTCGCCGCGAACCCTGTCAGGCAATTGCGCATCTATGCAGGCATAGAGACGCAGACCTTTGTTGCGGGCAAAAGCACTGTAGGTGCGCATGGCTTCTTCGGTGATATCCAGGGGGCAAAAGCCCTGAACGTCTATGGTCATTTGCCCGGCTTCAATCTTGGAGACATCCAGCACATCGCTGATTAACTGGAACAGCGTCGACGAAGAGCGCTGGATGGTGCGCAGATACTCCTGCTGACGGGGTTGCAGAGCGGTCAACTCCAGCAGTTCCAGGGTGCCCAATACGCCATAAAGGGGAGTGCGGATTTCATGGCTCATGGTGGCCAGGAAGCGGCTTTTCGCCTGGTTGGCCGAGTCCGCAACCTGACGCGCTTGCTCCAGAATGGTCGCATCCTCAATATGCCGGGTCACATCATGGAAGGCGCAGAGCCAGGCATCCTCGCCATGGTAGCGGGTGAAGACAAAGCTCACCTGCAGATGCTGGCCGTCAACTTCCAGCCCGGCTTTGCCCTGGGTGGAGAGTTCCTGCCGGTTATCGAGTGCGGCAACCAGCGCTGCGGTGCCGCGCGATTGCAGGGCAAGATGATTCTCCAGCAATATCTGGTGATCACTATGGCGCAGCACACACAAGCCGGTGGGTGCACTTTCAATCACGGCGCGACTGAAGGCCTCGCGTTCGGCAATATCGTCATGGGCCTGGCGGGCGGGGGAGATGACTCGCTTGTTGTACCACCGACTGAACGCCAATCCACAACCCAGCCCCACCAGCAACAGGGCGAGCAGACCGAGCAACGCCCACAAGGCATAGTCGATAAAGGTTTTCAAACTGATGGTATAGATGCCGGTCCAGGGTCTGGCGTCAGCACTGCTGATCTGAAACACCAGCCCGTCGCGGGTTAGGTTCAGGCCGTCATGTAATGAAGATTGAGGCTTGGGTGTGCCAACCACTGGCTCGCCGTTGGGGGCAATCAGGACGAAATGGTCATACACCGACCGCTGCATGATCCGCTGCACATTACTGACCTGAGCCAGATTCAACAGTGATGCTACCACGACCCTCGGGCTGGCCCCGGAAATATGCAGTTGCGTGGCGGGCAGATCAATATTCACATAGCTCAGGATGCTTGGCGCGCCGCTATTCCCGGGCCAGCTGGTGTAGTGCAGCCAATGCACAGCGTTGTCCTGTGGCTGCGCAGTGCTTGCAGCCCGGGGCGTCAGAATCTGGCGTATGACCAAGACCGACTCGCCCACCTGCGTATGGGCCGGACCACGCAGGCGGCCGTGGGCCGGGACGCTGATTTCAAAATTGTCCGGGACATTGAACACGTAAGTTTGTGGTGACTGATAGTGCGAGGCAGACCAGTACGCGCTGTAGTAGTTGGCCAGATGGGCGCCCAGCTCAGTGATTTTGCTGTTCTGCAGGGCCGGGATAGTGGTCGGGTTGATTCTGACACTGAACGGCAGAGAGAACGAATACTCGCGGCCCACATAGACGTTGTCACCCTGCTCAGGTGCCGGGTCGTGCAGGTTTATCGGTGCATGCAGTTTTTCCAGCAACCTGCCCTTGGTGCTTTCCCTGGATACGGTATTGAGAAAAGACTCGTGCTCACGGATGTTTTCCATCAGCCGGGCAAAGTGAATACCCACCTTCTCGCGTTGCTCTTCCAGCATGCGCTGCACACCCCAATAGCTGACGCCAGTCAACAACAACGCTAGTGCCAACAGCACGGCAAGCCCCTTGTTAAGGTGCAGGGAGCTATTGGCCAACTTATCCAGAAGGGCGTTACGCGCAGTCATCTTGCAGCCCCAAGCCAAGCGATTCGCATACAAGAGTTACCTACGAAATACCCGCAAGCGCCTTAAAATGCGCTTGCCGGACCATCATTAGTCAGCAACTGCGCAAACAGATCGCTAGAAACGGCGTGAGAGATCAAAAACCCCTGGACCTGAGTGCAGTCGATCTTGCGTAAAAGGGCAAGTTCCTGCGCTGTTTCTACACCTTCGGCCACAACCGTAAGCCCCAGTTGCCGTCCGAGGCCGACGATGCTGGTCAAGGCCTGCGCCAGTTCTTCATTTTCGCTGCAGCCATGCACCAGCGCCCGGTCGATCTTGAGTTCGGTATAAGGGGTCGAAACCAGGTTGATATAGGAACTGTAACCTTTGCCAAAGTCATCCTGTGATAACCCGAAACCCTTGATCCGCAACCGGCAAGCACCTGCATAGAAATTGCTGATCTCTTGGGGGGTGGAACACTCCATCAGTTCAAAGAAGATCTTCTCCGGCACCCCGTTGTGGCGCAGAACGAAGGCGTGAATGCGATCGGGAAGGTCATCGCTGTTAAGCAAATGGGTAGGCAGGTTGATCGAGACAGGGATGTCATAGCCTTGCCTGGCCCATTGCGCCTGGGCCTTTATGCCTTGTTCAAGCATCAACCACAGCAGGCGCTCTTCCAGATTGAAAGCGCTCAGTGCGGGCAGAAACACTCCGGGCAGCAGCATCCCGTGTTCGGGGTGTATCCAGCGCACCAGTGCTTCGGCCGCAACGATGCGACCATTGGCCAATGCCTTTTTGGGTTGAAACCAGGCCTCAAGCTCTGCGTTGTCCAGTGCGTCAATCAGCGACTGGCGGTCAATTTCAGCAAGAGGCGGCGGCGGTGTTTTGTCGCGCAGCCGCATAAGTTGCTCGATCAGGTCGCGCAGGGCGCTGGCCTGCACCGGTTTGGATATCAGCCCGATTACGTTGACCTGCAGATTGCGGGCGACCAGGCTTGCGGCCATCAGCATACGTCGAGACGACGAGCTCATAATTGCCAGCGCAGGTCGTGAGCGTAAGGCTGCCAGCTTCTGGATAAACTGCACGCCATCCATGCCGGGCATCAGCAGGTCGGTCAGTACTAGATCAAAATCCTGTCTTTGTAGGCAGGCGAGGGCCTGTACGCCGTCTTGTGCACACTCTAAGTAAAAGTCCCCCAACTCGCGGAACAGGTTCTGTAAATACATCAACTGAAAGGGGTGATCCTCAACAATTAAAATGCTAAAGGGTTTCATGGGCTGCTCCTTGGTAAGGTGCAAGGGCGTTAAACAAGGCCCGCAAGTTGAAAGGTTTGACCAGGCGCTGATTCATGCCGGCAGCAAGGCACAGTTCTTCTTCACCGAGCATGGCGTTGGCGGTCGCGCCGATGATGGGCGCTACACAACCCTGGCTGCGTAGCCGGCGGGTCAGTTCGTAACCGTTGAGTCTGGGCATATTGACGTCGGTGAGCAGCAGGTCGAACGTGCCGTTGTGCCAGATGGACAGTGCTTCTTCGCCATTTGAAGCCAGCTCGACGGTGCAACCGAGCTTCTCCAGCTGCGCGCGCAGGATCAACTGGTTGATCACGTTGTCTTCGGCTACCAGGATGTTCAGGTTGAGGGTTATGAACTCCTGATGTTCGTTGCGCTGATCGGGCTTGAGCACTTGCACACCCTGTGCCTCACTGACGGCTTGATGGATGGCTGTTAGATGGTTGAGGTTGACCTCCCATACACCATCAACGATCTGTGGCTCGTGGTTGCCGTTGCCAGTCGCCAACACTACCGGGCCAGCCCAGCCAGGCTCCAGCCTTTGCTCTAAAGATCCTGGGTGTATCTCAAGCAAAACAGTGGAGGTTGCACTGTCATGGTGCGCAGGATGATCAATCCGGGGGCGGGCGCCCCACTTGCGCAGCCAGCCGCTGACGGTCTCGGCCAATTCACGCACCGGTGAAACCACATGGATGGTTTCCGGCAGCAGCTCGGGCAGGGTCGCTGATGAGCTGCTGGTGCCTGGAACCTCCAGGGGCAGGCTAAGGGAAAAACTGCTGCCCAGACCCACTTCACTGACCATGCGGATGTTGCCGTTCATTAGCTGGGTCAAACGCAGGCAGATCGGTAGGCCCAGGCCGGTGCCAGCCACGTCATGGAGACTGCCCTCGGTCTGGTAGAACGGTTCGAAGATAAAAGGCTGTTGCGCTTGTGGAATGCCTTTGCCGGTGTCTGACACTTGCCATAACAGACTGGCCCGTTCGCCTTCACGACTTTGCAGACTCAGGCGTAGAACCACGTGGCCGGAATCGGTGAATTTAACTGCATTGCTCAACAGGTTGTTGAGCACCTGCCGGATGCGCGCGATATCGCCCATGACCCGGTCCGGCAATTTGGGGTCATAGCATGCGTAAAGCTTCAACCCTTTACGCTGAGCTGCGGCGGCATAGGCTTGAATAACTTCCTGGGCCAGTTCCACCACTGAGAAGTCACTCAACTCAAGCGCCAGTTGTCCCGCTTCGATCTTGGATATATCCAGTACGTCACAAATAAGCTGCAACAACGTAGCCGAGGACCCTTCGATGGCATGCAAATAATCCTTTTGCTGCGGATCCAGTTGAGTGCGCCCCAGCAGTTCCAGAGTGCCAAGTACCCCATGCAGCGGTGTACGAATTTCATGACTCATGGTGGCCAGAAACAGGGTCTTGGCTTCATTTGCGGCCTCGGCCATTTGCCGGGCCTGCAGCAGGGTATTTTCGATCTGGGTGCGGGCACTGATATCGCTGAAGGCGCATAGCAGCACATCCTCACCTTTGTAGCGGGTCGGTACACAGCTTAAATACAAGTGGCGGCCGTCAGCCGTTTCGAAGTAGTCACTAAGCTCTGGTTCCGTACTGGCGAACGCGCGCTGAATCCAGATGGCGCTCAACGTTTCGCGTTCACCGCCTTGGGCCAGCCACTGTTGGGCCAGGGTGTTTTCCAGCACCACCTGGCCATCACTACGGCGCATCACGCAGAGCGCGACGGGTGCGGTCTGGATTACGTCGCGGCTGAACAACTCGCTTTCAACCAACGCCTGGATACGATGAATCGTGGGGGCGATAAAGCGCTGCTCCAGGCGACGCACCAACAGCCATACCAGCGCCAGGCTGATCAGGCAAAACAGCAGTGCCCCCAGCAACTGCGGCCATAACGTCAGCATGACCGAACGCAAGTCGATGAAGTACACCAACTGCCAGTCAGACGACTTGAGTTGCTTGCGGATAACCACATGATCTGGCCACCACCGGCTACCGACCAGGCCGAAGAAGTTCTGGTCTTGCAGCGGCAACAGCTTGTCACCCAATGCATGCACAAGGCTGTTGGTAAACAGTAATGAGCCCTGTGAGTTGAGCATCATAAATTGCCCGGCGCTCTGATCGCTGAGGGCCGCCGAGACTTCGCCGGAATCCATTTCCAGCCCCAGCCAGCCGGATTGGGGGTCGCGTTCATCCAGGCGGATAAAAATATACAGCCGGGCATGGGGGCTGTCCTGCTCCGACAGCCACAGCTCATCGAGCTGCCTACTGTCATCGTGTTTAAGCGATTCCAACTGGCGCAGGATGGTTTCGGAAAACCCGCTCACCGCATCGGTGACGTTATACAAACGGGATACCTTGGCATCGGCACCAGTGCTGACGTAGACCAGATTGACCTGTTTCTCTTTCAGGTAATCGCGCAAGCGTTCAGTCAGCCACAGGTTCCATTGCCGTTTCGGCGAAGGCCCCAGGAGTAGATGAATTTCTTCAGCAGAGACGGATACAAGTTCGCCCTGGGGCTGGCGGGTTGCGGAAAGACTGATGCTTTCCAGCAATGCCTGGCGGGTGGTGAAAAACGTATGGGCTTCGGCGATGGCACTGCTCATGTAGCCACGGCGCTGGGATATCTCGGTATTGAAAGTTAACAGTGAAAAGTTGTAGGCCCCAGCCAGTAGTCCTGACAATAGGGCGGTGGCTAATATCCATAATATACGTCGCGCTAAATGAGGGGATGAGAGTAGGGGGTTGATGGAGTGTAAGTAGGTTTTGAGTTTCATTCGGAAACTATAGGCCGCGCGCAGGCTGTTTGACATCAGACAATCCTTAAAGTCAGGCGGTTATTTGCAATCGGGCCTGGAGTTCGCATGCAAATAACGGGTGCTTGTATGTTGGCTGTTTTTTAATTGAGTGTCAGGGATTATTAAGATTCGTCTGATTGTGGAGTGTGCGCAGGAATGTCATTCTTTTGTCAGGCAGTAGGAACTGTCTGTTAAACAACTCTTCACCAACAATGCCAACTGCTTAATATTTGGCGTTTTTGGTAACACTCTTTATTGGATGCGAAAGATGAACTTTAAAGTTGCTTTGATTGCTCTTGGCTTGAGCACTGCGATGGTTGGCATGGTGCAGGCTGCTGATAACACTGTTTCCAAGAAAATCACCTTGACTGCTCAAATCAACGACGCGCTGTTTGTTTCCAAGGCAGACGGTTCAACCTGGTACGGCACCGAAGAGCTGATTGCAAACGACCACACCCAAACTTCTTTCTCGAAAACACTGCCTGTGCGTGTTTGGAGCACGGCTGACGGCTTTAACGTTACTTTGGCTCAGCCACTGAAAATGTCCAACGGCGCTTATGAAATGACCAACGCTGCTGTGAGCCTTGATACAAAAGCGTTGACTTTCGGCACCGCGTTGACCGTTGACCAAACCGTTACCGGTGTTGGCGGCTATGACCAGATTCACCAACTGGCTGTCAGTGTAGATGCACCTACCAAGGTTGGCGCCGTAAGCACCAACGGCAGCTACAGCGGCGACCTGGTTATGCTGTTCGAACCTACTCCAGCACCGTAACGCCGGCATCAGTCTTCATTTAATGCCCAGAGCCCCGAAAGGGGCTCTTCTTTTCCAGTGACGGAAGATCAGGATGTTCACCCATAAGATTCCCTTTCAGTTGCATATATTGGCGGCTTGTATTGTTACGGCTTTTTCTTCCCAGACACTGGCTGAAGTAAAGATCTCTTATGGGACACCTGAAGGGTTCAGTACGGTTGAAATGGATAACACGGCAAATTATGTCGCGACTTACAATGGCAAGACATTACCTGGCTTTATCAGCTATTCGCTGTCTAAAAATGCCCTTGTATTTGATGCGCGTCAGTATGCGGATAATGGTATTGGCACTGAAGATCGGCGTATTATTGAAAACGTGCTGTCAAAGATTGACTATAAGCAATGCAAGGACGGTTGTGATCTGCGCGTGGCCGAACACTATGTCACGCTGGACAAGACACGCCGCACCCTGAAGATTCGCTCCACGCGCGAAGATTTTCTCGCGCCTGATACATCGTGGGGGCTGATCAATAATCAGTCTCTGGATATGCGCGGTTCATCTGAAAGTTATAGTGCTTTCAACCTGAACGGCAACACTTGGTTTGGCTTGCCGGGTCGCAGCTTTGGCTATATGAACTGGTACGCCAACCGAAGCCAAAACCGAGGTCAAAGCAGCCGTGACCAGGGCATTTCGTCCTATTACCTGCAAAAGAACTTTGCCGACACCTATGTACGCGCCGGTAAGCAAAACAGTATCGACTATGGCTCAGGTTCGGTCAGTACGGTGCTGTCGCCCAGTTTCGACCAGTTTATTACCCTGGGCAGTCAGGAGTATATGCGCAGCGACCGGGACGTGGGCTCGCTGGTGCTGTTTTCCACGGCCGAAGGTAACTATGAGTTTTACCGCAATGGTCGCCTGATTCTTAAACGCCCGGCCATTCTGGGGCGTAACGAAATCAGCTTTATGGACTTGCCCGGGGGGTACTACCCCGTCGAGATTCGCCTGGTCGATCGCAACGGTAATTTGATCAACGAGCAGACCCAGGACATCAATAACCTGAACTTCGGCGGCGCAAACTCTTGGCGCGTCACGGCAGGGCAGGACATGGACGAGGGCGGGCAACTGCTGGAAGCTGCCATCAGCCGCAATATGAGCCAGTTCTATTTAAACGCTGCGGCTGTTTCCGGTGAAGACTCTGATTGGGCCTCTGAAGTCAACGTTACCCGACCTTCCTCTTTTGGCACGCTGAGTGTTGACCCGACAGTGGGTGTTTTGAGCGGCGAGAATGGCACGGGCGGTTACTTCAACCTGAGCATGAACGACCCGGTGCTGGGCAACTTGATGCTTAGCCGGTATCAGAACACTGACGTCTCGCGTTTTTATTACGGCACCCCCAGCTCCAGCCTTTCTTACAGCAGAAACGTTGCCGGCGTCACGCTGGGCTACAACTACCGTGACTATGGTCGTGGGGAGACCCAGCAACTTGAAGCACGCTGGAACTACAAGCCCAACGGTTTATGGTCGACCTTCGCCCTAGGCGTGCAAAAAGCCAGCGCCATGATGCCCGGTGACAGCGATTACACCCTGTACCTGAACATGACCTGGATGCTCGACAAGTCCCAGGCCAGCGTGCGCGCAGCCCAGTACGGCGGCAAAACCCAGTTGAGTGGCGACTATCGCCAGGACTATGACGACAACTTTGGCACTACCTCGACCGGCGTGACGGTCAACCGCATAGACAGCAGCAACAGCTTCAACGCCTACGGCAGCCGTGCAGGCACCCGTGGCGATGCGTCCCTTAACCTGGGGCACAGTGATGCGGCCAGCAACATTGACTTCAACTACCGCGGCATGGTTGCCGCCAACCGGGATGGTGTTGCGCTGGGACGTTACAGCAACGGTGGCAGCGCCATGCTCCTGCAAACTCCTGCGCTGGGTGACACGCCCTACGGCTTTAAAGTTGAAGGTCATCCGGTGGCGGGCGACGGTACCTATGCCGTGCCACTGAACCAGTACAGCGATGTGCCCTTTGCTCGCGTCAGCAGTGACAGCGACAACATGGACATGAACATCGAAGTGCCGGCGAACATTGTCCGCGCCCACCCGGGCCAGGTGTACAACGCCAAGGCCAAGGTGGATATCAACATGGTTTACAGCGGCATTTTGGTCGATGCGGCGGGCAAGCCGGTGGGCGGCATCATTCAAGAGACCGGGGATACGGCCTATGCCAATGGCCTGTTCTCGATCAGCAGCAAAGCAGTGCTGGCGAAAATTTCGGTCGACGGTGCGGGGGGGCGTTACACCTGTGATCTGTCCAAGCCGGTGCAGCCTAGCCATTACTTGTGCAAGTAAGCGCACAACCTGACAGGAAAACCTTATGAAATTACGTACGTTTTTGCTGAGCCTGATATGGCTTGGCTCAAGCCTTGCCCAGGCTGAGGGCGAGTTGATGGTTATGCCGGCCACCCTCAAGGTGTACAACAATCACGAGCACTCGGTGAATGTTAAAAACCTCGGTGACGAGCCGCTGTATTTGTCCATCAGCTTGCAGAAGGTGATGAACCCCGGTGTGTCGCCGGAGATCAAACAGCCGCTGAGTGCCCTGACGCATCCGGGCATGCTGGCCAGCCCTGACAAACTCACATTGGGGGCGGGGCAGAGCCGGGCCATCAGCCTCAAGTCGCTGGTCGAGCCTGAGGCTGAGACCTTGTACCGCCTGTATATCGTGCCGGTGC
>Ga0302347_1001987_pt1 | contig 22295 bp, 17 predicted proteins | sample PhyWR1_FD_202178 | JGI IMG/M metagenome (GOLD analysis project Ga0302347, IMG submission 202178) | Leaf surface microbial communities from wheat plants in UC Gill Tract Community Farm, Albany, California, United States - DLSL W.R1 (v2)... | ecosystem: Host-associated > Plants > Phyllosphere >...
ATAATAGAGCCAGGATCACTAGCCGTTTGATATTCTATAATATACTTGCAATATTCATTTCCAAATTTATATGGAATACAACTCCAATATTTTTCTGTTAACAGGCTGGGAACCTCTTTTTCCATGCTGTCTAAAATCTTTGCCGACTCTGGATGAGTTTTCCGAAACTCTTCTAAATTACCGCTCATTGCAGCAGCTTTAAAGTCAGACATTTCTATAGCATCAGCAGCAAAAAAAACGGGGGTATTTTGCAAAATAAGATCGACTGTTGTACCGTCAGGCTCTTCCTCTAAAACTTTCTTACCAGAGACATTGAATACCTTAATACCAATTCCCACGGTGGTTTCGAAATCAGGAGCAGTTTGTGCTGTGTCACTTGAATAACGAGCCCAGACGGTATAGCTATTGCCAGGTTGAAATATTCCAACTTGATATTCAGCATCAATATCATCATTAATTTGTAATACACCGTTAACAATGCCATGTGTTTTTGCAAAGGCTGCGCGTTTTGCCGGTGTTTGATTTTGGGTAACGATACGCTTTATCTGCGTTTCATCAACGAACATCCGGCGAATATCCTCGATTGCTTCAGACACATTTCCAGTATTTAAAGGAGTTGATTTATTATTATCCATATGACACCTCGTTAACATGTAGTTATTTTGATAAATATTATTTGTTATCTTGCCTTTTGGTACATTATCCAGAATGGATTACTGACCCATCTTTGTTCTTGTTGGTAATAGTTAGTAACCTCCTTACAGTAGTCATCTCTAATGTTTTTAATACGATCTTGATAAGCGTTGAGTAATAAATTATTTTTATATAATAAAAAATGATTTACAGCTTTAGTCCCTATTACTCCAGTATAAAGAGCATTATATATTCCTTGAGAAGATAAAGGATCAAAGGATAAAGCTGCGTCATCGACAGCTATCCAGCAGGAACAGTTTCCACTACACTCCGCGTATCGATGTTACGATTATCACACCATATATAGAAAGAAAATAATGGTTGATTTTTTACTCAATCCCAGAACTACTCTGTAATAAATGGTGATATGCCACTGCATTAATTATCCATTTTGCTGTTATATTTAAAGTTGAGTGGTTAGTTTAAATAAAGTTAACCTGTTTGAATTATTTTAATGTATTCGCTATGGGGTTCATTTAAATAATTCCCTTGGCATGCAATAAGTATGAAAGAAATAAACATCATAAATATAATCTTCACGCATAGCCTCTTTAAGGGTAAGGGAGAACCGATTACAATTATTTAGATAGTATCTTTGCATATGTACGAAACTATTTAATCACAATTAAAAAATTAGGCAATAATATTATTTAATCAAAAGTATTATTTCATTCCTTGTTATTTGTTTGTTTTTTTATAACTTGCTGTAAAAAAAGAGGAAAGTATTTTTTTTATTATGTTTTTTTTGAGATCAAGATCAAAAAAATTAATTTTGTTTAATTATTACATTATCTAAATAAATAATGATTTTTTTTGTTTAAAATATTTTGAATATACGCTGTTAAATGATGTAAAAACTCAAAGCTATTACCAAAAATAAAATCATTCTAATATAGAGCTTTTTGAGTGTGTCACACCACCATTGTTATTGCTGTATCTCATTGATATTTAATGTTTTATTTTTTTTATTCTTTGTTTTTTAAAGACTAATAGTCTAATAATGAAAATTATTTTTATTTTATTTTTTGTTTTTTATATCTGATATATTGACATGTTTTTATTACCATTAATCTATACATATTATAGTAGAGTATTTGATATCTTATAGCTCATGATAAAAACCAAAGATAATGAAAAGATATTGGAGATATGAGATTAAAATTCTATCTGTAACTCAGTGGTGATATCAGTAGACCCACTTTAGTTCCCAGCATTTTTTAAAATTCCCGTATTTCAGCCATCATCCGATACTCTTCCAGTGTCAGGTTATCCAGGACACTTAGAAATCCTTTTAATATCAAAATAGTGAATATGAGATGATGCTCTGCAAAACCTTTAGGCTATATCGCAGTCGCTATCACTATTGGCATAACGGCTGCAACACCATTAACCCAGAGCAAATAAAACTTCACGGTGAATTCGAACGTATTGGCTGCAAAGTCGTGGCTCTGCAGGCGCACGAACCTTGGCGGCAATGCTGACGCGCGGGTGTATTCCAATAAAGCGATATCGTGCAGGTTGCCTGATGAAATGCTTAAAGCTCAGGAGCGGTCCGCCGGGGAAACCTAAATATTAGTTGGTCTACAGCACTTTTTGCACGGAAATATCTGGCAAGTGAGTTCAGTCTGAGCAAATGCTAATTTTTATCCAATGAACGAGTGAACCTCCCTTACAAGTTATCTGTTTATACTCGTCATGCTTCAAGTTGCCTGGGCGTTGCTGGCGTTCAGACAGCCGAATCACATAGTTTATCTATGCTCATCGACTGCCTTCACTTTGCGCCTATAAGCAACGCGAATTATTTTAGGTATATTTAGTTTTTTTCATGTTCATTATGCTGTTCAAATATATTATCTTTCATGATTAATTTAATACAGTAGCCAGATAGAATAGCAAATACACCACCAATCAATGTTTCCAGAATTCGTTCAGATAATAAATGATAGTTCGTGTTGTTAAAGTAAATGGACATCTCTATTAATGACAATACCAGTCCGGTAAGACAAACAGTACCAAAGACATTGTTTTTCTTCTTATTGCTAACAGGAATAAGAAATGAAAACAAAAGGATTAAACCAAAACCAACATAGGGCATTAATGCTGATACGTTAAAAGAGTAATACAATATTAAAACAACAATTAATGTTCCTATAACTCTGTCTCTGGTTAACGAAACAATATTCTTTAATTGTGGGTTTAACACGAAGATAAATGTTAACGGTGCCCAGAAGAAGTGGTCGATGTTTATTGCACGTGATGATAATACACAGGTTAATAACCCAGTGGCGTAGACTAATGATTGACTTAATAAATTAAAGTCCATTTTGTTTTTTCTTAGTGAAAGATATTTCTTAATTTGAAATAATGATATCCTTCTGCGTTTACTAAGGCTGTAACAAAAGAGTAAGGTGATAACGGTACCAATAAATAGCCCAATCATATAGCCATCAAAACTTGGTTTTTTTAACGTCGATCCTATAATAAAGAAAATCATCGAGTATTTAATCGACATATCCAGTGAAGAGTCTATGTTATAAAACTGATAATAAAATAGCGGTGCGATAAATAAAATCAAAAAGAATGGTAAGCTAACCCCGACATAATATCCAAGAGCAGATGAAATGAAAATAAATAATGAGCACAGTAATGAGTATTTAATGTTTCTATAACGAGTGGCTTTATTAAAAATAGTATAGCTATGTAGTGTTGCGAGTGAACTCCAGAGCGTGGCATCAATGCCTGCAACATAGTAAGTAATAGTAAAGTTAATCATAATATAAAAAGACAAATAAAAACTTTCTGATAGCTTCGCCATAAATCTCTCCAGATTACCCCATCCGGTATAAACCGCACGGGGCACGTTATTATCTGTTCAACATCACTACCAGAGCTTAAACAGATCCTTCTTTCTCAATCACCAGAACCCTTGCCGCCCCTACTGGGTGGGCGATATGTTCCGTTCCGACGCTAGCATAAAAAATATCTCCAGTAGATAGCAGGATTTTTTTGACTTCACCCGCTTCCTTGTAATGCATCTCAACCTGGCCATCCATTACGGCAAAAACTTCCTGACCGTCGTTGATATGCCATTTATAGGGTTTATCCGTCCAGTGTAACCTGACGGTAGTACCGTCAAAATTTGCAATGTCAGTTGCTCCCCAGGCTTTTTCGGCGGTGAAGTTTTTACTGATATAGGTTTGCATGACATTTCTTCCAGGTGGTTAGTAAAAAAAGCAGTTACAACATATAGCAGAAGGGAAGGCGGCCTGAAAGGCTGTCAGAGTGATTTTATTTGGTGTGCTGTAAACCTCGGCCTTCTGAACTACCCCAAAAGTTGGATAATCTATTGATTTGCCGCCATCGAGCTGGGGGAAACCCGTCCAGCGGCTAAAATAACGGCTAAAATGGGGCGTATCAGTAAAACCATACTGACATTTCCACATTACCTCCTTTTTGATGATGATAGAGGTAATGAGTGACATGAAAAATATACTTAAGCCGGTAAATCAATCAGCAAAGCTCTTAACGGGGTGCTGGCCTCCAGCGTCACTTGGTGTTCATCACAGATAAATGCGCCATCACCACAGGTTAAATTGGCCGTTTTTCCCTCAGCAGTGACAGCGACGGAACCATGAATTGACTGAAAATAAGTATGCTCCCCCTGTAATGAGATACTTTGCTGTTGGCCTGCTTTCAGGTTGAGATGGTGGACTCTAATGTTCTGGCGCAGTTGTAACATCGATTTTCCGCCCTCTACGGCAGCAATCAGTTGCTGAGACTGATTATTCAGCGTAATTTTTTGTATTAAAGGATTATCCCCTTCCGGACAGGCCTCAAGCCAAAGCTGCATGCGTGTCAGTGGCTTTTTTTTACTGATATTATGCTCGCTATAACAGACCGCCGGTTGGGCTGATAACAATACGGCCTCGCCCGTTTTTACCTGGACATGATTACCTTCGTTATCTCTATATTCTGCTTCGCCTTCCAGCACCAGGTTGAGGATATCAACTTTGGGATAGCTCCTTGGTTGTAGTGAGGCTCCGGGCGCTATGACTTCCTGGTTAAGTACGCGCAAAGAGGCATATCCCAGTAATTTAGGGTCAAAATAGTGTCCAAAGGAAAAGGTATAGCGAGCTTTTAACCAGCCGTAATCAGCCTCGCCACACTGTTGAACTGCTCTTATTGTGATCATTATTGGTTACCTCTTTTTAAGCTATACTTATGTTAGAGGTATAGACGCCGTATTGTTAGCTAGTTAATCTGCACGCTATCATCAAATTTACTGAACGAGACTCAAATGGCAAAAGAGAGAGCATTAACGCTGGAAGCGCTGAGAGTAATGGACGCCATTGACAGGCGGGGCAGTTTTGCTGCCGCGGCTGATGAGTTGGGAAGAGTCCCTTCGGCACTCAGTTATACCATGCAAAAACTGGAAGAAGAGCTAGATGTAGCACTCTTTGACCGTTCAGGACATCGAACCAAATTTACTAATGTTGGACGTATGTTGCTGGAAAGAGGGCGAATTTTATTGGAGGCAGCTGATAAGTTAACGACTGATGCAGAAGCCCTGGCTCGTGGCTGGGAAACGCATCTGACAATTGTCACCGAAGCGCTAATCCCTGCTGAGAGACTCTTTCCGTTAGTCGAAAAATTAGCGGAAAAATCTAAGACTCAACTGTCTATTGTTTCTGAGGTTCTGGCAGGTGCCTGGGAGCGTCTGGAACAAGGCCGGGCAGATATTGTTATTGCCCCGGATATGCATTTTCGTTCCTCCTCGGAAATTAATAGCCGCAAATTATACAAATTAATGAGCGTACAAGTGGCTGCGCCAGATCATCCTATTCACCTCGAGCCGGAACCGCTTGCAGAAGCTACCAGAATAAAATATCGCGGTATTGCGATAGCCGATACCGCTCGTGAAAGACCTGTTCTGACGGTAGATCTGCTGGATAAGCAACCCCGTTTAACCATCAGTTCGATGGAAAATAAGCGCCGTGCACTGCTTGCCGGGCTGGGCGTTGCAACCATGCCTTATGCACTGGTTGAACGTGATATTGCCGAAGGTCGCTTGCGGGTAGTCAGCCCTGAAACAACGCATGAAATAGATATTATTATGGCTTGGCGACGTGACAGCATGGGGGAAGCTAAGGCGTGGTGTTTGCGTGAAATCCCTAAGATCCTGAAATAAAATCCAACCACGATCAGTGACCCTACAATGAGCCACTGATCGTTACTGTATATCGTTTAGATACCCGTCATAGTGTTGCCCTTGCCTGCAGATTTTATCAACTTATTCCCCAGCGTATCCACACGCATCTGTACTGGAGGGAATGGCATTTCGATATTATGTTCACGGAATCCTTGTAGTATCAGTTGGTGGATCTCATGACGCAGTGGCATACGGTGACTCATTTCTGCTGCGAAGATACGTAAATCAAAAATCTGGATACCTTGCTGAAGATTGACCAGGAAAGCTTCCGGTACAGGCGTATCAAGCACCAGTGAACAACGTTCCGCTGCTTCAAGTAAGATCTTCGCTACTTCCTCGGTATTGGCATCTGCTGGTGCCGGAATGGTCAGTACCACACGTGTCACTGAGTCAGAAAGCGACCAGTTAATAAACTGTTCCGTGATAAATGCCTGGTTTGGCACAATAATCTCTTTTCGATCCCAGTCACTGATGGTGGTTGCGCGTGTATTGATACGTGCCACTGTCCCCGTTAAGTCCCTAATCGTTACCGTATCGCCAATACGAATCGGTTTTTCAAACAGAATTATCAGACCCGAAACAAAATTGGCGAAGATTTGTTGTAAGCCGAAGCCTAACCCGACGCTCAGTGCAGCTACCAGCCATTGTAGTTTCGACCACTCAATACCCACCATCGAGAAGCCCACCAGGCTCCCTATCAGCATCAGCAAATATTTGGTGATGGTGGTAATGGCATAGCCAGTACCTGGCGTCAGATCCAGGTGCTGGAGAATAGCCAGTTCAAGCAATGCAGGAAGGTTACGTACCAGCTGAATGGTGATGATTAAGACCAATATGGCTATCAGTACCGAACTGAGGGTAATCGGCTCAATGCTTTCAACCCCTTGGACGCTTGAAGTGACATCCCATAACGTAATGTTGCCAAGGAAGCCAAAGGCCGAGTGAATTTCAGACCACAATACAATGACTGAAAGTAGTGCAATTAAGGTAAGAATAGATCTGACCAGTTTTAATGACTGGACGCTAATGGCATCAAGATCGATTTCTGTTTCATCAACATTATCGATAGTCCCTTCTGTACTGTGAGAATGCGTTGGATCTTCTTCACCACGCGCTCTTTGAGCGAGGATCTCTGCGCGCCGCTGCCGTGCACGATCAAAAGCCAGACGACGGCGTTGAATCAGCATCCAGCGGCGAATGATATGGTAGATAACTAATAGTGCAAACCAGATGGCCACAGAGGTTTCCATTCGTGCCAGTAGGGCTTGTGCTGTTGCCAGATAACCCACCAGGGCTGCCAGAATGGCGGCCAGAGGAGCGCTGAGCATCAGGTTCCATAACAGAGTATTGATAAGATTTTCACCATTACCCTGCTTGTCGAGATAGAGCGGAAGCCCGGCACGTTTCAGACTGAGGGTCACCATGGCTAATGCGCCACAAATCAGGATAAAGCATAGTCTGCCCAGTGTGGCTGAAAACTCCCGATCATTGAGGTTGTTGAACATGATAAGCGCCATTATCAGCGGCACAATAAAACCGATGCTCATAATGTAGTAGCGCATGGCACGGGCAACACGTTCACGACGCCAGCCGAAATGGACGATAAACAGTCCATTCGGGCGGGCAAAAATAGCGCAAATCATCACTCCCCACAGCAGCGGAACCGTTGCGGTGACACCATCACCAATCGCTACTGCGGTAGGATAAGGCCAGGCTTCTTGTAAACCATGTCCCAGTGTTGCCCAGAGTATCGGTAATGGTAAGGCCACCAGAATAGACCAGAAGACGTTACGCAGCGTTAAGCTAAAGTGATCCTGGGTAACTTTACCGACTTTGGCACTGGAGCGTTCAAGAAATTGAGTGAAATGACGGCGAGAGCTAACACTGAAGCCAACCAGAATAAGTGCGCCAAACAGGGGAACTATCGTCTCTTTGCTGGTTATCATCATGATAAAGGCTTTACCCAGCTGGCTGAAGGTATCCAGCGAAACCAAGCTACGTAAAGCGTGCACAATATCCAGTGGCCAGTCTAGTTCGACGGGTCTGACATCCGAGGTCCAGAACAGATAACGGTGAGTGGCTTCGTTGACCTCTTTAAGTGCATCCTCAAGCTGACTATTGGCTACTTTTAACTTTGTCAGCTCAAGTATCAGTGTATCGCCGCCTTTCAGTAAGGAGTCGAGTAGCCCGCGCTGAGTGCGTAGTTGGGCATTAAGAATACGGGTCTGTTCAGCGGTCAGTGGTTCCCCATCTTGCTGGCGAATCTGACGTAGCTCTGCCTGTTTATTGAGCAAGTCTTCATAGTACAGGCGCTGTACCCGGAGCTGAGCTAGTTCAGTATCTAACTGCTGGGGTTTAGGCATCTCTGGCAGACGTGCCACCTGAGCACGCAAAGCTTCACCTAATACATTTGAGACCCCTAGCCACTGAGCCTGTTCACGTAACGTATTCAGAGCCTGGCGAACCTGGACCGTTTGTGTATAGGCCTGGCGTTGCTGAGAAGCAACTAACTCCATCCGCTGAGCTTGCTGATTCAGCGACTGAGAGAGTTCGCGGTTAGTTTTAAATTGTTCAGTAATCGATGGCGGTAAATTCTCACTGGCTTCTGCCAGTAATTCAGTACTCTCAAGGGCAAGCTCTGCTTCACGCTGGCGCTGGTTATTGAGCTGATTACGCAGAGACTGAAGATAGCCGTCCAGCAGAGTACTTTGTTTCGTTGCCAACTCAGCACGCATCCGTGCTAATTCCTGACGATTATTGGCTGATAATTGTGCCAGTTCCAGCTCATCGACCAGCGCTTTCAGACGCGCGGCCTCTGCCAGCAATGACGTATGCTGGGCCTGAATTAAGGTTGAGCCACCCGAAGGTTGTGATCCTACTCGACGTTCGACATCACTCAGCTGACGGCGAATATCCGTTTGTTGCTGAGGCAACTGGCCTAGCGAGTCCATGATATCGCGGACACGTTCTTGTTCTTGCTGTGCCAGACGGCTTTTATCCAGCAACTGACTGCTAACTTGTAGTATTTCCTGGTTCAGGGCGTCAGTAGAGAGATTGGCGGGTGCTTTTTGAGGTTCATCCTGAATCGCAGCAATCTGTTTACGCAGGGTTTGCGACAACTTCGGGTAGTTATCTATCGCTTGTTGATACTGTTCAGCGCGTTCGAGTGAACCTTTACGCTCTTCAAGCGCATTTTGGGCAGACTGCAGGGCCTCGACTATTTCCGCCTGGTTGGGCGTATTACTCGCGGCTTTAGCCTGCTCAAGGTCTTGTGATACTTGTTTTGAATCGGGGACGACAGCTGCGTGCGCCGCCCCCATACTGAGGCACAAGGCCATCAGGAAAACGATAATCGAGCGCACGTCAGTCTGCCTGTAAAATTATTTTTCGCTATCTTCGCCGACCAGGGAACTGGTTTCGGAGGTATGGTCGAGGGTTTGGTCTGCCGGAATGGCAGGTTCACTGATGATATCAGTCGATATCGCCAGTGGCTGGCCAATCAGGGTGGCGGAAAGGCTTGCTAAAGATTCCACCAGGTTTACTTTTCCTGGTGCAAACAGGTTAATAACGGTTGAACCCAGCTTAAAGCGGCCCATTTCCTGACCTTTCAATAACGCTACGGAACCTTCACTTTCACCGGCAGGCCAGGTTTTGCGTTTAATCACCCCTTCGCGAGGAGGCGTGACGGTACCAGACCAGACTGTTTCGATACTACCGACAATGGTGGCACCGACCAGAATCTGCGCCATTGGGCCAAATTCGGTATCAAATAAACAAATAACACGCTCATTACGGGCAAACAGGTTAGGTACGTTTTGTGCTGTTAAATGGTTTACCGAGAACAAATCGCCCGGGACATAAATCATCTCACGCAAGATACCATTACAAGGCATATGGACACGGTGATAGTCGCGTGGTGACAGATAGGTGGTGACGAAATTGCCGTTACGGAACAGGTCAGCCATCTGATAGTTACCTGCCAGCAGAGCTTCCAGACTGTAATCATGCCCTTTAGCTTGCAAAATCTTGTCGTCTTCAATACGTCCCAGCTGGCTGATAGCTCCATCAGCAGGCATCACTAGAATATTCGGATCAGTGTTCAGGGGACGAACATCATCCCGTAGTGGACGAACAAAAAAGTCATTAAAAGTGCGATAACTTGCAGTATCAGGCTTCTGGGCCTCTTTCATATCCACTTTGTAGAACCGAACGAACAGGTCGATAACCAGTTTGGTCAGCCATCCTGCCCGCTTGCTTGCACCCCAGCCAGCCAGGCGAGTCAGCCACAGTTTTGGCAAAATATATTGGAGCGAAAGTTTAATTTTATTTAACAAAATAGCCTCCAGGCTAAATGTCTTAAATGAGAAGCTGAGCGTATACCCGTCATACTTCAAGTTTCTTGGGTATTGTTTTCGTGAAACTACCCGAATCACATAGCTATCTATGCTCATCGACGCTTTTCACTCAGCAGCGCCTACCGGCAACTCGAATTATTCAGGGTATGCCCGTGATACTTCAAATTGTCTGGACGTTGTTTTCGCGAACTCGACCAGTAACGCAAATTATTAACAGTACAAAGGACATGATTTTAGCGATGCCCAGCTTAATTGTCAGTCTCAGGTATCAGAAAGGCCTTTACGTGTTTTTACTTCAGCCATGCTTTCCAGGATACGGTGATAATTTGCAAAACGCGTCTCGGCAATATCGCCACGTTCGACGGCTTCGCGTAGAGCGCAACCCGGATCATTATCATGACTACAGTCTCTAAACTTACAGTGACCTAAATAGTCTCGGAATTCGACAAACCCTTGAGTGATTTGTTCCGGGGCGAGATGCCATAAACCGAATTCACGTACGCCAGGGGAGTCAATGACATCGCCACCACCAGGAAAATGATAAAGGCGTGATGCGGTAGTGGTATGTTGTCCCAGACCTGAGTTATCCGAAACATCGTTGACCAGAATCTGGTTCTCTAAACCCAGCAAATTATTCAGTAAACTGGATTTACCGACCCCTGATTGACCGGCGAAGATGCTGATACGTCCAATCAGCTCCTGTTCCAGTGTTTTTAATCCTTCTGCCCGGTAGCTGGAAACCATTAATACGCGATAGCCAATTTTGCGATAGATATCCATCTGTTCATCTACCCATTTACGGCCTTCATCATCAAGAAGATCCGTCTTATTCAGGACTAACAGTGGTTCAACATCGAGGGTTTCGCACGCAACCAAATAGCGGTCAATAATATTCAACGAGAGTTCCGGCAAAATAGCCGATACGATGATGATTTGGTCGATATTTGCTGCAATCGGTTTAACACCATCGTAGAAATCTGGACGTGTCAGTACTGAGGTTCGAGGATGAACTGCTTCAACAATCCCTTTCTTCGAAAGTTGTTCAGCACTTTCTTTGGCTGGACGCCAGACCACTTTATCGCCTGTTACCAGAGAGCGAATAGTGCGTCGAATATTACAGCGGTGAACGGAGCCGTCAGTAGACTCAACATCGGCATGCTGTCCAAAGCGACTGATTACCGTACCTTCACGCCCTTCATCAAACTGGGCATCATCAGTATCGTGCTTCTCCACGGTTTTAACTAAACGGCGCTCATGGTTGGCTGTTACACGTCGTTGCTGGCCTTTGGAGAGTTTATTTTTGCTCAAGCGTACTCACTCCTGGTCGCCCATAGTGGGCAAAAGTTCTATGATACACACAATCTCACCCGAATTAACCCACCGTCATCACTGGGCGGCTTACTGAAAGAAGGAAAATAGCATGAGTGGCAATGAAAACAATCTGATTTGGATTGATTTAGAAATGACCGGTCTTAATCCTGAGCATGACTGTATTATTGAGATAGCCACCTTGGTTACGGATGCAAACTTGAACATTCTGGCTGAAGGCCCGGTGATTGCTGTACACCAGTCGGATGCACAACTTGGGCTGATGGATGAGTGGAATGTCCGTACCCATACCGGTAGTGGGCTAGTGGCCCGAGTAAAGGCCAGTACACTTGATGAAAAAGCCGCCGAACAAGAGACGCTGGAGTTTCTCAAAAAGTGGGTACCCGCTAACACTTCCCCTATTTGTGGTAACAGCATAGGTCAGGATCGCCGTTTCCTGTTTAAATATATGCCAGAGCTGGAAGCCTACTTTCACTATCGCTACCTGGATGTCAGCACCTTAAAAGAGTTAGCTCGTCGCTGGAAGCCAGAAATACTGCCAGGGTTCAAAAAGCAGGGAACGCACCAGGCGATGGATGATATCCGGGAGTCGGTAGCAGAGCTGGCTTATTACCGCGAGCATTTTATTAAGTAAACGACAGTAGCAGATAAAAGGTGCGTGGGGCGATAGCGAGATGGCGATTAAATAATCGTTCTGTTGGTTAAATCATCAAACAAACAAAATTCTCGAAAAAAATCGTTCAGGGGCTTGCGACAAGAAGGAATTCTCGTATAATGCGCCTCCCGTACCGATGCAGAATTTGTTAAGCAAAATCTGTTGAGATACCAGAGCGGGAATAGCTCAGTTGGTAGAGCACGACCTTGCCAAGGTCGGGGTCGCGAGTTCGAGTCTCGTTTCCCGCTCCAAATTTGATTGATACCTGATGTAATGCACCATCCTAAGCGGGAATAGCTCAGTTGGTAGAGCACGACCTTGCCAAGGTCGGGGTCGCGAGTTCGAGTCTCGTTTCCCGCTCCAAAATTTGATTGACGTCTGACGTCATGCACCACCCAAGCGGGAATAGCTCAGTTGGTAGAGCACGACCTTGCCAAGGTCGGGGTCGCGAGTTCGAGTCTCGTTTCCCGCTCCAAAATTTTTTCCATCAAATGATGATTCTCTCTAGCGTCGGCTTACTCAAAAAGTAATGCTAACTGGCTGGATTTTTTGTCGTTATTTTTTTCTGCACACAGATTTATCCACAGGTAGTCACCGATTTTTAACTTTCACCACAAAATAATCAACATTTACAAGATTCGATTAATTTATTGATTTTAATGACTTTAATTTCAATTCAAATTATTGGATAAGTATTGACGGATTTTTTATTTCAATTAACTGGTGGTGGCTTTTGAATTTTATTCACATGCTGTGGACATGTCAGGCATCACGCGGTAATCCTTTCTCAATCACTCTCACCAGACGTTGTTTTTGTGGCAGCTGTACCTCTACGCCTTGCTCTGTACGTCGCTTCAACTGTTGGTTAATCGCCCATTCAATATGCTCATCAAGCAGAGGATGTTCCCCTTTTCGTTGCTGAAGTGCGCTCAAATTCGCTTCATCCCAGGGGGCATTACCCAGTGCGACGGCAATATTTCTTAACCAGCGTAAGTGACCGATCCGGCGAATAGCCGAACCTTCCGTAATACGTAAGAAATGGGACTCCGTCCAGGCAAATAACTCCGTCAGAGGGGGAGAGTGCAGAGCCTGCCGTGGGCTAAAATCATCTTCCTCGCTAAGTTGTGAAAAACGGTTCCACGGGCAAATCAACTGACAATCGTCGCAGCCATAAATACGATTACCAATCAGGGGGCGAAACTCTTCTGGAATGGTACCTTCAAGCTCAATGGTTAAATAAGAGATACACCGCCTGGCATCCACGGTATAAGGCTCAACAATGGCACCTGTCGGGCAGATTTTTATGCACGCCACGCACCGACCACACTCCTCCTTCACGGGTTTATCAATCGGTAGTGGAATATCGACTAATAATTCACCCAGAAAAAAGAACGAACCTGCTTCACGATTTAAGATCAGGGAATGTTTACCCGTCCAACCGAGGCCGGCTTTTTCTGCCAGCGGGCGTTCTAATATCGGCGCGGAGTCAACAAAGGGTCTAAAATTCAGTGTCGTGCATTGTTCTTTAATTTTTTCGCCAAGTTTTTTGAGTCGTTGACGCAGAACCTTATGGTAATCACGCCCCAAGGCATAGCGACTAACGTAACCTAACTGAGGGTTTTTAAGGGTTGAGGCAAACGCAGCGTGGGTTGGAAGATAGTTCATACGCACGCTGATGACCCTGAGCGTACCCGGTTGCAGTTCATGCGGGCGGGCGCGCATCATACCGTGGCGTGCCATCCAGTCCATTTCGCCATGGTATTGTTTATCCAGCCAGGCTTGTAATTTAGGCTCGCTGGCAGAAAGGTCGGTGTCGGTAATACCTACTTGCTGGAAGCCCAGATCGATGCCCCATTGTTTAATTAATTGAGCTAACTGATTGTAATCAAAGGGGTGTGACATGACAGGCCATCATCTGAAAAAATACGCGAAAAGTATACCACATTTGGTTTGCTCAGCCTTTGAGTTACGGCAAACAGAAAAACAGGCAGCCGATAGCTTAGGAGTCACCCTGTATGACCTGATGCAACGTGCCGGACAGGCAGCATTTGAAATCAGTCGTAGCCATTACCCTGATGCCCGCCACTGGCTTATTATTTGCGGGACAGGAAATAATGGCGGTGATGGTTATGTTGTCGCCCGATTATGTCAGGCAGCCGGGATCCAGGTGACGTTGCTGGCACTTGAAAATAGTAAACCACTCCCTGAAGAAGCCGATTTGGCTCGTCAGGCTTGGCTTGATGCGGGTGGGGTTTCTCATCACTGGCAGGCTTTCTGGCCGGAGTCGGTTGATTTAATCATTGATGGCCTTCTGGGGATAGGTCTGACTGATGCCCCACGCCCCGAAATCGCCAGTCTGATTGCACTTATCAATGCTTATTCAGCCCCGGTTATTGCTCTGGATATCCCCTCTGGATTATTAGCAGAAACGGGAGCTACACCGGGAGCTGTGGTGGTGGCTACGCATTGCGTGGCGTTTATCGCCCTGAAACCGGGCTTACTGACGGGAAAAGCACGCGATGTGGTGGGGCAGTTACACTATGCCGGGCTAGGTTTGGAATCTTGGTTACAGCAACATCCCACATCAATAATGCGTTTCGATAGTCAGAATCTTTCTGACTGGCTAAAGCCGAGACGGCCAACGTCGCATAAAGGGGATAATGGTCGCCTGGTGATTATTGGTGGTGATAGCGGCACCGCAGGTGCAATCCGTTTGACCGGGGAAGCTTCTGTTCGTAGCGGGGCCGGGCTGGTGCGTGTTCTGACCCGCGCTGAAAATATTGCTCCCTTGCTTGCGGCCAGGCCAGAGCTGATGGTCCATGAATTAACGTCTGAATTGCTGGATAATGCCATCGAATGGGCAGATGTAATTGCCATTGGTCCGGGGCTTGGACAGAAAAAATGGGGTCAGGAAGCGTTAGAGCGAGTTAAAAAGAGTAATAAACCGATGTTATGGGATGCGGATGCGCTTAACCTTCTGGCAATCAGCCCTGATAAGCGTCAAAATCGTATTATCACTCCTCATCCCGGTGAAGCAGCAAGGCTTCTCCAGTGTACTGTTCCACAAATTGAGCACGATCGCCTGCGATCAGCGCGTCAGCTAGTCAGGCAATATGGCGGTGTTGTCGTGTTAAAAGGCGCGGGCACGATAGTGGCTAGTGAGCATAATTTGGCGATTATCGACGCTGGTAATGCAGGGATGGGAAGTGGGGGAATGGGCGATGTCTTATCTGGAATCATTGCCGCTTTGCTGGCCCAGAAATTGACGCTATTTGATGCAGCAAGTGCTGGTTGTGTTGCTCACGGTAGTGCAGCAGATGTGATTGCTCAGCAAACCGGAATGCGTGGTATGTTAGCCAGTGACCTTTTTTCAACACTTTATCCGTTTATTAACCCAGACTTGAATACCTGAAGCCATGATAAATCGAGTTATTGAATTACCTGACGAAGCATCAACATTAGCGCTGGGTGCACACCTGGCTTCTGCCTGTGAAGGAACAACGGTTATCTATCTTTATGGTGATTTGGGTGCCGGAAAAACCACCTTTAGTAGGGGTTTTTTGCAAGCTCTCGGCCATAAAGGGAATGTTAAAAGTCCGACTTATACACTGGTTGAACCTTATCAACTGGATAGCATACGAGTGTATCATTTTGATTTATACCGTTTGGCTGATGCTGAGGAGTTAGAGTTTATGGGCATTCGTGACTATTTTGCCAACGACGCTATCTGCCTGGTGGAATGGCCACAGCAAGGTGCAGGTGTGCTGCCTGAGCCTGATTTAGAACTGCATCTCAGCTACCAGGCCCAAGGACGTGAAGCATCAATTAACGCTGTTTCTGCATTGGGTGAGCAATTGCTAGCCCGGCTCGCTAAATAGCAAGGATAAATGGATGATCTCTCGTATTAAAAGTGGATTGATAGCAGGTCTGTTACTGATATGTGCCTTACCTGGTCTGGCGGCAACGTTATCCGATATCCAGGTTTCCAATGGTGATAACCAGGCGAAAATCACGCTCAGTTTTTTCGGTGACCCGGAATATACCTTTGCACAAGAAAGCCATAAAAATGTCGTACTGGATATTAAACAAACCGGTGTGATTCAAGGCCTGCCACTGATATTTAGTGGTGCTAACCTGGTGAAAAGTATTCGCTCCGGGCAACCGAAAGATGACCAGTCAATACGTCTGATTGTCGATTTAACCAAAGCCGGTAAAGCGCGAGCGGTGAAACAGAAACAAGGCGCCAATGATCTGGTGATTTTCACTATTGATGCCGATGTGGTAGTGCCTCCAACTCCAGCCGCAGTACCAGCAACGCAGGTTACACCCCCTCGTAGTACCGAACCGGCACGTAATCCGTTTAATTCACAGAAAGTGACGGGTGCAATAAGTACTCAAAAAACGACACCAGCGCCTGTCGCACTACCGCGCAATAGAACCTCAGATACTGTCGTTATTGCGATAGATGCCGGGCATGGAGGTCAGGACCCCGGTGCGATAGGCCCAGGGGGAAGTCGAGAGAAAAATATCACCCTCTCGATTGCGAATAAATTAAAGGCATTGTTGAATGCGGACCCGATGTTTGAAGGGGTAATGACTCGCAACGGTGACTATTTTATTTCCGTTATGGGACGTTCCGAGGTTGCGCGTAAGCAAAATGCTAATTTTCTGGTTTCCATTCATGCGGATGCCGCCCCTAATCGTGAAGCCAGTGGGGCATCGGTATGGGTATTGTCTAACCGTCGGGCAGACAGTGAAATGGCTGGCTGGCTGGAACAACATGAGAAGCAGTCGGAGCTATTAGGTGGCGCTGGTGATGTGCTCGCCAATAACCAGGCTGACCCTTACCTGAGTCAGGCGGTTCTCGACCTACAATTCGGTCATTCTCAGCGGGTAGGTTATGACGTCGCTGTTCAGGTGCTATCGAAAATGCAACAAGTCGGTAGCCTGCATAAACGCCGTCCTGAACATGCAAGCCTCGGGGTGTTACGCTCGCCAGATATTCCTTCGTTGTTGATTGAAACTGGATTTATCAGTAACAACGCAGAGGAGAAACGCCTTAACAGTGCCAGCTATCAGCAACAAATCGCTCAGGCGATTTATGAAGGGCTGCGTGCCTACTTTATCGAAAATCCTCTGCAAGCGGCACCGGGCGGGCAAGCTGTGGCCGTCTCGAGATAAAGTGACAACGACGAACTAAAGGAGAGGGCATGCCGATTCAGGTATTACCACCGCAACTGGCGAACCAGATAGCTGCAGGCGAAGTCGTTGAACGTCCAGCATCGGTAGTGAAAGAGTTAGTGGAAAATAGTATCGATGCCGGTGCGACACGTATCGACATCGATATTGAGCGCGGTGGCGCGAAGCTCATTCGTATTCGTGATAACGGCTGTGGTATTAAACAAGAAGAATTGGCATTAGCCCTGGCTCGACACGCCACCAGTAAAATCGCTTCGCTGGATGACTTGGAAGCTATCATCAGCCTGGGATTCCGTGGTGAGGCATTAGCGAGTATCAGCTCAGTATCACGCTTAATCCTGACTTCTCGTACCGCAGAACAGAGCGAAGCCTGGCAAGCCTATGCCGAAGGTCGTGATCAAGATGTCACGGTAAAACCGGCGGCTCATCCAGTGGGTACCACACTGGAGGTGTTGGATCTGTTTTATAATACTCCCGCGCGCCGAAAATTTATGCGTACGGAAAAAACTGAATTTAATCATATTGATGAAATTGTCAGACGTATTGCACTTGCCCGCTTTGATATAGCGATTAATCTTAGCCACAACGGTAAAGTGGTACGCCAGTATCGTGCGGTTCAGGAAGGTGCTGGACGTGAGCGTCGACTGGGGGCTATTTGTGGCAATGCATTTCTTGAACATGCTCTGGCGATTGAATGGCAGCATGGTGATTTAGCCATGCGAGGCTGGGTGGTTGAACCTACGGCATCGACCAGTTCATTAGCGGAGATTCAGTATTGCTATGTAAATGGCCGAATGATGCGTGACCGTTTGATTAACCATGCCATCCGTCAGGCTTATGAAGAACAACTGGGAGTCGACCAGCAACCTGCTTTCGTCCTCTATCTGGAGGTTTGCCCCCATCAGGTCGATGTAAACGTGCATCCAGCCAAGCATGAAGTTCGCTTCCACCAGTCGCGTTTGGTACATGACTTTATCTATCAAGGGGTATTGAGTGTACTGCAACAGCAAAAAGAGTCGCTACAGATACCCGTCGAAGGCGTTGTGCCAGTCAGTGCACCTCGACAGCCGGAAAACCGGATAGCCGCTGGGCGCAATCAATTTGCCACCCCGGCGGTAACAAGAACCGCCTCGGCACCTGAACCGCGAAGTGCATCACCGGCTTCTGGTGCTGGTCGTAGCTCTGCACCGCCACTCTGGCCCCATGCGACGCCAGGTTATCAGAAACAGCAGGGGGCGTTATATCAGCAGTTACTCGCCACTCCTGACACGACGAAAGAGGTTTCGCTGCATGCTGAAGAACCGACAGCACTTAGTGGGCATCTGCATAGTTTTGGTCGGGTGCTGACGATTTTACCACCTGATACGGCGTTGCTGGAGCGCGATGGCAAACTTGCCCTGCTATCACTGGGCGTCGCTGAACGATGGCTGAAGCAAGCCCAGCTCTTGCCCGCGGGAGAAAGCTTACGTGCGCAACCATTACTGATACCATTACGTATCAAAGTTACGCGTGAAGAACATGATGTTTTGATTAAATATCAACCCCTTTTGCTGGAGATGGGTATCGAACTGGATATTGAGGCTCAGCAGATAACAATTCGCGCTGTACCTTTACCTTTACGTAAACAAAATTTACAAATCTTGATTCATGAACTGACAAGATACTTAACACAACAGTCAGAGGTGACGCTTGACCACCTTGCTACCCATATCGCGCGCCATCTGGCCAGTGAATATGAGCAGTGGAGTCAGTCTCAGGCAATTACTTTACTGGCAGAGGTTGAACGACTTTGTCCGCATTTGGTGAAGTCTCCTCCCAGCGGTTTATTGCAACCTGTTGACTTACAATTGGCGATGAACGCCCTGAAACATGACTGAACTGAATAAAAGCCTGCCAAAGGCTATCTTTTTGATGGGGCCGACAGCCTCAGGTAAAACAGCACTGGCAATTAATTTGCGTAAAACATTGCCTGTAGAGTTGATCAGTGTTGATTCCGCCCTCATTTATCGAGGAATGGATATTGGGACTGCCAAACCGACAGCAGAAGAGCAAGCTCAGGCTCCTCATCGGTTACTGGATATCCTCGATCCTGCAGAATCCTATTCTGCTGCCGACTTCAGGCGTGATGCACTGGCGGAAATGGCAGAGATTACTGCAACAGGACGGATTCCACTGTTAGTGGGTGGAACCATGCTTTATTTTAAAGCGTTATTAGAAGGATTATCGCCCTTACCACCAGCGTCCCCTGAGGTAAGAGCAGAAATAGAACTGCAGGCGGCAGAGCGTGGATGGGAGTCGTTGCATGAGCAGCTTAAGTCTATTGACCCTGTTGCGGCGGCCAGGATTCATCCAAATGATCCACAAAGACTTTCCCGAGCACTGGAAGTTTTTTTCATTTCGGGTAAAACTTTAACTGAGTTGACGCAAACGTCGGGAGAGACTTTGCCGTATCAGGTGCATCAGTTTGCTATCGCACCTACAAAGCGTGAACTGCTCCATCAACGGATTGAACAGCGTTTTCATCAGATGTTGGCTTCAGATTTTGAAGCAGAAGTACGGGCTCTTTTTGCCCGCGGGGATTTACATCCTGATATGCCTTCGATTCGCTGTGTCGGCTATCGGCAGATGTGGTCTTATTTGAACGGTGAAACTTCGTACGACGAGATGGCCTATAAAGGTATTTGTGCGACGCGACAATTGGCAAAACGCCAGCTAACGTGGTTGCGTGGGTGGGAAGGGGTGCATGAGTTAGATAGCGACCTCCCTGAACAAGCCTACCGCAACGTATTACAGGTTGTTAGTGCGAAGCATGAATGAAAGTGTACAATTGATATGTCGACGTGCGCGAGTTTTACGCAGTTTTTCTGAGCAAATTGCTCTTGAGTGACAAACAACAAACATATAAGGAAAAGATAGAATGGCAAAGGGGCAATCTTTACAAGATCCGTTCTTGAACGCGCTGCGTCGGGAACGTGTTCCGGTTTCTATTTATTTGGTGAATGGTATTAAGCTGCAAGGACAAATTGAGTCTTTTGATCAATTCGTAATCCTGTTGAAAAACACAGTTAGCCAGATGGTCTATAAGCACGCTATTTCTACCGTGGTACCGTCTCGTCCGGTTTCACACCATAGCAGTAATGCGGCAACAGGAACGTCTGGTAGCTACAATCAGGGTACCGGTTCTGCAGCACAACAAGACAGCGAAGACGCTGAATAGTATTGCGTGTTTTTCCAGGCAGGGGAACCAGTTCTGCTGTGTTCCCCACTGGTATTTTTGAGAGGTTATACGTTTGTTTGACCGTTACGATGCTGGTGAACAGGCGGTACTAGTACACATCTATTTTACGCAAGACAAAGATATGGAAGACCTGATTGAGTTTGAATCCTTGGTCTCTTCTGCCGGCGTTGAAGCACTTCAAGTTGTGACGGGTACCCGCAAAGCTCCACACCCAAAGTATTTTGTTGGTGAAGGTAAGGCAATTGAGATTGCTGAAGCAGTTAAAGCCACGGGAGCATCGGTGGTGCTATTTGATCATGCGTTGTCTCCAGCCCAGGAGCGAAACCTTGAAGCACTATGTGAATGTCGAGTCATCGATCGTACAGGATTAATTTTAGACATCTTTGCCCAGCGTGCACGTACCCATGAAGGGAAATTGCAGGTTGAACTGGCTCAGTTACGTCATTTGGCGACGCGTTTAGTACGAGGCTGGACTCACCTTGAACGTCAGAAAGGCGGGATTGGTCTGCGTGGCCCGGGTGAAACCCAGCTTGAGACCGACCGTCGCTTACTGCGTAATCGTATTACGCTTATTCTCTCGCGACTAGAACGAGTTGAAAAACAACGCGAGCAGGGAAGGCGTTCACGTGCCAAGGCTGATGTGCCAACTGTCTCTCTGGTAGGTTATACCAATGCTGGTAAATCTACCCTATTTAACCGAATTACCGCGGCTGATGTGTATGCTGCGGATCAGCTATTTGCTACTCTTGACCCTACGTTGCGCCGGATTGACGTTGCAGATGTAGGTGAAACCGTGCTGGCAGATACTGTCGGTTTTATTCGCCACCTACCGCATGATTTGGTAGCAGCGTTTAAGGCCACCTTGCAGGAGACACGTCAGGCAACGTTGTTGTTACACGTGATTGATGCGGCCGATTTCCGGCTTCAGGAAAACATTGCAGCAGTTGATACCGTACTGGAAGAAATTGAAGCTAATGAAATTCCAACGCTGTTGGTCATGAATAAAATTGATGCGCTGGACGACCTCGTGCCGCGCATCGATCGTAACGACGAGAATGTGCCTATTCGGGTCTGGCTTTCAGCTCAGACCGGGGTCGGTGTCCCACTGCTTTTTCAGGCTTTGACAGAACGTCTGTCTGGTGAAATTGCGCAGCATGAGTTGCGTTTACCTCCAAAGGCCGGGCGACTTCGGAGTCGTTTATATCAGCTTCAGGCAATAGAAAAAGAGTGGACAGAAGAGGATGGTTTCGTTGGGCTGGAGATTCGTTTGCCTATCGTTGACTGGAATCGTCTCTGTAAACAAGAACCGACATTAGCGGACTATATATACCCAAAATAATTCGAGTTGCTTGTAGGCGCTGAGTAAATTCGGTCGTAAGCATAGATAAACTATGTGATTCGGCAGGATTTATGAAAGTAACGCCCAAGTAACTTGAAGTATGACGGGTATCGTTAATTAGTTGATGCAGTCGGCTCACCCTTATCCTGAAGACTATTTCCCCATTGAGGGGATATCACCGCACAACAATTATGGAGCATAAACATGGCGTGGAATCAGCCCGGTAATAACGGACAGGACCGCGACCCGTGGGGAAGCAGCAAGCCTGGCGGCGACTC